>Ga0102591_1003873_pt1 | contig 12642 bp, 15 predicted proteins | sample AraplaCol_mCL_r2_2_FD_76860 | JGI IMG/M metagenome (GOLD analysis project Ga0102591, IMG submission 76860) | Arabidopsis root microbial communities from North Carolina, USA - plate scrape MF_Col_mCL_r2 (SPADES assembly) (version 2) | ecosystem: Host-associated > Plants > Roots > Endosphere... | reverse complement strand
ATGCTGCTGATCGCCCGGCGAAACGCCTCGATCCACTCGTCGGCATGGTGTGCCGTCTTGATCAGCGCAAATACCGTCGTCGGCACGCCCATTTTCTCGCGGTCAAGCACCACGATCCGCCGCGCGATATGGCCGCTCTCCTCCAGCCGCTGGATGCGGCGAGAACAGGCAGAGACCGATAGTGCGACCCTTTCAGCAAGCTCCGTCACCGAAATGCCCGCATCGGTCTGCAAATATTCTAGGATTCGTCGATCGCGGTCATCAAGCATGGTGCCTCGGAAATTTCACGGCTGCAGTTTGCGCAGTTTGGAGATTATACGCAAAAATGCAGCGCCAATGAAGAGTTTGAGACAAAGAAAGCAAACCATTTGCGCGAGGTTCGATGCATGATCTCGCCACTACGAAATTCCAGACGGGAGCATAACAAAAATGCAGACAATCGGACTAATTGGCGGAATGAGCTTCGAAAGCTCGGCGGTCTACTATCGCCTGATCAATGAAATGGTACGCGAGCGCCGCGGCGGGCTCACGTCGGCTGACCTCCTGATGCATTCCGTCAATTTCGACGAGATCGTCTCCATGCAGAAGGCGGGTGACTGGGACTCTGCAGCAAGCCGGCTCGGCGACGTGGCTCTGCACCTGCAGATTGCCGGCGCCCGCTGCATGCTGATCTGCACGAACACGATGCATCTGATTGCCGACCAGGTCGCCTCCCGCATCTCCGTGCCGCTGATCCACATCATCGACGAGACCGCGAAGTCTCTGAAGGCAGCCGGGCGCAAGCGCCCGCTCCTGCTCGCCACACGATACACCATGGAACACGGTTTCTATGCCAATCGCATGAAGAGCCTGGGCGTTGACGTCGTGGTTCCCGAAGCCGCCGACCGCACGTCCGTCCATGACATCATCTTCAATGAGCTCTGCGCCGGCAAAGTGCTCGACAGCTCGCGCGACAAGCTCATGCAGATCATCGAACGCGAGCGCGCCAAGGGCGCGGATAGTATCATTCTCGGCTGCACGGAAATCTGCCTGATCCTTGACCCGAAGCATCTGCCGCTGCCGGGCTTCGACACAACCGAGATCCATGCTCGCGCCGCCGTCGAGTTCGCACTTGGCGACGAACAAGCACGCGTGATCGCGGCTGCTTGAGTCAACAAATTAGTTGACTCAGTCAAATAAAAGCAGGACAAAATCTCCTATCAGGAGGTTTTGTCCATGTCTGACCCTGGCTTGATCGACGCTGCCCGCGACTTCAATCGTTTCTACACGAGCTTCCTGGGGGTCCTGAACCGGGCCTACCTCGACACCGATTTCACGCTGACGGACGCGCGCGTCCTCTTCGAGATCGGCTCGCGCAAGGGCGTCACCGCGGTCGCGTTGGCACGCGACCTGCAACTCGACCCCGCCTATCTCAGCAGAATTCTCAAACGCTTCCGCTCCAATGGCCTGATTGAAACAACGGCCGATCCCGACGACCTGCGCAGTCAAATCATCAACGTCACCACCAAGGGACACGATCAATTCGAGGAACTGGGCCGTCGCTCCAACACTCAGATAGCAGAGCGCTTCGCCAACCTCGTCGACGGCGAACCGCAAAGCGTCGTAGCCGCGATGAGTGCCATTCGGGGGCTATTGGATCCCGAGGCCGCGCCCCCACCCTTGATCATCCGCGCACACCGGCCCGGCGACATCGGCTGGATCGTCCAAAGCCAGGGCAAGGCTTACGCCGAGGAATACGGCTGGGACATGCGCTTCGAGGGCCTCGTTGCAGAGGTCGCCGGCAAGTTCCTGGCGAATTTCGATCCGTCGAAGGAGTATTGCTGGATTGCCGAGCGTGGAGGCATCAACGTCGGCTCGATCCTTGTCACCAATGGTGGCGATGGCGTTGCGAAGCTTCGCCTGCTCTATGTGGACAAGGCGGCGCGTGGCCTCGGACTCGGCAAGATGCTGGTCGACGAATGCATTCGCTTTGCCAGGGCAAAGCAGTATCGACAGATATCGCTATGGACGAACGACATCCTGCATGCCGCGCGCGGCATATATTTGAAGGCCGGTTTCCGCCTTGTCTCCGAGGGGAGACACCGGATGTTCGGCCCTGAGGAAAACGGCCAAACCTGGGTTCTTGATCTCTGATTTGCTGCGTCGCAAAAGTTTCGCTTGATTTGGAAACGATCATTTCCTAATTAAGTCGACCATGACCACGGCGACCCTCACTGAAACGATCAGGACACGCGGCAGACCGCGCGAATTCGATCGCGACGCAGCGCTCGACAGGGCGCTCCAGGTATTTTCCGAGCGCGGCTATCATGCCGCGTCGATCAGCGAGCTTACCGAAGCCATGGGCCTTGCCTCCGGCAGCGTCTACAAGGCGTTCAAGGACAAGCGCGGCATATTCCTCGCAGCCTTCGACCGATACCGCGCTGTTCGTCGCGGCCTTCTGGACGCACGCATGGCGAAGGCCGCAACCGGCCGTGAGAAGATCCGCGAAGTCTTGGCCCACTATGCGCTCTCCTCGCATGGTGCCTCCGGTCGGTGCGGCTGTCTTGTCGTCAGCAGTGCGAACGACCTGGCGCTTTTCGACGAAGAGGCCGCAGACCGTGTCGCGGCTGCGTTTGCAGCCAACGAGGCGCTGATCCGCGATCTCCTCCGCCTCGGCCAAAGCGACGGCTCGATCGCCGCGAACGTTGACGTCGCCGCCACCGCCCGTACCCTGCTTTGCGTTACCAAGGGAATGCGGGTGGTTGGCAAGACGGGACGCAGCGAGGAAGAAATGGTCGCTGTCGCCGAGACTGCAATGAAACTTCTTGCGTAAATCGGGTTGCGACCGACCCGCCTCACGCGCAACCTTTTTGATGATCCGATAGCCCCGGAGCCTAATATGAGCCTTTCGACCACCACGCGGGAAACCGTCGCGCCGCAGACGATCTCGCCTTTAATGACGTTTCTTTTTGCGGCCGCCTGCGGACTGGTCGCGGCCAATCTCTATTACGGCCAGCCGCTTGCCGGCCCGATCAGCGCATCCCTCGGATTCACTCCGGCGGCAACCGGCCTGATCGTCACCCTGACGCAAATCGGCTACGGCCTCGGCCTTCTGCTGATCGTTCCGCTCGGCGACCTCCTGGAAAACCGCAGACTTGTGCTGACGCTGATCGCCATCTCTGCGGTCGCTTTGGTCGGCGCGGCACTGTCCTCGACACCGATGATGTTTCTACTAGCGTCGCTCTGCATCGGCCTTGCATCCGTTGCCGTCCAGGTACTTGTTCCCTTTGCCGCCCACATGGCGCCGGACGCTATGCGCGGCCGCGTCGTCGGCAACGTCATGAGCGGCCTGCTCTGTGGCATCATGCTGGCGCGGCCCTTCGCCAGCTTCGTTGCCGAAGCAACCTCCTGGCACATGGTCTACTTCGTGACCGCGGCGCTCATGATCGCGCTCGTTGTCATCCTGAGAGCCAACCTTCCGGTCCGTGTTCCCCACACCAGACTGAGCTACGGCAGACTGCTCGCCTCGATGGCGGATCTTGCCCTCCATTCGCGCATTCTTCAGCGTCGCGCGCTCTACCAGGCCGGGATGTTCGGTGCGTTCAGCCTATTCTGGACCACGACGCCCCTGCTGCTCGCAGGCCCTGAGTTCGGGCTGACGCAGAATGGCATCGCCCTGTTCGCGCTGGCTGGCGCGGCTGGTGCCATTGCGTCGCCAATTGCCGGGCGGCTCGCCGATCGCGGACTGACGAAGGCTGCCTCGACGCTAGCGATGCTGCTTGGAATGTCGGCCTTTCTCATCAGCCAGTTCGCAACCGATGGGTCGCTGACGGCGCTGCTTTTGCTGACTGCTGCAGCAATACTGCTTGATTTCGGCGTAACCACCAATCTGGTCTGCGGCCAGCGAGCCGTCTACGCGATCAGCGCCGAGCATCGCAGCCGCCTGAACGGTCTCTACATGGCGACGTTCTTTACGGGCGGTGCGATCGGATCCGCCGTGGGCGGCTGGGCCTACGCGACCGGCGGCTGGACGATGACCGCGTGGATCGGCTTCTGCTTCCCAGCCTTTGCGTTCCTTCTGTTCCTGACGGAAGGCCGCGGCCGGCAGGCAGTCTCAGAGGCTGGCTGAATCGAATCGGAGCCGGGCGGCGCGAACCGCGTCATGGTTTGCCTCCGCCCAGTTCAGTAGCAAGGCGAGCGTGCTGTAAAGCGAGCGGCCGAGATCAGTCATCCGGTACTCGACGCTCGGCGGTTTCGTCGGAAACACTTCCCGCTCGATGTAACCGTCACGCTGCAGATCCCTTAGGGTCTGTGTCAGCATGCGCTGCGAGATATCCGGAATCATCCGCCGTAATTCGCCGAAGCGATACGGACGTTGCGACAGCGCCTCGAGCATCAGTGTCGACCACTTGCCGCCAATCTGCTGCATCATGTCCCGGACCGGGCAATTGTTGAAGTCGAGGTTGCTGAGATCGACGTCTCGACGAATGCCGGGGGCCTTGTTCTTCAGGTTGACGACGGCGCCACTCATTCTTGGTTCCCTTTTGGTAACGTAGAGCCAAAAAACTGCCTTCTTTACAGCGCGCAGTCAATTCCTAATCTAGAGCTACTCTCTTTTTGAGACCAACAGCAAACCTAGAGGAAAGACACATGAGCGAGACCATTCTCATCACGGGTGCGGCCGGCCAACTCGGCCAGCGGATCATCCATCACCTGCTTGAGACCGAAAAGGTTCCAGCGGCAAATATCATCGCCGCGACGCGCGATCCGGCCAAGCTCGCAGAGCTCGCCGCCAAGGGTGTCATCACCCGCAAGGCCGATTTCGACAACACCGCCTCGCTGGAATCTGCCTTCAAGGGCGTCGATCGGTTGCTGATCATCAGCACCGACGCACTCGCCGTTCCCAGCCAGCGTCTCAAGCAGCACAAGGCGGCAGTGGATGGAGCCGTCAAGGCAGGCGTAAAGCACATCGCCTACACCTCGATGCCCTCGCCCGATAAATCTCTGGTGACCTTTGCACCCGATCATCTGGGCACCGAGAATGCCATGAAGGCCACTGACATCCCCTACACGATCTTTCGGAATGCCTGGTACATGGACAACTATCTCCATGGCATGCCGCACAATCTCCAGTCGGGAAACTGGTACACGAGCAGCGACGGCGGCAAGGTTGCGAACATCTCGCGCGAAGACTGCGCGCGGGCAATCGCAGCGTCCCTTGCCTCCGGCAGCGATGAAAGCGCGACCTATACGCTGACCGGAGCCGAATCGCTGAGCGCCGACCAGATCGCCGCGGTCCTCTCCGATGCGGTTGGAAGGCCGTTGAAGGCCGTCAGCGTCACGGATGAGCAGCTTGGCCAAGGCATTCGCGGCGCGGGTCTTCCCGATTTCGTCGCGGACATGCTGGTCTCAGCCGACGCCAACATCCGCGCCGGCAACTTTGATCTGGTAACGGCGGATTACGAGACGCTGACTGGCAACAAGCCTCAAACGCTCAAGGGCTTCTTCGTCGCACACAAGACCGCCCTCACGGCCTGAGTCGGTCGATAAAGCCCGCTTCGCACCACCGGAGCGGGCTCACTTATGCAGTTCTCAGATCTTCTGGCCGCATGCGCGGCAGAACCGCCGAACCGTTTCGGCCATGCCGAATTCCAGCGCGTCCGCCGTCAGCCCGTGCCCGATGGACACTTCCGCGAGTTTCGGAATGCGCTTTAAGAGCGGTGGCAAATTCGCCACTGTCAGATCGTGCCCCGCATTGACGCCCAAGCCGATCGCCAGCGCCGCGTCCGCTGTCTTACCTAGCGCCTCGAGGATTGGCCCTACCCGTTCAGGCGCATCGTAGCAGCCGCCATATGGCCCCGTATAAAGCTCGATCCGGTCAGCACCGACCGCCTTGGCAATCGCGACGGCCTCGGCGTCCCCATCGCCATCGGCGAACAGCGATACGCGCGTGCCCATCTTCTTCAGCCGCGCAATGACATCAGTCAGGAAATCGCGGTGCTTGCGGAAATCCCAGCCATGATCAGAGGTCGCCTGTGAGGGGTCGTCCGGAACCAGCGTGACCTGCTCGGGTGCCACCCCAACGCAGAGATCGAGAAACTCCTCGGTGGGATAGCCCTCGATATTGAATTCGGCGTTTGGAAATTCGTCATCGATCAGATTGCGGATGATGGGCAGGTCCGAGAAACGGATGTGTCTTTGGTCGGGTCGCGGATGGACCGTCAATCCGCTCGCGCCGGATTGCAGCGCAATCCGCCCCAACCCATCTACACTGGGCCATGGAAGATCGCGGCGGTTGCGCAGCATCGCGACGGCATTGAGATTGACGGAAAGCGTAGTCTGCATGGCGGGATTCCACTGAAGCGAAGGATGATCGTTTCTAAGCCAACGAGTCGGCATCGGCCAACGAGATTCGTACATGGATGCATGTGAATCTGTGATGACGCGAGCGTTTGGTCCGTCAACGCGGCGGCTGAATGTAGATCTGGTTTGTTCTTCGCGCTTTAAACGATCAAGCGTTTCTCCAGCGCTGATTTCTCGCGAGAAACGCGTCTCCTGGGGCAGCTTTCCCGCCGGATTGCGCTGTAAATTAAAAGTCACTAATTTTGATACTAACAAAATACGTCAATCACGAGTAACGTAAGCTCGCGATATCGAAGCAAACACCGCCAGTTGCTTTGATGCCTGAACAGGAACGATCAAGAAGGAACCCCACTCAACCGCACCCTTTTTGCAATTTGCAGACGCACAATGAGCACAACGGGAGGGACCATGGCAGAAGGTTACAAGCAGGATTTCACGTCAGACCTCGCGACACAAACACGAGCGCGGCACCGTTTTCTTCCTTCTGCGGCGCTCCGCCCCGCAGATTTGCCCCGCGGGCGAGTTCCGATCGCCGACATGGCCAATGCCTTTGGCGTCACCCACCGCACACTCCACTTCTATGAGGAAAAAGGGCTCATTTCGGCCAGCCGAATCGGCCTGATGCGCGTCTATGAACCGGGCGACGTGATGCGCATGGCTGTCATCAACGCCTGCCGCGAGGCTGGAATGGCGGTTGCTGTGATCCAGGATTTGATGAGCGACCTCATAGAAGCCGACTCGCAGGAGGCTGCCGAGGCTCTGTTTCGTGACGCGCTCGTGACCCGCAAACGCGAACTCAGCGCGGAAATGTCCACATTGCATCGGCAGATGCAGCAGGTGAGCGACCTGCTCGACCGCGAGGCAGCCGAGGAGCAGCTTCTCAACGATAATCAGAGCGGCTCGATGCTCACGGATCAGGAGTTGCGGTGCCTGGCGCTGATGGCGGCAGGGCTTTCCACGCAGCGTATTGCGCGCACCCTCGACCTTCGAAATGACGATGCACAGTCACTTGAGGCCGGCATCATCCAGAAATTCCACGCCAACAATCGTTTTCAAGCCATAGCCAAGGCCGTCATGCTCGGCGTCGTCCAGGTCTGACGCCCCCGGAAAATCGCCTAGCGCACAATCGTCAGGGTTTCCGCCGCGCGCGTGATCGCTGTATAGAGCCACCGTTCGCGTGTATCGCGGAATGCCCAGCTTTCATCGAACAACACGACGTTGTTCCACTGCGAACCCTGCGCCTTGTGCACCGTCAGTGCATAGCCGTAGTCGAATTCGTCGTAGCGCTTGCGCGTGTTCCAGGGAATCTCACCCTCGACATCCTCGAAAGCCTGCTTCAGCAGTTTGATCTTCGCCGCGCCGCGATCCATGTCGTCATCCTCTGGCCGGACCAGCAGGTTGATGCCAGGCTTCGTCGTCTCCTTGGACGACGTCATCACCTGCCAAAGTGAGCCGTTGAGCAAGCCCTTTGCCGGATCGTTGCGCAGGCAGACAAGCTTGTCGCCCGTTTGCGGATATTCGGTCGCAAAACCCTTCAGCTCGCGAAGACGCTGATTGTATCGGCGTCGCGTGCGATTCGTGCCGACGAGCACCTGATCGGCATCGAGGACCAGCGACTGGTTCACCTCGCCCTTCGAGATGACCCGCGCGGTACCGTAGTCTCCGTAGCTGACTTCGTTGCCCTCACGCACCTGCATTGCAAGCTGGATGATCGGATTATCGCGCGCCTGGCGGTGAATGTCCGTCAGCAGATAGTCCGGTTCCTGATTGGTGAAGAAGCCGCCGCCCGACACCGGAGGCAGCTGCCCCGGATCTCCAAGCACCAGGATCGGTGTGCCGAAGCTCATCAGGTCGCGGCCCAAAGCCTCGTCCACCATCGAGCACTCGTCGACCACGATCAGCGCAGCCTTGGCGACTGGGCTCTGACGGTTGATGGAAAACATCGGCGCAATGGAAGTTTTGCCCGTCTCCTCGTCCTCGACAGCCTCCTCGCCGCGCGGACGATAGATCAGCGAATGGATGGTCTTCGCGTTGCTGGCGCCGCGCGACCGCAGCACCTGAGCCGCCTTGCCCGTAAACGCGGCAAACAGTACGTCACCATCCACATGCTCCGCGAAATGCCGCGCAAGCGTCGTCTTGCCCGTACCGGCATAGCCGAACAGACGGAAAAGCGGTGTCCGCCCTTCCTTCAGCCATTGGGAAACGGCCCTGAGGGCTTCATCTTGTTGCGGAGCAAATTGCATCGTGGATCGACTTGGCAGGATTCGCCTGACATAGGCAACCCTGAAATCCGCGCAAGCGGGCAATCGAAAGGGAATAAAATCGGCATCGATGGTGTCTCATGTCAGGCAACGCAATCAAGCGTGCCCTACACGTGAGGAGAGAGCCCATGAAATCCGCAAAGATGCTGATCGCCTTTGCCATTGCATCCGCCGCCGCAACGTCCGCATTTGCGGCCCCGCCCGTCAAGGCCGTAAAGTCCACCAAGGGCGAGGTTCTTGCCGGCGAAAACGGCATGACCCTCTATACCTTCAAGAAGGATAAGATGGGTGTCTCCAATTGCTACGACGATTGCGCCAAGAACTGGCCGCCGCTGAAGGCCGCTAGCGACGCGAAGCCGGAGGGTGCATATTCGATTGTCGAACGGAAAGACGGCAGCAAGCAGTGGGCCAAGGACGGCATGCCGCTTTATTTCTGGGTGAAGGACAAGAAGATGGGCGATATCACCGGTGACGGCGTCGGCGGCAATTGGGATCTCGTCAAACCGTGAGCGAATCGACGTGAAGGCACCAGGTCACGACACGTTCGAGGGCCAGATCCTGGCCCTCCTTCCCTCGCTCAGGCGCTACTCGCGGAGCCTCACCCGCTCCGATGCAGACGGGGAAGACTTGCTGCAGGATTGCGTCGAGAAGGTGCTCGCTCGTCGCGGACAATGGCGGGGGCTGAACCTGCGCGGCTGGGTGCTGACGATCATGACGAACCTCTATCGCAACAGCCGTCGCCAGACGGGTCGCGCGCCGTTCGTGGAACTCGATGGCGCCGAGGACATCGTATCCGTCGATCCCGCTCCCGATCCGCTCGAGCGATCGCGGCTGGAGGATGCATTAAACAGCCTTTCGGAAGAAAACCGCGCTGTGCTGATGTTGATTGTCATCGAAGGCTATACCTATCAGGAGGTTGCGACCGCACTCGACATCCCGATCGGCACGGTTATGTCGCGCCTGTCACGCGCACGCCAACGGATGGGAGAGCGCATGAAGGCAGACAATGTCATTACGCTTCGGAGACCGAAATGAACGAGATCAACCAGACCGTGACCGAAGCGGATCTTCACGCCTTTGCCGACGGGCAGCTTTCCGAGCAGGCCCGCGCACGCATCGAGGCGTGGCTCACTGACAATCCGGGCGATGCAGCCAGAGTGGCGGAATGGTCCGCGCAAAATGCCGAGATCCGATCGCTTTTCGCGGACTATGAAAAATCCACGGACGCCGACATAGCGCTCGTCACTGGCCGGAGACGCCCAGCAAACTGGCCGAAGCGCCTGGCGGCGGTGGCTGCGATCATAGCGGCTTTCGGCCTGGGAGCCTTGAGCGGCCACTACGGCCCAGCACTGTTTCAAAAACCGGATCTGCAACTGACGGAACTCGAAACCCTGCCCAACGAAGCCCGCAACGCCTTCCTGGTTTATGCCGGTGAAGTCCGCCATCCCGTCGAGGTCTTTGCCAATGAGGAAGCCCATCTGGCGACCTGGCTCGGCAAGCGGCTTGCCATTCAAAACTTGCGGGTTCCGAACCTGCAGGAACTCGGCTTCAAGCTGGTCGGCGGGCGACTGTTGCCCGTCGAGGGCAGGCCGGGTGCAATGTTCATGTACGAGGATCCGGCCGGCGAACGACTGACGGTCCTCGTCGGGCGCAAGGCTGATAACAGGTCGACCAGTTTCCGCTTCGCGTCATCGGGCAATGTCGAAACCTTCTACTGGATCGACGGCGAACTCGGCTACGCCGTTACCGGCGAGATTCCGCGCGATGTGCTGAGAAAAGTCGCCGAGGAATGCTACAGGCAGTTTCCGTCGTAAGCCTCAGCGCAGCGGGTCGTTGGCAAGCTCGATCGGCTTGCCGTGCGGCGTCGCCTCCGCCGCCCGCTGCCAACTCTTCTGCAGATCGAGGATCATGTCGGCGTCAGCGACGCCGAGTTTGACGAGAATTGCCGAAAGCGCCGCCACCCAGCAATCGAAATAGTCGCTGCCGTCTTCGGCGCGGCCGGGCTGGTGCAATTCCCGTGATAGCGTCTCAGCCCATTCGTTCCACGTAAACAGGCCCCGTTCGTGCAGATGCACTGTTATCGCGAAGGCTTCCGCAGCCCATGGCTCAGGAAAGACCGGCTCTCCATCGGGCGATTTCGGCAGCTGCGGCGATTGCGCCAGCGGCGACCGCGTCTCACACTGGCTCAAGATAGCTCTCCCAGGCATCGATCGAGATGCAGAGCGTCGGATCCGCTCCCTCACCCCAGATTTCGCCGCCGTCGAACAAGACCGTATAGACCCATTGAGGGTTCTCGCCCTTCCCATGGGCGTTGTCGTCGGGGAAGACGAAGGAGCCTTGAACAGCTTCTACCACGCCCAATTTTGAGCGTGCATAGCGCGGCAGCCGCGTATGTGTCGTCGGATTGAAATTCCTGGTTCGAACACTGTCCCCCACGGAGAAGCGTGGCGGCGTCGCCACCGGTCGGTCGCAGGGACCACCCTTGGCGAGCACGCCTGCCACCATGTCGGCCTTCAGGACACGCTTCGGCGTCGCGCCATCCATTTGCTTGTGACCGGCGTTGATCTCCTCGGCCGTCACAAAGCCATGGCGCCGCAGCAGCACCTCCAGCGCCCGCGTCCAGATCTCGTAGTAGCTCGCGCCAAGATAACTCGCCGGTGGAATGCTTTCGCGCGTATGCCGGCTCTCGTCGATATTCCAGGCGCCAAAGGCGCCGCTGGAAAGCGTAAGGCCGAGCGCACGCTTTTCCCACTCCGCATGGAAATACGGCTCGTCCCTTTCGGGCGCGACAGGGCCGAAACCCATCTGACCGCCAAGGTCGTGCGGGCCGTTCATGACGCATCTCCTGGCGCGGCAGCCAATCCCGTTCCGATCATCGCATCGCGACTGACGAGATCTGCAAGCTGCTCCTCGCTCCATCCATCCGTGCCCGCCGGCCGCTCCGGAATGACCAGATAGCGGAGCTCCGCCGTCGAATCCCATACGCGGATCTTCTTATCCTCGGGCAAGGTCACGCCGAATTCGGCCAGCACCCCGCGCGGATCGATAACTGCCCGCGAACGGTAGGCGGGGGCCTTGTACCACACGGGCGGCAGGCCGAGGACCGACCAGGGGTAACAGGAGCAAAGCGTACAGACGACGAGATTATGCGTCTCGTCCGTGTTGAACACCGCGCGCATGTGCTCGCCCTGACGCCCGGCATAGCCAAGGCTCGCGATCGCCGCCGTCGCGCCGCGCCGCAGCCACTCCGCGAATTCAGGATCGTTCCATGCCCTGGCGACGACACGCGCACCGTTTCGTGGGCCGACCTTGGTCTCGTAGGTCTCGACGATCGCATCGATCGCCGCCGGATCGATCAGTCCCTTCTCCGTCAGAACCGTCTCCAGCGCCCTCACCCGCGCCTGCATGTCGGTATAGCGGTTGTCATGGTCATGGTCGTGGTCGTGATGGTGATCGTCGTCGTGCACGAGATAATCCTCCGCCAATGGGCGGCTTATCTTTAAGCGCTTGTAGCCCGAGCGCCAAGCCCCACTCAGGATGTCGTCGAAGCCTGCCGCAAGCTCTATTTCAGCATCGGCCAAAGGCTGAGCACCAACAACACGGCCATGGGGATGTTGAACCATTTGAGCCGGACGGGATCCGACAACCAATCACGCAGAGCCGAGCCGAACCCCGCCCAGGTCGACACGCTCGGCAGATTGACCAGCGCGAAAGCGAAGCCAACGATCAAAACACTCGCAAAGTAGATATTCGGGATCGTGTAAGTCGCCATCGCGGTAACAGCCATGACCCATGCCTTCGGGTTGACCCACTGGAAGGCTGCCGCCGACAGGAACGACATCGGGCTGACACCGCTCTTGCCTTCGTCTAGCGACCGCGAAGTCGCAATCTTCCAGGCGATCCACGCAAGATAGGCGCCACCGGCAAATTTCAGCGTCAGATAGAGAGCCGGCACCGCATGCAGCAGCGCCCCAAGCCCGAATCCGACGCCGATCAGCAGCGAGAAGAACCCTGCCCCGATCCCCAGCATATGCGGAAC
>Ga0102591_1003872_pt1 | contig 12645 bp, 14 predicted proteins | sample AraplaCol_mCL_r2_2_FD_76860 | JGI IMG/M metagenome (GOLD analysis project Ga0102591, IMG submission 76860) | Arabidopsis root microbial communities from North Carolina, USA - plate scrape MF_Col_mCL_r2 (SPADES assembly) (version 2) | ecosystem: Host-associated > Plants > Roots > Endosphere... | reverse complement strand
TGCAGACCGTCCTGACCGCCGCCCAGACCCGCTTCCTGCGCGGCCAGGCCCACGATCTCAAGGCGATGCTGCAGGTCGGCGGCAAGGGCATCACCGACCCGCTGGTGGCCGAGATCGACCTGGCGCTCGAGCACCACGAACTGATCAAGGTGAAGGTCGGCGCCGAAGACCGCGACGCGCGCGACGCGATGATCGACGAGATCGCGCAGCGCACCGGCGCCGCCCTGGTCCAGCGCATCGGCCACACGGCCGTGCTCTACCGCCCCAGCAAGGACCGCCGCCAGATCGTCCTGCCGCGGGCCTGACGACGGCCGCGCGGACCGGCCTTTCGCCACGCCTGCCCGCCCCCACCTCGTCCCCATGCAGCTCAATCTCGAACATCCCGACCACGAGTTCTTCCTGCGCGGCGCCGATGGCGCATCCGTGCGGGTGAACGAACGCCACCTCTCGGCGAGTTTCGTGCTTTCGCCCCATCGCCTGGTCGAGGACTGGCCGGTGCGTGAAGTGAAGGCGATGACGCCGCAGGACCTGGACGCCGTACTCGCGCTGGAGCCGGAAGTGATCCTGCTCGGCAGCGGCGCCACGCAGGCGTTCCCGCCGGCGGCCGTGCTCGCGCACTGCCTGCGCAGTGGCGTCGGGCTGGAAACCATGACAAATGCCGCCGCCGCGCGCACGTTCAACGTGCTGGCCAGCGAAGGCCGTCGCGTCGTGGTCGCCTTCGTACTTCCGGGCTAGTTGTCCTGCCGGGTTAGTCGCCTTCGCGCGGCGCGAACGGCAGCCGCGCCCACACGCCGTAATGATCCGACGCCCAGCGGCCTTCCGCGTCGGGCACGTCGAGGATGCGCGTTGGTTCCGGCGTCTCGACCTTTCCCTTTTCGACGTAGATGCGATCGATCCGCGCAGGCGGATTGAAGCGCGGGTTGAGCGTCGTGTGCGCGATGTCGTCGACCGCTTCGCCCGGATGCGCCGCCGCATAGGCATCGACGAAACGATTGCGCATCGGCGCCAGTTCAGGCGCATCGGCCGTGATGTTGAAATCGCCTGCGATCACGACCGGCGCATCGCCACGCGTGGCATCGACGTAGTCCAGCAGGTCGGCGATCTGCTTGCCGCGCGTCGCGCCGCTGCGATCCTCGAAATCCAAGTGCACGACATACAGGTTCACGTCGCGACCGTGCACCGTCGTGCGCACCCAGCCTGCGATGCGATACGCATCGTGCGGTTGCAATCGACGAAAACCGCGCAGTGTCGCCGGTTCGCGCGTCAGGATGGCATTGCCGTAACGACGCGCGCGGTTGACCGGATCGACCGACACGAAAAACGCGTGGTAGCCAAGCTTCCGCGCCAGCGCTTGCGCCTGGTTTGGAAGGCCGTCGTCCTGCAGCACTTCCTGCAACACGATTGCGTCGGGCGAAAGACGGCGCAGTTCGGCTTCGATGGTGGCCTGTCGATGCGGCCAGTCTTCGCGGTCGTGCCAGAGGTTGAGCGTGACGATTTCAAGCGCGGGAGTTTCCGCGCGAATCGTTGTCGATGCGCAGCCAGCGAGCATCACCAGCATCGCGATGAACGCCCACCCGGCCGTGCGTCGCATCAGAATCCCGCGACGTCGCGAGCGTCCGCATCGCGCGGACGCAACGCTCATCGCTTCGGCAGGTACATCAGCGGATCGATCGGCTTGCCGTTGTAACGGACTTCGAAGTGCAGCATTTCGCGCGGTGCGCCGCTGCGGCCCATCTCGGCGATCTGCTGGCCCGAGCGCACAAGCTGGCCTTCGTTGACCAGGCGATTGCGGTTATGGCCGTACGCCGAAAGCCACTGTTCGTTGTGCTTGATGATGATCAGCTCGCCGTAGCCGACCAGGCCCGAGCCCGAATACACGACGACGCCGTCCGCCGCCGCGCGGACCGGCGCACCGCTGGCGCCGGCGATGTCGATGCCCTGCTTGGTCGGTTCGCCCGCGACATAGCGGCCGATGAGCTCACCGTCGGCGGGCCAGCGCCACTTGATGTCGCTCACTGCCGGCGCTGCGGGTGCTGCCGGTTTCGGCGCGGGCGTGGTCGCCGGCGTCGTGGGCTTCGTCGTCGCGGGTTTGGTCGTCGTGCCCGACGGACGCGTCGCCGCCGTGCTGCCGCCCTTGCCCGCCGGATACAGGCGCAGCTTCTGGCCGGGGTAGATGGTGTAAGGCGGATCGATGCCGTTCCATGCCGCAAGGTCCTGCGCGCGGATGCTGTTGCTGGATGCGATCGAGAACAGCGTGTCGCCGCGGCGGACCGTGGTGGTCACGCCAGGACGCGGCTTGGACGGCGCCTGCGAAGAGGTACCCGGCTCGCGATAGACCTTCGTGGTCCAGCAGCCGCCGAGCAGGACGGCGAGCGCCATGATCGCGCCCGCAGCACCGACTCGCCCTGCGCCAAACCGGAATGTTCCGCTCATGCGTCCTCTCATCCGAACTGGGCCTTCCACACCAGAAAACCGATCGCCGCGATGAGGAGCACCAGGGCGATCCAGCCGATCGGTTCGATGTAACGCCGCAGCGCCGCTTCGGCCCGCACGCCGCCGATGCGGATCACCAGCGCGATCAGGTACACGCGCTTGCCGCGGCCGATCAGCATGCTCAGCACGTACTGCGGAATCGGCACGCCGACAATACCGGAGGCCCATGTGAAGACCTTCATCGGAATCGGCGCGAAACCGCCCAGCACCAGCAGCCAGAACACCGCCCACGGCGATTCGGCCATCTTCGCCTGAACCGTGGCGATACCGGATTCGATGCCGGCCAGCATGCCCATCGCGGCGAACAACGGCTTGACCGCCTCGAACGCGAAATGCCCCAGCGCGTAACCGACCAGCGCGCCGACCATCGATCCGGCCAGGCTGATCGTCGCGAACCAGAAGCCACGACGCGGCTGCGCGACGCACATCGGCGCCAGCATCACCTCGGGCATGATCGGGAAAATGATCGCTTCGACGAAGCTCAATCCGACCAGATAGGCCGGCGCGTGGCGATGGCGGGCCCAGACCAGGGCGCGCTCGTACAACGGTCCGAAGATCTTCAACGGCAGCCTCTGGCCTTCAATGGGTTGTCGTCAGTGTGTGTTGCGGAATGTCGGTGCGCGGTCGGTCAGTCGACCATGCCCGAGAGCAGCGGTACGAAGACTACCGGCGCGAGCGTCTGCTGGGTAACGTTTCCGTCCGCATCCTTGCGCAGCTTCAGCAGCGATTGGGAACCGGCGCCGCCGACGGGCGCGATCAGCGTGCCGTTCGGTGCGAGCTGCCCGGTCAGCGCATCGACCAGCGCCGGCGCGGCGGCGGTGACGATGATCGCGTCGAACGGGCCGTTCTCCGCCCAGCCAATCCGGCCGTCGTCGTGCTTGCTGCGCACGTTCATGCCGAGCTGGCGGAAGCGCTTGCGCGCGGTGCGCAGCAGCTCGCCGATGCGTTCGACCGTGTGCACTTCCAGTCCCAGCGCGGCGAGCACTGCGGCCTGGTAACCCGAGCCGGTGCCGATCTCCAGCACCTTCGACGGTTCGGATTCGAGCAGTGCCTCGGTCATCTTCGCCACCACCCACGGTTGCGAGATGGTCTGGCCGTGGCCGATCGGCAGCGCGGTGTCTTCGTAGGCGCGCGTCGCGAGTGCTTCGTCGACGAACAGGTGGCGCGGCACGGTGCGTATCGCGTTGAGCACGCGTTCGTCGCGGATGCCGTTGTCGCGCAGCCGGTCGACCAGGCGATCGCGAACGCGTTGGGAGGTCATGCCGGAGCCGATCGCTTCCGGCTGCAAGCGCATGCGCAGCGTCATGCGGCCTGCTCCGGATTTCGCGTGGCCGGATGGCCCAGCGACGTGGCCAGTCCGTCGACCCAGCTGGCGACCTGTTCGAGCGCGTGGTAGCGCGTCAGGTCGACCTGGATCGGCGTGATCGAAATATGTCCGGTGCGTACGGCGTGGAAATCGGTGCCGGGGCCGGCGTCCTGCTCCGCGCCGGCGGGGCCGATCCACCACCACTGGCGGCCGCGCGGATCCTGCTGCGGGATGCAGGCTTCGGAACGATGGCGGTTGCCCAGGCGCGTGACTTCGAAGCCGCGCACTTCATCCCACGGGATGTCCGGCACGTTCACGTTGAGGATGGTGTCGGCGGGCAACGGGTCCACGCGCAGGCGGGCGATGATCTCCGCTGCCGCGCGCGCCGCGGTTTCGTAATGCTTGCCAGTGTGGTCGACGGTCTGCAGCGACATGGCCACGGCCGGCAGGCCGAGGAAGCGGCCTTCCATCGCCGCGGCGACGGTGCCTGAATAGATCACGTCGTCGCCGAGGTTGGCGGTGTTGTTGATGCCGGAGACCACGATGTCCGGCTCCACTTCGAGCATGCCGGTAATCGCCACGTGCACGCAGTCGGTCGGCGTGCCGTACACGCGCCAGGTCGAGCCGTCGAGCTGCTGCACGCGCACCGGCGCGTCCAGGGTGAGCGAATTGCTGGCGCCGGAGCGGTCGCGGTCGGGCACCACCACCAGGACCTCATGCCCCGCCGCGCGCAGGCCTTCGGCCAGGACGCGGATGCCGGGCGCGTCGACGCCGTCGTCGTTGCTCACCAGTACTCGCATGGACTCCCTTGTGATTCGCTTGCCAGGAAACGCTTGCCGGACGTGCTTGTAAAACAGGTGCTGCTGGCGCGGGCAGCCCCGCGCCGCGCGAAGGCCATGATAGCCGAAGCCGCCCGCGTGCCCGGCGACGGCGTGCACGGCTTGCGAACGCCGCGTTACCGGCTTGCGGTATGGGTGGGCGACGGTAGGCTTGTCGCATGTCCCAACGACGCGACGATGACGAAGACGACGCCGAGCTGTTCCGCTCGGCGATCGGCCCCGTGCGTCAAATGCCGGAGTCCGCGCCGCCGCCGTCCGCGCCGAAACCGCGTCCGCGCGCGCGCATGGCCGAGCGCGACGAGGCGCAGGCGCGCGAGCAGTTCCGCCACGCTCTTGAGGACAGCCTGCTCGAAGCCGGCGACGCGCTGAGCTACCGGCGCGAGGAAGTGTCGCCGCGACTTCTGCAGAAGCTCAAGCGCGGCGAGATCTCGGTGCAGGAGGAACTCGACCTGCACGGCGCCGACACGCGCGAGGCCGAAAAGCTGGTGCGGGCCTTCCTGCACGACGCCCGCCAGCACGGCGTGGGCTGCGTGCGCATCGTTCACGGAAAGGGATTGCACGGCGCCGCCTCGATCGCCTCGGGCGGGCAGCCGGTGCTGAAGAATCTGGTGGACCGCATGCTGCGGCATCGCGCCGACGTACTGGCGTTCCACTCCGCGCCACCGGCGCAGGGCGGCACCGGTGCGGTATTGGTACTGCTCGCGCCCCGCCGCCTCCGCCCGTCGTAGGCATTCCGGAGGCCGGAGGGCGCCGAGCAGGTGTTACTTGGGCTGTCCGGCGGTCTGCGCGATCTGATCGGCGGTCTTGCGCGGCACGTTCACCCAGACCACATCCAGGCCACGGCGGCGTGCGACGCGTTCGACATAGCCGACGTAAGCTTCGTCGGTATCCATGATCGTCGGCGAGCGCGGCTCGGGCGGCACATAGGTGGACCTGGATTCCATGCCGGCACAGGCCGACAGGCCTACGGCGGACAGCAACACGGCCATGCGTAGCGATGCGTTCATGACGACATCTCCATGACATTCGCCGGCCCGATGGCGCGGCGGCAGCGCGTTGCGACGCTGCAATTCCGGTATACGCCGCCGTCCGGGCGCGGCCAGTGCCGCCAGATCCTTTCCGACGAACGGTAGCGGACGCGGCGCGAAGCGTGCTTAGCCGACGCGCCCGACCGCGCGTACGTCGCCCAGCTCGGCGAGCACGACCGTCGCGTAGGTGCCCGGAGGCAGCGCGAAAGCGAGTTCGAGCACGTCGTCCTCACGCCACGTCCACGAAAGGTCGGCGGGCTTCAGGCGCAGCGCGCGGCGCTCCTGCTTCAGGCCTTCCGCTTCCAGTCCGGCGCGCAGCGCGAGCGCTTCCTCGTCGGATAGCGCATCTGCTTCCAGTTGCGCGGCGTCGCCCGTGGTGCGCAGCTCACCGCGTCCCCACAGCGGGCCGGTGGGATGGATGTCGAACGAAGCCAGGCGCTGCGCGAGCGCATCGTCGAAGGGCTCCGGACCGAACACGCTGCGGCTGCCGTCGAGCATCCAGACCTCGCCTTCGAGCGGTGCGTCCCAGCTGCCGCCGCGCACGCGCTGTGCGAGCACGCGGTTGAACAACTCCGAACGCGCGGCGGAAATCAGCAGCGAGCGCTGCTCGCGACGCACGCGACGGCCGGCGAACATCGCCCGCGCATGGGCGACGTTGTCGCCTTCGCGGCCGAAGCGCTGTTCGCCGAAATAGTTGGGGACGCCGCATTCGGTAATCGCGCGCAAGCGCTGCTCGATCGCCGCGCGCTCGCCGTCCACGCCACGCAGCGTGAGCACGAAACGGTTGCCGGCCAGCGCGCCGCGCGGAAGTTTCTTCGCGTGCCAGGTGTGCTCGACGAGCGTGAGGCGCTCCTCGCCCTGGGCGAAATCCAGCGTTGAAAGATCCGGCGCGACCTTCTTCGGCAGATGCACGCTGAAACGCTGTCGCGTGACGGCGTGGCGATCCTTCAGGCCGGCATAGCCGATCCCGACTTCGCCCACGCCCGCCCATTGCGCGATGTGCTTCGCCGCGAAGCCGGTGTTCATGCCGCGCTTCTCGATGGTGAGCAGCAGGTGCTCGCCAGCGCCGGACGCTTCGAAACCCGGGAGTTCCTCGACGACAAAATCCTCCGGCGTCGTGCGCATGTTCGCCGACAGCACGGCGTCGCCGTGCGCGCGCGGCATCGATTCGGTTGCGTTCACGGCTTCACCAGCAGGCACACGGCCATCGCCGCGATGCCCTCTTCGCGCCCGGTGAATCCGAGCTTCTCGCTCGTCGTCGCCTTGACGCTGATCGCATCGACGTCCACGCCAAGGTCGTGCGCGAGCAGTTCGCGCATCGCCGCGGCGTGCGGGCCGACCTTCGGGCGTTCGCAGATCACCGTCACGTCGGCGTTGCCCAGTCGCCAGCCGCGCTCGCGCACCAGCGCATCGCAATGGCGCAGGAAGGCGCGGCTGTCGGCGCCCTTCCACTGCGGGTCGCTCGGCGGAAAGTGCTTGCCGATGTCGCCAAGCGCGAGCGCGCCGAGGATCGCGTCGCACAGCGCGTGGATCACGACGTCGCCGTCGGAATGCGCGAGCACGCCACGATCGTGCGGCACGCGCACTCCGCCGAGCACGACGTGGTCGCCGTCGCCGAAGGCGTGCACGTCATAGCCCTGGCCGACGCGGATGTTCATTTGGATAGCAGTGCCTTGAGGATGCGTTGCTCGTCGATCATGCCGGCCACGCGCGTCATCCCGGCCTGCACGCCCGGGTCTTCGACGACACCGCCCATCGCCAGTTCGCCGAGTGTCTTGAACGCGCCGCCGAAACCTTCGGAACCTTCGCTGACGATGGTCTGGCGTGCCAGTTCGGTGCAGTCGACTGCGATCAGGCGCTCGAAGATGGCGGCCGATTGTTTTTCCAGCTGCGCGCGCTTGTCCGCATCGATCCGGGTCAGCGTCTGCAGGTCCGGATGCATGGAAATCGCGGCGAAGATCCACTGCACGAGTGCGCGGCGGTCGTCCTGCGTCGCCGAGGATTTCAGGCATTCGGACAGCGCCTGCCCAGACGTTCCCGCGTGCGCCACGCCGAACGTGCCGGCCAGCAGCACCAGAAGCACCATGATTCGTTTCATGCGGATTTCCCCTGTTCCTTTGTAGGCTGTTTCATCGAAGCGAAGAGCAGTTCCATCAACCGAAGGTCGGCCGGCGTGGTGACCTTGAGGTTGTCCTCGCTGCCCTCGACCAGACGCGGTCGCAATCCGGTCCGCTCCATCGCCATCGCTTCGTCGGTGACGAGCACGCCGTCGGCACGCGCCTGCGTCAACGCCGCGGTCAACGCGCCACGGCGAAACGCCTGCGGCGTGAACGCGCGCCACAACCGTTCGCGCGGTTCCGTGCACTGGATGCACGCACCGTCGTCGGCACGCTTGAGCGTGTCGCGCAGCGGCGCGCCGAGGATGGCGCCGTCGGCTTGCTCTGCGGCGACGATCAGCCGGTCCAGATCGGCCGCGTGCAGGTTCGGGCGCGCGGCGTCGTGCACGAGCACCAGCGTGTCGTCGCCCGCTTCGGCCGGCAGCGCGTGCAGCGCGGCTAGGACGGAGTCGGCGCGTTCGCCGCCGCCGACGCAGCGCAGCACCGGCTTGCCGAGCAGATGGTCCCAGCCGGGCCAGTGCGCGTCGTCGGCCGACAAGGCCACCATCGCCCCCGACACGCGCGGATGCGCAAGCAACGCTCGCAGCGCGTGTTCGATCAGTGGCTTTCCGGCGATTTCCAGGTACTGCTTGGGAATCTCACCGCCAAAGCGCGTGCCGCGGCCTGCGGCGGGAAGCACCGCCCAGATCACGGCGCCGGTGCCTGCGCATCGTCCGTGGACGACGGCTCGGCGGGCGTGGTCGAACCTTCGGGCTCGACCACGCGGTAGAACGTCTCGCCGGGCTTGATCATGCCCAGCTCGCTGCGCGCGCGTTCCTCGACGGCGGCTTCGCCGGACTTGAGGTCTTCGACTTCCGCGGCCAATGCGTCGTTGCGCTGCTGCAGACCCGCGTTTTCGCGCGTCTGCTGCTGCACCTGCGTCTCCAGGCGGGCGACCGAGCGGCTGCCGCCCTCGCCCACCCACAGGCGGTACTGAAGGAACGCCAGCAACCCGGCGAGCAGCACCAGCAGCAGTCGCAACCAGCGCATGCGCGCGTGCCGTCCCTTAGCGCTTCAGGGAGACGAAGGCGTCGCGGCCGGCGTACTTCGCGGCCGAACCGAGCGCTTCTTCGATGCGCAGCAACTGGTTGTACTTGGCGACGCGGTCGCTGCGGCACAGCGAGCCGGTCTTGATCTGCGTGGCGGTCGTGGCGACGGCGATGTCGGAGATCGTCGTGTCCTCGGTTTCGCCCGAACGGTGCGAGACGATGGCCGCGTAGCGGTTCGCGTCGGCCATCGCGATGGCTTCCAGCGTCTCGGTCAGCGTGCCGATCTGGTTGACCTTGATGAGGATGGCGTTCGCCACGCCCTGGTCGATGCCTTCCTTGAAGATCTTCGGATTGGTCACGAACAGGTCGTCGCCGACCAGCTGCACCTTCTTGCCGATCTTGTCGGTGAGCTGCTTCCAGCCGGCCCAGTCGTGCTCGGCCATGCCGTCTTCGATGGTGACGATCGGGTACTGCGCGGCCCAGTTGGCGAGGAAATCGACGAACTGCTCGCTCGTCAGGCGCTTGCCTTCACCGGTGAGGTTGTACTTGCCGTTCTCGTAGAACTCGCTGGAGGCGACGTCCAGGCCGAGCAGGATGTCCTCGCCTGCCTTGTAGCCGGCCTTGCCGATGGCTTCCAGGATGGTTTCCAGCGCTTCCTCGTTCGAACGCAGGTCCGGCGCGAAGCCGCCCTCGTCGCCGACGGCGGTGCTCAGGCCGCGGCCCTTGAGCACGGACTTGAGCGCGTGGAACACCTCGGTGCCGGCGCGCAGCGCCTCGGCGAAGTTGTCCACGCCGACGGGCAGGATCATGAATTCCTGCAGGTCGACGTTGTTATCGGCGTGCGCGCCGCCGTTGATGATGTTCATCATCGGCACCGGCAGCACGGCCTCGCGGTTGCCGGCGAGGTACTTCCACAGCGGCAGCTTCTTCGAAGCGGCGACGGCATGCGCGTTGGCGAGCGAAACGCCCAGCAGCGCGTTCGCGCCCAGGCGACCCTTATTCTCGGTGCCGTCCAGGTCGATCATGCGGCGGTCGAGGCCGGCCTGGTCGTCGGCGTCGGAACCTTCCAGCGCCTTGGCGATCGTCGTGTTGACGTTCTCCACCGCCTTGCGCACGCCCTTGCCGAGGTAGCGCGTCTTGTCGCCGTCGCGCAGTTCCACGGCTTCCTTGGTGCCGGTCGAGGCGCCCGAAGGCACGGCGGCGCGGCCGAAGCTGCCGTCGGTCAGGGTGACTTCGGCTTCGAGGGTCGGGTTACCGCGACTGTCGAGGATCTCGCGGGCGTGGATCTTGGCGATGGTCGTCATTGGGTTCGTCGTAGGGGCGAAAGGCGGATTTGGACACGGATTAAAGCAGAACCGGACCGGGGCGGCATCGCGTCGTGCATGTGCGATGCCCGCCGGCCAGTGCGGATGTCAGACGGTGGATTCGAGGAACCCGTTCTTCTTGGTGATGCGGTCGATCTCCATCAGCGTCTCCAGCAGCGCGCGCATCTTCGGCAGCGGCCAGGCGTTGGGGCCGTCGGAGAGCGCTTCGTCCGGCACCGGATGGGTTTCCATGAAGATGCCGTCGATGCCGACCGCCATCGCCGCGCGCGACAGCACCGGCACGAACTCGCGCTGGCCGCCGCTCTTGCCGCCGGCGCCGCCGGGCAGCTGCACCGAATGGGTTGCATCGAAAACGACCGGGCAGCCGGTGTCGCGCATCACGCTCAGCGAGCGCATGTCGCTGACCAGGTTGTTGTAGCCGAAAGACACGCCGCGCTCGCAGGCCATGATCTGCGTGTTGCCGGTGGCCTTGGCCTTGTCGGTCACGTGCTTCATTTCCCACGGCGACAGGAACTGGCCCTTCTTGATGTTCACCGGCTTGCCGGCGCGGGCCACGTTCTGGATGAAGTTGGTCTGGCGGCACAGGAACGCCGGCGTCTGCAGCACGTCGACGACGGAGGCGACTTCATCCATCGGCGTGTATTCGTGCACGTCGGTGAGCACCGGCACGCCGATCTGCTTCTTCACTTCGGCCAGCACCTTCAGGCCTTCTTCCAGGCCCGGGCCGCGGAAGCTGGTGCCCGAGGTGCGGTTGGCCTTGTCGAAGCTCGACTTGAAGATGAAGTTGATGCCCAGATCGGAGGTGATTTCCTTGAGCTTGCCGGCGGTGTCCAGCTGCAGCTGCATCGACTCGATCACGCAGGGGCCTGCGATCAGGAAGAAAGGTTGGTCCAGGCCGACTTCGAAACCACACAGGTTCATGCGTTGCTCCCGTTGATCGTCATCCCGGCGGAGACGCGGACCCGACTGGCGGATTCCGACTCCAGGGAATGAGCGTCGCTGCAAAGATCAAAATGGATCCCGGCTTGCGCCGGGACGACGGGCAGGAGCGCGGCTCCCGCCCGATGTTGCGTCACGCCGTCGCTTCCTTCAGCAACCGCCCGCCGGCCTGCGCCTTGCGCTCGCGCGCGGCGCGGATGAAACCGACGAATAGCGGATGGCCGTCGCGCGGCGTCGACAGGAACTCGGGGTGCGCCTGGCAGGCCAGGAACCACGAGTGCGCGTCGCGCGGCAGTTCGACCATTTCCACCAGCAGGTCGTCCATCGACTTGGCGCTGATCACCAGGCCGGCGTCTTCCAGCTGCGTGCGGTAGCGGTTGTTGAATTCGTAGCGATGGCGGTGGCGTTCGGCGACGACGTCGCGGCCGTACATCTCGCGCGAAAGCGTGCCCGGCTTCAGGCGCTGCTCCTGCAGGCCCAGGCGCATCGTGCCGCCCAGGTCGCTTTCCTCGTTGCGGCGTTCGATCTCGCCCGAGGAGGTGCGCCATTCGGTGATCAGGCCGATCACCGGGTGCGGGCTGGCCTTGTCGTTCTCGGTGCTGTTGGCGCCGTCGAGGCCGGCGACGTGGCGGGCGTAGTCCACCACCGCCGCCTGCATGCCGTAGCAGATGCCGAAGTACGGCAGGCCGGTCTCGCGCGCGAACTTCGCGGTGAGCACCTTGCCTTCGAAGCCGCGATCGCCGAAGCCGCCCGGCACGAGGATGCCGTCGACGTCGCTCAGCACGTCCACGCCCTCCTGCTCGATGTCGCTGGATTCCAGCCACTTCAGCTTCACGCGCGTGCGCTGGCGCAGGCCGCCGTGCTTGAGCGCCTCGGCCACGGACTTGTAGGCGTCCTGGTGATCAACGTACTTGCCGACGACCGCGATCGTGACGGTATCGACCGGATGCTCGCTGGCATCGACCACTTCGTCCCACTGCGACAAATCGGCCGGGCCGGCGTTGATGCGCAGGCGGTCCAGCACGATGGCGTCCAGGCCTTCCTCCTGGAAGCGGCGCGGCATCTTGTAGATGTTGTCCAGATCGACGGCCGAGATGACCGCACGTTCGGGGACGTTGGTGAAAAGCGCGATCTTGCGGCGCTCGCTGTCGGGCAGCGGCTGCTCGCTGCGGCACAGCAGGATGTCGGGCTGGATGCCGATGGAGCGCAGTTCCTTCACCGAGTGCTGGGTCGGCTTGGTCTTCAGCTCGCCGGCGGCGGCGATCCAGGGCACCAGTGTCAGGTGCATGAAGATCGCGCCTTCCGGGCCGCGCTCGGAGCGGATCTGGCGGATGGCTTCCAGGAACGGCAGCGACTCGATGTCGCCGACCGTGCCGCCGATCTCGACCAGGCCCACGTCGAAGCCTTCGGTGGCCTCGATGATGCAGCGCTTGATCTCGTCGGTGATGTGCGGGATCACCTGCACGGTGCCGCCGAGGTAATCGCCGCGGCGCTCCTTGCGGATCACGTTGTCGTAGATCCGGCCGGTGGTGATGGAGTTCTTGCGGGACAGGCGTGTGCGCAGGTAGCG
>Ga0102591_1003864_pt1 | contig 12668 bp, 9 predicted proteins | sample AraplaCol_mCL_r2_2_FD_76860 | JGI IMG/M metagenome (GOLD analysis project Ga0102591, IMG submission 76860) | Arabidopsis root microbial communities from North Carolina, USA - plate scrape MF_Col_mCL_r2 (SPADES assembly) (version 2) | ecosystem: Host-associated > Plants > Roots > Endosphere... | reverse complement strand
TCATCGGCTGCAATCGAGCGATCTTGCCCATTGCATAAATTTTTTTACTTCCTAATAAAGTTATCGCAGGATCACTTTCTGGTTTAAATCGGGTATAGATTACTTTTTTTTCTGCTTCTACTAATTCTACTTCCATAGGATTCAAACGAATTTTTCTAACAAAATTGCGATTTCGAGTATTTATTTCTTGTTCTGATAAGCAGGGTATCCGAGTATGCATTGGATATTGACGCGCAGCTAAAACACTCAGCAAAGCAGGCGCTGAACAAAATACAGCGTTTAGCCAAAAAGCACTTGCTATTAAATTCCCCATTGAATAAAACAAAGCACTGACGATTAAACCCAATGCCAGGTAAGGATAATTTAGCGTGGCATATAATCCATTAGCCCAATTTCTTAATTTTTTTTCTAATTGCAGACTTGTTTGGGATGCTTGCTGCGCGATTTCTATAGTTAATTTATCTTGTGTTGACCACCGTGTTCTATTTATTACACCATAATTTTGTAGACTAGCGAATTGTTGAGTTTTTGATAATCTTCTAGTAATCAAATGTTGCAGCAAATCCATAGCAGATGTATATGTATATTGTTGTCTTTGATGTAAAGAAGTACGCAAAGTCGTTTGGAAATTAATTAAAATTTCTTCTTGAACTTCTTTAAATATGACATCTTCATCATAATTACAAGCTATTGATTCAAAAATGGTTTGCTCAAGATAAGTTCTTAAATTTTCGCTGAAATGCTCTTTAATCTTAAAATTTTGTTGACAAATTTTCTCGATGAGTTTTACTAGTTGAAGCTGACACATTTCTGCAATTATTGTTTTTAATTTTTCACTCTGCCCTATTAATCCAATTTGCACATCATGCACAAGCTCAGAAACAAGATTCCGAAGAGGTGTTGCTGGACGGTCTCTATTAATATTTCTACTGAAGTGAGTTAAGATGTCAGATGAATCATAATAAACAACTTCATCCGATTCAAAAATTAGTTGGAACAACTTATATTCTTCTACAGTCAACTTCGTTTGACTTACGTTACGCTCTGGCATGCGATATACCTCATATTGGTGCTAAGAATGAAATATTGTAACTGAAAAATATTAAGAAATTCTTAAAAAACACAATTTGAGCGATAAAATCTCAATAAGGGGCATTTTTCCCCTTGGCATCATTGCCACGTCAGCCTGCGGCTTCTTCGCAATAATTCTCAGGGAAAAATGCCCCTTATTGAGATTTTTTCATCATTTAAGCCTCTCTTAAGGGAGGGTTAAGGGTTCCTTAAGGTTAGTTAGGTATACTCCCTAGTGATGCGCTTAACCCGCGTAAAAATAATAATAAAAAGGGGGAATAAATGTTTAGTAGTCATAAAAAATTAAAACAAGAAAAAACAAGTGAAGAAGTATCAGCTGAGAAAAAAATATCTGATTGTAAGCATGCTTTAAAAAAAATTTTAAATAAGCAAGTTGTTGATATTCTTACATTAGAACAAACGGATTTTATTTTGATTAAATTTAAACGTTCTGCTAACTTTATGAAGTTTCACGATAAGAAACACACGATTCAAACTGTTTTGAAAAATGAATATGGCGATTTCTTTATTAAAAATTTCAAAACAGGATTTGATAAATCTAATCGTCCATGTGCTACTTTCTTTATTCCTGTTGATGAACTTTATTCTGTAATTTCTACGGGGAAGAAAATGGATGCGGATTCCCAAGAAAATTCTGAGCAAGCTTCAGAGAAAGAACATCTTGAATATAAAATGTAATATTGCTTTTAGAAATTAAATTGTACCTAGCATTAGCAGAAAATTAAAAAATAACAAACTAATGCTAGGTTAATTTAAAACTACTTCGCTTTCATCCAGGCCGCCGTTGTATCCAACATTCGGTTCGAAAAGCCCCATTCATTGTCATACCAAGCTAACACTTTAACTAAGTTACCAATCACTTTTGTTTGAGTGGAATCAAAGATCGAAGACGCAGGATTGTGATTAAAGTCGATCGAAACTAAAGGTTCTTCGTTATACGCTAACACCCCTTTTAACTCGCCATGTGCGGCATCTTTTAAGATTTTGTTTACTTCAATAACGTTAGTTTCGCGTTTTGCTTGGAAAGTTAAATCCACGACAGAAACGTTGATAGTAGGTACACGCATAGCAAAACCGTCTAATTTACCAGTCAATTCAGGTAACACTAGACCAATAGCTGCTGCAGCGCCGGTTTTAGTTGGGATCATGGATTGCGTTGCAGAACGCGCACGATGTAAATCAGAATGATAAGAGTCAACTAACATTTGATCGTTCGTATAAGCATGAATAGTGGTCATTAATCCATCGATAATGCCTAATTTTTCGTGTAAAGGTTTGACAATAGGTGCTAAGCAGTTTGTGGTGCAAGATGCATTTGAAATAATGGTAAAGCTTGATTTTAAAATGTTGTCATTAACGCCATACACAATGGTAGCATCAACATCCTGGCCCGCTGGCGCTGAGATCAAAACTTTCTTCGCGCCTGCTTTTAAATGCATACCAGCTTTTTCGCGGCTAGTGAATAAACCCGTGCATTCGTACACAACATCTATACCTAATTCGCCCCAAGGTAATTTCTCAGGATTACGTTCAGCAACAACACGAATACGATCGCCATTAATGATAAGTTGGTCGCCTTCAACTTTGACTTCGCCAGGAAATTTACCATGGGTACTATCATAGCGGGTTAAATGAGCATTGGTTTCAACATTGCCAAGATCGTTGATCGCAACGATTTGAATTTCTTTATTGCGATGTTGCTCATAGAGGGCACGTAAGATATTACGCCCAATGCGGCCGTAACCGTTGATTGCAACTTTAATAGTCATATGGTTTTCCTCGTTCTGTTTTAGTAGGCTGTTTTGGTCGCGAATATATCATAAAATCGCATAAACAAGCACCTGGTCATCCCAGCAAAAGCTGGGATCCAGTGAAAAAATACAAAGGCAAAAACGTAGCAATTACTAACTTACTTCACTCTATGACAACCTGGCAATCCTATTTCATCACCGAATCTCCCATTTTTAACCCGTTGCGAAGCGCTTTGGATCCAATGTGGCAAACCAAAGCAACTTGGCCAACGATCCCTGAATATAATCAATGGATCCAAGCACAACCGTCACCGATCGCCAACTATGTTGGGCAGCCAATCCAATTTGTAGAACAGCTATCTAAATTGGACACTTTTGAATCTGGCTACGAACCCAGCATTTATCTTCGCGGTGAGGTATCAACCCGTCCTGAAAGTTGGCATGATTTCTTTAATATGTTGGTTTGGCTGACATTTCCAAAATTAAAAGCGATGTTGAATCGTCTGCAATTTGTTCAGTTAAAACAGCGGTATCCTCATGATCCTATTCGTACTCCCGTGGAAAATAAGCTAACGCACTTAGATGAAAATGGCGTAGTTGTGGTGTCTGCAAATGTAGAATTAATCGAATTACTACGCGAACAAAAATGGGAAATGTTGTTTTGGCAGCGACGAGAAGCTGTGCAGAAGGATATGCGATTTTATGTAGTAGGTCATGCTTTATATGAAAAGGCCTTACAGCCATATATTGGTATGACAGGAAGTGCTATTATTTTACAACAAGAGAGCGCAACCCAGCTTGCAACCGTAGACTCATTAGCGAGTCAATTTGTTGAACGTGCATTGACTGAAACAACAAAATTAGCACCATTACCAATTTTAGGCGTACCAGGTTGGTGGCCTGCAAATGATAAGGTATCATTTTATCGTAATGAAAATTATTTTCGGCCGAAAGGGAAACGCGCATTATGAAATTTAAAACTAAATTATTTGTATTTTTGTTACTTTTAGCGTTTGTGACAAATGGTTTTTTATTATTTATCGTTGGGCTGCAAGTACAGCATCGTCGAAAAGAATCTTATTATTTTCGCATTTTGACAATTGCATCGACCACAGCAGTTGCAGTCAATGGAGATGAGTTAGCTGAATGGCCAAAAAGCTTTAGTGAATCATCTCCTATCTATACAAAATATAAAAATTTACTTCAACAAATCACGGTAGCCAATCAAAAAGCTGGTATTAAGCTTGAAAAAATGGAAATTTTATTTCCTGATCCCAATCATCCAGGGCAACTTCTGCATGGAATAGAAGCCGCAAATCAGGGAGATAATATTCCTGCAGGTCAGCCTTACCTATTACAACAATCAAAGAAAGCGCCATTTCGTGTTTTACCTTTACAACAAGCGCATCCACTGTATTCAGAAGTCGCAGCTGTACAGCCAAGTTACATTCAGGAAGCTTGGGGTTATGGGTTATTAGGACATGTACCCATTCGAGATGCATCTGGAAAAATTGTTGCAGTACTGATTGCCGTTATCAATGCGAATGAAATCGATAAACAGTATCATTCATTTTTTTGGATGGGGCTTTTATTTTTGCTGACGTCATTTGCGGTTGCTTTAATATTTGCCTACATGTTGGCAAAACATATTTCTCGTCCATTAGAAAAAATTACCCATGCATTAAGTCGAGTGGGTAAAGGTGATTTTTCAACACGCATCAAAATAGATTCACACGATGAATTTGGTCAAGTTGAGCAAGCTGTTAATGATATGGCGCTAGGTTTGCAACAGCGCGATAATTTAAAGATTAGTTTGGCACATTATGTTTCAAACCAAGTGGCGGAAACCATCATAAAAACAGGACGTTTGCCAGAAGTACAAGGTGAACGTCGTAAAATTACCGTATTATTCTGTGATATTCGTAACTTCACACCCTTAGCAGAAGATTTATCGCCGGAGGAAGTAGTCAGTTTATTAAATACGGCATTTGAAGTAATGGTAGAAGCTATTTTTAAATATAACGGCATGTTAGATAAATTTTTAGGCGATGGCTTTATGGCAATTTTTGGCGCGCCATTAGAAGACGACCAACAAGAAGAACATGCCATCCGCGCTGCAATTGTTATACAAGATGCCTTAAAAGAATTACGTGCAAAATGGAAAGTTGAACGTGGCATTGATTTTAAAATTGGTATCGGCATTAACACGGGTATCGCGGTCGTTGGAAATATTGGATCCAAGCAAAGAATGGATTACACCGCCATTGGTGATACCGTTAATTTAGCGGCTCGTTTAGAGGCAGCGACGAAAGAATTAAATAATGCTTCGAATATTTTAATCAGCGAATCTACCCATTACGCCGTACGTGATAAATTTAAATTTAAATCACTGGGTCCCATTCATGTGAAAGGGCGGCATGAGGCGGTGCTGATTTATGAAGTAGAGGATGGGAAATAGTTTGTTTTGCTAATACCTTCTATGTAATAAAAAGGCTTTGCTTTGGCCAGCTTTTATCGATAATTACTGCTTTTTATGGTAAATTACTTATCTATAGGCCGTTAGAGCCAGTTCAAATTGAATGGGGGATAACTGTAATTAACTGTGAGAGGTTAGCATGACGATAGTAGATTTTCCCTTAGACACCTTGAAATACATATTGGGGTTTTTAGAACCTGAAGATCGTATAAAAAAAAGCTTAGTTTGTAAGCTTTTTAAAAAAGCGGTTGATGAAAACCTACGTTTTAAAGAAGAACTTGATGAGCCAACCATATTTAGATGGCCTAAGCAGGATTATATTCAATATCGGAAAAACTGCGAGAATTTTAAAAATTTCGGTAAGTTTTGGTTAAAGATAGAAGCTCCTGTTCCTACCTGTATAGACCAATCATCGGATCTAAAAGTAATTAAAAGTATTAGTCAGTGGCTTGAAGTTGCTTTTACAGTACTTGTTAAAGTTCACGAGAAAGTTGATACTAAGTTGTGTGCTGATTATCATAAAAAACACTTAGAGATCAGAGATTATCTTAAAAAAGCTGAAGAAAAAGGCATATTAAATATTAAGGATTGGCAATTTTCATATACAGTAGCTGAAATGAAGATGATATTGGACGAGCTAGTGCGCAAAATTGAGAAACCTTCTTTGCAATTAATGAGTTTTATTGAAGGGTTGAATTGGTTTTATACTCACTTGCAAGCTTATTATAGAGATAATAAAGTAGATTTTTTACAGAAATTGCAATTGAGCTAAGCGCAAAAACCGAGCTGATTTTTAAAATTTAATACGAGGTGACGGTATTTTATATTGGTCATCTCTGGCTTTTTCAGCATCTATTTCAAATTTAGACTTTGGGTCTTTTCTATGCGCATTTAAAGCCAAGTCGATGCTATGCAATAATTTCTTGCTATCTCTTTTTATGAGTTCTGCACGAAACGCTATATGAGTCTCAAGAAGTTTGTCATAAGATGGATTCTTATTTTTATCAACCGCAATTATTTTAGCGGCAATATCTCTATTAGAATCTAATACTGAATTTCGTTTTAGGTATTGTCTTGCAGCGCGATCCATTTCGTCGGCTAAAATGACTGCTTTATGTTGATCTGGTGCAAGCTGCAACATTTTTTTAAGGGTAACATTAATCTGGCCGGCAGAATATATACTGATACCTAAGTTCTTGCATAACGTAGATGTAATATCACTTAATAGCTGCTTGCTGTTTCTATCTTCACAAAGATGTAAATAGTGGTTCAAACAGAAAAGCATTCTTAAACGTAAAAGACTAAGGTTTTGGTCTTCTGCATCAAGTGAAGAATTTTTATTCGAGGCACCAGCCAATTTTTCAATGGCTATTCTGAGTTCGTTAGCAAGATCGGTATTAGCAGGCGCAAATAAGCCTAAGCGTTTTCTATTCCTATAATTTGTTGTAATTTCAAAGATGGCATTTTTCAAGGAGATAACAACATCTTTTCTCTTTATATTGTCTGAGCTATCTTTTACTATTTCCTCAATACGTTCTGTTATCGTTTTGAATTTTTGTTTAGCAAGATCACTTTGACCTAATTCAATAGCAACATCAGTCAATGATTCATGATATTCTTTCTTAAGCGCTTTAACTACTTCATATTTTTCTTTGTTGTCTGCAGTAAAATGTAAGTATTTATTCATTGTCGCAGTCAATGAATTCTCATCTTTATTTTCTTTTCTTTTGGCGATTTTAATTTGTCCAATTAAATTTTCAATTAAGCTAATTGAATTATTATGGCCAGTATCTAAGAATCCCCATAATTTTTTCTGAATGCTTTCTAGATTCTTTAAGTCTGCTTGGTTAAAACCAGATTCAAGTAAATGGGTAAATAAAAAAGGAATTTTTTCGTCAATTTTATTTTTTTGGTTGAGGTATTCTTTGTTAATAGAATCTGGTGTAGGCAATAAAGCAGTATATTTATATAGCGAATTAGCAAATAAAAGAATCGCATCCGAATCATTTAAATCAATAGCTGTTAAGTTCTTTACTAGGTCAGTCATAGTAAGAAAAGGCGTTTTGATAATTTCTATATATTCATTAGTATGCGTTAATTCAGTGTCAGCTTTATCAAAATCAAGTTTTATTAAGTCTCTAAAAGCTAATTTTTCCTCTACTAAACTTTTCGCTGTTTTTTGTATGTCGTGTAAGAAAATATTATCTATTTCTTCTTGCCATTGGATAAATTCGGGCCCTGTAAATAATTCCACTTTAAAATGTTCTTCAAGATTTTTGGCTAAATCAGAGTATTCAGGAATAGTTTTTAGTTCCGCCAATTTTTTCAAAAAATTGTTTTTGGCGACATTTACATGACCTAAGTGAGTAATACAATGTATGAAGTTATGTATGCTATCTTCGACAACAGGGGAAATGTCAGCTTTCTTGCTAATATATTCTAATAATGTTGATATAACAGCGTTTAATTTTTCAGCTGTGGTAAAACTTAATGCATGAGCATTTTTTGTGGTGGTATAAAACCATACAAGTAAAGCTCGATCCATATTTTTACTGTCGGTATCATGGTGAGCAGCGCTTTTTATTGCTTGTGGAATGGTTTTGCGAAGTTCAAAGATGTATAAAGCTATTTTTTCGATAATTTGAGAATATTTTTCTTCACTTGAATCAATAATAGTTTGTTGATCAGATAATTCTGTAATTAAATCTTGTAATGTGACCTTTTTATATGCATTAATTAATCGATTAAAAGCTAACGCTTGTACCTGTTCGAAGCTTTTCTCAAAATGACTGCATTCCTCAGGCCCTATTTTTTTGATCGAACTGTTTTCCTCTTTTTTTACGGCAGACAAATCATTGTATAAAGTATTTAAAAAATCTGACTCAACTTCGCTTAGAGAATCAGAAATAGAGCGTTCTTTTTTAAAATTATTTGGATAGCAATTTAAAACTTTATTTAGCAAACCATCATATGTAATAGGAGATAGGGTTATGGTATTTGGAACTAAAGAAAATATTTCTTGCATAAAATTTTCAAATACAGAACTTAAATCCTTTTTGGAAGAAAACTTTGCTTTTAATTTTGCAAGATAATATGCAGTTTTGTAATCAGCAAGATTTCCTTTGAGATCCATAATTTTTTGCGAACCAGTACTATTTTTAGTATTAAAATCGAGATTTGGTTCGGTGAAAGCACGACTTAATGCAAAAAGAATATCTTCAATTTCTTTCATTGAAGCGTTGTTTGCTTGTAAGTCTAAGAGGATAGCGCCAGCATCTTCAAATGCTTTAACATAAGCAAGAAATTGTGAACGAAATTGATTATAATGTGGTTCCTGATTATTATTCAGGGTCGCAACTAAATTTGATGATAACTTAATAATATCTTTCGTTGTTATAGTCATAATATAATCCACGTTTAATCCGGCTATGCTTTGGTTTTATAATAATTTTGCCTTATAAATAGTATAGTCTAGTAACCTTAAGGAAAGCTTAAGAGGCATTGAAAAGCACCGTTTTTTGACAGTTTTGGTAACAATCCTTATAGTTGACCCATGTATTTAACCAATCTCAATATCCGCGCACTCAAACAAAGCGCCTACCAGCCGGTCTGGAAGGCTATGCAGAGTTTTACCGATAATCGGACTCCAGAGACGATCGATGAGATTTGGTTTATCGAGCACCCTCCGATTTTTACATTAGGGCAGAATGGTAAACTGGAACATGTGCTCAATCCGGGGAATATCCCGCTGATCCCGGTTGATAGGGGTGGGCAGGTGACGTATCATGGGCCTGGTCAGTTAATGGTCTATGTTTTGCTGGACATTCGCCGCCGCCAAATGGGGGTTAGAGACTTGGTCACAGCCTTAGAGCAAACCATCATTGACTTACTGGCAGAATATAACATCTCAGCGCGCGCCCGATCGGATGCGCCAGGGGTCTATGTGGGCGATGCTAAAATCTGCTCGATTGGTTTACGCATTCGGCGTGGCTGTTCTTACCACGGTTTGGCTCTCAACGTTGCGATGGATTTAGAGCCATTCAATCGCATTAATCCTTGCGGATTTCGCAATTTAGCAATGACCCAAATTAGCACCGAAGGCGGTGCCGATAACTTAGTGGATGTCGTCCAAACAATAACACCTTATCTCGCGCGCAATTTAGGGTATACTAACCTCATTTATAAAAATGAATAGGCACAGTCATGTCGGAAACAACCGTTCAACCTAACCCGTATGCCAAGCAGCGTGGTGCAGATAAGTTATCCAGAATTCCTATTAAAATCACTGAAAGTGAACCTTTACGTAAACCGGATTGGATCCGCATCAAAATTCCAGCAACGCCTCAGGTTGCAAAGTTAAAAGAGATTTTAAGGGAAAATCGTTTGCATACCGTTTGTGAAGAAGCATCTTGCCCCAATTTAAGCGAATGCTTTAGTCATGGCACAGCAACTTTTATGATCATGGGCGACAAGTGCACACGTCGTTGTGCCTTTTGTGATGTAGGGCATGGCCGTCCTGATCCTTTAGATCCAGAAGAACCTAACAATTTAGGAAAAACCATTGCTTTGATGGGACTAAGATATGTTGTAATCACGTCTGTTGATCGCGATGATTTACGTGATGGCGGCGCGGGACATTTTACAGCTTGTTTGCAAGCTGTCCGCGCTGCGTCTCCTCAAATTACAATTGAAGTACTAGTGCCGGATTTTCGTGGCCGTATGGAAGTTGCCTTAGCCGCGATGACACCTTGTTTACCGGATGTATTTAATCACAATATCGAAACAGTACCGCGTCTTTATAAGCAAGCACGACCAGGTTCTGATTACGCATGGTCATTAAAATTATTACAAGAATTTAAAAAACGTTACCCTGGTATTCCGACAAAATCTGGCTTAATGTTAGGACTTGGTGAAACAAAAGAAGAAGCTATTCAAGTTATGCATGATTTACGCGCACATGATGTCGACATGTTAACATTAGGCCAGTATCTTGCGCCAAGTCGTCATCATTTACCGGTTGATCGCTACGTTACACCAGATGAATTTAAAGAGCTTGGCGAATTAGCAAAAGAGATGGGATTCACCCGTGTTGCGAGTGGCCCCTTGGTACGTTCTTCTTATCATGCTGATAAACAAGCAGCTGGTGAGGTAGTTGAGTAAACTTAACTATGGTGGGATCACTTAAACCTTATCTTTTTTGGTTGCATCTGCATCCACATTGGGCGGCTTTTGCGGCTGGCCTCATTGCATTTGCTGAATCTTTAGCGGTGGTTGGATTATTAATTCCAGGCACTGTTGTCATGACTGCTATCGGCGTATTGATCGGCAGCAGCGTTCTTCCCTTTCTCAGCATTACCTTATGGGCGATTGTCGGTGCAATTGCGGGCGATGTAGTAAGTTACTGGATTGGTTATCGCTATCATGAACAAATTCATCAAATGTGGCCATTTAAACGTTACCCGCATTTGTTAGATAAAGGCGAACGTTTTTTCAATGAGCATGGCGGCAAGGGGATTTTTATCGGCCGTTTTATTGGGCCTATGCGTCCGGTGTTACCATTAATTGCCGGCATGATGTCTATGCGACCACTGCGTTTTATTTTAGTGGATACGCTTTCTGGAATTTTATGGGCGCCTGCTTATTTGCTGCCTGGTATTTTAGTGGGAGCGGCGTCACAAGAATTAGCACCTGAAGCGACGACACGATTATTAATGCTATTAGTCATTGCGTTATTTCTGTTTTGGGGTGTTTCTTGGCTACTTAAGCGTATTTATCATCTTTTTGAATCTTCTATTCAGCATATGGTCGCGAACGTGTGGACTTGGGTCCGTTGTCATCCGCGTTTAAACAGAATAGATGTCTTTTTGCGTGATCCGCGTCGACCAGAAAATCATGGGCAATTTGGTTTAGTATTATTATTTGTTTTGGTTGTCAGCTGCTTTTTAATTTTAATGTGCAGCGTTGCGCGCCATGGCGTATTAACGGATTGGAATGTTCCGGTTAATTATTTCATGCGTACGTTACGTACGACATCGCTCGATCAAATCATGGTATTAATTACCTTTCTAGCTGAAGCTCCGGTAGCGATGGCTATGTGGTTGGGTGTTTTAGTTTGGTTGTTATTAAAACGTAATTGGTGGGCAGCGTTTCATTGGGGTGTATTAGGCGGCGCAGTTTTAACAAGCACGAATGTTATTAAAAAATTAGTACATTATCCGCGTCCAACTGGTTTATATGCAGTGCCATCGGATTATTCATTCCCAAGCGGACATTCAACTTTTGCTACAGCATTTTTTGGCTTTTTAGCGGTATTGCTCAGCTATAATCGTGCGCGAGTTTGGCAAATGTTGGCTGCCATTATAAGTGGGTTATTTATCGTTGCCGTTTTATTTTCTCGCTTATATTTATGCGTACATTGGCTAACAGATGTGATTGGCGGATTTTTATTGGGTTCAAGTTGGGTTTGCTTGCTCACTATTTCATATCGTCGACGCGTGAGCAATCCATTAGCGCCGATCGGAATATTACTCGTAGCCATTATTTCATTATTCATCGGCTGGAGTGGATATTTTCAAGGACATTATATTAAAGCGTTAAATAATTACACACCGTATTGGCCGAGGTATACGATCAACGCAAAATTGTGGTGGGACCAAGCGGCACAACAAATTCCACGTTATCGCACCAGCCGTTTTGGTGAACCTTTACAAGTGATCAATGTGCAATGGACGGGAACCTTGGATCAAATTGAGCAAGTATTAACAAAGCAAGGTTGGCACAAACAACAACGTCGTACCTTAGTCGTATTTTTAAGTGGTTTGTTAAGCAAAGATACGAGCAAACAAATGCCGATATTAAGCCAATTATATGAAGATCGCCGCCCAGTATTAGTGATGACTAAAATTGCAGATGATTCTAAGACCGTCGTTGTATTGCGTTTATGGGACGCGCATTTTAAAACAGATACAGGATTGTCATTGTGGTTAGGTACAGTAGGCTTTCACAAAGCTTGGCACAATATGCTAATTCCAAACGCTAAGGACGAAACAGAAGAAGCGTACTTGGCAACGCCAGCGACACAACTACTGGCAAAAGATTTACAAGGGTTTGATTGGAAGCAAATTCATTATGTACAAATCCCAATGGGCATTCAGCAAACTGAAATTAATTGGGATGGATATGTATTATTTATTCGACCACTGAAAAAAGCACATTAGCCATTTTTTAAGGTGATATTGCAATTATTTTGTGGCCTTAATAAATTTAAAGTTAATTCGAGATTAAGGCTTGCGCCAGCGATCAGTAAAAAGCAGATAGTGTTAAATTTTCTAATAAGATTTTTCTCATTC
>Ga0102591_1003863_pt1 | contig 12673 bp, 12 predicted proteins | sample AraplaCol_mCL_r2_2_FD_76860 | JGI IMG/M metagenome (GOLD analysis project Ga0102591, IMG submission 76860) | Arabidopsis root microbial communities from North Carolina, USA - plate scrape MF_Col_mCL_r2 (SPADES assembly) (version 2) | ecosystem: Host-associated > Plants > Roots > Endosphere... | reverse complement strand
CACGCCCGGCTCGAGACCGGCCTGCGCGAGGGCAACCACTTCCGCCTGTCGCCCGACCAGACCTTCTCGGTGGGCGCCGCGTTCTGCCGCGAGGCCCTGGGCGGGAAGGTAACGTTCACCCCGACCTATACCTGGCGCTCGAAGATGTTCTTCGACGACGACAACGACCGCACCGACCTGCAGTCGGCCGGCCTGTTCCCGGACACCAAGGTCGACGAGTTCCAGAACGCCTATGGCCTGCTGAACATCCGCCTGGGCTTCGGCGCCGTCGACGATCGCTGGAAGGTCGAGGCCTTCGTCGAGAACCTCGGCGACGAGCGCTACCTGAAGGACGCCGGCAACACCGGCGACAGCTTCGGCATCCCGACCTTCATCGCCGGCAAGCCGCGCTTCATGGGCGTGGGCGTGACGTTCCGTCGTTAACGCGGCATCGTGGCGATAAAGGGAGAGCTGGGATGAACATCGACCGCCGCAAGGTTCTGGGCCTGCTGGGCCTGTCGGGCGCCGCCGCCAGCGAGGCGGCCGCCGCCCCGATCAACTGGTACAAGGGTCCGGTGGCCTTCGAGCACGGGGTGGCCAGCGGCGATCCCGAGGCGCATTCGGTGATCTTCTGGACTCGGGTGACGCCCAAGCAGGCCACGACCGGCGACATCGACCTGGATCTCGAGGTCGCCGCCGATCCGGACTTCAAGACGCCGATCAACACCAGCATGGGCCTGCGCGCCCGCGCCAGCCGCGACTGGACGGTCAAGCACGACATGGACGGCAACGGACTGAAGCCGGGGACCGAGTACTGGTACCGCTTCAAGGCCCGCAACCAGGAGGGCGGCGTCGTGACCTCGCCGGTCGGACGCACGCGGACCCTGCCGGCCGGCGCGACCAAGGACGTGGTCCTGGCCGTGGTGTCCTGCAGCCTCTATCCGAACGGCTACTTCAACGCGTACGACGCCATCGCCAAGCTGCCGCGCGTCGACGCGGTCGTGCACCTGGGCGACTACATCTACGAGTACGGCGGCGCGCCGGGCGACTACGGCATGAACTCGCCGGTGGCCAAGTCGCGGATGCCCGATCCGCCCCACGAGATCCTGACCCTGGCCGACTATCGCCGCCGTCACGCCCAGTGCAAGGCCGACCCCGCCACCCAGGCCGCCCACGCCCGCGCGCCGTGGATCGTGGTCTGGGACGACCACGAGACCGCCGACAACAGCTGGATCGGCGGGGCCGAGAACCACGACCCCAAGACCGAGGGCGACTGGGCCACGCGCAAGGCCGCCGCCCTGAAAGCCTATTACGAGTGGATGCCGATCGCCGACACCGGGCCGGGCGGCCTGCCCGAGGCCGCCTGGCGGGGCTTCCAGTTCGGCGACGTCGCCAGCCTGCTGATGGTCGAGACCCGGCTGTCGGCTCGCACGCACGAGCTGGACTACGACGTCGACATGCCGATGGTCGACGGCAAGCCCGACGTCGCCGCCTTCACCGCCAAGTGGAAGGACGGCGCGCACCGGATGATGGGCGAGGGCCAGGAGCAGTGGCTGGCCTCGCAAGTCGGCGCCTCGGTCAAGGCCAACACCGCCTGGCAGGTGCTGGGCAACCAGGTGGTCATGGCTCGCGTCGCGCCACCGGACCTGAAGGCGACCATGGGCGAGGAGAAGTTCGCCGCCCTGCTGGCCAAGCTGCCCGAATACGTCCGCAAGCGCGTCGCCCAGACGGTGGCGATGTCGGCCTATGACATCCCCTCGAACCTGGACGCCTGGGACGGCTATCCGGCCGACCGCCAGCGGGTCTACGACATTCTCACCGCCGCCAAGGCCCGGCCGATCGTGCTGGCCGGCGACAGCCACATGTTCTGGGCCAACGAGCTGTGGGACGACGCGGGCAAGACCCGGGTGGCGGCCGAGTTCGGCGCGACCTCGGTCACCTCGCCCGGCTATGGCGACGTCCTGCCCGACGTGCCGCTGGGCGAGGCCTTCGTTCAGCGGAACAGGGAAGTGAAATACGTCCACCCCAGCGCCAAGGGCTTCCTGCTGCTGACGTTGGAGCACGGAAAGGCCACCGGCGAGCTGGTGGCCGTGTCGACGATCTTCGAGCCGAAATACGAGACCAGCGTGCTGAAGCGGTTCGTGGTGACGCCGACGGGCAGCGGGGGCGTGGAGGCGTTGCGGGAGATCTAGACGGCCATCCGCCCCCGAAGGCGGCCGGAAGGCGATCCTTCTTCCCCCTCCGGGGGAGGAGGGCCGAAGGCCCGGAGGGGGCAAGTCCCGCCGCCGAACTACCGCCGCTCCAACGCCAACTTCAATCCGAACGCCACGAACACCCCGCCGGTGATCCGGTCCAGCCAACGCACCACCACGGCCTCGCGCAGCAGGCCGGCGATCGGCACGGTCGCGGCGATCAGGGCGGCGAACCATAGCAGGCCCTCGACCACGTGGATCGACGTCAGCAGCAGGCCGAACCGCGCCGGATCGACGCCGGCGGGCATGAACTGGGGCAGGAACGACACGTAGAAGATCCCGACCTTGGGATTGAGCAGGTTGGTCAGCAGACCTCGCCGCATCGCCGCGATTGGGCCGGCGTCCACGGCCCTCATCTCGCCCGGCTCGAACTGGTCGCGCGGCTTGAGAATCATCCGGATCCCCGTCCAGGCGAGATAAGCGGCCCCGGCCCATTTCAGCACCGTGTAGGCCAGCTCGGAGGCGGTCAGCAGCGCTCCGACGCCGAACGAGGCCGCCGCTCCCCAGACCAGGCAGCCCAGGCCGATGCCGATCGCGGCCCCGACGGCTCGGCGCGGACCCTCGGCGGCGGCCGTGCGGATGACGAGGGCGGTGTCGAGCCCAGGGGTCAGGGTCAGCAGGCCGGCGGCCAGGGTGAAGGCGATCAGGGCCTCAGGCGTGGTCATGATTCAGCGCGTCCCGCTCCACCAGCGCCCCGTCCTCCAGCACCCTGTAGAAGCACGAGCGGAAGCCGACGTGACACGCGCCGCCGTCGCCGCGTGGCCGCACCTTCAGAAGCACCGCGTCCTGGTCGCAGTCGACCCGCAGTTCGACGACGTCCTGCAGCTGGCCGCTGGTCTCGCCCTTCTTCCAGAGCTCGTTGCGCGAGCGGCTGAAGTAGTGGGCGATGTTGGTCTCGACCGTCAGCTTCAGGGCCTCGTCGTTCATCCAGGCCAACATCAGGATCTCGCCGGTGTCGGCGTGCTGAGCCACCGCCACGACCAGGCCGTCGGCGTTGAAGCGCGGGGCGAGGGCGGATCCGCGTTCGAGATCGTGCTTGCTGTGGGCTTCGGGGAACAGGGACGTGCTCATGAGGCCACATATGGCGCAGGGAAGGCGCCTGCGCTAGCTTCCCCGACCGCTAGGGGAAGCGATGAATTTGAAAGACCGCATCAAGGCCGCCGTCGCGGCGCTGGACGACCGGGCTCGCCCCTGGGCGCGGCGCTCGCGCTGGAACGGCTATGCCTACGAGTTCCTGCTGTTCGGGCTGAAGCAGGCCTGGGCCTGCCTGTTCGGCGCGCTGATGCTGGCCCTGCTGGTCGGCACCAAGCTTTTGTGGCCGGAGCATACGGCCATCGCCCGCTACGATTTCCTGGTCCTGGCTTCGGTCGCCATCCAGGTCGCGCTGCTGGCCCTGAAGCTGGAGCGCTGGGACGAGGCGCTGGTGATCTTCATCTTCCACGTCGTCGGCACGGTCATGGAGCTGTTCAAGACCGCCCACGGCTCGTGGATCTATCCCGAGCCCAGCGTCCTGCGGATAGGCCAGGTGCCGCTGTTCACCGGCTTCATGTACGCCTGCGTCGGCAGCTATATCGCCCGGGCCTGGCGCCTGTTCGACATCACCTTCCAGCGCTATCCGCCGTTCTGGAGCACCCACATCCTGGCGGTGATGATCTACGCCAACTTCTTCACCCACCACTATGTGACCGACATCCGCGTGGGCCTGTTCGCCCTGTCGGCGATCCTGTTTGGGCGTAGCTGGTTCGTGTTCACGCCGGACCAGACGGCGCGGCGAATGCCGATGCTGATGGGCTTCGTGCTGGTGTCGCTGTTCATCTGGTTCGCCGAGAACCTGGGCACCTTCGCCGGCGCCTGGATCTATCCCAGCCAGCGCGACGGCTGGACCCTGGTGCCGATCGAGAAGATGGGCGCCTGGTACCTCCTGATGCTGATCAGCTTCGTGCTGGTGACCCTGACCCACCGGCCGGTGGATGCGTGCGTGGCGAAGCTGCGCGAGGGGATCCGGGCGGCGGCCTAGGCCAGGTCACTTGCCCCCTCCGGGCCTGCGGCCCTCTTCCCCCTCCGAGGGAGGAGCGCGAAGCGCGGAGGGGGCAAGTATCCAAATTTACTTCCGCACCAGATCCATGAACCGCTGCTGCAGGACCTTGTCGGTCTTGAACACGCCGCGGAACTGGGTGGTGATGGTCGAGACATCGTGGTGGCGCACGCCGCGGGTGCTCATGCACTGGTGCTCGGCGTCGATCAGCACGGCCACGCCGGCCGCCGAGAGGTGGTCCTCGATGGCGTCGGCGATCTGCATGGTCATGGTCTCCTGGGTCTGGAGACGCTTGGCGAAGATCTCGACCAGGCGGGCCAGCTTGGAGAGGCCGACGACCTTGCCGGTCGGCATGTACGCCACCCAGGCCTTGCCCAGGAACGGCGCCATGTGGTGTTCGCAATGGCTCTGCACGTCGATGCCGCGCAGCATGACCATGTCGTCATAGCCCTGCACGTCCTCGAAGGTGCGCGACAGCTCCTTGGCCGGATCGCCGTGATAGCCGGCGAACCATTCGCCATAGGCCTCGACGACGCGCTCGGGCGTGTCCAGCAGGCCTTCGCGGTCGGGATTGTCGCCGGCCCAGGCCAGCAGGGTCCGCACGGCGGCCATGGCCTCGTCTTTGGTGGGGCGCTGGGCGGGTTCAAGATCAAGACCGGCATCGTCCGTACCGATCAGGGTTCGCTCGCGGGTCAGTGCGTCCATGTTGTGAGGAGGTTCTTCCCGGGCTGAGTTGCGCCGGAGCGCCTGTCGCTCCGGAATGACGCGTGCCACCCGTCGCGCGCCCGTCTGTCTGTCGGTCTTGGACCAAGAAGACATGGTGGTGAGCGCGCGTCCTAGCTATATGGGGCCGGCTCCCTCCGGGGGCAACACCTCCGTTACGTCAGGTTGCCGCGACCCAATGACCCTGAAGATCCACGACACCATGACGCGCGAGAAGCGCGACTTCGTTCCGGCCGATCCCAAGCGGGTGACGATGTATGTCTGCGGTCCGACGGTCTACAACCACGCCCACATCGGCAATTTCCGGCCCGTCGTGGTGTTCGACGTGCTGTATCGCGTGCTGCGTCACCTCTATGGCGAGGGCGCGGTGGTCTATGCGCGCAACGTCACGGACGTGGACGACAAGATCAACAAGAAGGCCGCCGACGAGGGCGTGGCGATCAAGGTCATCACCGACCGCTATCTCGCCGCCTATCACGAGGACGCCGACGCCCTGGGCGCCCTGCGTCCAGACCTCGAGCCCAAGGCCACCGATCATATCGACGCCATCGTCGAGATGATCGGCAAGCTGGTTGACAACGGCAAGGCCTACGCCGCCGAGGGCCACGTGCTGTTCGACACCCAGAGCTTCCCGGACTACGGCCAGCTGTCGGGCCGCGACCTGGACGAGATGATCGCCGGGGCCCGCGTCGAGGTCGCGCCGTACAAGCGCCACCCGGCCGACTTCGTGCTGTGGAAGCCGTCCAAGGAGAACGAGCCCGAGTGGGAAAGCCCCTGGGGCGCGGGCCGTCCGGGCTGGCACATCGAGTGCTCGGCCATGATCGACAAGGCGCTGGGCAAGACCATCGACATCCACGCCGGCGGCATCGACCTGACCTTCCCGCACCACGAGAACGAAGTGGCCCAGAGCCGCTGCGCCCACGACCTGCCGGTTCTGGCCAACTACTGGATGCACAACGGCTTCCTCGACATGAGCGGGGAGAAGATGTCCAAGAGCCTGGGCAATGTGATCATCCTGCACGAACTGCTGAAGACGGTTCCGGGCGAGGTGATCCGCTGGGCGCTGCTGTCGGCCCACTACCGCCAGCCGCTGGACTGGACGCCGGAACTGATCGAGCAGTCGCGCAAGTCGCTGGACCGCCTGTACGGCGCCCTGCGCCGCGCCAAGGACGTGCCGATGGACCAGGCCATGGAGGCTCCGGCCGAGACCCTGGCCGCCCTGATGGACGACCTCAACACCCCGCTGGCGGTGTCGAGCCTCTTCGAGGTCTCGAGCCTGATCGAGAAGGCCGTGACGGCCGGCGACACCATCGCCATCGCCGCCAACAAGGCTCGCCTGCTGGAGGCCGGCGCCCTGCTGGGCTTCCTGCAGGCCGATCCGGACGCCTGGTTCGAGGGTGACGCCTCCGACGAGCTGAAGGCCCAGGTCGAGGACCTGCTGGCTAAGCGCCTGGCCGCCCGCGCCGCCAAGGACTGGGCCGCCGCCGACGCCATCCGCGCCGAACTCGACGCCCTGGGCGTCGTCGTCATGGACGGACCCGCCGGCGCGACCTGGCGGATGAAGGACTAAAGGGTAGCGAGCCGATGAAGCGCGCCGTCGAACACCGCATCGGGGTCCAGGCCCCCGCCGAGGTCGTCTGGGAGGTCGTCTCCGACTTCTCGACCTGGAAGGACTGGAACCCGCTCTACCGCAAGGCCGAGGGGCAGATGAAGATCGGCACGGCCTTGACGCTCGAGCAGCACCTGCCCGGCGAACCGGCCAAGGTCGTCGCGCCGATCGTCCAGGACTGGGTGCCGTACGAGCAGCTGCACTGGCGCTCGACGCGGTTGGGCGGGTTCGTGACGGCGATCCGCTACCTCGAGATCGAGAACATGGGGCCGAACAACTCGACGTTCTCGAACGGCGAGCTGTTCATGGGCCTGCTGCTGCGGTTCGTCACCCGCGACGAGCGTCGCAAGCTGAAGGCCGCGTTCACGGAGATGGGCGAGGCCGTCCGCGACCGCGCCGAGGTGATCTGGTCCGAGCGCCAGAAGAACCCCATCTAAGGCGAGATGATCGACGACCTCTACAGCGCCCGGATCCTGGGGCTCGTGGCCAACATGCCGCGCGCCGGCCGTCTGGCCGCGCCCGACGCCAGCGCCGAGAAGGTCGCCAAGCTGTGCGGCAGCAAGATCACCGTCGACGTCGTGGTCCAGGACGGCAAGGTCGTCGACTACGCCCAGGAGGTTTCGGCCTGCGCCCTGGGCCAGGCGGCGGCCGCGATTCTGGGCGCGAACGTCGTCGGCGCTGAACTTTCCGACATCGAGTTGGCTCGGGACTCTCTGCGCGCTATGCTTAAGACGAACGGTTCGCCTCCCGCGGGCCGGTTTGCGGAGCTCGCCGTGCTGGAGCCGGTCAAGGACTATCCCGCCCGTCACGCCTCGACGCTGCTGGCGTTCGAAGCGACGGTGGAGGCTGTCCGGAAGGCCACAGCTGTCTCCGAAACGCGAACTAGCACCGCCGGCGCGGCTTGATCCCTCCCTCGGGGACGTGTGTAACCGCACTGCAACATAAGTCGCGCGCCGGCATGACCTTCTACGACCGCACCGTCGACCTCGGCCTCCGGGCCTACAAGTTGACGCTCTCGCCTCTGATCGGGCGTCAGTGCCGCTTCGCGCCGAGCTGTTCGGAGTACGCGGCCGCCGCCCTCAAGGATCATGGCCCGCTCAAGGGTTCCTGGTTGGCGTTGCGACGGATTTGCCGCTGCAATCCGTTAGGGGGATCGGGCTACGACCCGCCGCCGCCGCGACGCCAGCCACGCAAGTGGATATGTGAAGAATGATCGACCTGGTTTTCCCCGACGGCTCCTCCCGTCAGTACCCTGACGGCTCGAGCGGGCGCGACGTCGCCGCCGCCATCTCCAAGTCTCTCGAGAAGAAGGCCCTGCTGATCAAGCTGGACGGCCAGGTTCTCGACCTGGACCGGCCGCTGACGCCCGACCTGCTGACGGGCGAGCGCAAGTTCGAGATCCTGACGCGCGAGGCCCCCGAGGCGCTCGAGACGATCCGCCACGACACGGCCCACGTGCTGGCCGAGGCGGTGCAGGAGCTGTTCCCCGGCACGCAGGTGACGATCGGCCCGAACGTCGAGGACGGCTTCTATTACGACTTCGCTCGCGACGAGCCGTTCAGCCTGGACGACCTGGAGACGATCGAAAAGCGCATGAAGGAGATCGTCGATCGCGACGAGAAGATCACGCGCGAGGTCTGGGACCGCGACGAGGCCATCAAGCATTTCGACGGCATCGGCGAGCAGTACAAGGCCCAGATCATCCGTGACCTGCCGGGCACGGACACGATCACGGTCTACCGCCAGGGCAACTGGAAAGACCTCTGCCGCGGCCCGCACCTGCCGTCGACCAAGCATGTCGGCAAGGCCTTCAAGCTGACGAAGCTGGCCGGCGCCTATTGGCGCGGCGACCAGAACAACGCCCAGCTGCAGCGCATCTACGGCACGGCCTGGGCCTCGGACGCCGACCTGGAAGCGCACCTGAAGCGCATCGAGGAAGCCGAGCGCCGCGATCACCGCAAGCTGGGCAAGACGATGGACCTCTTCCACATCCAGGAAGAGGGCAAGGGCATGGTGTTCTGGCACGCCAAGGGCTGGGCCCTGTACCGCGTGCTCGAGGACTACATGCGCCGCCGTCTCGACGCGGCCGGCTACAAGGAAGTGAAGACGCCGCAGATCCTCGACAAGAGCCTGTGGGAGAAGTCGGGCCACGCCGAGAAGTTCGGCCACGCCATGTTCATGTGCGAGAGCGCCGAGGGCGAGATCCTGGCGGTCAAGCCGATGAACTGCCCCGGCCATATCCAGATCTTCAATGTTGGCCAGAAGAGCTATCGCGAACTGCCGCTGCGCATGGCCGAGTTCGGCGCCTGCCACCGCTACGAGCCGTCGGGGGCCATGCACGGCATCATGCGGGTGCGCGCCTTCACGCAGGACGACGCCCACATCTTCTGCCGCGAAGAGCAGGTCACGGAGGAAAGCGCCCGGTTCATCGAACTGTTGCGCTCGGTCTATAACGACCTCGGCATGACGCTGGCCGACACGAAGTTCTCGACACGTCCTGAACTGCGCGCCGGCTCGGACGAGGTCTGGGACAAGGCCGAGGCCGCCCTGTCCGCCGCCGCCGAGGCAGCGGGCGAGACCTTGGTGCTTCAGCCAGGTGAAGGCGCCTTCTACGGCCCCAAGCTAGAGTTCTCGCTGAAGGACGCTATTGGTCGAGTTTGGCAATGCGGCACGCTGCAACTTGATTTCGTTTTGCCGGAACGACTCGACGCCGAGTACGTTTCGGAGGACGGTTCAAAAAAGCGTCCGGTGATGCTTCACCGAGCGATCTTGGGGTCCTTCGAGCGTTTCATCGGCATCTTGTTGGAAAACTTCGCCGGCGCCTTGCCAGTATGGCTGGCGCCAACGCAGGTGGTCGTGGCCACGATCACGTCCGACGCCGACGAATACGCTCGCGAGGTCGTCGAGAGATTGACGAAAATGGGGATGCGCGCGGAGGTCGATCTGCGTAATGAGAAGATTAACTACAAGATTCGCGAGCACAGCCTCGCCAAGGTGCCAGTGATCGCGGTGGTCGGACGTAAGGAAGCAGAAACGGGGCAGTTGGCCCTCCGTCGCCTCGGCGGCGAGGGCCAGAACATCCTGCCGTTGGAGGAGGCGCTCCGCGTTTTGGGCGCCGACGCCACGCCGCCCGACGTCGCGCGGGCTCGCGCGGCGGCCAACCCCGTTGTCGAGGCCGTGACCGCCTGATGAACAGCATTCTCCCGTCCGCTTCGACCCTCGCCGTGGGCGCCCGTCCGGCTCATCCGAACGTGTCCGTGGTCATGGTCGTCTATCGGACGGGAGAGGCGTTGGCCCAGAGCATCAAGCACGTGCTGGCCGAGCCCCTGGTCGACGAGTTCATCATCATCGACAACGGCTCCTCGCCGCAGGACGAGGACATGCTGCGCTCGCTGGCCCTGACCGAGCCGCGCGTCGTGCTCAAGCAGGGCCACGGCAATATCGGCTTCGCCCGCGGCGCCAACATGGGCGCCAGCACGGGCGGCGGCGAATACATCGTCTTCCTCAACCCCGACGCCAATCTGCAGCCCGGCTGCGTGGCGGCCCTGGTCACCGCCTTCAAGGGCCAGCCGACGCCGACGATCGTCGGCGCGCGGGTGCTGAACGTCGACGGCTCCGAGCAGCGCGGCGGGCGTCGCGGCGAGGTCACGCCGATCAGCACCGTGCTCAGCTTCGGCCAGCTGACCCGCCGCTATCCCAAGCTGGCCGGCTTCGAGATCCATCGCGAGAACGAGCCCGTGCCGCGCGGGCCGGTGCCGATGCCGACGATCTCCGGCGCCTGCTTCGCCATGCGCCGTTGCGACTTCGAGGCCCTGAGCGGCTTCGACGAAGGCTATTTCCTGCACGTCGAGGACATCGACCTGTGCTGGCGCGCCCGCCGCGCCGGCGGCAAGGTGCTGTTCCAGCCCAAGGCCCAGGTCGTCCACCTCGGCCACACCAGCCTGGAACACCCGGTCAAGGTCGAGTTCCACAAGGGCGTGGGCCTGACCCGCTACTTCATCAAGCGCGCCGATTCGCTGCAGCTGTTCGCCGCCGCGGTCCTGCTGGCCCCCGCCATCATGCTGATGTCGGTGTGCCGCCCACTGCTGTGGAAGCTGACCGGGCGGCCGATCTAGGGCTACGAGCTTTCAGCTCTCGCACTTCGAATTCCGCGTCATCCCGGAAGCGCGCAGCGCTATCCGGGACCCAGGGGCCAAACCTCCATGCGGCCTACATCGGCCCGATCGTCTCGAATCTCAGCCCGTCCGGTCCCTCGATCGAGGTCGGGGCCTTCAGGCTCTTGGCCGGCAGCATCGCCCGATAACGCTCGTACATCGCCTTCACATCGCGGCCTGGCTTGGCCGTCAGGCACTGGTCGAACTCGCCCTCGCGGCCCCAAGGCTTGCGTTCGGAGCGAGCGACGTCGCGGTCGGCCTTCACGGCCACGGCGACCTTGTCGGCCAGCGCGCGATCGATCCCCGCGCCATAGCTGGCGAACTTGAGGGTGACGTCACAGCGCGGCGGTCCGGCTTGCGACACCGGCGCGACCGCGCAAGCGCTCAACGCGAGGACGGCGATGGCGGCGAAGCGGATCATGCGGGGAAGCCTCCGGCGCGGGCCAGGGACGAGGCGGGGGCCTTGCCCAGCTTGGCGCTGATCGCGCGGCCCGTCTCGATCAGGGCCGCCAGGTCGTAACCCGTCTCGAAGCCGGCCCGTTCCAGCATGTAGACCAGGTCTTCCGTGCCGATATTGCCGGTGGCGTTCGGCGCGAACGGACAGCCGCCCAGGCCGCCGACCGAGGCGTCCAGCACGTCGATCCCCGCCTCGACGCTGGCATAGGCGTTGGCGAGGCCGGTGTTGCGGGTGTCGTGGAAGTGCATGCGCAAGCGCGCATCCGGCGCGGCGGCGCGCACGGCCTCGATCCGCCGGCGGACGGTCCAGGGATCGGCGACACCGATGGTGTCGCCCAGGGCGATTTCCGGCACGCCCAGGGCGGCGGCTTCGCGGACGATGGCCACGACCTGGTCCTCCGACACCTCGCCGTCGAACGGGTCGCCGAAGGCCACCGACAGGGTCATGGTGATCGGCGGGCCGCCCTCTGTCGCCCGGCGCTCGACGATGGCGGCCAGGGTCTCGACCTGCTGGCGCACGGTGGAGCCCTGGTTGCGGGTCGCGAACCCGTCCGAGGCGCAGACCACGACATTGGCCTCGTCGCAGCCGGCCGCCACGCAGCGCTCCCAGCCGCGCATGTTCAGGACAAGGCCGATCCGCGAGTGTTCGAGGTCCGGTGGCAGCGCCGCCATGATCTCCTCCGCGCCCGCCATCTGCGGCACGCGGTTGGGATTGACGAACGACACCACCTCCATGCGTTTGGCGCCGCAGGCTTCCAGCTTGTGGATCAGGTCGAGCTTTTCCTCGACCGACAAGGCCAGTTTCTCGTTCTGCAGGCCGTCGCGCGGGCCGACCTCGACGATCTGGATGAAGCGGCTCATCGCTGAGACTCCGTGGAATCCGTGTCGCCCGACGACGGGACCAGGGGCTCGCCGCGATAGAGGGTCAGCCGCTCCTGGTCGCCGTCGGAATAGTTCAGCCCCTGGATCACCGCGGCTGGGCGGGGCGTGAGGCCTTGCTGGGCCAGGGCGGCGCGGAACGGCTTTTCCTCGCGGCCCTCGACCACGGCGGGGCGGCCCTCGAGGACGGCCTGGGCCGCGCCCTCGCCGTCGGTCAGCTCGGTGGCCGTACCCAGCTGGAAGATCAGGCTGGGCTCGGAATAACCGGTCACCGCCACGGGTCCGGCGGCGCCGGAGCGGGGCGACAGCTTGGCGCCGTCCAGGGCGTCGGCGACGTCCTTGGACAGGAACAGCGGCTCCAGGCGCGGCAGCAGGCCGGCGGTCAGGGCGACATGGGCCCCGATGCCCAGGGCGCCGGCCGTGATCAGGGCGCGGGCCGAATGGCGGCGTAGCAGCAGGACCGCGCCGGCGATCCCCGCGCCCAGCGCCAGCAGGGCGGCCAGCACAGCCCAGGCCGCGTCGCCCCGGTCGCCGAACGCCTTGAGGCCGTAGACCTCCACGGCGGCCAGGACGAGGCCGATGAACA
>Ga0102591_1003862_pt1 | contig 12676 bp, 5 predicted proteins | sample AraplaCol_mCL_r2_2_FD_76860 | JGI IMG/M metagenome (GOLD analysis project Ga0102591, IMG submission 76860) | Arabidopsis root microbial communities from North Carolina, USA - plate scrape MF_Col_mCL_r2 (SPADES assembly) (version 2) | ecosystem: Host-associated > Plants > Roots > Endosphere... | reverse complement strand
TCAAACCGGCCTAACAGGATCAGCCGAGGCGCCGCCGGATCACCGCGGGGCTATTGGTCCTGCCCGTCCGAGGGACAACCGGGTCCAGGGCTGAAAGAGGCCCGCGCCCCCGGTCCTTCGAGCCAATGATGCGGCGGAGCGGTCAGACGAAGCCGAAACGCTAAAACACATCACGGTCCCCGGGCTCCGCCCGGCCGCTCCGCGCCTCCCCACCAACTTTCGTGAGTTTTCACGGGAGGCTGAGAAGCCGTGTCCAAAACCCCCTCAGTCGCTCCGCGACAGCTCCCCCAGAGGGGGAGCATCTCTGCAGCGTAGATCCTCCCCCTTTGGGGGAGGTGGCCCGGAGGGCCGGAGGGGGTCTTCGCCGCCCCGCACTTGAGCCCTTCCAAATCCCATGCCTACAGTAGGATAACGTCGTTCTCGAAGCGGCGAGGTCCGTGGGAGGACGCCATGAACGCCTTGACCCCGATCTCAGCGGGCGATGCGCCAGACTATGCCGGCCTCACGGTCTCCCCCGCCGGGCCGGTGCTGGGCGCCGAGATCTCCGGGCTCGACCTGACCCAGCCCCTGGAACCGGAGATCGTCGCGGCGATCCGCGCGGCCCTGCTGCGCCACAAGGTGGTGTTCTTCCGCGACCAGGACATCAGCCACGAGGACCACGTCCGCTTCGGCCGCTATTTCGGCGACCTGGAGGGCCATCCGGTCACCGCCCACGTGCCGGGCTTTCCGGAGATCCTGCACATCGAGGCGGCCGACGGCATGAAGCTGCGCGAGGCCATCGTCCCGATCGTGCGGGCGGCCAACAAGTGGCACACCGACGTCACCTTCCGGCCCGCGCCGTCGATGGGCGGGGTCCTGCGCGCCCGCACCTTGCCACCGTCGGGCGGCGACACCCTGTTCGCCGACACCGCCGCCATCTACGCCGACCTGCCCCAGCCGCTGAAGGACAGGCTGGCCGGTCTTTGCGCCGAGCACGACATCCTGCAGAGCTACGGCTACCGCATCGACGAGGCCAAGCGGCAGGAACTGCGCGCGGCCTATCCGCCTCAGAGCCATCCGGTGGTGCGCACCCATCCCGAGACCGGGCAGCCGCACCTCTTCGTCAACAAGGTCTTCACGACGCGGATCCTCGGCCTGCCCGAGGACGAGGCCGCCGCCTTGCTGGCCGAACTGCTCGACCGGGTGAAGTCGCCCGAATACCAGGTGCGCTTCCGCTGGAGCCCGAACGCGATCGTCTTCTGGGACAACCGCGCCACCCAGCACTACGCCGTGCTCGACTACTGGCCGGTGGAGCGCGTCGTCGAGCGGGTGACGATCAAGGGCGACGTTCCATATTTCCAAGCCTGATCAGGGGCTTGAGACCATCTCGTTGGATCGCGGGCAGGGGGCTTCGTAAGCAGGCTGCGTCACTTTTAGCCAACGGAACGGCCCCGATGTCCCAGCCCCGTCAACTCAAGCTCGGCTTCATCCTGCACGGGGTCGGTCCCGGCTGGGGCGACTGGCGTCACCCGGACGCCCATCCCGGCGCCAGCACCGACTTTTCCTTCTACAAGCGCCAGGCCCAGGTGGCCGAGGCCGGCAAGTTCGACTTCCTGTTCGTCGCCGACAGCGTCTACATCACCGAGAAGTCCAGCCCGCACTACCTCAACCGTTTCGAGCCGCTGACCATCCTGTCGGCCCTGGCCGGGGCGACCAACAACATCGGCCTCGTGGGCACCCTGACGGTCAGCTACAGCGAGCCGTTCAATGTCGCCCGCCAGTTCTCCTCGCTCGACCACATCAGCGGGGGCCGCGCCGGCTGGAACGTCGTCACCTCCTGGCTCGAAGGCAGCGCCGCCAACTACAGCCGCGAGAAGCACTACGCCCACGACGTCCGCTATCGCCTGGCCGGCGAATATCTCGACGTCGTCCAGGGCCTCTGGGACAGCTGGGAGGACGACGCCCTGACCTTCGACAAGGCCGGCGGCGAGTTCTTCGATCCCAAGAAGCTCCATACCCTCGACCACAAGGGCGAGTTCTTCTCGGTGAAGGGGCCGCTGAACATCAGCCGCTCGCCCCAGGGCCAGCCGGTGATCTTCCAGGCCGGCGCCTCGGAGGACGGCAAGGCCTTCGCCGCCAAGCGCGCCGACGCCATCTTCGTCTCGCACGAGGACCTCGACGCCGCCCAGGCCTACTACAAGGACATCAAGGCCCGCGCCGCCGGCTACGGCCGTGATCCGGACCAGCTGCACGTCCTGCCCGCCGCCCGTCCGGTGGTCGGCAAGACGGCGCAAGAGGCCGAGGCGCTCTACAAGGAGCTGACCGAACTGGTTTCGCTCGACAACGCCCTGTCCATGCTGGCCCGGCCGTTCAACGAGTACGACTTCAGCCAGCACGATCCCGACGGCCCGTTCCCGCTGGAGGCCGCCGAGTTCGGGGCCAATTCCAACCAGAGCTCGGTCACCCGTATCGTCGCCGCCGTGAAGGCCGAGAACCTCACCCTGCGCGAGACGGCCCTGCGCTTCGCCACCCCGCGCGGCCATTTCGTCGGCGCGCCCGAACAGGTCGCCGACAGCCTGCAGGCCTGGTTCGAAGGCCGCGCCTCCGACGGCTTCGTGCTGTTCGAGAGCCTGCCGGGCCAGCTGGAGGCCTTCGTCGAACTGGTGGTGCCGATCCTCCAGGCGCGCGGCCTGTTCCGCACCGACTACGAGGGGACCACGTTCCGCGAGAGCCTGGGCATCGACGTCCCGGCCAACCGCTACGCCGCGACCCTCGCCGCCGCCGAATAGGCGTCGCCGAGGTCGGGACTTGGGCCGCCGCGTAGCGATGCGCGGCGGCCCTTCGCGTCTCAGGGCGTGACCGTCAGCACGCCGTCCACATAGGTGATGGCGTAGTTCGACAGGCCCGCGCCCGCCGCGCCGCTGGCGACGATGGCGTAGTCGCCGGCCGCGGCTTCGGTCGGCGCGCCGTCCGAGGCCAGGGCCACGGTCGAGACGCTGTCGCCATTGACCAGGCCCGAGACGCCGTAGCCGTCGAGGACGGCCGTTTCGCCATAGGCCTTGGAGGCGTCCGAGGCCGTGATGGTCAAGGTCGCGGGAACCACGGTCAGCTTGCCGTCGACATAGGTCACCACATAGTTCGACAGGCCCGCGCCCGTCGCTCCGCCGGCCGTGATGGCGTAGTCGCCGACGAAGGCCGTGGCGACCGAACCGTCCGAGGCCAGGCTCACCGCCTCGACCGTGTCGCCGTTGACCAGGCCCGAGACGCTGTAGCCGTCGAGCACGGCGGTCTCGCCATAGGTCTTGGCGGCGTCCGAGGCCGTGATGGTCAGGCTGGCCGGAACCACCGTCAGGGTCCCGTCCACATAGGTCACGACGTAGTTCGACAGGCCCGAGCCCGCCGCCTCGCTGGCGGCGACGGCGTAGTCGCCGACCGAGGCCGTGGCGGGCGCGCCGTCGGAGGCCAGGGCCACCGACGAGACAGTGTCGCCATTGACCAGGCCGGTGGCGGTGTAGCTCAGGGTCGCGGTCGCGCCGTAGGTCTTGGTGACGTCTCCCGCGGTGATGGTCAGGGTCGCCGGAACCACGGTCAGGGTCCCGCCGACATAGGTCACCACGTAGTTCGACAGGCCCGAGCCGGTCGCGCCGCTGGCGGCGACGCCGTAGTCGCCGACCGAGGCGATGGCGGTCGCGCCGTCGGAGGCCAGGGCCACCGACGAGACGCTGTCGCTGTTGACCAGGCCAGAGACGCCGTAGGTCAGGCTGGCCGTCTCGCCATAGGTCTTCGAGGCGTCGCTCGCCGTGATGGTCAGCGAAGCCGGAACCACGGTCAGGGCGCCGTTCACATAGGTCACCACATAGTTCGACAGGCCCGAACCGGTCGCCGCGCTTGCGGTGACGGCGTAGTCGCCCACCGAGGCGGTGGCGGCCGAACCGTTCGAGGCCAGGGTCACCGACGAGACGCTGTCGCTGTTGACCAGGCCAGAGACGCTGTAGCCGTCCAGCGTGGCGGTCTCACCGTAGGTCTTGGAGGCGTTCGAGGCCGTGATCGTCAGGCTGGCCGGAACCACGGTCAGCTTGCCGTTCACGTAGGTCACGACATAGTTCGACAGGCCCGAGCCGGTCGCCGCGCTTGCGGTGACGGCGTAGTCGCCGACGAAGGCCGTGGCGGCCGAACCGTCCGAGGTCACGCTCACCGTCGAGACCGTGTCGCCATTGACCAGGCCCGAGACGCTGTAACCGTCGACCACGGTCGTCTGGCCGTAGGTCTTGGAGGCGCTGGAGGCCGTGATCGTCAGAGCGGCCGGATCGACGCTCAGGGTTCCGTCGGCATAGGTGATCACGTAGTTCGACAGGCCCGTGCCGGTCGCACCGCCGGCCGTGATCGCATAGTCGCCGACGCTCGCCGTGGACGCCGTCCCGTCCGAGGCCAGGGCCAGGGTCGTGATGGAGTCTCGGGCGGCCAGGCCCGTGGCCGTGTAGGTCAGGCTGGCGGTCTGGCCGTAGGTCTTGCTCAGGCTGTTGGCCGCGATCGTCAGCGAGGCCGGCGTGATCGTCAGGGTCGTGTCGGCCCCGTAGACGATGTCGTAGCCCTGCTGGCTCGAATAGAGGCCTGTGATGCCGGTCGTGTAGGTCCCGACGTCCAGCGCCGAGGCGCCGGCGCTCGTCGGCCGGGCCGTGCCGAGCACGACCGCGCCGTCGATCGAGGTGGTGTAGTCGATCGTGGTGTCGAGCAGGCCGTTATAGACCTTGGTGGTGGCGACCGGGGTGACGGTCAGGGCCTTGAGGAAGCTGCGCAGCAGCGGCGTGGTGTAGCCTTCGTAGATCCGCCAGGTGCTGCTGGTGCCGCCGCTGGCGTCGAGGCTCCAGCCGACGGCGGTGAAGGTCGAGGCAGTCATCAGCTCGGCCAGGGTCTTGCCATAGACGTTGGCGTAGCGGGCGGCGGCCGTATTGGTCCCGCCGACCGCCTTGAGCGTCGGGTTCGCCGTCGTGTTCCAGAAGCTGTAGTAGGCGTAGCTGTCGAGGTTGCCGATCAGGCCGCCGGCGCCGGTGCTGCTGGAGCTCGTCACCTTGCCCAGCGAGTAGGAATAGTAGACCCGCCCGCCGGTCGAACCGACCAGTCCGCCGGCCGAGCCGGCGCTGGTGACGTCGCCGGTGGCGTAGGCGTTGGTGATGGAGTTGCTGGTGTAGCCGATGAGGCCGCCGGTGGCGCCGCCCGTGGAGACCACGTCGCCGGTGGCGTAGGACGTGGCCACGGTGCCGGTCGAATAGCCGATGAGGCCGCCGCCGTAGCTGCCCGCGACGGTGACGTCGCCCGTGGCGTACACGCCGCTGACGTTGGCGCTGTTCCAGCCGAGCAGGCCGCCGCCCTGCGTGCCGCTCGCCACCACGTCGCCCGTGGCGTAGGAGCTGATCACCGACGAGGAGTTGTAGCCGACCAGGCCGCCGACATAGCTGGCGCCGGACGTGTAGCTCGACGAGTGGGAGCCGGTGATCGTGCCGGCGTTGGCGCCCACCAGGCCGCCCACATAGTTGCCGCCCGAGACGTCGCCGCTCGACGAGGAGTCGATGATCACGCCGGCCGCGGCGTTGAAGCCGACCAGCCCGCCCGCGCGGGCCAGGCCATAGATCGTGGCCGAGCTGCTGGAATACTGGATGGTGCCGGAATTGGTGCCGGCGAAGCCGCCGTCGTAGTTGCTGCTGCCGTAGACGGTGCCGGCGGCCGTGGAATAGCTGATCGTGCCGCTGTTGGTGCCGACGAAGCCGCCGGTGTTGGTGGTGTTCGTGGTGTTGCTGTTGGCGTAGCTGTACGAGATCACGCCGGCGTTGACCCCGGCGAAGCCGCCGACGCTGCCGCCGGTGCTGGTCACCGTGGCCTCCGCCCAGGAGTAGCTTACGTTGCCGCTTTGGCGGCCGATAAGACCGCCCAGGCCGCCGCCGCCCGTGACCAGGCCGTTCGCCCAGCTGTAGGTGACCGTGGCGCTGTTCCAGCCGATCAGGCCGCCGCCGTAGGTGTAGGCCGTGACCGTCGCCGACGAACCGGCGTTGGTCACGGTTCCGGCGGCGTTGCCGATGAGGCCGCCGATGTACTGGTTGCCCGAGACGTTGCCCGTGACCGTGACGTTGCTGACCGTGCCGCCCGAATAGCCGGCCAGGCCGCCGACATAGTAGTCGCCGGTGACCGACACATTGATCAGGTCGAGGTCACGAAACACGCTGGTGCTGCTGCCGTAGGCGAACAGGCCCGAATAGTCGAGGGTGCTGTCGGTGTTCGTGACGTTGCTGACCGAGTGGCCGAGACCAGCCAGGGTGCCGTTGAACTTGCCCGAACCGGACGTGCCGATCGGATCCCAGTTGATGCCGGCCGCATCGATGTCCTCGGCCAGGGCGTAGTAACCCGAGGTGCCGAGCGCCATCAGCGCGGCGGCCGTGTGGATCAGGGTGTAGCTGGTCCCATTGATCTTCAGGCTGGCCGAGGTCCCGGCCAGGGTGACGCTGGCGCCGTCGGCCACCGAGTAGTCGCCGCCGTAGGTCAGGACCAGGCCGGAGGTGGTTCCGGTGGCGGTGATGTCGGCGTTGAAGGCGATGTTGCGCACCGCGGTCAGGGTCAGGATCGTGCTGGCGGTCCAGCTCACCGCGTCGTTCACGAAGAGGTCGCCCGAGCCCGTGGTCGCGCCGGCCGTGCTGGCGATGGTGACGTTGGTCGTCGCCAACTGGGCCGACAGGGCCGCGCCGGTGATGTCGCCGCCGCTGGCGGCGATGGTGAAGTCGGTCGGGTCGATCAGCCACGAGCCGGTCGCGCCGTCGGCCGCCAGGGTGGTGATCGTCGCGTCGTCGGCCACGCTCACGGTCGCCGCCGAGGTCTCGATGAAGCCGCCGTCGCCGCCGTCCGGCGCCGAGGCGTCGAGCACGCCGCCGACCTGCACCGTGCCGGTGTCGGCGTCGGCCAGCAGCAGGATGCGGCCCTCGCGCTCGCCGATGGTGCGGGCGCGCACGGTACCGGTGTTGGACACCACCGACGAGACGGCCTCGCCGGCCGCCTGGGCGGTCATCACCACCTGGCCGCCGTCGGCGATGATCATGCCGCCGTTGCTGACCAGGGTGGAGACGGTGGCCGGATCGACCTCGACCGACAGCAGGCCGTCGGCGCCGGCGTTCAGGCGCACCGACTGGCCGGCCGCCAGCACCGCGTTTCCGCCCGTCGTCGTGATCGCGCCAGTGTTGACCACGCTCGCGCCGATCAGGGCCACGCCGCCGGCGCCGGCGTTGATGGTCCCCGCGTTGGTCACCGAGCCCGTGGCGCCGTCCAGCGTGAAGACGGTCGAGCTGGCGTTGAAGTCGTCATCGTCGATGTCGGCGGTGGTGGCGATCAGGCCGCCCACGTCCACCTGGGCGTTGGAGCCGAACAGGATGCCGTTGGGATTGACCAGGTAGACCGAGCCGTTGGCGGTCAGCGCGCCGTCGATGGTGCTGGCGCCGGCGCCGATCACGCGATTCAGCGTCACCGAGCTGGTCGAGGGCTGCAGGAAGGTCACCGAAGCCTGCGCGCCGATGTCGAAGCTGTTCCAGTTGATGATCGCCCGGTCGGTGCTCTGGTTGACCGTCAAGGCCGAGGCGCTGGCGTCGATCGTCGCCGAGCCGGATGTCACCACCCCGCCTGTCGGCAGGCTGGCGGCGTCGAGCGCGAACGCCGACGTTCCGGCGAACAGGGCCATCAGGCCCAGCGTCATGCCGACGCGGTTTCTCGTGCGGACGAAACCCGTCGATCGGGTTTGCTTCATGCCCATGTGATCAGCCCCCTTAGCTGAAGTTAGTCGTCAGAAAGTTCTGGAGAGCGACAGCCACGCCCGCGCGGCGCGGCGGCTGCCGTCCTGGTTCACGCCCGGCGCGGTCTGGCCCGGATTGGGGCCGAGCGGCGCCGCGGCCACGAGGCTGAGATTGAGGCCGCCCGGTGCGTTCCAGGTCGCGCCAAGGCCAGCGCCCGCCAGCGTGTAGGCGTTTGACTGCCCCGAGGCGTTCCAGCCGTCCCAGGGCTTGCGGTGCTGGCGCACCCAGCCGCCGTCCACGAAGCCGTAGAGATCGATGCGCGAGGCCCAGGGCCCGCCGACGGGTCGGTGCAGTTCCAGGTTGGCGACCGCCGCCTCGTCGCCGGCGCCCTCGATCACCGGATAGGCGCGGACATTGGTCGGTCCGCCCAGCGAAGCCTGTTCGGCCGTGTCGAGGTTCCCGGTCGCGGTCTGGCCGAACAGACGGCCGCGCAGATAGAGCGAGCGCGCCAGGCGCTGGGCGCGATTGATCTCGAAGACGAGCTTGCCGTAGTCGCCCGCCGCTCGCGCCGTCAGCGCGTCCTGCTCGGCGTCGTCCGGCTGGTCCGACAGGTCCAGTCGCCCGCCCGCCAGGCGAAGCTGGAAGCTGGTGTGGCCGCCGCCGGCCAGCCGGTCGGTGCGTTCGCCCCAGACTTCCAGTGCGCCGCCGACCAGGCGCTTGCGCCGCAGCGGGGTGTCGAGCACGTCGTCGGCGTAGCGCTGGCGCGAGGCGCTCAGGCGGACCGATAGGTCGCCGCGCGACGCGCGCACCAGCGGATAGGCCAGGCCCGCTTCGACGACGCCGGCCTGGCCCTCGGACTCGAGCGCGGCGAAGTCGTGACCCAGCCGGTAGCGCAGAGTGCTGAGACCGAGGTCGGCCGACAGACCGTCCGCGCCGATCGGCGCGCGGTAGACCGCCTTGCCGTAGACGAGCCGCGCCGAGCTTTGGCCCGACAGCTGCAGCCGGTCGCCGTGTCCGCTGAAATTGGCCAGCGAGGCCGTGGCGAAGGCCTGGCCGACGCCGGTGGCGATCGAGCCCTGGTTGTTGACGCTGACCACGCCGCTGAAGAACGGCTCGTCCGTGATCGTCAGGTCCAGATCGCTGCGTCCGCGACCCTCGCCGGACTTCAGCACGCCCCGGATCGAAACCCCGGCCAGGTCGTCGGCCAGCAGCAGGCCGCGCTCTAGGTCGGCGGCGGAGTAGGGCGCGCCTTCCTTCAGCCGAGCGGTCGCGATCTTGCGGACATAGTCGGCGTCGACGTTCGCCGGCGCGCCGGGCAAGACCGTGGTCCGACCCATGACGCCTTCGATCACCTCGATGCGCACCACGCCGTCCGTGACGTCCTGGGGCGGAACCGTCGCGCGGGCGAAGAAGCCGCGACGGGCGTATTCCCGGCTGACGACCTGGGCCGCGAGCTCGAGGTCGGAGAAGTGCAGGGCGCCCGCCCGCTTGGCCAGCAGGGCTTCCAGCCGCGCCGCCGGCATGAGCGTCGCCCCCTCGACCACGAAGCGACGAACCTGGACGACGGGGCCGGTCTTGGCCCGAGGCGCGACTGGGGCCGCGGCCGGCGGGGCCTCTTCCGGAGGGCGAGCGACGCTTTCCGCGTTGCGGCTCAGCGCGCCGGCGTCGATCGCTTGCGCCAGGCAGGTTGCTGTTGTTGAGCTGAATCCAAGTGAAAGTGCGAGAACGGCAAATGAGCTAAAGGAAAAGTATCGATTTGTTGCCATTTAATTCAATAACGCAAGAATGAAAATGATGTGCACTATTGGTATTTGCGGGGTTGGATTCTCGCAATAGTGGAAAACAACTTAATGTGGAAATTGACCGCTAGGTGACGGGAAGGGCCTGACGCCCCTCCCGCCGGCCGATCAGAAGCGCCAGCCGATCTCGACGCCGAAGGTGCGTGGCGGCTCGAAGGTGCCCAGCACGGGCGTGGTCAGCAGCGGATTGCTGGTCACGGCCGTGGCGATCAGGGTCTCGTCGGTGAGGTTGCGGCCGTAGGCCGTCACCGTCCAGGCGCCGGCCGGATGGGTCCAGGTGACGAAGGCGTTCAGCTTGTTGTGGGCGTCCTGTGAGAGGACGTCGCGGTTGAACTGGTTGAAATAGACCTTGCCAACCCAGATCGACTCCGCCCGGAAGGTCCAGTCGCCGAGGCCCGTGGGCAGGCCGTACTGCACCGCCAGGGTGGCCGAGTAGGGCGGGGCCTGGGCGATGCGGTTGCCCGACAGGTCCAGCACGCCGAGATAGCTGCGCGACGGGTCCGAGGTCTGGAACTGCGTATATTCCGAATGCAGCAGCGCGCCGTTCAGGTCGATGCGCAGGTTCTGCGTCGCCAGCAGGCTCGACTCCAACTCGATCCCGCGAATCTCGGCCTTGGCGGCGTTCTCGAAGAAGGTGCCGGTGGCCAGCACCTTCTGAACCTGCAGGTTGCTGTAGTCGTAGAAGAAGGCCGACAGGTTGGTGCGCAGGCGACGGTCGAACCATTCGGCCTTCAGACCGGCCTCGTAGTCCTTGAGTTTCTCCGGCTGGTAGGGGCTGGCGACGCTGCCCACCGAATAGCCGCCGCCCTTGAAGCCCTCGGCATAGGTCGCATACGCTTTCACGTCCGGGGTGAAGGCGTATTCCAGCGTCACCCGCGGCGTCAGCGACGACCACGAATTGCGTTGCAGTTTGGTCGGGGTCGGGAACTGGTTGGGCGGCAGGCCTGGATAGTCCGTGGCCAGATTGACCACCGAATATTCGTCCAGGGCCTTGCGGTCCTTGCTCCAGCGCAGGCCGACGATCAGCGACAGCTTGTCGCTCGCCCGCCAGGTCGCCTGGCCGAAGGCGGCGTAGGAGGTGGTCTTCTGGAGCCCGCCGAAGGCCGCGCCGATCGCCGGCGTCATCGCCCCGCCGACCAGGGCCCGCGACATCGGCGAGAAGCCGTTCACGCCGTTGATGTCTTCCGAGAAGTAGTAGGCCCCGACCAGCCAGTCGAACCGCTCGCTCTTGCCCGACAGCCGCAGTTCCTGGCTGAACTGGCTGGAGATCTCGCGATTGTAGAGGTTGGCCAGCAGCAGGGTGGTGTTGTCGGCGTCGCTGAGGAACTGGGTCTTGCTCTCGCGATAGCCGGTCACCGACGACAGGGTCGCTGGTCCCAGCGTCCAGTCCAGCTGGTTGCCGAAACCCCAGACCTTGCGGCGGTTGTGGGTGTCGGTGTCGTTGTTGGTGTCGCGGGCGTTGGGCGCGGTAGTCCCGCCCAGGCGGAAGGCGAGGGGAGCCAGCGTCGGATTGCCCTGGGCCAGGTAGTGGTAGTGATAGTTGGCGTCGTCGGCCGTGTAGTAGTCGAGCGAGGCGACGTTCCTGAAGTCGTCGTTGGGTTCGATCAGCAGCTTCACCCGCGCGGCGGTGGTGTGCTCGTCGTCGACGTCGTTGCCGGTGTGGATGTTGCGGCCGTAGCCATCGCGATCGATCTTCTGCACGGCCAGCCGCAGGCTGACGGCGTCGCTAAGCGGCGCGCTGACCGCGCCCTCGGCCCGCACCAGATTGTAGTTGCCCAGCGCTACGCGGGCGTAGCCGCCGAAGTCCTTTTCCGGGTCCTGGGTGATGACGTTCACCGCCCCGCCGGTGGCGTTGCGGCCGTAGAGCGTGCCCTGCGGTCCGCGCACCACCTCCACCCGCGCCACGTCGAAGAAGGTGCCCAGCGCGATGGTCGGGCGGCTGAGATAGACCCCGTCCAGGTGATAGGCGACGCGGCCCTCGCTGCCCGGCGTGGTGGTGTCCAGGCCCACGCCGCGGATGGCGATGCGGGCGATGCCGACGGCCCGGCCGAAACTGACATTGGGAATCGACGAGGCCAGGGCCTCGATGCTGTTGATCTGGCGCTTTTGCAGGTCGGCCGCGCCGATGGCCGAGACCGCCAGCGGCGCGTCCTGGATGGCCACCTCCGAGCGTTCGGCCGTGACGATGATGTCGTCCAGCTGGACGGGCTGTTCGTCGGCGGCGGACGGCTTGGCGGTCTGGGCCATCAGCGGACTGGCCGACATGAGGGCGAGGGCGGTCGTCGAGGCGAGCAGCAGCGCTCGCCCCTGGCCGGTGCAGGGTCGCATTTCGATTGTTCCTCCCGATGGCGCCGTCGATCCGGCGCTCCTTGGGCTTCGTTCCAGTTCGCCCGAGGGGCGGCATGGCGAGCCTGCGGCGACGCTAACTCGACGCACGGCGTTCTGTGAAAGCCGTAGGGAGAATACCTGCTATCGGCGGGGCCAAACGCAGACGGCGGCGGCCCCGTCAGGGACCGCCGCCGCCAGTCGTCGCATAGGAAAGCCGATCAGGGCTTCAGGGCCAGGCGATAGGTCGCCATGCCTTCCTCGAAGATGTAGCCGTCGATGGTCTCGACCCACCAGACGAGATCGACCATCGGCTTGCCGTCCTTGACGTACTTGCCGACCACTTCCGACTTCACGATCGCCACGTCCTGGGTCAGGCCGTGGGTGTTGACGTAACGGCCCTTCATCGACGGCACGCGGTCGAGGAAGTGCTCGGCCAGCGGGTCGGAGGGGACGGGGTCGCCGACATCGGCCATGCCGCGCGGGTCCATGATGGTCCAGCGGATGTTTTCCAGCCACGCCCGGTCGCCGGCCCAGTTGGTCAGGTGGCGGATGGCCAGGTCCCGGCCCAGATAGTTGACCAGCGGCGCGCGCTTGGCGCCTTCCTTGTGGATGTTGGTGGTGTCGATGCCGCCATCCAGCGTCGGCGCGCCGGGGATCACGGGGCTCGGCGGCGGAACGGGCACGTAGTCGGCGCGGTTGGGCAGGCGCCAGATGCCGTCCTTCTCGCCGCGGATCAGGCCCTTGGCCAGCTTGGGGTCCATGATCTCGCGCTTGAGGGTGCGGCTGCCGCCCGCGCCCATGCCC
>Ga0102591_1003860_pt1 | contig 12677 bp, 11 predicted proteins | sample AraplaCol_mCL_r2_2_FD_76860 | JGI IMG/M metagenome (GOLD analysis project Ga0102591, IMG submission 76860) | Arabidopsis root microbial communities from North Carolina, USA - plate scrape MF_Col_mCL_r2 (SPADES assembly) (version 2) | ecosystem: Host-associated > Plants > Roots > Endosphere... | reverse complement strand
CTTGACGTTGTCCGGGGTGGCGATCTCGGTGAACAGCAGGTCCAGGGCCTTGACCGTGCCCTGGCGGGTGGAGCTCTCGATCAGGTCGCCGACCTTGTAGGGGCGGATCAGCAGGATCATCACCCCGGCCGCCACGTTGGAGAGGGCGCCTTGCAGGGCCAGGCCGATGGCCAGGGAGGCCGCGCCCAGGACGGCGATGATCGAAGTGGCCTGCACGCCCAGCTGCTGCAGCACGGCCACCAGGCCCACGGCGATGATCGCATAGCGGGTCAGGGAGGCGCTGAAGCTTTCCAGCGTGGCGTCGGGCGCGTTGCGGTGCACCTTTTGCAGGGCTCGCCGCACCACGCGGGACATCCAGCTGGCCACCCAGAAGGTCACCGCCAGGATCAGGGCGGCGACCACCAGGTTCACCGCCAGCTTGCCCAGCCAGTCCAGGAAATGACTGAACATGGTCTCGTCGGCCTTCACGTTCGCGAGCGACGGCAGGGACGCGTCCGCCGGGATGATACTGGGCTTGGTCTGCATGGAGTTCTCGATAGGCGCCCCCGCGCCCTTCGGTCAACGACAAGGCGAACCAACCGTTCCGCTCCGCGCATTTCGAGGCGGGAAACAGTCGGTTACATCAATTGGCTCGAAATCGTCATCAACCGACACTAGAGCGAGCGCCCATGAGCATGCCCTTCATCGACCTCGCCGCGCAGCAGCGCCGGATCCGCGACAAGATCGACGCCGCCATCGCCAAGGTGCTGGACAGCGGCGCCTATGTGATGGGCCCGCAGGTTCGCGAGTTCGAGGCCAAGCTGGCGGACTTCGGCCAGGCCAAGCTCGCTTTGTCCTGCGCCAACGGCACCGACGCCATCGCCCTGCCGCTGATGGCCTGGGGCGTGGGCCGGGGCGACGCGGTGTTCTGCCCGTCCTTCACCTTCGCCGCGACGCCCGAGGTCGTGCCATGGGTCGATGCGACGCCGGTGTTCGTCGACGTGCTGCCGGACACCTACAACATCGACCCGGCCAAGCTGGAGGCCGCCATCGCCGCGGTGAAGGCCGAGGGCCGCCTGACGCCGAAGGTGGTGATCGCCGTCGACCTGTTCGGCCAGCCGGCCGACTATCCGGCCATCAAGGCCATCTGCGATCGCGAGGGCCTGAAGCTGATCGCCGACAGCGCCCAGGGCTTCGGCTGCACGCTGGACGGCCAGCACCCGCTGCACTGGGCCGACGTCGCCACCACCAGCTTCTTCCCAGCCAAGCCGCTGGGCTGCTACGGCGACGGCGGCGCGGTGCTGACCAATGACCCGGTCCTCTGGGACCTGATGGACAGCTACCGCGTCCACGGCAAGGCGGTCGGTCCGGACCTCGCGGGCAAGACCTTTGACCACGACCCCAAGTACCTGAACACCCGCATCGGCATGAACTCGCGCCTCGACACGATCCAGGCGGCGATCCTGATCGAGAAGCTGGCCCTGTTCGCCGAGGAGATCGCGCTGCGTCAGGTCGTGGCCGACCGCTATGCCCAGGGCCTGAAGGGCGCGGTGCTGTCGACCCCGGCGGTGATCGAAGGCGGGGTCTCCGTCTGGGCCCAGTACGTGATCGAGCACGCGGACCGCGACGGCCTGGCCGCGCACCTGAAGACCCAAGGGATCCCGACCGCCGTCTACTACCCCGTGCCGATGCACGTGCAGGCGCCCTACGCCCACTTCCCGCGCGGCGCCGGCGGCCTGCCCGTCACCGAGGCCAAGGCGCGGACCGTCCTGGCCCTGCCGATGCATCCGTATCTGAGCGAGGCCGACCAGGCGAAGATCATCGACGCGATCCGGGCCTTCAACGGCTGATTGCGCCGTTTGGGTTTGGCGTCGCACGCCCCAGGTCCTATATGCCGCGCGTATGCGTCTCGTGGCCGGGGCGTCAGCCCGCGCGAGAAAATCCATGTCCGACACCGATCCCTCGCCGCATCCCGGCATGGGCTTTGGCCAGTTCGTCGCCCTGATCGCGGCGATGATGGCCACCAACGCCCTGGCCATCGACTCGATGCTGCCGGCCCTGCCGCATATCGGCGAGGCGCTGGGGATCCATGATCCGAACGCGCGCCAGTGGGTGATCACGTCGTACCTGCTCGGCTTCGGCGTCGCCCAGCTGGCCTACGGCTCGCTGGCCGACCGCTATGGCCGCAAGCCGGTGCTGATGGTCGGACTGACGCTCTACACCCTGTTCGCCGCCCTCTGCGCCTTCTCGACCTCGTTCGAGATGCTGCTGATCGCGCGGTTCCTGACCGGACTGGGCGCGGCCTCGACGCGGGTGCTGGCGGTGTCGATCGTCCGCGACTGCTATGCCGGCCGCCAGATGGCGCGGGTGATGTCGCTGGCCTTCATCGTCTTCCTGGCCACGCCGGTGATCGCGCCGTCGCTGGGCCAGGCGATCATGCTGTTCGCCTCGTGGCGCTGGATCTTCGGGATTCTGTCGATCTTCGGCCTGATCGTCATCGCCTGGGCCGCGATCAAGCTTCCCGAGACGCAGCATCCAGGCGATCGCATCCCGATCTCGGTGGCGGGCGTCACCTCGGCCTTCAAGATCGCGCTCACCGACCGCATCGCCATGGGCTACACCCTGGCCGCGGCCCTGGTGTTGAGCGGCCTGTTCGGCTTCCTCAATTCGGCCCAGCAGGTGTTCGTCGACGTGCTGGGCGCGGGCGATATCTTCCCGCTGATCTTCGCCGGCATCGCGGGGACCATGGCCGTCTCGTCGCTGTTGAACTCGCGGATCGTGGGACGCCTCGGCATGCGCAAGGTCTCGCACTGGGCGCTGATCGGCTTCATCGGCTTCGCCGCCGTCCACGCCGTAATCGCGATGAGCGGCCACGAAACCCTGTGGACCTTCGCCCTGATGCAAGCCGGCATGATGTTCTGCTTCGGCCTGGTCATGTCGAACTTCGGAGCCATCGCCATGGAGCCGCTGGGCCACGTGGCTGGCGCGGCGGCCTCGATCCAGGGCTTCATCACCACGATCGGCGGCGCCGTGTGCGGCTTCGTCATCGGCCAGCTGTTCGACGGCACCACGGTGCCGTTGACCCTGGGCTTCACCGGCTTCGGCCTGGTGTTCTTGCTGATGGTGCTGGCCACCGAGAAGGGCAAGCTGTTCCAGACGGGTTCGGCCGCGCCCGCCCCGGCGGCGGCGCATTAGTCGAGCATCGCCTCCAGCGTCGCCAGTTCGTCGGCCTCACGCGAGGGCTTGTCCCAGCGGATGCGGTTGATGCGTGGAAAGCGCATGGCCACGCCGGACTTGTGCCGGGTCGAGCGCTGGAGGCCCTCGAACGCGACCTCGAACACCAGGCCGAACTCCTGGTCGGCCCGCACCGAGCGCACCGGGCCGAAGCGCTCGATCGTGTGGTCGCGGACGAACTTGTCGATCCGCTTCAGCTCCTCGTCGGTGAAGCCGAAATAGGCCTTGCCGACGGGCGTGAGGCCGCGCCGACCCTCCTCGTCCTCGCGCCAGACGCCGAAGGTGTAGTCGGAATAGAAGCTGGACCGCTTGCCGTGGCCGCGCTGGGCGTACATCAGCACCGCGTCGACCAGGTGCGGGTCGCGCTTCCACTTGAACCACGGCCCCTTCGGGCGGCCGGGCTCGTAGGAACTGTCCCAGCGCTTGAGCATCAGGCCCTCGGCGATGGCCGGATCGCCGGCCGGGGGATCTGCGCGCAGGGCGGCCAGCCCTTCCCAGGTCTCGAAAGGCTGGAGCGGAGAGAGATCGATCCGCGACGTCTTCAGCCCGCCGACGAAGGCCTCCAGGCGCTGGCGGCGCTCGACGAACGGCAGGCTCCGCAGATCCTCCTCGCCGTCGAGCAGCAGGTCGTAGGCGCGGATTCCGGCCGGATAGGCGGCCATCAGCTTGGCGTCGACGGTCTTGCGGTTCAGCCGCTGCTGGAGGTCGCCGAAGCTGGCGATCGCGCCGCCCCGCATGACCAGCAGCTCGCCGTCCAGCGCGCCCTCGAAGTCCAGCGCGTCGAGCACGTCGGGGAAGGTCGCCGAGATGTCGTCGCCGGTGCGGGTGTACAGCCGGCGCTCGCCGCGCTCGCTGACCGCCTGGACGCGGATGCCGTCCCACTTCCATTCGGCGGCATAGGCGGCCGGATCGAGCTTGGCGAAATCCACCGCCTCGTCGATCGCCTGAGCCAGCATCACCGGCCGAAAGCGCCCCGGGGCGTCGGGCGAGGGCCGCTCCGAGCGTCCCTCCAGCCAGGCGAAGAGGTCGCCATAGGGCGGCTCGATCGCGTGCCAGACCTCCTCGATCTCGCCGATCGCCACGCCGCCGAGATTGGCGCAGGCCTGCTTGGCCAGGCGCGACGACACCCCCACCCGCAGCCCGCCGGTCATCAGCTTGAGCAGCGCCCAGCGGCCGTCGGCGTCCAGCGCGTCGAGCCAGCCCTCGATCAGTTGCTGGGCCTGCGCCCGCGAGGTCGTCTTCAGCGCCTCGACCACCTCCGACAGCTCCGGCTCGCGATTGGCGCCAGGCCGCGCGGGCCAGACCAGGGCGACGGTCTCGGCGAGATCCCCGACATAGTCGTAGGACCAGGCGAACAGCTGGGCGTCCATCCGCGCCTCGACGGCCTTGCGGATGAAGGCCGGCTTGGCGGCGTCGAACGACAGCGCCCCGGTCAGGGCCGCCAGGGCGTAGCCGCGATCGGGATCGGCGGTCCCGCGCAGGAAGTCCTCGATCAGGGTCAGCTTGGCGTTGCGCGAGGCCGTCAGCGACAGGCGGTCGAGAAGATGGGCGAAGGCGCGCATGGAAAGAGAATGTCGCGCCTGGACGCAGGTTCAAGCCATGGCGCGGCTTGCACGCAATTCAAACATTCGTTTAACTTCAACGAAGAGCCTGGCCTCGGAGACGACCATGACGTTCCAGCCGCCCGAACCCTTCGTCCCGCACACCCGCGCCAGCCCCCTGACCGCGCCCTGGGAGCCGATCTACGCTCACGTTCGCGACGACCGCTGGGTGCTGGGACTGGAGGCGCGCGAGGTCCACGCCAATTCGCGCGGCGGGCCGCACGGGGGCCTGATCGCCGCCCTGGCCGACAACGCCATGGGCCTGTCGTGCGGCGTTCGGATGCGCCGCGAGGGCCTGGCCTTCAACGGCTTCGTCACCGTCTCGCTGGGGGTCGACTATCTGGCCGCCCCGAGCCTTGGCCAATGGCTGGCGTTCGACACCGACTTCATCAAGCCCGGCAAGAGCCTCTGCTACGCCGAGGCCACGGTCCTGGCCGACGGCAAACCGGTGGCGAGGGCGCGGGGCACGTTCAAGGTGGTGTGAGCCTCAGGCCTTCGCCTCGTCCAGCTGGCCCAGGATCATGATCTTCTGCCAGATCTTGCGGCCAAGGTCCGAGGTCAGGGTCTCGATGTCGTTGACCGCCGCCAAGATCGCCGGGTCGTCGTTCTCGCCGGCGTAGAGCGCGGCCAGCTTGGCGGTCAGGGCCAGCATCTCGGCGCAGTAGTCGAGATAGCGGGCCAGCTCGAAGCGGCTCATCTCGCGGGCCGGCGAGGAGGCCGTGCGCGGCCCCATCACCAGGGTCGGGTCCTTGGTCAGCTGGTGCATGTCGACCACGTGGGCGAAGGAGCGCAGCTCGTGCAGCGCCTTGTGCACGCGGGCGCGCTTCCAGCGGGCCTCCAGCGACAGCAGGAACCACACCGCGCCGGCCGACAGCAGGGCGAGATTCACCGCCGGCTCCAGACCCTCGGCGGCGTGCAGCACGTCGGTCCCGCGCAGGCCGGCCAGCCAGTCCATGCGGGAGATCAGCCAGACCGGCAGGGCGACGGCCGCCAGGACGATCGCCGCCACCGGCAGGCGCAGGGCCAGATAGGGCCGCGACAGCCTGCGCGCCCGTCTGGCCGTCTCCCTGGCCGTCGCCGTCAGCCGCGCGCACACCCGCGACAGGCCGGAGGCCGGAAACCGCTCGGAGATCCGCGCGTACAGGTGATCCAGCGTCGTCACCACCTCGCCGGCTTCCAGCCGCATCATGCCCTTCGCCATGCTCCCCCTCGCCCTCTTGCCGACGCCCCCGGCCTAGCTATAGCTAAGCGCTAGTACGTTCGGGGGAACAATTCATGCGTCATTTCACGACCACCGCCGCGGCCGTCGCCTCGGTCGCCCTGCCCGCCGCCATTCTGCCGGCGATCGTCCTGCCCACGACCGCCCTGGCCGCCGACCCCGAGATCGTCGCCGGCAAGCCCGACATCAGCTGGCAGGACAGCCTGCCGCGCCGCACGGGCAAGGTGGCGCTGAGCGAAGGCAAGGCCTCGCTAGACCTGGGTCCGGACTTCTACTTCCTCGACGCCGCCGCCGCCCGCCGCGTGCTGACCGAGGGCTGGGGCAACCCGCCGGACGTGGCCGACGGCGTGCTGGGCATGATCCTGCCGGCCCGCTTCAAGCCGCTGGACGACGCCTCCTGGGGCGTCATCGTCACCTATCAGGACGTCGGCTATGTCGCGGACGAGGACGCCAAGACCACCGACTACGACAAGCTGCTGGTCGATCTGCGCCAGGGCGAGGACGAGGAGAACGCCTCGCGCGAGAAAGCCGGCTACAAGGCCATCCACCTGGCCGGTTGGGCCGAAAGGCCGAGCTATGACGCCGGCAAGCACGTGCTGATCTGGGCCCGCGACCTGGAGATCGGTCGCGGCGAGGCCCACTCGCTGAACTACGACATCCGCGTGCTGGGCCGGAAGGGCGTAATCAGCCTCAACGCCGTGGCCGCGCCCGAGGCCCTGCCCGAACTGCACGCCATGGCCGGCCGCATCGCCGCCACCGCCCAGTTCGACCAGGGCTCGCGCTATGTCGACTTCAAGCAGGGCGAGGACAAGGTCGCCGAGTTCGGCGTCGCCGGCCTGATCGCCGCCGGCGCGGGCGTGGCCGCGGCCAAGAAGTTCGGTCTGCTGGCCCTGCTGATCGCCTTCGGCAAGAAGGGCATCGTGCTGATCATCGCCGCTTTCGGCGGTCTCGTGACCTGGTTCCGCAATAAGTTCGGCGGCGGCAAGAAGGCCAAGAGCGATACTACGCCGCCGCCGGGTCCCGACCTGATCTCCTGATCCCGACGCCCTATTCCCCGTCGTCCTCGTCGTAACCGATGAGGCGCAGGGCGCGGGCGGGGATGCCCTCCAGGGCGCACCAGCGCTCCAGGGCCTCCTCGCGGCCGTGGGTGATCCACACCTCGCCGGGCCGCAGCTCGGCCAGGGTGTCGGTCAGCTCGTCCCAGTCGGCGTGGTCGGAGATGATCAGCGGCAGCTCCACGCCCCGTTGCCGGGCGCGGGCCCGCACCCGCATCCAGCCGCTGGCGAAGCAGTCGACCGGATCGGGAAAGCGCCGGCTCCAGCGGTCGGCCAGCGCCGAGGGCGGGGCGACGATGATGCTTCCCGCGAAGTCGCCCGTCTTGCCGCGCTCGGTGGTCGCCGGCGCCAGGGGGCCCAGATCGACGCCGTGGGCCTCATAGAGGCGGTTCAGCCGCTCCATGGCGCCGTGCACGTGGATCGTCCGGTCCCAGCCCGCCTCGCGCAGCAGGCTGATCACCCGCTGGGCCTTGCCCAGGGCGTAGGCGCCGACGATGTGGGCGCGCTCGGGGAACTGCTCGACCGATTTCAGCAGGGCGGCGATCTCGCCCCTGTCGTCGGGGTGGCGGAAGACCGGCAGGCCGAAGGTGGCCTCGGTGACGAAGACGTCGCACGGAACGGGCTCGAACCGCGCGCAGGTGGGATCGCGGCGGCGCTTGTAGTCGCCGGAAACGACGATGGTCAGGCCCTTCCAGCGCACCACCGCCTGGGCCGAGCCCAGCACGTGGCCGGCGGGGACGAGGCTCACCTCCACGCCGTTGTGGGTGAAGCTTTCGCCGTAGGGGACGGCCTGGCGCTGGCCGGTGAAGTCCTCGCCATAGCGTTCGGCCATGATCGCCAGGGTCTCCGGCGTCGCCGCCACCATGCCGTGGCCGGCGCGGGCGTGATCGGAATGGCCATGGGTGACCACCGCCCGGTCCACGGGGCGGACCGGGTCGATGTAGAAGTCCCCGGGCGGGCAATAGAGCCCGGCGGGCTTCGGACAGAGAAGATCCTGCGGCTTGATCACGGCTGGATAAGACAACGCGCGATCCTGTAAGCCTATCCCTCCAAGACTAGAGAGCGGCATGAGCGAGACGGATCTGAACGAGCAGCACCGCCTCATCGCCAAGGCGATGAACGAAGGCAGTCCCCAGGCCAAGGCCCTGGGCTTCACCACCCTCGACATCGGCGACGGCGTCGCGGTGCTGAAGGTCCCCTACCGCACCGAACTGGTCGGCGACCCGGAGACGGGGGTGATCGCCGGCGGGGTGGTGACCACACTGCTCGACCACGCTTCGGGGCAAGCGGTGCACGCGGCGATGAGCACCTGGACCTCGATCGCCACCCTGGACCTGCGCATCGACTACATGCGGCCGGCCGAGCCGGGGAAGGACATCCTGGCCCGCGCCCACTGCTACAAGCTGACCCGCTCGGTCGCCTTCGTGCGGGCCGTGGCCTACGAAACCGATCCCGAAGACCCGATCGCCGCCGCCCAGGCCGCCTTCATGCTCGACTCCAGCGCCGGCAAGAAGGCGGGCGCCAACCTCAAGCCGCCCGGTTCGAGCAAGCAGGACTCCAGCAAGAAGGAGGACGGCCAATGAGCGAAGCCCAGAGCCGCCTGGTCGCCGTTCTCGGCGCCATCCCCTACGCCAAGTTCATCGGCATGACCGCCGAACTGGCCGGCGACGAGATGACCGCCATCCTGCCGTTCTCGCCCGACATCGTCGGCAACCCGATGCTGCCGGCCATCCACGGCGGGGTGCTGGGGGCGTTCATGGAGATGACCGCCCTGGCCCAGCTGTCGATCGCCGAGACCCTGAAGCGCCAGCCGCGCACCATCGACGTCTCGATCGAGTACCTGCGCTCGGGCCGGCCGCTGACGACCTACGCCCGCGCCCAGATCAAGAAGGTCGGCCGGCGGATCGCCAACGTCCATGTCGAGGCCTGGCAGGAGCAGCGCGCCGCCCCGATCGCGGCCCTGCGCGGCCACTTCCTGCTGACCGGGGCCGAGGACTGATCCACCCTCCAGGCGACGGCGCGGCGCAAGACGGCGCCGCGCCGTCGTCGGCCAACATGGCAATAATCATCCTGGTAATTGCCGATTCACGCCTACATTAATCCCGTGTAATGCACATTACACGCGAGATAGTTTCTTAAAACGGCGTCATGACGCATAGGTAACGGGTGTTCATCCCTCGCCCGGCCTATACCCCTTTTCACCGGACGCGGACGTCGCGCCGGGAAACAAACTCAGGGATCAGAACAATGACCTTCTCGAACAACGCCTTCGCTTCGCTGGCCAGCCTGGTGCTCGCCGTCCTGCCGCTCGTCATCGTCGCCGGCTCGCTGTCGCCGAGCTTCTGAATGAACGCCGCGTAGCTCCGCCGGCGCCAACCCGGCGGGGCATGGCGCGATATTCAGCGCCATAGAATAGATCAGAAATAAACTGATACTTACCTATTTCTGCAAATATCGAACCGTTTCTTTTGCATCATCGATGCAGCAATATCGCCGGTTTTCGACCCCATATTCGCTCGAATATCGTCATCAAACATTGAATTACGGTCTCTAAAAGTCTCGATCCCGCAAGGACTTACTTTGCACTTCGCAAAAGTTGCCGCGGGCAAGGGGATAATCTTAGAGATGAACAAGACCAAGCTGGCCTTCCTGGCCACGACGGCGCTGTTCAGCGGCCTGCTTTCGGCCGCCGGCGCCTACGCCCAATCCACCGCCACCACGGAACTCGACGCCGTCGTCGTCACCGCCTCCAACGGCCCCAAGACCATCGACGGCGCCATGGTCGCCGAGACGGCGCCGAAGGCGAAGTACACGATCACCAACGAGTTCCTGTCGCGTCAGGCCGACGGCCAGACCATCCTGCAGTCGCTGAACCTGGTGCCCGGCGTCGTGTTCTCGAACAGCGACCCGTACGGCTCGTCGGGCGGCACGATCCGCCTGCACGGCCAGGACGGCGCCCACATCGGCTTCCTGCTCGACGGCGTGCCGCTGAACGACGGCGGCAACTACGCGATCTATTCGAACCAGCAGATGGACCCCGAGGTCATCTCGCAGGCCAACGTCAACACCGGCTCGACCGACGCCGACTCCGTGACGGCCTCGTCGACCGCCGGCGTCATCAACTACACCACCCTGAAGGCGACCAAGGACGCCGGCGTGGTGATGAAGGCGGGCGTCGGCACCGACAACTACCGCCGCGTCTTCGGCCTGGTGCAGACCGGCGAGTTCGGCCCGCTGGGCACCCGCGCCTGGGCTTCGCTGAGCTACCAGAAGTACGACAAGTTCAGGGGCGCCGGCGACCTCGAGAAGAAGCAGTTCAACGCCCGCATCGAGCAGGACCTGGTCAAGCCGGGCGACTTCGTGGCGCTGTCGGTGAACTACAACGAGAACCGCAACAACAGCTACTACGGCGACTATCTGGCCAATCTGGGCGGCACGACCTCGACCACCTCGCTGCCCGCCGACGTCGCCGTCTATGGCGCGGACTACGACTATCCGACCGCCTACACCGCCGTCTCGTCGACCGCCGGGACCAAGGACACCGCCGCCAGCGCCAACACCAGCTACTACGGGATCAAGATCAACCCGTCGAACACCGGCACGATCCGCGGCCAGTCGCGCTTCACCCTGCTCGACAACCTGAAACTGACGATCGACCCGTCGTTCAACTACACCCTCGCCAACGGCGGCGGCGCGACCAACCTCTCCGAGACCAACGTCGTTCTGAAGAGCAACGCCTCCAGCGGCGTCGACCTGAACGGCGACGGCGACACGCTCGACACGGTCACGGTCTATTCGCCCAGCAACACCAACACCCGCCGCTATGACGTCAACAGCTCGCTGGTGTGGGACGTCGCCGATCACCACCGCGTCCGCTTCTCCTACGCCTGGGACGAGGCCCACACCCGCCAGACCGGCGAGTACAGCCTGCTCGACAGCAGCGGCAATCCCGACGACGTGTTCGGCGGCAAGGACGGCTACGGCACGGCCATCCTGAACGGCGACGGCGAAGTGGTGCAGAAGCGCAACCGCGCCTCGGTGGCCACCTTCAAGCAGTTCAGCGTCGAATACCGCGGCGAATTCCTCGACGAGCGCCTGATCGCCAACATCGGCGTGCGCGCCCCGACCCTCGAGCGCGAACTGAACCAGTTCTGCTACTCCCTGGCCGGCTCGTCCTCGACCGCCTACTGCACCACGCTGAACCCGACCTCGACCTCGACCAAGGCCGACGGCGCGGTGGCCTCCAAGGTGGTGGTCAACGGCACGACCTACTTCTCGCCGTTCTCGGCCTCGAAGAGCTATGACGCCGTGCTGCCGAACATCGGCCTGTCGTACAGGATGGCCGACGCCCACACCGTCTACGCCAGCTATTCGGAGCAGATGTCGGCGCCGAAGGTCGACAACCTGTACGCCCTGACCACGACGGGCGCCCTGGGCAGCGCCGATCCGGAAACCGGGCAGACGATCGAACTCGGCTACCGCTTCCGCATCCCGGCGGTGATGGCCAGCGCCAGCATCTACCACACCGCGATCCAGAACCGGATCGTCACCACCATCGACCCGAACGACACCTCGACCTACATCGACCGCAACGTCGGCGACGTCGAGATCAAGGGCTTCGACGGCCAGGTGGAGTGGAAGGTCGACGACAAGATGACGGCCTACGCCTCGGTCGCCTACACGGACGCCCAACTGCAGGACAACCTCTATGTCAGCAGCACCCTGGGCTACGCCCAGACGGCTGGCAAGCAGGTGGTCGAGACCCCGAAGTGGACCTTCGGCGGCCGCCTGACCTACGACTTCGGCAAGTTCCAGGTCGGCTTCCAGGGCAAGTACGTCGGCGATCGCTACATGACCGACGTCAACGACCAGAAGGTCAGCAGCTACACAGTGTTCGACGCCGACATCCGCTACGACCTGGGCGGCGACGGCTGGAAGAAGTCGTACATCCAGCTGAACGTGAACAACATCTTCGACGAGTTCTACTACGGCAACCTCGCCGGCACGCAGACCAGCGCCACCTACGGCGCGGCCGGCTACGGGCGCACCTACGCCTATGTCGGCGCTCCGCGCTCGGCCATCCTCAGCCTCAAGACGGCCTTCTAAGCCTTCTGGAGTTCAGTACGCGTAAGGGAGGGGCGGCTCGGCGACGGGCCGCCCTTTCTCTTTTGTGGAAGCCAGAACCGCGGCCGTGCGGTGCAGGATGGCGTGGCGGTCGGCCAGGCGGTCGAGGTCGGGGTCGTAGCCGCCGCCGATCACCCCGACGACCGGGATCTCGCGCGACAGGCACGCCCCCAGCACCCGCGCCTCGCGGGCGGCGATGCCGGCGTTGGTCAGCGACAGCCGCCCCAGCTTGTCGTCCGCATGCGGGTCGACCCCGGCGTTGAAGAAGACAAGGTCGGGCGAAACCCGCGCCAGCAGGTCCGGCAGGATCGCGTCGAGCCGGGTCAGATAGACGGTGTCGTCCGTCCCGTCGGGCAGCTCGACGTCGAGATCGCTGACGGCCTTGCGATGGGGAAAGTTCTTCTCGGCGTGCATCGAGAAGGTGAAGACGCTGGGATCCCCCTCGAAGATCCGCGCCGTGCCGTC
>Ga0102591_1003859_pt1 | contig 12678 bp, 10 predicted proteins | sample AraplaCol_mCL_r2_2_FD_76860 | JGI IMG/M metagenome (GOLD analysis project Ga0102591, IMG submission 76860) | Arabidopsis root microbial communities from North Carolina, USA - plate scrape MF_Col_mCL_r2 (SPADES assembly) (version 2) | ecosystem: Host-associated > Plants > Roots > Endosphere... | reverse complement strand
GCGTGAACACGCTGGACAGCGCCAGCACCAGGGCCGGCGAGGCGCCGCAGGTCAGGACGATCCGCTCGGGCTCGACGGTTACGCCGTAGAGGGTCTGATAGCGCTCGGCGATCCGCTGGCGCAGCAGCGGGCTCTCCCAATAGCCCATGGCCTCGGCGTCGAGGATCTCGTGGGCCCTGGCGATCGCCTTGCTCGGCGCGCCGGTCGAGGGCTGGCCGAACTCCATGTGGATGATCGAGGCGCCGTCCATCTTCAGCTGATGGGCCAGGCGGCTGATGGCGATGGCGTGGAAGGGTTCGATCTCGGCGCGCATGGGGCCTGCATAGCCAGGTTTGAAACGCCGCGCAGCCCCCACCTGACTTGCTCCGCAAGTCGTCCGCCCCCCAAGGCGGGCGGAAGGCGTGCCGTCTTCCCCCTCCGGAGGGGGCTTTGCGGCGCGCCCGCACCATGGGAAGCAGGGCCATGCGCTTCTTGATCTTTGCCGCCGCTCTCCTCGTCTCCACTCCCGCCCTGGCCCAGACGCCCCTGCCGCTGAACATCGGCGGCCGCGTCGCGCCGGCGGCGGGCGGCGCCTACGACTTCGGCTGGCCGGGCGTCTATTTCGAGGGGCGGTTCACGGGGCCGTCGGTCGAGGTGGCGGTCGATACCGGCGCCGAGCACCTGGCCGTCAGCATCGACGGCGTCCGCAAGGCCGAGCTGACCAAGTCCGGCGAGACGCGGCTGAAGCTCGATCGCCTGGGTCCCGGCGAGCACGTCGTGCGGCTGGACAAGCTGACCGAGAGCCAGACGGGATCGTCGCGGTTCGAGGGCTTCTTCGTCCCTCCGCAAGGCAAGCCGCTGGCCCCGCCGTCCCGTCCGCGCCGGATCGAGTTCATCGGCGACTCCCATACCGTCGGCTACGGGGTCCGCTCGACCAGCCATGACTGCACCGAGCAGCAGGTCCACGACCTGACCGACACCAGCCTGGCCTTCGGGCCGATCCTGGCGGCGCGGCTGGACGCCGACTACCGGATCGTCGCCTTCTCGGGACGCGGCGTGGTCAGGAACTACAATGGCGTGGCGCCCGGCGAGCCGCTGCCGGCGCTGTTTCCCCGCCTGATCCCGGGACAAGCCGAGCCGCGCGTCGCCACCAACGATCCGTGGCGGCCCGACATCGTGGTCATCGGCCTGGGGACCAACGACTTCTCCACGCCCGTGCACGCCGGCGAGGCCTGGGCCGACGAGGCGGCGCTGCGCAAGGACTATCGCGACAGCTATGTCGGCTTCATCCAGGGGCTGAAGTTGAACCGCCCTGGCGCGCGGGTCTTCCTGATCGCCGGCGACACCTTCGCGGACGACGTCGCCGAGGTCGCCGGCCGCGCGGGCGCGACGGCGGTGCGGATCACCAACATGGACCGCGGCGCCTGCCACTGGCACCCGTCGGCAGCCGACCAGAAGATGATGGCGGATCGGCTGGAGGCGGCGATCCGAAGCGCACCGTAACTCTCCTCCCCCAGAGGGGGAGGTGGCCCGGAGGGCCGGAGGGGGCAGCTCGGCCCATGTCCAGCTAGCCCCCTCAGTCGCTCCGCGACAGCTCCCCCAGAGGGGGAGCAGATTCCGAAGCGCCCCTAGCGCCGCTTGCCGCGCCGGACGCCCTTCGGCAGCCCGCCGCGCGGCTTCACCGCCGCCTGCCGCCTTGCCCCCAGGCGAGGACGCGGCGCGTTCGGATCGGGCGCCACCGGCTCGCTGAGCATTTCGAAGAGCAGGCCGCCGGTGACCGGCGTGGCCTCGACCAGCTTGACCTCGACGCTCATGCCCAGCGGCCAGCGCTTGCCGGTCCGCTCGCCGACCAGGGCGTGCATCCGGTCGTCGTGAACGAAGAACTCCGCGCCCAGGGTCGAGACCGGCACCAGGCCGTCGGCCCCGGTGTCGGCCAACTTGATGAACAGGCCAAAGCGGGTGACGCCGGTGATCCGGCCCGCGAAGGTCGCGCCTACTCGGTCGGCCAGGAAGGCGGCGATGTAGCGGTCGGTGGCGTCGCGCTCGGCGGCCATGGCCCGGCGCTCGGCGTGGGTGATGACCTCGGCCGTGTCCTTGATCTGGGCGATGTCCTGGTCGGTCAGGCCATCGGTCCCCAGGCCCAGGGCCCGGATCAGGCCCCGGTGCACGATCAAGTCGGCGTAGCGGCGGATCGGGCTGGTGAAGTGGGCGTACTTGGCCAGGTTCAGGCCGAAGTGGCCGATGTTGTCGGCGCTGTAGTGGGCCTGCATCTGGGTGCGCAGCACCACCTCGTTGATGATCGTGGCGTTCGGCCCCTCGCGGGTCTCGTCCAGCAGCTTGTTGAACCGCGAGGTCTGCGGGGCCTGGCCCTTGTCCCAGCGGATCTCCAGGGTCTGCAGGAAGTCGGCGAGGTTCTGCACCTTCTCCAGGCTAGGCGTGTCGTGCACGCGATAGATCAGGGGCGAGCGCTTGGCCTCCAGGCTCTCGGCGGCGCAGACATTGGCCTGCACCATCATCTCCTCGATCAGCTTGTGGGCCTCCAGGCTGGGGCGCTTGGTGATCGAGAGGATCTCGCCTTCGCGGATGATGATCCGGCGCTCGTCGCTCTCGATGGCCAGCGGAGACCGCGCGTCGCGGCCGATCTTCATCGTCCGATAGGCTTCCCACAGCGGCTGCAGGATCGGCTCGAGCAGCGGACCACTCTTGTCGTCGGGCTGGCCGTCGATCGCGGACTGGGCCTGCTCGTACGAGAGCTTGGCGGCCGAGCGCATCAGGCCGCGCACGAACTTGTGGCCCTTCTTGCGGCCCGACTTGTCGAACACCATCCGCACGGCCAGCGTGGCGCGGTTCTCGCTCTCACGCAGGCTGCACAGGCCGTTCGACAGGGTCTCGGGCAGCATCGGCTCCACCCGGTCGGGGAAGTAGACGCTGTTGCCCTTCTCGCGGGCGTCGCGGTCCAGGGCCGAGCCGGGGCGCACATAGGCCGCGACGTCGGCGATGGCCACCCAGACCACCCACCCGCCCTTGTTGGTGTCGTCCTCGTCCGGATGGGCGTAGACGGCGTCGTCGTGGTCGCGGGCGTCCACCGGGTCGATGGTCACGAACGGCAGGTCGCGCAGGTCCTCGCGCCCCGCCAGGGTCGGCTCGACGGCGGCCTTGGCCTCGCGCTCGGCCTCTTCCGAGAAACCGGTCGGAATGCCGTGGCTGTGGATGGCGATCAGCGAGGCGGCGCGCGGGTCGTTCTCGTTGCCGACCACCTCCAGCACCTTGCCGGGCTTGGGACCGTAGCGGCCGCCGTGCGTGCCGACCTGGGCGACGACCAGGTCGCCGTCCTTCAGGTCGTGGGCGACGCTGGGGTCGAGGATCAGGCTGTCCTTGGACTTGCGGTCGACCGGCTCGACGCGGATCTCGCGGCGCTGCTTGCGGATGACGCCCAGGATCTTGTGGGCGCTCTGGCCCAGCTTCTTGATCAGCTTGGCTTCGAACTCGCCGGTCTCCAGCCGCTCGAAGCGGACCAGCAGGCGGTCGCCCAGGCCCGGCGCGCCGGCCGCGGCCTCGTCCTTGCCGGGGGCCAGGCGGACGTTCGGGACGTCGTCGTCGGACTTGGTCAGCTTCACATAGAGGTCGCCGTCGGCGTCGCGCTCGACCACGTCGGCCACGCCCACTGGCGGCAGCGAGCCCGCCTCGGCGAAGCCCTTGCGGCCGCGCTTGGCCAGGGCGCCCTGGGCCTCCAGCTCGCGGATCATCTCGCGCAGGGCCCGGCGGTCGGCGCCCTTCAGCCCGAAGTGGCGGGCGATGTCGGCCTTCCCCGTCTCGCCGGCGTCGCGCAGGAACGCCAGCAGCGTCTCGCGATCCGGCAGGCCGGCGGCGGGCCTAGCCTGGGAGGTCTGGGGCTTGAAGGTCTTTGCCTTGGGCGTATGGGGCGGGCGAGGTTTGGCCATGTCCTGCCTTAACCCGTTCGAGGGTCGGATGGCCAAGGGAAACGCGTCGAACTATCGGGCGGCTGCTTGACTGTGAAATTTACGTGTGTAGTCCTGAATATCAACCTACAAACGTAAAATGAGGCAAGGCATGATCAAGCGAGCAAAGCTCCTGCACGGCGTTTCGATCGGCCTGGCCGTGGCGGCTGGCCTGGCGTTTCCAGCATCGGCCCAGACGCCGTCCGCGCCCAGCCCATACGCGATCACGGCCCCGAACGGCGTCGATGAGGAGGACTTCGTCCAGATCGGCGGGATCAAGCAGTGGGTCACGATCCGAGGGATGGATCGCGCCAATCCGGTGCTGCTGATCCTCGGCGGGACCCAGGTCGACGGTCCGGGCGCGATCCTCAGTCCCTATGTCCGGACCTTCCAACCCTGGGAGAAGGACTTCACCGTCGTCCAGTGGGATCCGCGTGGCGCGGGCAAGACGTTCGTCGCGGCGGGCAAGACGATCGGGCCGGACCTGACGATCGATCGGCTGGTCCAGGATGGCCTTGAGCTGACCGACTATCTGCGCGGCCGCCTGGGCAAGCGGAAGATCGTGTTGCTGGGCGTCAACTTCGGCTCGACCGTGGGCGTGAAGATGGTGATGGCCAAGCCCGAGCTGTTCTCGGCCTATGTCGGGGCGGGCCAGATCGTGAAGCCTCGCGCCGAGCGCGAACGCTTCGGCTATGAGCGCCTGGTGCGGCTGGCGACGGCGGCGAAGGACGAGGCGGCGCTGGCCGACCTGAAGCTCAGCGGGCCCGATCCCTTCCGCGAGCCCCGGGATCCCGCCCGGATCGCGGCTTTCCAGCGCGCCTTCGTGAAGTATCGCGGACCCGTGCCCGCCAACCCTATGCAGGAGGCGCTCAGCGCGCCGCACTGGACCATGAGCGACCTCGGCGCGGCTCAAGCAGCGGCCGCATTGAACGAGCAAGCACTGGGCCGCGCCTGGGGAGAAAGTTTCGATTACGCCTCGCTGGGGCCGCGCCTTTCGGCGCCCGTGTTCGTGATTCAGGGCGAGGAGGCCAGCAGCGCGCCGGCGCCGATGGCCAAGGCGTGGCTGGACGGACTGACGGCGCCGAAAAAGCTATTCGTCACCATCCCGGGCGCGGGCAACCACGCCCTGGAGACCCACACGACCGCCTATCTGGAGCTGCTGGACAAGCACGTGCGGCCGGTGGCGCTCGCCGCGGAGCGCAAGCGCTAACCTAGTACAGATCCTCGATCGACTTCGGGGGCGGCGGGTCGGCCGGCTTGGGCGCGGCTTCCACCGGCGGCGGCGGGGTCGTGGGCGGCGCCTCGATCATCGGCGCGGGGGGCGCTTCCTGTTCGACGGTCTGGACCTCGACGGCTTTGGGCTTGGGCTTCTCGACCGGCGGCGGCTCGTAGGCGAGGGCGGGGGCGGCGTCCTTGACCGGCACGCCCGAGACCTCGGCCAGCGGCTGCTTGGAGGTCTCGGTCCCGCCGCGATCGAGCTTCATCGCGTTGGTCAGGCCCATGGCGAAGCCGCCCACGCAGCACAGGATCAGCGCGGACACCACGACATGCAGGGGCAGGGGACGTTCCAGCGTCGTCATGCTCGAAGTTTACTCCCCTCCCGCTCGGCTGAAAAGATCAGCCGACTGAACAGCTTAGGTGTCGTCATCCCAGGGCGTGGCGCCGTCGTCCGAAGACGCGGCGACTCCAGCCTTGGCCTTGGGCGCCGCCTTCTTGGCGGCGGGCTTCTTGGCCGCCGGCTTTTTCGCGGCCGTCTTCTTGGCCGGAGCGTCGCCTTCGGCCTTGGTCGCGGCCTTCTTCGGCGCGGCGGCCTTCTTGGCCGGCTTCTTGCCGCCGCCCTTGGCGGCGCGTTCGGCGATCAGGGCCACGGCCTCGTCCATGGTCAGGGACGCCGGATCCTTGCCCTTGGGCACGTTGGCGTTGGTGTCGCCGTGCTTGATGTAGGGGCCAAAGCGCCCCGACAGCACGCGCACCGGCTTGCCGTCCTCGGGGTGGTTTCCGAGCTCGGCCAGGGCCGCGGCCGAGGCCCGCTGCGGACGTCCGCCGCCGGCGCGCTTGTCGGCCAGGATGGCGACGGCGCGGTTCAGGCCGACGTCGAACACCTCGTCGGCATTTTCGAGATTGGCGTAGGTGCCGTCGTGCAGCACGAACGGTCCAAAGCGCCCCAGGCCGGCGGTGATGACCTTGCCGTCGTCCGGATGCTTGCCGACTTCGCGCGGCAGGGACAGCAGGCGCAGGGCCTTCTCCAGGTCCATGGCCGAGGCGATCCAGCCCTTGGGCAGGGACGAGCGCTTGGGCTTGTCGCCTTCGGCCGCCAACTCCTCGACATAGGGGCCGAAGCGGCCGTTCTTCAGCCACACGGCGCGGTCGGTCGCGGGATTGACGCCCAGTTCCTTGTCGGCGTTCTCGGCCTCGCCGTCGCCTTCCGACACGCCCAGTTGCCGGGTGTAGCGGCACTCCGGATAGTTCGAACAGCCGATGAAAGCCCCGAACTTGCCGGTCTTCAGCGAGAGCTGGCCGCTGCCGCAGGTCGGGCACAGGCGCGGGTTGGAGCCGTCGCCCTTGTCCGGGAAGATGTGCGGGCCCAGGGCCTCGTTCAGCGCGTCCAGGACATTGGTCGTGCGCAGCTCGGCGATCTCGCCGACAGCGGCGTGGAAGTCCTTCCAGAAGTCGCGGAGGAACTGCTTCCAGTCCAGCTTGCCGTCGGACACCAGGTCCAGCTGCTCTTCCAGGGCCGCCGTGAAGTCGTACTCGACATAGCGCTTGAAGAACTGCTCCAGGAACGCCGTGACCAGGCGGCCCTTGTCCTCGGGGACGAAGCGCTGCTTCTCCATCTTCACGTATTCGCGGTCGCGCAGCACGGTCAGGACCGAGGCGTAGGTCGACGGACGGCCGATCCCCAGCTCTTCCATCTTCTTGACCAGGCTGGCTTCCGAATAGCGCGGGGGCGGTTCGGTGAAGTGCTGGTCGGCGCGGGCCTCGATGACCTTGGCGGCGGCGCCTTCCTCGATCATCGGCAGGCGGGCGGAATCTTCATCGCCCTCGTCGTCGCGGCCTTCCTCGTAGACGGCCAGATAGCCGGGGAAGAGCACGACCTGGCCCGTGGCGCGCAGGCCGGTCTGGCCGTCGGCGCTTTCCAGGTCGACCGTGGTGCGCTCGATGCGGGCGCTTTCCATCTGCGAGGCGATCATCCGCTTCCAGATCAGCTCGTACAGACGGCCCAGGTCCGGCTCCAGGCGCAGCGAGCCGGGGTTGCGCTTCAGGCTGGTCGGGCGGATGGCTTCGTGGGCCTCCTGGGCGTTCTTGGCCTTGGCCTTGTAGTAGCGCGGGGTCTCGGGGACGTAGGGCGCGCCATAGACGTTGCCGATCACGCTGCGCGCCTCGGCGATGCCTTCCGGCTCGACCGACACGCCGTCGGTCCGCATGTAGGTGATCAGGCCGACGGTCTCGCCGCCGATGTCGATGCCCTCGTACAGCTTCTGGGCGGCCTGCATGGTGCGCTGGGCCGAGAAGCCCAGCTTGCGCGAAGCTTCCTGTTGCAGCGTCGAGGTGGTGAAGGGCGGGGCGGGCGAGCGCTTGCCCGGCTTCTTCTCGACGGCGGCGACCTTGAACACGGCGCCGGCCACCGCGGCCTTGGCGGCCAGGGCCGAGCCCTCGTTGCCGAGGTCGAACTTGGTGAGCTTCTTGCCCTCGTGCTTGACCAGGCGGGCCAGGAACGGATCGGCGCCGGCCGAGACGTCGGCGTCGACGGTCCAGTATTCCTGGGTCTTGAAGCGCTCGATCTCCATCTCGCGCTCGACGATCAGCCGCAGGCAGACCGACTGCACGCGGCCGGCCGAGCGGCTGCCCGGCAGCTTGCGCCACAGCACCGGCGAAAGCGTGAAGCCGACGAGGTAGTCGAGGGCGCGGCGGGCCAGATAGGCCTCGACCAGCTCCATGTCGACGTCGCGCGGATTGGCCATCGCCTCCAGCACCGACGTCTTGGTGATAGCGTTGAACGTGACGCGCTGGACGGTCTTGTCCTTCAGCGCCTTCTTCTTGTTCAGGACTTCCAGCACGTGCCAGCTGATCGCCTCGCCCTCGCGATCCGGGTCGGTGGCCAGGATCAGGCGGTCGGCCTTCTTCAGGGCGTCGACGATGTCGGCGACGCGCTTGGAGGCCTTGGCGTCGACCTCCCAGCTCATGGCGAAGTCGTTGTCGGGCTCCACCGAGCCGTCCTTGGACGGCAGGTCGCGGATATGGCCGTACGAGGCGAGAACCGTGTAGTCGGACCCGAGGTACTTGTTGATGGTCTTGGCCTTGGCCGGGCTCTCGACGACGACGACGTTCATTATGACTCTGGGCTGGAAAGCGGATCGCCCTGGAGGCGAGCGCCGGGAAAGTGGGGGCTTGTATAGGGGTCTGTCAACGCGGCCCCCTATAAACAGTATCGCTTGGGCGCCGAGTAGGCGGTTGTTAAGACCCTTGCGCGACAGTGCGAAGGCTATTTTTACGACCGCAGTGACCGCTGATGGACATGACCGTCAATCGGATCGCCACCGAGGCCCACGTCTCGCCGATCCAACCGATCAAGGCCGTGACTTCGAATGCCGAACGGGCGGAGATCGCCGATCGGCTGAAGCAGGCCGTGCGCGCCGCTCCGGCCGCCGGCACGGGCCTGCTGGTCGACCTGAGCGTCTAAGCTCGGTTCGTCTCCTACAATCACCCCAAAGTCGCCTTCCCAGGCACAAGGCCCAGGAAGGCGCGGGTGTGGACAAGCTTCACCAATCGCCACGTTCCTGACGCGGGGGCGTGGTTGCCTGAGTCCCTGGGCCGGCGCTTTCGGCCCGTGGCTCGGCGAACTGATGGCGCACTGGAGACGACGCGGCGCGAAGGGCGCGGCCCTGGCCGTGAGCATCGGCGCGCATGTGGCGGCCCTGGTGGTCCTGCTCGCGGCCCATGTAACGCCGCCGACGCCCGAGCCGCCGTCCGTCATGGTCTCGCTGGTCGATCCACCGCCGCCACCGCCTCCGCCGCCACCGCCCCCTCCGCCGCCAGCGCCCCACGACGCGCCCAAATCGCCGGTGAAGGCGCCGGCCAAGCCGCCGTCGCCCGAGAAGCCCAAGGCGGCCCCCAAGGCCGCGCCGCGCTCGCCCTTGCGGGTGTCGAAACTTCCACCGCCCAAGGACGTGACGCCGCTCCCCGCCAGCCGAAACCCCGGGCCAAGTCCTGTGCTGGGCCTGGGCGAGTCCGAGCTGATGGGCGCGGCGACCGCCGGCTCGGGGTCCGGCGGGGGCGGGGGCGGGGAGGGGTGCGACATGGTCCGCCTGCTGCAGGAAGGCCTGCGCAAGAACCCCCGCGCCCGGGCCTCGCTGATGCGGGCCCACAGCGAGACCGTCGGCGCCGGCCGCGCGCCGCTGGTCTGGAGCGGCGACTGGGCCCGCGTCACCGGCGAGGAGGGCGACGGCCTGGCTGGCCTGCGCGAGATGATCATGATGGAGGTCGCCTTCGCCCCCGCCGCCTGCCGCGCCGAGCCGATGCGGGGTCTGGTCCTGATCTCGCTGAACGACGGCCCCCGCTCGGCCCGCTTCGCCCTGGGCGGCGGCCGGTGGAAATGGTCGGACCTGCTGTTCGCCAAGGGCGCGCGGCGCGGGGGTTAGAGCCGTTTCAACAGGTAGAGGCAGCCGGCGGTGACGCCCGTCGCTTCGCGGCGCAGCGGTATTTCCTCGCGGTCGACGAGTTGGAACCACGGCGCGGACGTCTTGCGGACGTAGTTGTCGCCATGGGCGTAGCGCGCCGACGCCAGCAGTCGCCAGCCGCGCTCGCCCAGCTCGGTGCTGAACGCCAGCAGGCCGCCGGTCGGCATAGCGCCCGCGGCGGCGGCGAACACGGGCGCCAGGTCGCCGAAATAGATCAGGACGTCGGCGGCCAGGATCAGGTCGAAACCGTCGGGGCGGTTCTCCAGAAACGCGACGGCTTCCTCCCGGACCAACGCGTCGTAGTCGCCGCGCTCGGCGGCCTTGGCCAGCATGGCGGCCGAGAGGTCGACGCCGGTCAGGCGTCCACCGAAGGGGCGCAGATGCGGCGCGGCCAGGCCGGTGCCGCATCCCAGGTCGAGGATCCGCTCGAACCGTCCGCCCTGGCGCGCCACCAGGTCGCACAGCAGCTTGGGGGCCTCATAGCCCAGCATGTCGACCAGCTTGTGGTCGAACCGCTCGGCGAAGTCGTCGAACAGCGCCTCGACATAGGCCGGCGGCGCTCGGTCGATGTCGGGATCGACCAGCACCCGCAGCTCGTGCGTCCGGACCACGTCCGCCGGGTTTCGGGCCTCGAGCCAGGCGCCGAGGGCGCGGGCCGCGTCCAGGCGCTGGAACGCCACCAAGATGGCGAAACCTTCCCGCGCCACGGTCTCCAGCGCCTCGGCCAGCGGACCGGCGACGCGGGCGTAGAGGTCGAGAGCGTCCTGGGCCGGGGAGCGCTCGAGGGCGGCGTAGGCCGCGGCGCGGGCCCAGGTCAGCCGGGCGCCATCGGGCAGGGGTTCGACCGTGTCGGCGGCCGCGAAGGTCTCGGCGGCGCGGGAAAAGGCCCCGGTCAGGAACAGGGCGTGAGCCAGACATTGGCGGCGGACCGGTTCGGCGTCCGGCGCCTCCGCGGCGCGCGCCAGCGGCGCGACCGCCTCTTGAAAGCGTCGCGCGATCATCAGGTTCAGGCCGAGGCCGAACAAGGCTTCGTCGTGGCCGGGGCTCATGACCAGGACGGCGCGGAAAGCCGCCTCGGCGTCGTCGAGCCGGCCTTCGTCGCCGGCGCTCACGGCGACGGCGAGCATGTCTTCTATGGCCTGAGTGTCCATCGGCGCTCCTTCCGGTCGGCGACTCGGAGAGTTACGCGCGACAATCGGCGAACGTTACACGCCAGCGGCCATGCCGCCGTCCAGCAGTTCAGCGCGACCGGCCAAACTCAGCTCGACCAGCGCCGCCATCACAGCCGAGGCCGGGGCGGCGGCGGCGCGGACCAGATCGTTGCGCGAGACGGGCGTGGGCGACAGCAGGGCGGCGACTCGCTCGCGCAGGGCGTCGTGGTCGATGTCCAGGTCCGGCTGGGCTTCGTAGCCCCGCTCGCGTTCACGCAGATGCGCCTGGCCCGACAGCGAGCGCAGCACGTCCTCGGCGCCTTCGCACAGGATCGCGCCCTGGCGGATCAGGTCGTTCGTACCCTTGGAGCGCGGATCCAGCGGCGAGCCGGGCACGGCGAAGACGTCGCGGCCCTGCTCGGCGGCCAGGCGGGCGGTGATCAGCGAGCCGGACTTCAGCTCGGCCTCGACCACCACCACGCCCAGCGACAGGCCCGAGATGATCCGGTTGCGGCGTGGGAAGTCCTTGGCCTGGGCGCGGCGGTCGGGCGCGCTCTCGGACACCACGCAGCCCTCGGCGGCCAGGCGGGCGTGCAGCTTGCCGTGCTCGGGCGGATAGACGTCGCCGACTCCGCCGCCCAACACGGCCACCGCCCCTGTGGTCAGCGAGCCCTCGTGCGCCGCGCCGTCGATGCCGCGGGCCATGCCCGAGACCACGACATAGCCGGAGGTCCCCAGGTCGGTGGCCAGCTGGCGGGCGAAGCGCTGGCCGGCGGCCGAGGCGATGCGGGCCCCGACGATGGCCAAGCTGGGCTCGGACAGCAGTTCGGCGCGGCCCAGGGCCCACAGCACCGGCGGCGGCGGATCCAGGGCCGCCAGGCGCGGCGGAAAGTCCGGCTCGCAGCCGCAAATCAGGCGCGCGCCGAGCTTTGTACCGACCTCCAACTCCTGCTCGATCTCGTCCCGCGAAGCGAGGGACAGGGGCGCGGCGCGGCCGCTGCGCCTCGACAGGTCAGGCAGGGCCGATAGCGCCCGCTCGGGCGTGCCATAGCGGCTGATCAGATGGTCGAAGGCGACGGGGCCGACCGTCTCGGTGCGCGCCAGGCGCAGCCAGGCGAAGCGCTGGATATCCGAGAGGCGGCCCGGCGTCACGGCGCGTCGATAACGGGAGGCGTGTCCTCCGCGCTCTTCTTCTTGCCGATCCGGGGCTCCTGGCCCTTCAGCAGGCGGGTGATGTTCTCGCGATGGCGGATGAAGATCAGCACCGCCATGAACAGGCACAGGGCCAGCATGGGGTAGGGCTGGTCGGTGGCCAGGGCGAACGGCGCGGCCAGGACGGCGGCGGTCAGGGCGGCCAGCGAGCTGATCCGGAAGACGGCGGCCATGGCCAGCCAGGTGGCCCCGGCCAGGATGCCCACGGGCCAGCAGGCGCTCAGCAGCACGCCGTAGAAGGTGGCCACGCCCTTGCCGCCCTTGAACTTCAGCCAGACCGGGAACAGGTGGCCCAGGAACGCCGCGCCGCCGGCCAGGGCGACGATGGCGGCGGTGTCGTGGGTCAGCCAGCGGGCCAGCAGCACGGCCGCCGCGCCCTTGCCGGCGTCGCCCAGCAGGGTGATCAGGGCCAGGTCCTTGCGCCCCGAGCGCAACACGTTGGTCGCGCCGATATTGCCCGAACCGATCTGGCGGATGTCGCCGGCCCCGCCTAGCCGCGTGGCGATCAGCCCGAACGGGATCGACCCCAGCAGGTAGCCGCCGACGACGGCGATCGCGAGGGTCAGATAGACGGTGGCGGCGAGATCTTGCACGGTTCGACCCTAAGGCGAGTTGCGCGCGAATTCAACCGCCACGCAAGCGAGAGTTGTGAGGCTAGGTGTAGTGCAGACTCAGGGACGGAGCAAAAGCGGCGTTCTT
>Ga0102591_1003856_pt1 | contig 12686 bp, 15 predicted proteins | sample AraplaCol_mCL_r2_2_FD_76860 | JGI IMG/M metagenome (GOLD analysis project Ga0102591, IMG submission 76860) | Arabidopsis root microbial communities from North Carolina, USA - plate scrape MF_Col_mCL_r2 (SPADES assembly) (version 2) | ecosystem: Host-associated > Plants > Roots > Endosphere... | reverse complement strand
TGGTCCGGCCGGCCTTGTTTCAAAGAAGCGATCACGACCAAGCAACCGGCGCCATAGCGAAGAGTTTCGCAATGCGGTGCTGGATTTGATCCGCGAGCGCTATCTGGATTTCGGTCCGACGCTGGCACGCGAGAAGCTGCTCGAGTTGCACCAGATTTCGGTCGCCAAGGAGACGCTGCGGCAATGGATGACCGAGGCTGGCATCTGGATTTCGCGTCGTGAACGCAAGAAACGGGTTTTCCAGCCACGTGGTCGGCGCGACTGCTTTGGCGAACTGGTGCAGATCGACGGATCGCATCACTGGTGGTTGTCTAATCGCATTCCAGCCGTCAAGCGGGTTTGAGCATTCAGCGACCCTGCCGGCTTGCGCGACAGGCAACCCGGCTGAACTGATTGGATGGATCTGCCCTCACCGGCCATGTTCTTCAGAGCTATCCAGTGCTGGGAGCAGGGTTGTCTCCGCGGTCGACAAATGTCGCCGCACTATGGTTTTCGCAGGTGGATCTTCCTAATGTTCGAGGCGCAGTCTCAACGAGCTGCAGCCACCAGAAGCGGAATGATCCAACCCACGTCCGCAGCAGGGACGCTCAGCACCAAAGTTAGATGGCGCGCTGAGGGATGAAGGCGTCGCCTATATGGTCGCGCCAGTCGATGCGTTGAACACTTCTCCCGTCCTGAGCATGCTGTGCATGATGACCGCAAGCTTTCGGGCAACCGCCACCGCGGCGCGCTTGAAGCCAAGGCGCTCCGCCAGTTTAAGTCCCCAGCTCTTGAGACTGCTCTCGGTCCTGGCACTGGTTCTCGTCAAAAGCACCGTCGCCGCTTCATAAAGCAGCCCCCGTAAACGATTGTCCCCTTCGCGAGATATGGCCGTCATAGTCGACCTCGCCTGATTGATATCGCCGCGTTGTCAGCCCAAGCCAGGCGCCAACCGAGCGCGACGTTCGAAAGTTTTCCGGATTTTCAATTGCCGTAACGTAGGACACCGCTGTGACCGCGCCGACTCCCGGAATTGTCATCAAGAGCTTCGCGGCTTGGCTCGCACGTGCCGCTATCAGCAACTGGCGACTAAGATCGGCTGCGCGTTTGCGGATATCGTGCCACGCCTCCAAAAGAGGCAAGATAATCTTCGCAAGCTCGCTGTTCCCATCCAAAAGCTTCCGCACATCGCCATCAAACACTCGACCCTTCGCTTTCGGGATGATCAGACCGAAGGTCTTCATCAGGCCGCGGATTTGATTGCCAAGTTGCGTTGAGATGTACAAGAGCTGTTCCCGGGCAGCCACCAATGTGCGGGCCCTCATAGCATCAAACGACTTGACGCGAACCGCTTTGTAAAAGCCTGCTTCAGCGAGTTGCGCTAAACCATCCGCATCGTTGGCATCGGTCTTGTTGAGCGTTTCGTTCAATACCTTCTGCGCGTGCCGCGCTTCAATGCAGATCGCCGGCAACCCCTCGCCCGTCAGCGCGTGATAGAACCACGTCGACAGCGGTCCCGTTTCGAATACGATGCGCTGCGCGCGAGGAGCTTTTTTGCGGATTATCTGCACGAGAAGTTTGGGATCTGAAGGACATTTCCCCCGCCAGATCCGTTTCCCATCTTCCCGGATCGAAATTGCGGTGTCTTTCAATGAAACATCAAGGCCAATATATTGGTTCACGGTTGCCTCCATCCGATGTTTGGGCCCGGTTCCAATCGAGAGCCCGTTTTTCCATCCTATCGGGGGCAACCACCCTCACAAGCCAAAAGCCAGAGACGGTCGCGCCGCGATTACTCCATGTTCGAGAACCGCGGCCCCAAATGCGCCCTGCTCGTCTATATCGATGACGCCACCGGCAAGCTATTGCACCTGCGTTTCGCCGGATCGGAGAATACGTTCGACTATCTGCATGCGACAAAGGATTATCTGCAGCAGTGGGGCAAGCCGTTGGCTTTCTACAGCGACAAACATGGTGTCTTTCGATCGACGCATCCGTCGAAGAAGGACAGGACAAGCGGTCTGACGCAGTTCGGCCGGGCGCTTTATGAGCTCAACATCGATATCATCTGCGCCAACACCCCTCAGGCCAAGGAGCAGACATCACGATGCACCTTGTTGGGTTTGTTGAGCGTCAATTAGCCGGGGCTGACGGCCACCATAGCGACCGCCGACGCCTTTTGCGAGTCTGACGTTGCCCAGTGGCTCATACAGGTACCGGTGGTTGGTAGCGTAGCGGTGGCGCTTTAGAACACCAGCGCGTCCGAGTTGGTGGACGGTTGTGGCGCTGACGCCAAGTTGACGAGCCACTTCCTCGCCGGTGAGCATGCCGCTCTCGCGCAACCGTTCGAACCGGGTCTTCAAACCGTAGGCTCGACGAACGATCATGACCTTCTTCAACGTAAAAGGCTCACCGCGCCAATTGCGATGCCCCAGTGCGTTGAGACGACTGGCAATCTGCTGGTCGTTGTCGGTCTCCAGCAGTTCGTTGATCAACGCTACGACTGCTTCCGGGGTCTTGCGGATCACGGCCATGGGCCGAGGACGAGCGACTGCCAGACTTTGCGTGCGACCTCCGCGCCAGCGTATGTGCATGTTGATCTGCTCGTCGACCAGCAGTGTCACGTCTTCGATGAGGAGGCCAAGCATGCGTTTACGCTCGACTGCGCTTGTACGTTCGTTGTTCCAGATGCGAGGAAAATCGGCGGCCAGCGCCCGAATCCGTTCCTGCGCAGCGCCGTCCAGCAATGACTGGTCTGTTTCGTTTTGACGCTCATGTTCGCGCTGAAGCGCATCGAGGTCGCGTAGCTTGCCATTCCAGTCCGCTTCGAGTGCGTCGGCAACCAAGCGGTTGTCAGGATCGACCTTCAGATAGCGGCGGCGTGCGAGTTCAGCCTCATACCGGGTGCGCTGCAACTGCTTGTCGCGCAGCGAGGCGGCTTGCTCGACACGTTGTGAGATCTCCTGCTGCACCGCCAGCGCGACCTCTATCGCCGTCGGTGCCATTGCTTCGAGCAGCAATGCGCTGACCGCTTCATCGATCGCAGGCCCTCTTGCCCATTGGCAGGTCTTTCCAGCGCGACGAACGACGGCCTCGTTGCAGACGTAATAAGGACGAAGCTTGTCCTGGAATTGTTCATAATGGACCCGCATGCGAGCGCCGCATCGACCGCACAAAACTCGACCTTGCAACAAACCGCTGCCCTGGCGAGGCATACGACCCCGCAGGCCCGGAGAAAACCCGACTGCATTTTGTTCCAGGCTTGCTTGATTACGCTCGAACTCATCCCACGAGATATAGCCTTCGTGGGCCTGAGGGATGAGCACCTGCCAGTCGGACCTCGGCATCTTCTGCTGTACGGACTTGAGCTTGGCATTGTAGACAGTGCGTGTGCGTCCGTACGCGAAAGCGCCAGCGTATCGGGGATTGTGCAAAATCTGAAGCAGACGAGAGTGGTCGATCTCGCTCCAAAGGACATCGCCCTTGCCGATACCGCGCCGGATGCGCCGAGGAAACAGGATCTTCTCGCTGCGCAGGCGGCGCACGACCGCGCAGGCTGATCCCGCCTCCCGGAAGGTATCGAACAGCATGCGCACCGTGTCCTGGATCTGGCGATCCGGATCGAGAACCACGCGCGTATCAGGCGTGTAAACGAATCCGATCGGCAACGGTAACTCGAGCTCGCCACGACGCGCCTTATTAAGAATGCCGCCTTGCAGTCGAGACTTCAGGATGTGGAGTTCGGCCTCACTCATCGTGCCCTTCAGGCCGAGTAGCATACGATCGTTGAACGACGCCGCGTCGTAGACGCCATCTTCATCCATGATGAGCGTGCGCGACATGGCGGCCAACTCAAGAAGGCGATGCCAGTCAGCATTGTTGCGAGCCAGGCGAGATACTTCCAGTCCCAGCACGATCCCTGCGTGCCCCATTGCGACCTCGCTCACCAGGCGCTGGAAGCCGTCGCGGTCCTGGGACTGCGCGCCGGAAAGGCCGAGGTCGTTGTCGATGACGTGGACGCGCTCAATCGGCCAACCCAGCGCCACCGCCCTGTCCCGCAATGCATATTGCCGCTTCGTGCTCTCGGTGTTCTCGAACACTTGACGAAGGGAGGACTGGCGGACGTAGAGAAATGCATCGCGCCGCAGGTGATCGGCACTAATCTTCATGGCGTTATCAGTAGACATGGCTTCCTCCTGTCTCTGCTGCCAGCACCATATTGGCGAGCATGTGCACGAGCTGGCGATCGTGCGCGACCACTGGAGTTGTCTTGGGCCGAGGCGCCGAGTGCTGTCGCGCTATCGTGGACTGCTCTGGCGTGATCAGCACGGTCAGGCCGCGCCACAGGCCGTGAAAGACGATGGCGCCCATCCGCCTCGCGCAAGCCGTGCCGCAAACAACATCGGCGCGGAGCGCTTCGTAAATCTCCTTACAGTTCGCCGGCATGGTGATTGCGTGCGTCGGCCCGTCATCGTTTTTTTTTACGCGCCACTGCGCGTTCGATACTGCGAGGGTGGACGCTGATGCCCAGTCTCGAATGCACCAGTTCCGCCAGCGAACGGGCCTGCAGTTCACCGTTCGCATCGAGATGCTCCTCGACGAGACGCATGACCTCGCCGGTAAGCTTGTGGGCTGACTTCGGCCCGCGGGTGCGCGGCAAGAGGCCGGCAATGCCATCGCGCTCGAACGCGGCCTCCGCTTGATAGTAGGTCTGCCGAGACAGCCCGAAAAGCGCGGCCGCATCGGCTTTGTTGGTGCCGTCTTGGCGTGCGTGACGAAGCATCTCGTACTTCACTTGCACGAGATCGAGCGGATCGAAGAAACCTGCTTCCCGGAACCAGGGGGCGCGGACGCCCTCGGGTCTGGGGTTGAGAGCACCCATCTGGCGCAGGCGATCGGGCTTGCTTTCTTTGGTCATAGGCATCTCCTGAGTGTAATGTAAAATATGCCGCAATCTGCTTGCGAGTCAATTGAATTATATCGATCTCATAGCCACAACGTTCGTATTATCATGGAGTTCCGCATAAAAAACTCGCCGAAAACATCGCGAAAGCGGCATAATTACCTTGACATTTGCGGCATAATTTACTTGACGCATCGTCACTCTCCATGGCGGTTCTTGATGTGAGCAATCAATGATGCCAGCGCCGACAGATCGTCTGGGCGCGAGAAGGACCGACCTGCGGCTATCTGGCGGAATGCGTCGATCTCATCGACATCCGTCCATGAGGCCGGCAGCGAACGCAGTCGTCCTTGAACGTCATAGAACATGACGCGGTCTTCGCCCCAGTTCTGCCTGCGCGTCGCCAGAACGAAACGCTGGCCACGCCAGGGATGAAAGGGGTGCGTTACTTCAAACTCTATGCGCGCTTGTCCAACCACACGAACTGCAGTCCTGGACTTGAAGGAAGGGTCGGGTGGAACGTGCCAACCAGACATTGCAGGATCGGCTTGTGAAGGAATTACGGCTTCGCGGCATTGATACGATCGAAGCTGCCAATTCCTATGCGCCTGAGTTCATTGCGGATTTCAACACTCGCTTTGGCAAGCAACCACGCAATCCAAAGGACATGCACCGACCGCTGGCCAACCACGAGAACCTCGATGGCGCCATGTGCCGGAACGAAGTCCGCACGCTGTCGCAATCTCTGACGCTACGCTACGACAAGGTGCTGTTCATTCTCGATCCGACCGAGATTTCCAGGCCACTGGCTGGCCAGAAAGTGATCGTCTGCGACTACCCGGACGGACGGCTCGAGATCATGCACGAGAGCTTTTCCCTGCCCTACAGGACCTTCGATACGTTGCGCTCGGTGCATCGTGCGGAGGTCGTCGACAACAAGCGGCTGGACGACATGCTGTCGATCGTCGCCGAGTTGCAAGCCGGCCGAGAACAGCAACGCAGCAAGAGTGGTCCCCGACGCACCGGGCAGAAGGATCATATGTTTGGCATTCGGGACGGTAGCACCGCCAACGGCTATCAGAAGCGGGGACGCAAGCCGAGGACAGATTACATGAACGATCCGGCGGTGATTGCACGGCGAGAGAAAGCGTTATCGAGGCAACCAGCGGCGGAATAAAGATCGTCAGTGCACGCCGATGTCGCTTTGCGTATCCGATTCCAGCTGCAGGCATGCGGACCAAAGCGGTGTCTTGTGGAAGGATCCGTCCTGGAAGAGTGTGAGGCCCTCTCTTGCTTCATAGAGCAAGCCGAGCCAGCACAAGCGCTGTAAGACGCCGTATTTTAGATCGGATTTCAGCTTCCAGGCTTCCAGGGTCATTTCGGTTTCCGAAAGAGGCGCCAGATCTGGATAGAGGATTTTCACAACCTCCATTGGCGTGCAACCTTCTCTGGCCTTGATATTGAGAAGATTGAGGAACATGCGCCACCAGCGCAACCGCGCTTGCACCTCCTCTTCCCGTTCGGTGGCGTGGATGTAGGAATAGAGATAATCCGTGGCGACCAGATCGAAGAAGGCGTTAGGGTTCACCAGAAACTCGCGGCCGCGTCTGGTTGGCAGCAGCACATCCTTTTTCCGACGAAGCAGCTTCAGATGACGGGTCATGTCGCGCACGACCCAGAGCGGCGGCATGTCGCGTTCATTGAGCACCTTGTGCATGCTGTAGAGATCTTCGGCTGTAAAGTCGGGCCAGAGGAAGTTAACAGCGGCCCAATCCACGAACTTGCGGTTCATGGCGCCGGTTGCCGTCAATCCTATGCCCCCCTCACCGTCAGCATAGGCAACCGAAAGAAGCATGCCGCGAAGAAGTGGTGACAGCGCGGCGATGTCGACGTCACCTTGCAGGTTGATTTCCGGAAGCATCGTCTGGCTTTGATCCCCAACTGCGCCATGAAAGTCCCAGCGAGTATCGAGCGGTAAAAGAACAATTGCTAGTGAGAAAGCTAAAGCCGAAGGGGTATGTTATCACCCGCCCCCGCTCCGCCCTTTCAACCCGGCCCAGCCGGTCGGATCGGGGGCTGATCTCCCTGCCCCGTAGTAGCCTTTAAGCCCTTGTTGCATTTACATTAGAAGTCACACCGCAAAGTTAAAATGTCCTGTTTCTGCAAAGTAAAAATGTCACTCTCTCCCCGGTTTTGATGACGGCGGAGATTGCAGATGGGACTGATTGCGATGAGCGAGCGTGATCTGCAGCGGATCGAGATTTTGTCGAAGGTGATCGACGGCCGGATGACCATGGTGTCGGCGGCGCATGTGCTTGATCTGAGCACCCGCCAGGTCCGTCGGCTTCTGCAACGGATGTGCGCGGACGGCGCGGCGTCGATCCGGCACAAGGCGATTGGCCGACCGTCGAACAACCGGATCAGCGACGGCGTTCGCGATTATGCGGTAACGCTGGTTGGCGAGCGCTATGCGGGTTTCGGGCCGCCGACCTTGGCAGCCGAAGCCGACCCATTTCATGAAGTCGTCGCGCTTGCTCCACGCGTGCCAGTGGGCCATGTGTTCCGGGAGGCAGCGGCCGAGCGCATAGGCGATCCGGCCTTCTGTCGCGATCTTCCGAACGATCTCGACCTTGCGATGCGCCGCCATCAGTTCCTCGTCCGGAGCTGGCTTCTGGGCTGCATAAGAAGCGTCCGCGTACGACCGAAGCGAGGCGGCCAGCTGCACCTCCTGCTTTGATTTCGGCGCTGGCTGGATCGGCTCGGCCGCCGGGACTGCCTCAACGACCACTTGATCCTGCTTTTTCTTCCAGAACATGCACCCCCCTCGTTTCCACAACCATAGCATCATGTCTTCGGTTGAGGCAGGGGCTTGCGAAGCACTTGCCTTATGTGCCGCCGGCGGCAATCCTGTCATGGTGGAGCCGGACCCCACGCAGGATAGATTTCCCTTACTGCAAGCCTCATGGAGGCAGTTCATTGACTGCGAGGGTTCGTGGTCGGAGTGTCGGCGCGATATCAAAAAGGCTGTCTTCCGGAGGCAGCCTTTTCCTCTTCTACCGCCTCCTGAAAACATTGCCGACCCGATACAGGTCGTAGGCAATGCAGACGCTCTGGACCATCCGATGATGCAGGTAGAGCCGATCGTCGAAGTCGGCCGACACCACTGCACCAGCCTCGATCCTAAAGACCTCATGAGGTTCCAGCCCGCTGTTGTCGAGCAGCAGGGCTTCATCCGCCTGCTTCAGCGCCGCCGCCAGCTTTTCCAAGGATCCTTCATATCGCCTGCGGATGTCGTCCTCGGGGATGTCGTGGCCGCCAGCTTCGACACGCTGCCTGACGCGCTCGATGTTCCTTTCGACCGTATCCAGGGCAACGTAATAAAGGCCGACCGAAAACCCGGCCGCCTTCGCGTCGCGCATCAGGTTGATGGACTGCTGGCTGCTCAGGGTGGTCTCGTAAATGAACGATGTCTTCGTTTCGATCATCTCAGCGAGCTTGCGGATTGCCGCCCTGCCCGCTGCCATGCCCGCCGCTCGGCCGTCACTGGTTCCGGTCAGCTCCTTGGCGATCTCATCGGCATTGATCCAAACGCCGTCGGGCTGCAGCTTCGCATAGGCGCTGGACTTGCCGGACCCATTAGGGCCGCCGAGAATGATGCATGATGGCTGAGACAATTACTGCCTCGCGGCAGCAGCAGGAACACGGATGTCCTCGTGTTCGGCGCGATCCTTGGCCTCGTTTTCGAGATCCCGGTCGGAGATCGGCAAGCCCAGACGACGGCGCTCGGCAATTGCTTCCCGGCCGATCTGCATCAGGGCTTCCTTGTTTTCATCGTACTTCTTCAGAAGCATGGTCGATCTCCTATACCTTCAATATAGCGCTTCACGCCCCTGTCGGCAAATATCGCTTGTCTCAGGTTCCGCCGACGGCAACACTTATTGCCACACGCCGCGGGAGACGGCCTTGAAGCCCTTGGGCATCTTCCGTTTCTTGCTCTGACCTTGATCCCGCGGGTCACCCTGCGGGGTTCTTTTTTCCGTGCATCCCAATCCGGAAATCGATAGGCGGCAGTCCCTCTATCGGCTCTTCCTCAGGATCGTCGTCTTCGTCCGCGAAAGCACCCGGTGGCAATTGCGCCGCGATCCTGTTCGAGTTCATCCGGAAAAGGACACTGTTGGCCTTGAGCGCAAGCTGCCTCACGATCTCGCGCAGCTTCTCGTGATCCCCACTCCCCTCCTCGGCCGCGTGCAGCTCCCGTACGAGATCAATGATCGGATCTGGCACCAGGTTCGCGATCTGCTCGACGGTCAATTCCCCAGTCATGCCCCCTGTCCTTCTACTCTCTCAGCTTCGCTGATCTTCGGAGGTGGCGGCGAATGCCGAACCATCAGCAGCGCCACCGCCTCTTCCGCACCGATCGTCGGCATCTCGAGATAGATAGTTCGCCCTACCAGCGTTTTTCCGATACCTGCTGGATCAGGTCGAACAACGCCGACCCCAGCAGCAGAAATTGCCTATAAGAAGGCGATCAAAAGCCGGTTCGGAAGCAGGCCGCCGACCGTCGAGCAAGCGGTCGAGGCAATCGCACATGAACGTGGCGAGGTCATCGTTTCTAATGGAGCGGCGGCGGCCAATGCCCTTGGGCTCACGACGCAGGTTCCGGTTCGCTCCATCTACCTGACCTCTGGCCGCAGCCGGACGATGAATGTCGGAAGCCAAAAGGTCGAGCTCAAGCACGTCCCTCGCTGGCAGTTGTCGCTCGCTAGCCGGCCGGCCGGCGTCGCTGTACGCGCGCTCGCCTGGCTGGGGCCGGAGCGAGCGGATGATGCTCTTTCAAGCATCAAGCGGAAACTGCCCCCCGAGGCGTTCAACGAGCTTGTTGCTGCAGCACCCCAGTTTCCGACCTGGCTCGCGCGAAGCGTCGGAAAGGCAGCGCATGGCTGATCACTTCCTCGAGCTCTCATCCGAGGAAAAGCGAGAGGTTCTCGCAATTGCGTCAGATCGATCGAAGCGTCCAGTCCACTTGCTCGAAAAGGACGTCTGGGTCGTCTGGGCGCTTCGAACACTCTACGCCACGGCGCTCGGTAAGAGCCTTGTCTTCAAAGGCGGGACTTCGCTCTCGAAGGCCTACGGCGCCATTCGACGATTCTCGGAAGACGTCGACCTCACATACGACATCCGCGCGCTTGCCCCTGATCTTGTCGGGGACAGCGAAGAAGCGCTCCCGAAAACCCGGAGCGAGGAGAAGCGATGGTCGAGCGAGGTGCGACGGCGACTACCGATGTGGGTGAGCGACACGGTTGCACCAATCATCGCCGCTGAGCTAGAGAGCCAATCGCGCCGGTCGGCGAGGGACGGAAAGCCCTCGAAGAAGACTACTCCAGGATGGTGGAGGACGGTCTCCTTCTCGATGACGCCGAGACGTTCCACGATTTGCTCTAGCGGTGTACTGCCATCTGTGGCAAGGCAAACGTCGCAAGCTGACAGCTGCTTGGAGGTCCTCCGATGGCAAGACGCGACCTGTCGAGAGAGGAACTCTTCGCATTGGTATGGGAACGCCCGACCAGCGAGATCGCTAATAAGCAAGGCATCTCCGACGTCGCAGTCGGAAGCTTTGCGAGAAAATGCAGGTTCCCAAGCTTCCCGGGGCTAATGGGCGCGCGTGGTAGCGGGCCAGACACCGCGACGCCGCGCTTTGAAAGCATTTCGAGAGGAATTGGAAGCGAAGCGGAAAAGCGCGCTACAAGCCCACCGCCGGACATTTCACTGAACTTCAATCGAAATTCTTGAATGTGGCACTCGACGAACTTCGCAAACGTCTCATCGAGCACCAGATCGATACCTCGGGCCCGAAGCATACCACGAGCCTTGAACCCAAGCCCTACCCCACCTCGCTCGCGCTCCCATCACTTTCGAGCGTGGCACGGAGTTCACGGATTGGCCGTATCTCCAAGCGAGCATCGGCACCCGCAGCGCAGCGGACATTACTCTTACCAAATAGTCGGATAAATCGCATATTCGCATAATTCGAAGGAGCGGCCCACGATGGAAAAATTCTCAACGGAAGAATTGCTGCGGGATTTTAAGACCGTGACCATGGCGGCAGATCGCCAGCCAGTCGCTATTACTCAACATCGCAAGGCCCGCTACGTCCTCATGACCTACGACGATTTCGAGGCCATGAAACAAAAAGGTGATCCGCGCAGGGTCTATGGCCCCAATGAAGCCCCCCCCGAATTGGCTAAGTTGATCGGTCCCGAACTGGACCGGCTGATAGCGGAAGGAAGCGAGATCAATGGCTGAGGCTCCGGCCAATGGTTCGATCATCCGCTATCCTTATCTGTGGACATGGCAGCGCGACAAGGGAGAAACTGAGGGCAGAAAGTCACGCCCCGGTTTGCATGGTTCTGGCAATCCCAAAAGGAAATCAGACAAACCTGATCTTATTGGCTATCTCAGGCACCGCCCCCCGTTCCGATCAAACCGCCTTGGAGATTCCCCAGCTCGAATGTCGCCGCGCTGGAATCCGTGAGTGGAAAGATGCGTGGGTTACCGTCTCTGAATTCAATCACGACATAGCCGAGCAGTCCTTTTACTACGACCCGAATGCAGAGATTTTGGGATCGTTCAGCAAGGGATTCTTGCGAAGATCGCAGCCGCTTTCAAGCCCTTCCTTGCTCAGGCAAGCGCGCGGATCAGTCGAACCGATTGAGAGAGGTCAACGGCTTGTCGTCGTGCCGTGTGGTGACCCAAAGTGACATTTTAACTTTGCGCCAAAACGGACATTCCTACTCCTCCGCCACAGTGGTTGTAGCCGGGCGGGTTCTAGAATGGAGTGCGACTTGCTAATGATCCCAATGGGTTATCACTTGCAAGGACGATGCATGAAGCCACCTATCCTCAGATTGGATTGACCGAACGCCGTAAGATTGGGAGATCGGCCTCTTTGGCGATTTCGTGAACGTAATTGACGACGGCGCAATCGAGTTTGCGAACCAGCTTGTCAGAATTCTTGTCGCCCTTGGCATCAGCGTTCACCGGCATTTTGCCGCCGATAGCTTTGATCTGGCTTTTCAGCATGAGTAGCTGGTTTGGATCAGGTGCGTACTTGCGGGTAATCAGGTCAAGGCAGTTACCGAGATCGATAATTGCACCGAGCACGAACGGCTCGCTATAGGCACCTGATCCAACTTTGGCCGTGGCCCATTCGAGCGCCCGCTCAGGATCGTTTTGCCAAAAGTAGATACCGGAACCGACCCAGACATACGCCTTTTCGGATGTAGGAGTGAAGCACCGGTGAGCGCAACCATGCCCCCGCCTTATCGCAGCCATGGTAGCCGAGAACGTAAGCAGGACAGTTGGAACTCAAGCGGATGCGGCTTCTTCAGCTTCTTCATCGCCCGCATATTCAGGGGCGAGAGTACCGTCAGCGAATACAATGCCAGCTCCACGAGATGGCGGCCAGCATCCTCAGGAGATTTCGCGGCATCTTCCGCCCGCTTCTCAATGGGCGCGATCAGCGCCTGCAAGTGGATGACCGTTATCGTCGAGGCCCTCCTGAGCCATTCTCTCGCTCTTATCTATAGAGACTCCCGCAAAAGAACAAACACGGGCGGGCCCACCGAAATGTTTGAGAGGGTAGCGCAGATTGCCCGGCCGCGCCACTTGCGAGGCGTAAAATGCATTGATCGACTCACTTGCAGAGTGTCAGAAACTTGAATATTTTTCTGACAGGAGATGTACCATGCGACGACTGACATCTCAAATTCTTGCTTATGCCGAGCAGTTGCCGCAGGGTACGGCC
>Ga0102591_1003854_pt1 | contig 12697 bp, 12 predicted proteins | sample AraplaCol_mCL_r2_2_FD_76860 | JGI IMG/M metagenome (GOLD analysis project Ga0102591, IMG submission 76860) | Arabidopsis root microbial communities from North Carolina, USA - plate scrape MF_Col_mCL_r2 (SPADES assembly) (version 2) | ecosystem: Host-associated > Plants > Roots > Endosphere... | reverse complement strand
ACCTCTTCGTTCCGCGCGAGCGGGCAGCTCTTGCCTGGACCGAGGCCGTCACGAAACTTCCGGAAGGCGGAATTCCCGACGAACTCTACGAGCGGGTCCGTGGTCAGCTCTCGGAAAAGGAAGTCTCCGACCTGACATTCTCGATCATGGTCATCAATGCCTGGAACCGCGCGAGCATCGCCTTCAAGGCAGTGCCCGGCTCCGCCGACAAGGCCTATGGCCTCGACAAGGCCGGCCTCAACTAGGCTGGCCTCAACTAGGCCTGCAACCTCATAGCCATCAACACCGCGGCCGGCGGCCGCTCGAAAGGGAGAAGTCCCATGAAGATTGTCATCATCGGCGGGACCGGCCTTATCGGCTCCAAGACAGTGGACCGCCTGCGCAAGCGGGGACATGAGGTGATTGCCGCCTCTCCGAACACCGGTGTCAACACGATCACCGGCGAAGGACTGGCCGCCGCACTTGCCGGTGCAGAGGTCGTCGTCGATCTCGCCAATTCGCCGTCCTTCGAGGACCGGGCCGTGCTGGAATTCTTCGAAACCTCGGGACGCAATCTGTTTGCGGCTGAGAAGACCGCCGGCGTCAAGCACCATATCGCGCTGTCAGTCGTCGGGACCGAGCGGCTGCAGGCAAGCGGCTACTTCCGCGGCAAGCTCGCCCAGGAAAGGCTGATCAAGGCCTCCGGCGTTCCCTACACGATCGTTCATTCGACGCAGTTCATGGAATTCCTGAGCGGTATCGCGCAGTCGGGCACGGTCGGCGACAAGGTTCATCTGTCACCGGCCTATGTGCAGCCGATCGCCTCCGACGATGTTGCCGACGCGATGACCGATGTGACCCTTGCTGCCCCCGTCAACACAACGATCGAAATCGCCGGGCCGGAACGCTTCAGGCTCACCGAACTCGTCGCTCGCTACCTCAAGGCGATGGGCGATCCACGCAAGGTCGAGCCGGATCCGCAGGCGCCTTACTTCGGCGCCCTGCTGGAGGATGGTTCACTGGTCTCGGACAACAACCCCCGCCTGGGACAGATCACCTTCGAGCAATGGTTCAAAACATCCGCGCGAAAATAACCACCCACGAAAGGAATCTCGCAATGATGAAGTCGCTTTTTGTCGCGGCTGCGCTCGCAGCCGCATCATTCAACACAGCCTTTGCCGCCGAGGCAGGCGGCAAGGCTGCCAAGGTCACGCTCGTCTATGAGCATGAACTGCCGAACGCCCCGGGCAAGAGCATCAAGGGTGTTCTGGTCGAGTATGGTCCGGGCGGCTCTTCCGAGGGGCACACGCATCCGAATTCCGCCTTCATCTATGCAACGGTCCTGGAAGGCTCGATCCGCAGCCAGGTCAATGATGGGCCGGTGAAAACCTACAAGGCCGGCGAGAGCTTCTCGGAGATGCCTGGCGACCGTCATGGCGTCAGCGCAAACGGCAGCAAGGCAAAGCCGGCCAAGCTCCTTGCCGTTTTCGTGGTTGACACCGACCAGAAAGAACTGACCTATCCCTTGAAGAAGTAGGCGAGGACGGGGCCGGGTGTCGACCGCGCACTCGGCCCACTACAGCGCGGCAATTATCGCGATCGGAGCTGCCATGTTCAACGACCAACTTTCGTTGCCGCTTGTTCTGATCAACCTTCTTGGCGTAGCCGGCATTGTTGTATGGCATCTCCAGGGCCGTGGCCGCCCGACTGCGCGGCTGATCGTCCAGATACTCTTCTTTGCAGGCATGACCGCCGTTCTCGTTATGGCAGGCATCCTGCCTCATCGCGTTGACGAGACGCAACTTGCCGGCGTGATGGCATTCCTGTCCATCTCGGCAAGGGTATTGTGGTGGACACATCTGGCATGGACCCTCATCGGCTTCGTACGGCTCTATATCGTTCTGGAAAAGAGGCCGCGTGAAGCGCGGCTGTTGCAGGATCTGATCGTTGCCGTCGTCTATCTCGGTGTCGCGCTGTCCATCCTGGGCTTCGTTTTCAAAGCGCCCATCGGCACCCTGGTGGCAACGTCGGGTGTGGTTGCCATTATCTTCGGCCTGGCGCTGCAAAATACCCTCGGCGACGTGTTCTCGGGGATCGCGCTGACATTGGGGCGGCCCTTTGCCATCGGTGACTGGATCTTGCTTGGCGACGGCACCGAGGGCCGCGTCATCGAGAACAACTGGCGCTCCACCTTTCTGCTCACCGGCGCTCACAATGTCGTCATTCTGCCCAATAGCGCCCTGGCGAAGGTGGGTCTTACCAACCTCAGCCGTCCCGATGAAACGCATCAGATCACGCTGCTCGTCCGGATCGCGGCAAACCATAGCCCGCAGCTTGTCGAGGAGGCATTGCGAACCGCGTTGCAATCAAGCACCCGCATCGTCCAGGATCCACCGCCGATCGTCGCTCTCAAGGGGATTGATGCTGTCGCAATCGAGGCAGAATTGCAGTTTCGCGTGACCAGTCCAGCAAACAGGACGCCGGCGCGCAACGAAGTGATCGATCTCGTCCACCGCCACTGCCGGGAAAGCGGGCTCTCGCTCGCAATGCCCCCTCAGAGCTATCTCTACGCATTGCCCGACGCAAGCGAGGTCAAGCTGCGATCAGCCAGCTCGCTCTAACACCCACTCGGAGCTGTTCTTCCAAAGGTCCGGCGGAATATCCCTCGCCAGGGTCTCGATCAGATCGGAAAAGCTGACGCTGCGCAATTTCTGGCGCCACGCTTCGTCAGCGTCCCACATGACGCGCGCCACCGCGCATGGACTGCTTTCGCAATAGTCGTGAGGCCGACAGGGATTGTTGGCTCTGATGTTGTTGCAGACAAAGGTCTGCGCCTTGCCTTCGACGGCCTCGACGATGTCGAGAAAGGTCAGATCGGCTGGTGCTCTTGCCAGTCTGTAGCCGCCAGATGGGCCGAGCGTCGTATGAACGAGACCTGCTTGAGAAAGGCTCTGCAGCGCCTTCGAAAGATATTCCTTCGGAAGTCCGTGGAACTCGGCCAACGCCTTCGTCGACAGGTAACGGCCTTCGGGCAGACCGGCAAGTATGGCGCAACAATGCAGCGCCCATTCGACTTGGCTTTTCAGGATCATCATTTCCGTCCGAAAGGGTACCGAGCGGCACCTATTAAGGACAGAAAATATCCCTATTTCGCGGCAATGTAAACGGGTCGACAAGAAGGCAACAAGCGCCGGCAAGGTCGCCAGAAATCAGCCAGCGGCCAGCCGTAAAGCCCGGGACCGTTCTGCTCCGGTATTCAGGCACCCCCGGGCCGCAACATGGAAAAGGATGTGGAAGGCACCAGCCTTGTCAGACCATCTCTCGCAATCGACGACCCGTTTCCTGCAGCAGCTTGAACGCCTGATATCGCCGATCGTGCTTGTCTCTAAGCGCGCCTGAAACAGGGCGATAGATCTTTGCAATACGCGACATGGCAGCCATCGCGCCGGAAAGGTCCGGGTAGTGCCCGCCGGCGACCGCCCCGAGCATTGCAGCCCCAAGCAGCACAGGCTCAGGGCTTGTCACGCTGGCCACCTCCGTTGCCGTGGAATCCGCGATCATCTGCAGGACGAGGGGGCTGTTTGCCGCGCCACCACTTGCCATGATCAAGTCGATATCGATCGCCTTGTCGGCCAATGCGTCAAGCAGTTGCCGCAGCCCGCAGCCGAGACCTGCAAGGCCCGCCACGTAAAGTGCGACAAGCGAAGCCTCGCTTTCGTCGAGCGTCAATCCGGCGATCAGGGCTCGTGCATCAGGATCGGCAAAGGGCGCCCGGTTGCCGAGAAATTCGGGCACGACGACAATGCCGTCGGCGAGGTCGGCAACACCATCCCCTGCGCGAGCGGCTGCTCGCTCCAGATAGCCGACGAGCGACAGTCCCTCCGCCTTGGCACGCGCCTCGATTGCGCCGGCGGCCGGGTGCATGCGCACCAGATAGTCAATTGCAGCGCCTGCCGCTGACTGTCCGCCCTCGTTCAGCCAGAGGCCTGGAACCATCGCGGAAAAATACGGACCCCAGACCCCATCGATAAAGGTGGGTTGCCCTGTTGTCGCCATCGAGCAAGCCGAGGTCCCGAAAATATAGGCGAGCCGTCGGCCGATGTCGGCGCTTCGTTCTGTTTCGATCTCACCTGCGCCCAGCGTTCCAATGCCTCCAGCATGCGCATCGATGAGCGCGGCGCCAACAGGCGTGCCGACCGGCAGGGCGAGCTCGGCAGCCGCTTCGACGGAAAGCCCGGTGCCGAGCGCGACGCCCGGCGCGACAATATCCGTCCCGATCCTCCTGAATTCATCGGCGGCCAGATCCTCAAGGCCGATGGCCCGAAAATAGTCGGCGTCCCAGCGCCCTTCATGGGCGAGATAGGTCCATTTGCAGGTCACCGTGCAGACCGATCGTGCCAGGCTTCCCGTGGCACGCCACGTCAGATAGTCGGAAAGGTCGAAGAAGTGGGTGGCCGCCTGGTATTGCTCGGGGAGGTGCCGCTTCAGCCACAGGAGTTTCGGGGTCTCCATCTCGGGCGAGATGCGACCCCCGACATAACGCAGCACCGCATGCCCGCCGCCGTTGATTTCGTCGGCTTCCGCGACCGCTCGGTGATCCATCCACACGATGATGTTTCTGTCGGGGTCACCGGAACGGCTGAGGCTGATCGGGGCTCCACCCCTGCCGACAGCCACCAGCGAACAGGTGGCGTCGAAGCCGATGCCGGCGATCAAGGCCGGGTCGATGCCCGCATCTGCGACGGCCTGACGAACGGTGCCGGACACTGCCCGCCAGATATCCTCGCTGGACTGCTCCACGACGCCGCCAGCCTCATGCCAGATGGCAATCGGCTGCTTGGCTGATGAGAGTAGATCACCGCTCTCGTTGAATACCCCCGTGCGCGCGCTGCCGGTACCGACATCTATGCCGAGAAAATAGCGTGCCATGTCTAGAGATCCGTGCTGTGAGGCAAAATGACGAGGTCGCGAATTGTCACGTTGCGCGGTCTCGTCAGCATGAACATGACGGCGTCGGCCACTTCGCTGGCTTCCATCAGACCGCCTGCTGCGATGGTCTCCTCGAGCTTGGCCTTCGGCCAATCGCTGATCAGGGCGGTGACGACGGGGCCCGGCGCGACGGCGCCGACGCGGATGCCATGCTTCATCACCTGTCGCCGAACAGTGTGAACAAACGCCTGCACGGCGAACTTGGAGGCAGTGTAGATCGGCTCCCAAACCACGGGAACCAGGCCCGCGATCGAGCTCGTCATGATGATGTCGCCGGTCTGCCGTTCAACCATATGCGGCAAGACGGCCTGAACGGAGCGAAAGGCAGCATTGACGTTCAAATTCAGCATGCGATCCCAGGCATCGGGATCCCCTTCGACGACATCGCCGCCGATATAGGCACCGGCATTGGCGTGGAAGATGTCAAGCTTGCCGAACTTTTCCAGGATCTGCGGCATCATCGTTGCAACGCTTTGCGGGTTCGTCAGATCGATGACCAGCGGAAATGCCTGCGGGCCGAGTTCAGAGCAGATATTCCTCAAGGAATCCTCTGCCCGGTCGATGAGAACGACACTGACGCCCTCGGCAAGCAGCGCCTTGGCGCATTCAAGGCCGATCCCCGAAGCCGCGCCGGTGACCGCTGCGACCTTTCCCGAAAGTTCCTGTCTCATAGCATTCCTTACCTTCTAACTTGGACCTTTTATCTTGGGTCTACGCGCGTCCGTGCGACACTCTTGAACGGCGTGCGAGTGAATCGACGATGACGGCAATGGCAAGAACGGCACCCGTGATCATGTAGCGAAGCGACGATGACAGATCGAGCAGCGTCAGTCCGTTGGCGATCGACTGGATGACGATGATGCCGAGCAGGGCCGAATAGGCACTGCCTCGACCGCCAAACAGGCTGGTTCCGCCGATGACGGCAGCAGCGATGGCATTGAGGTTGACGTCGCCCGTCCCGGCCTGCTGGCTTGCCGATGCAAGACGAGCCGCAGACAGCACGCCACCCAGCGCAGCCAGCATCGAGCAGAGCATGAAGGCGCTCGTGTAGATCATGCGGACATTGATGCCGGCACGGCGCGCAGCCTCGCGATTGCCGCCAACAGCTGTCATTGAGCGCCCCCACTTGGTCCGGGTCAGCGCGTAGCTCATGGCCACGACCAATCCCACGAAAAGGCCGAACATCCACGGAATGCCGCGGTCCTGGTTGAGATAGAAGACGATGAGCTCCAGCACAACGGTGATGAGGACTGCACGCAGGACGAGGCTGCCGAGCGAGCGTGAGGACAGGCTTGCCTCACGTCGGCGAACGACGGTCCGGTAGCCGGTCACGAACAGCACGATCCCTGGGATGGCGGCGAGCACGTAGGAAACAGGATCGGGCATGACGAGCAGCTGTCCGAAATTCACGACCGCCGAACCGTAAGGCAGGTTGATCGAACCGGTCGCGCCGAGAAGATAGAGTTGCATGCCGAGAACCGCGAGCAACCCGGCGAGGGTCGAAACGAAGCTCGGCATTCCCAGGCGATTGAACAGCAATGCGTACAGAGCGCCGATCAGGCCACCTGCGACAAGAGCGGCAAGGATCGCCAAGGCAACCGGCCAGCCTTCGTTGACCCACAGCATACCGACAAGTGCCGAGGCAAAACCGCTGATCGAGCCGACGGAAAGGTCGATCTCGCCGACCATCAGGATGCAGACTATGCCGAGCGAGATAACGCCAACCGTGGAAGCGTCGAACAAAAGGTTGACGAGATTGTTGGCCGAAAGGAAGATCGGATTGAGCGAGGCGAACACTGTCCAGATGAGAACCAGCCCGACGACAACAGGTAATGATCCAAGGTCACCCGATCGCACGCGATCGGCGAAAGCCCGGACGGCGCCGCTGACGCCGGTTTCATGTTTGACGCGAACGTCGCTTCTATCCAGCAACGGCGCGGATGGCGCGTTCTGATTGGCGTTGCTGCTCATGGGCTGTCTCCATCAGTGATCTCCCGCGACAGCTGGCGTCGGCTTGCCCTGCGGGAGACGGAATTGTCGGCAGCACCGGTGATGGCGCTGACGAGTTCCTGGTTGGTTGCGTCGGGATAGAATATTCCATTGTTGCGACCGAGGCGCAGGACCACGATGCGGTCCGCCACGGCCCGGACGTCTTCCATGTTGTGGCTGATCATGATGACGCCGAGGCCACGGTCGCGGACCCGTTCGATGAGGTTCAGGACCTCCGCCGTCTGTGCCACGCCGAGTGCGGCCGTCGGTTCATCGAGCATGATGAGCTTCGGTTCCAGGAGCAGTGATCTGGCGATCGCCACCGTCTGGCGCTGACCACCGGAAAGCGAGGCGATCGGAATGCGAACGCTTGGGATGCGCGCAGAGAGTTCATTCAGAAGCTTCCAGGAACGCACCTCCATCGACACTTCGTCGAGCTGCAGCGGACTGGTCTCCCGGCCAAGGAAGATGTTGGCGACAACATCCAGATTTTCGCAAAGGGCGAGATCCTGAAACACCGTCGCAATGCCCAGATCGAGTGCGGTGCTTGGGTCGGAGAGCGTCACCGGCTTGCCTGCGAAGGTGACCGTGCCCGATGTCGGCTGGTGCACGCCGGCAAGAATTTTGACGAGCGTCGACTTTCCAGCACCATTGTCGCCGACCAGAGCCACGACCTCTCCCGCATGGACGTCGAGATCGATATCTGTCAGGGCCGACACGGCGCCGAAATTCTTGGAGACGCCACGCAGGCTGAGCACCAGCTCGCCGGTCGGAGGCGCGTCGTGTTGATTGTTCGTCATCGAGGCAAGCCTTTCCGTATTTTCGCATGATACCTGCAGTGAGCCCCCCGACGACAAGCGCCGGAGGGCCCTCGGGAGGAGCTGTTAGCTGCCAATGCCAAGCTTCTTGCAGCCTTCCGCGTAGCGGTCGCCGCAAAGCTGTTCAGGTGTCTGGATCGGCTTGCCGTTGACCGTCTTGTCGATGATTTCGGCCTTGAGGTTTTCGGCCGTCACGAGTGCCGGCGTGAACAACTGCGTCGGCGTGTCGAACAGCTTGGTATCGGCCTTCGGCGTTTCGCCGGCAAGCAACTGCATCGCGACGTTGGCCGCAGCGGCAGCAACGATCTCGCTCGGCTTGGAGATGGTGTTGTACTGGTCGCCGGCGATGATCAGCTGCAAGCCGGCAATCGTCGCATCATTGCCTGTCACTGGCGGGACCGGATCCACACCAGCCGCCTTGAAGGCGGCGACCGCTCCACCGCCGGTACCGTCATTTGCCGCCACGACGCCGATGATCTTCTTGCCGAAGCGCGTGATCTGGCCACTTGCCCACTGCTGAGCCTTCGGGGGCGCCCATTCCGGTGTGTCGTATTCGGCCAGAACCTGGTATCCGCCCTCAGCGATGCCCGCATGGATGCCCTTCTTGATCAGGCCGGCGGCCGCGTCGGTCGGCGAGCCGTTGATTTCGAGCAGACCACCATCTTCCGGCTTGACGTTGTTCTTCTTCAGATGCTCCACGAGCGATGCGGCAATCATCTTGCCGATCTCTTCATTGTTGAAGGAAACGTAGTAGTCGGCTGCTGCGGACGGGATCGGGCGGTCATAGGCGATGACCTTGACGCCCTGGCTCTGTGCCATCTTCACCAGCGAAGCAGCAGCGGTGGAATCGACCGGGTCGAGTATGATTGCCTTGGCACCCTGCGAAATCGCAGAGTTGAACTGCTGCTGCTGGCGCGATGCGTCGCCGTTGGCGTTCTGGTAGATTACCTTGCAGCCGGCGCAGAGCTTTGCCATTTCGGCCTGGAAGCCCGGGAAATCATGCTCTTCATAACGTGTCGAGCTCTGGTCGGGCATCAGGAAGGCGACGGTCGCGTCCGTGACTTTGGCCGATTGTGCAAAAACGGACGTTCCACTGAGAAGGCTCAGCGCCAGAACCGCGGCGCCTGCGAGTTTCGTCGAAAGTTCGGTCATTTTCGGTTTCTCCATTGAAGAGATCGATTGTTGCGGTTACTGACTCAGACCCGTGGCTGGCCCGAGTTCGAAAGCGTGCAGAGCCCCGGTCCGAAGCTGACGGTCAAAGACGGCAGCCGGCCGCACTTGTGAGCTGCACCTGTTTCCAAATTTGAAGACAAGCGATCCCTTGCGGAGGCCGCCACGGTCTCCGTTCGCACTTGCCCTCAATGTGTCCTGTCTCCTCCCTGTCCTCCTTGAGTTAGGCGGCCTCCACCGCTTTTTCGTTTTGTGCCCTCAGGGCTCGGAACCTCGAGGGCGGCATCCCTTTCTGCGCGAGAAAGTGCCTGTTGAAATTCGAAAGGTTGTTGAAACCCGATGCGTAGCAGATATCGATCACCGCCAACTCCTGGCTGCTCATCAGCAGCTGACAGGCGAGGTTGATGCGCAGCCGGTTGACATACTGAACCACCGAGAAGCCGGTATGCTTGCGAAACGACCTGGAAAATGCGCTCGGCGTCTGACCGGCAATCGCCGCCAGATCGGTCTCGGAAAACGGTTCGGTCAGGCGCTCGCGGATATACGCCAGCGCCTTGTTGGTGCCGATCGACATGTAACCGGAGGGATCGGGCTGGTAGTCGGATGTCGTGAGAGCGACGTGATTGCTGGCGCCGGTCAGGAGTTCGACGAGTTGCATGAAGAGTGCGATGCGACGGGCACCCACGGCCTCCAGCATTTCCTGCATGATCGGCTTTGCAAGTTGAGCCGTCTCGAGCGGGAAGAGCACGCCCCGACGGCTATCGGCAAGCACCGAGCGGAATCCCTTGAGCTCCGGAAGAATGGAAAGCAGGCCATCGATGAAGGCCTCGGAGAATTGCAGAACCAGGCATCGCTGCTCGATGCGCCTGTCGTCGACAACGTCGCTCACCCAGTTGTGGGGCAGGTTTGGGCCGGTCATGACAAAATTGCCCGGCTGGAAGTCACCGATGAAGTCGCCGACAAAATAGCAGCCGGACGTCTCGGTGATGAGGTGGATCTCGTATTCGGGATGAAAATGCCACCGCACCGTATGATAGGGATATCCGTGCGACCACATCTTGAAGGACTCCCCGGATCGTATCTGGACGACTTCCAGATCGGGCTCTGATACATCCCGCATACGACAATCCCTCCCTGGGATCCATTCTGCTGCCAGGCCTTGAACGGAGGAGCTCTCCCGGCTCCATCCCGCGACCATGGAAGAAGTTTAGCCGGATACGACAGGGGGCTCCACCACATTTGACCCCGCCGGCCGATACTTTTTTGTCATCCGATTCAGCGTTACCTAGATGACCCCTGGCATATTTCCAGCTGAATCTGCTGTTGCGGCCGAAGACCGCGGCCGCTGTGGTGGGAGAGAATGCTGAGGCATGGGAGCACGTTCTCTTCACCCTTTCCCTCGGGCGAAGAGATCATATGTTCACCGGCATATTGCTCGCCGTTGATCGGGGCTCGCGACCCCCTGACGCACACGAACGTCAAACCGGCCCTGCCAGAACGCTAGGCGCTCGAGCGTGCTCCGGGGCGGCGGGCGCCTTGGTTGCCTCGCCCTCAAGCATCCGGTCCACGATCATCCTGCCGATCGGGATGGCCGAGGTTGCCGCGGGTGAGGGGGCATTGCAGACATGCAGCATTCGTTCGGTCTGCTTGAAGAGAAAATCATGGACTAGGCTTCCGTCGTCCATGACCGCCTGGGCGCGAATGCCAGCCTGTGGGCTCTGCAGGTCATCAATTGTCAGGGACGGGCAATATTTCCGGCATTCGGCAAGATAGCGGGCACGCGATGCGGAATTGGCGAATTCTGAGATTGCCGAGCGCCAGTTCCTGCGTGCCATTTTCCAGAAGCCGGGAAATGTCGTCATACTGGCGACATCCGCGATCGCAAAGCTACCCTTGGGGTAGCCCTCGCGCGCAAAGCCAAGCACTGCGTTCGGGCCGACGGTCATGCCACCGTCGATCGTTCGCGTCAGGTGAATTCCGAGGAACGGCAGATCCGGATCGGGGATCGGATAGATCAGGCGCTGCGTGACCTTCGCCTTCGATGCCGGCAGTGCGTAGTATTCCCCGCGGAAAGGCACGATCCGGTGGCTGATCTTCACACCGGCCATCAATGCGATGCGGTCCGATTGGAGACCGGCGCAGGCTATCAGTCTTCTCGCTTCGACAGGACCGGACGCGCTTTCGATGCGCACGCCCTTCTCGTGTTCGTGAATGGCTATAACTGCCGTTCCGCGCCTGATTTCACCGCCTCCGGTCTCGATCGCCCGTGCCATGGCACGGCACACAATTGCATAGTCGACGATCCCCGTGGAATGGACGAGAAGGGCACCGAGACCCGCGATATTGGGCTCATCGGTTCTCAGTTGCGCCGTCGACAGCCGCGCATAGTCGATGCCGTTTTGCCGCGCCCTGTCCTCAAGCGCCTCCATGCGCTGCATCTCCGCATGATCAGTCGCGACCAAAAGCTTTCCGCAGGTTTCGAAGGGGATGCGGTTCTCAGTGCAGAAGCGCTTCGTCGCCTCTGCGCCCTCACGGCAAAGCCTTGCCTTCAGCGAACCGGGAGCATAGTAAATTCCGGCATGGATGACGCCACTGTTGTGGCCCGTCTGGTGTCTCGCAAGCTCGGGCTCCTTTTCCAGGATTACGATGCTGGCGCCCGGCATTTTTTCCTGCAGCGCCATGGCCACCGCCAAACCGACAATGCCACCGCCAATGATACAATAATCATACATCTTGCTGCCCGACTCCGACTGCTGCCTGTTGCAAGGCTAGCACTCGAGCGCCACGTCGTCTTGAAGTTCTTATGACGTAACTTGCTCGTCAGGCGCGGGCATAGAGCGCGCGGTTCTTGTTGCTTGGGGGGCGCATGTCGGCGCCATCGTCGCGAGAAATCAAAAATGGGTAGGTAGCGGGACCGTCAGAACGAAAAAACCCCGCTGAAGGAAGCGGGGTTGGAGTTTTTGAACCCCGGAAGTCGCGGTTTCAGGGGCAATGGAGCGTTGAGGCTCCGCGGGGAAGAAGATAGGCAAAGCCCAATTCCAAACGGATAGGGCGCCCCGTTGGTTCCCATTTCTTTTAGTCACCCCGGGCGGGCTTATGACAGGAGGCCTCCCCGGCGGGGGTTGGCGCAAGGGGGCCTCCTGTTACGGCGCACTTTCGGGACCGCGGTCCCGAAAGCGCCTCATACTAAACACTATTTACAGTCCTGCTAATATAAGTTCTCGCCAGACCTGGACGAAAACGAACCAACTTCCCCATGTTGCGACCGCTTGTTTTCAAGGAGAGCGCACTCAGTATTCCAATTAAATCTCTTGAGGTCGAAATGGCTGAATGGCATCTCCGCCTCGCCATGCGTTCGGGGCAAATCAGGTCCCGTTTGAACTTACGGGCCACATCGGCGCCATCGGCCGACGTGAACGGCCAGCGGTCGCCGCACAAGTCCAATCCGCGAAGCCATATGGACAAAGGGCCGAAGCCCGCGCCGTTCTAGCTCATTGAAGCTTCGTCGGCGCGGCGCCCCCTGCCAGACGTTTATTTCTCGCGTGTCGACAGGACGTTGCGGATGGAAAAGCTGGAATTGATCCGCAGCACCCCAGGCAGGGCAGAAAGGATTTCCTTGTGGATCCGTTCGAAAGCGCCGGCACTCTCGACGTCAACGCGAAGCATGTAGTCGGACCCGCCCGTCATCAGGAAGCACTCGCGGATCTCCGGATACTTGCGCACGGCGGCTTCGAAGCGATTGAGGTATTCCT
>Ga0102591_1003849_pt1 | contig 12707 bp, 10 predicted proteins | sample AraplaCol_mCL_r2_2_FD_76860 | JGI IMG/M metagenome (GOLD analysis project Ga0102591, IMG submission 76860) | Arabidopsis root microbial communities from North Carolina, USA - plate scrape MF_Col_mCL_r2 (SPADES assembly) (version 2) | ecosystem: Host-associated > Plants > Roots > Endosphere... | reverse complement strand
GTCGCCGGGCCTGATCCGGCTGGTTCGCGCCGCGGCGCGCGACGCGCGGCGCGTGTCCTCGATCTGCCTCGGCTCGTTCGTTCTCGGCGATGCCGGGCTGCTGAATGGACGGCGGGCCACCACCCACTGGCGTTATGCGCAAGAGCTGCAAGCCAGATTCACAAGCTGCGAGGTCGATGTCGACAAGATCTTCATCGAGGATGGTCAGATCTGGACATCCGCCGGCATGAGCGCCGGAACGGATATGGTGGTCGGCATGATCGAGCGGGATCTCGGTCCTGACACAGCGCGCTCGGTTGCCCGGGGAATGGTCATGTACCACCGCCGCTCCGGCGGGCAATCACAGCATTCCGCCCTTCTCGATCTCGGAACGAGCGAGGACCGGGTTCAGAAGGCGCTGAACTATGCCAGGCAAAACCTTCGCGAGAGCCTGACCATCGACGATCTGGCACGCGCCGCCTGCCTCAGCCCGCGGCAGTTCACGCGCCTGTTCCGATCCGAAACCGGAACGACACCGGCCAAGGCCATCGAAGCCCTGCGGCTCGAATCCGCGAAACTGATGCTTGAGCAGACGCGGCTACCGATCGAGATCGTCGCCCGCGAGGCCGGATTCGCGAACAGGGAGCGGATGCGGCAAGCTTTCGTTCGGGTGCATGGCGAGGCGCCCCGCGCCATCCGAAAGGAGGCCGGGCCTCTCGCCACGCTTTGACTTGCGCGAGCTAGAGCATGATCCGGAAAAGTGCGCAGCGGTTTTCCGAAAAGATCACACTCAAACAACAACCTGAAGCGCGATGACGATTCATCCTGATCTCATCGCGCTTTAGCCCGGCCGGATGTTGGACAGGTCAATCGAGACGACCAGAGGCTCGGTGCTGAAGCTGCCGTCGGGTTGCCGCGCAAAGATGCGCCGCTTGGTCGGAAAGCGGATGCCGGAGACTTCGACATAATTGTCGATCAGATGGGCTCCCGGAGTATCGCCGGAGATTTCCACGTCGTAATCGTGCCGTTTCATGAGGCCGTCGGTGTCGAAGTAGAGTGTCTGCACGGCGCTGTGTGTCGCGATCTCTTTCGGAAACTGGACCGCAAGACGACGCCAGACCCCGTCCGCTGTTTGCAGCGGCTCCATCTCCTCGCTCTCGACTCCCGGCCACGCGAGCACGAACGGCGTGTTGAGATAGGTCCACATGGCAGACCCGGCGAAATAGGCGAGCTGAAGCTCCGTCCATGGCGTTTGCAGGGTATGGCCGGCGAAGCTGCTCCTGGGATCTTGCAGCTCTTCGAGCACGGTGCCATCGGCAGACTCAAGCGCGACCCTTCCCGGCTCGAATCTCGAACGCCGTCGCTCGGCACCAAATGGCGCGTGGGAAGCCCACTCCTTGCGCAAGCCGACGGTCACGGTCGTCTGCTCGAGGGTTTCCGGCTGCCCCTTGAGCGACCACAGCGCCCCGCCCTGCTTGAGGTCGGCGGTGACCTGCTCGAACTGCCTCCAGCGATGAAGCCCACCATGGGCTTCAATCGCAAGTTCGCTCAACTTCGTCATCAGATGCTCCTGCCTGCGGGCCGTTGAATTCAGCCCGTACTGCAGGAACGCTACGCGCTCAGCCGTTGGCGGCGAACGCCGTAGATGCCATGTTTCCGGCCATGGCGGGCGAGGGCCTCACACCCCCGCCATCATCACGTATTTGATCTCGACATATTCTTCCATGCCGTGGCGCGAGCCTTCGCGGCCAAGGCCGCTTTCCTTGACGCCGCCGAACGGCGCGACTTCCGTCGTGATCAGGCCGGTGTTGACGCCGACCATGCCCGACTCCAGCGCCTCGGCGACGCGCCAGACGCGGCCGAGATCGCGGGAATAGAAGTAGGAGGCGAGGCCGAACGGCGAAGCGTTGCACATCGCGATGACATCGGCTTCGTCCTTGAAGCGGATCACCGGCGCGAGCGGGCCAAAGGTCTCTTCCTGCGACACCAGCGAGTCCGCCTTGACGTCGGCGAGCACGGTCGGCTCGAAGAAGGAGCGGCCGAGCTCGCTGCGCTTGCCGCCGGTGACGATCTTGGCGCCGCGCTTCACCGCGTCGGCGATGTGCCGCTCGACCTTGTCGATCGCCTTCATGTTGATCAGCGGCCCCTGCGTCACGCCGCTCTCGGTACCGTCGCCGATCTTCATCGCCGCGACCTTCTTCGACAGCTTCTGCACGAACTCGTCGTAGATCTTGTCCTGGGCGTAGAGGCGGTTGGCGCAGACACAGGTCTGGCCCATGTTGCGGTATTTCGAGACGATGGCGCCTTCGACCGCTGCATCGATATCGGCGTCGTCGAACACGACGAAGGGGGCGTTGCCACCGAGCTCGAGGCCGAGCCGCTTCACGCCGACGGAGGCCTGCTGGTAGAGAATCTTGCCGACGGCGGTCGAGCCGGTGAAGCCGACGAAGCGGACCGCAGGATGCTCGCACAGCACCTTGCCGATCGGCGGCGCATCGCCGGTGATGATGTTGAGCACGCCCTTGGGAATGCCGGCCTTCTCGGCGAGCACGGCGAGCGCCAGCGCCGACAGCGGCGTCTCGTTGGCAGGCTTGAGCACCACGGTGCAGCCGGCGGCCAGCGCCGGCGAGACCTTGCGGGTGATCATCGAGTTCGGGAAATTCCACGGCGTGATCGCGCCGCAGACGCCGATCGGCTGCTTGATCGCGAGCAGACGGGCGTCGGGCCGCTGCGTCGGAATGGTCTCGCCATAGACGCGCCTGGCTTCCTCGGCGAAGAACTCGATATAGGCAGCGCCGATGTCGACCTCGCCCAGCGCCTCGGTGAGCGGCTTGCCCTGCTCGGAGGTGAGGATGAGCGCAAGATCCTCGCGGTTGGCGATGATCAGCTCGAACCATTTGCGCAGGATGTTGGAGCGCTGCTTGGCGGTGTGCTTGGCCCAGCCCGGAAAGGCGCGCTCGGCGGCTTCGACCGCCTTGGTGGTCTCGTCCGCTCCGAGCTGCGGAACTTTTGCCAGCTCGACGCCGGTCGCGGGATTGTTCACCGCGAACACCGGCGTGCCGACCCAGGCGCCGTCGATGTAGCAGGCCTCCTTCAGCAGCGAAGGGTCCTTCAACCGGTCGCGCAGGGTGGCGGTGGCTTGCGGGGCGCGTGCGGCGGCGGTCGGTGTCATGGCGTACTCCCTGAGGCAATCAAACTTGGGGCGATCGGATTGGCCCGGAATATAGGGGCAAGCGGGGCCCAATGCACCGCCTCGCAACGCACAGCTGATGGGAGTTCGGCTGGGAGCGGCCTCAGGCCGCGCCGCTCATATAAGTCTCACGCCGGCCGATCATGCGCTCGGCGGCGGCCTTGGCGTCGGCCTTTGAGGAGGTCGCGCAGGTCCGATATTCCAGATCGGGCGCGTCGGATGCGTCGCGGCGACCGAACCAGTTCTTCGAGCCGACCGGCAGCAGCGCCAGCGACTGCGCCAGATTGTCCACCGCGCCGAACGAATAGAGTGCGCCGGTCCCGGCGATCCGCACCTCGTAGATGCCGGGCGAAATCGGCGCCTCCAAATTCTCGCCCCGTCCGGGACGGGGATAGCGCTTCCATTCGCTCCAGGTCGAAATCATTTGAGGTCCCCTCGCGGCCGGTCAGCAGCCGCCAATTTGCATCAAGTCTTAACGTCGGCGGCCGATCGGCCGCGTGCTGAAACGCCGCAACGCACAAAATGTTTCAAGTGCTTTCAAACAGGTGAAACATATCGCCAGAGCCCATCCACGGTCACTGCGACGTGCGGCCATCCACCGCAGATTGTGACGGAGTGTTGCCGTTCAGCCCACCTGTCGTCCTGCGTGGGGCACGGACCGTCAAGTCACGACATCGCGACCGCAGCGGGCATCTGGACACGCTTGCCGCGCGCGGCGTGCCGGAGGACAATCGATCGCTTCCAACAATAATCAAACCGGAGGAAACACGCATGCAAAGCAAAGCTGAGATCGACGAGATTCTGCGCCAGAAGAGCGATGCCAGGGAGATTCCCGGCGTGGTCGCGATCGCCGCCAGCGGTAACGACGTGCTGTATCAGGGCGCATTCGGCAAGCGCGACCTGTCCAAGCCCGATCCGATGACCGCTGACAGCGTGTTCTGGATCGCCTCGATGACGAAGGCAGTGACATCGGCGGGCGCGATGCAGCTAGTCGAGCAGGGCAAGCTGTCGCTGGACGCGCCGATCGGCGAGGTATTGCCCGATCTCGCCAAGCCGCAGGTGCTCGAAGGCTTCGACGCCAAGGGCGAGGCCAAGCTGCGGCCGGCCAAGCGGCCGATCACGCTGCGCCAGCTCATGACCCACACCGCCGGGTTCTGCTACAACATGTGGAACGGCGATCTCGCGGTCTATCTCGACAAGAACGGCATTCCCGCCATCACCACCTGCCAGAACGCGGCGCTGAAGACGCCTGTCATGACCGACCCCGGCACGCGCTGGGAATATGGCACCAACATCGATTTCGTCGGCAAGGCGGTGGAAGCGGTCAGCGGCAAGCGGCTGGATGCTTACCTGCGCGACAATTTGTTCAACCCGCTCGGCATGAGCGACACGGCGTTCAAGATCACCGACAGCATGCGCAAGCGCCTCGTCGGCATGCATGCGCGCGGCGAGGACGGCCAGCTCGCCGCGATCCCGTTCGAGCTCGAGCAGGAGCCGGAATTCCACATGGGCGGCGGCGGCCTCTACTCGACCGCGGCGGACTACATCAAGTTCACCCAGATGATCCTCAACAAGGGCCGCGGCAACGGCAACCAGGTGCTGAAGGCCGACACGATCGCCATGATGAGCCAGAACCAGATGGGCGATCTCAACATGACCAAGATGACGACGGCGGCGCCGATGTACACCAACGACGTCGATCTCTATCCGGAGCAGGTGAAGAAATGGGGCCTCAGCTTCATGATCAACACGCAAAAGACTGCCGAGGGCCGCAGCGCTGGCAGCCTCGCCTGGGCAGGGCTTGCCAACACCTATTACTGGATTGATCCGGCCCGCGACGTCACCGGCGTGATCCTGATGCAGCTCCTGCCGTTCGCCGACGGCAAGTGCCTGGAGGCGTTCGCAGGCTTCGAGCGCGGGGTCTATGCCGGGCTCGATGCGGGAAGCGGACAGAAGGCGGCCTAGCCACTTAGTATGAGGTGCGCGACGTCGCGCGCCTTCGCAGCAATCGATAACCTCGTGCCCAAAGCCATCGGCTTCAGGCACGAGGCACCAACTTTGAGGAGACAAACTTGGCGAGCGACCTGGCGGATAAAGCGGACAGCTACGTTTGCGGCATCTCGGACACGCCGCTGCTCGGCGACACCATCGGCCGCAGCCTCGACCACGCGGTGCGGCGCTGGGGGACACGCGAGGCGCTGGTCTCGCCCAGCCACGGCGTGAGATGGACCTGGAAAGAGTTCGCCGAGCGGGTCGACGCGCTCGCCGCAGGCTTTCTCGCGCTTGGGCTCGAGCGCGGGGAGCGGATCGGCATCTGGTCGCTGAACCGGCCGGAATGGACGCTGACCCAGTTCGCCGCCGCCAAGGCCGGGCTGATTTTGGTGACGATCAACCCCGCCTACCGGCTCAGCGAGCTGGAGTTTGCGCTGAAGAAGGTCGGCTGCGCGGCGATCGTCACCGCCACCGCCTTCAAGACCAGCAACTACATGGAGATGCTCAACACGTTGTTGCCGGAGCTGGCAGGCTCGAAGCCCGGACAGTTGCAAGCGGCGCGCTTGCCGGCCTTGCGGATGGTGATTCAGATCGGCGGCCCGGCGGCGCCAGGCACGATTGCCTTCGACGAGGTCGCGCGCATGGGCGGCGACCGGCATCGCCAGCAACTTGCCGAGCTCGGCGCTGCGCTGCAGTTCGACGACCCCGTCAACATCCAGTTCACCAGCGGCACCACGGGATCGCCCAAGGGCGTCACGCTGACCCACCACAACATCCTCAACAACGGCTATTTCACCGGGCGCGCCATGCGCCTGACCGAGCAGGACCGCATCTGCATTCCCGTGCCGCTCTACCATTGCTTCGGCATGGTGATGGGCAACCTCGCCTCGGTCACAACAGGCACGACCATGGTCTATCCCGGCGAGGGCTTCGATCCGCTCGCGACACTGCGCACGATCGAACAGGAGAAATGCACGGCACTCTACGGCGTGCCGACCATGTTCATCGCGGAGCTCGACCATCCCGAGTTCCGGACTTTCAATCTGAAGTCATTGCGCACAGGCATCATGGCCGGCGCACCCTGCCCGATCGAGGTGATGAAGCGCGTCAACACCGAGATGAACATGCGCGAGGTCACGATCGCCTATGGCATGACCGAGACCAGCCCGGTCAGCTTCCAGAGCGCGACCGACGATCCGCTCGAGCGCCGCGTGTCCACCGTCGGACGGATCCACCCGCATGTCGAGGTCAAGGTCGTCGATCTCGAAGGGCGGATCGTCAAGCGCGGCGAACGCGGCGAGCTCTGCACCCGCGGCTACAGCGTCATGCTGGGCTATTGGGAGGAGACCGAGAAGACCGCCGACGTGCTCGATGCCAACGGCTGGATGCACACCGGCGACCTCGCCGTCATCGACGATCAGGGCTATTGCAACATCGTCGGCCGCATCAAGGACATGGTGATCCGCGGCGGCGAAAATCTCTACCCGCGCGAGATCGAGGAATTCCTGTACCGTCACCCCAAGATCCAGGACGTGCAGATCTTTGGCGTGGCGGACAGCCGTTATGGCGAGGAGCTCTGTGCCTGGGTCCGCGTCAGGTCGGGCGAGACGCTGACGGCCGAGGAGGTCCGCGCTTTCTGCGACGGCCAGATCGCCCACAACAAGATCCCGCGCTACGTGGAGTTCGTCGACGAATTCCCGATGACGGTGACTGGGAAAATCCAGAAATTCTTGATGCGCGATGCCGTTGAGCAGCGGCTGGGGCTGAGGGCGGCGAAGACGGCGTGAGGTGAGAGAGGCGCGCTTTGAACCGTCAGTTTCGTAGCCCGGATGGAGCGTAGCGTAATCCGGGGCGGTCCTGCCGCGGGGACGGAACCCGGATTTCGCTGCGCTCCATCCGGGCTACGAGCTCCTCGCAATGACGGAGGAGAGGAACGGCCCTACGCCGTCAGCCCGCGCTGGCCGGCCAGCTCCTTCAACGACACCAGCGGGCGGGCGCCGATGTGCTGAATCACTTCGGCGGCCGCGAGTGCGCCGAGCTCGCCGCACTGCTTGTAGGCGAGATTGCGCGCCAGACCATACAGGAAGCCGGCGGCGAACAGGTCGCCGGCGCCGGTGGTGTCGATCACCTTGTCGACCGGGAAGGCCGGCGCAGCGACGGCATCCTCGGACGAGACCACCATGCAGCCCTTCTCGCTGCGGGTGACGACGCCGAGATTGACGTCGTTGCGCAGCTGCTTCAGCGCGGTGTCGAAGTCGGAGGTCATGTAGAGCGAATGCAGCTCGGACTCGTTGGCGAACACGATGTCGACGGTGCCGTTGCGCATGAGTGAGAGAAACTCGTCGCGATAGCGGTCGACGCAGAAGGAATCCGACAGCGTCAGCGCCACTTTGCGCCTGGCGTCATGGGCGATCTTGGCCGCCTTGACGAAGGCGTCCTTGGCGTTCTTGGGGTCCCAGAGATAACCCTCGAGATAGACGATACCGGCAGAGGCGATCTCGGCCGGGTCGATATCGGCGGGCGACAGATCCTGCGCCGCGCCGAGATAGGTGTTCATGGTGCGCTCGCCGTCATCCGTGACGAGGATGTAGGAGCAGCCGGTGGCGGGGCCGTCGGTCGCGGCCGGCGTGTTGAAGGCGACGCCGGCGGCGCGGATGTCGTGGACGTAGAGCTTGCCGATCTGGTCGTCCTTGACCTTGCCGACATAGGCGGCGCGCGCCCCCAAGCTGCCGATGCCGACGATGGTGTTGGCGGCAGATCCCCCCGAGACTTCCGTGGCCGGCCCCATGTCTTTGTAAATGGCCGCCGCCCGCGCCTCGTCGATCAGGGACATGCTGCCCTTGGCCATGCCGTGCTTGGCCAAGAAGGCCTCGTCGGTCCTGACCAGCACGTCGAACAGCGCGTTGCCGATGCCGAGAACGTCATATTTCACGTCAGCCATTCACCTTGATCCTGTCTGGCGGATTGCGGACCTTACGGAAATCCGCTTCCTGTTACCCTGAAATCCGGCTCGCGGCCTATCACGACCGGCCCTTCGCGGGCAAGCAACGGTATTATTCAAGCGCAATGATCCGCTCCTTCCTGACAGTCTCGACGGGAACACTGGCCTCGCGGCTGCTGGGTTTTGCCCGCGATTCCATGATTGCCGCCCTGCTCGGCACGGGTGCCGTGGCGGACGCGTTTCTGGCCGCCTTCCAGCTCGTCAACGTGGTGCGCCGGCTGCTCAGCGAGGGGGCGCTGAATGCGGCGCTGATCCCGGCCTGGCTCCGTGTCCGCAACCGCGATGGCGAGCGAGCCGCCTCGGCATTCGCCGGACGCGTGCTCGGCACGGTCAGTGTGGGCCTGATCGCGATCTCGGCCGTCATTGCGCTGGTGATGCCGCTGATCATCACGGTCATCGCCCCCGGCTTCCTCGGCAACGCGACGCTCGATCTCGCCGTGCAGAACGCGCGGCTGATGCTGCCTTATCTCGCCTTCGCCGGCCCCGTCACCGTGCTGATGGGCCTGCTAAACGCACAAGGGCGCTTTGCGCTTACCGCGTTCTCGCCGCTGCTGTTCAACATCGCCTTGATCGCGGCGATCGCCGTACTGCTGGCCTGGCACAAAGATGCGGCGTTCGCGGCGTGGATGCTGGCGGCGACCGTCGGACTTGCCGGCTTGCTGCAACTCCTGATGTTGCTGTCGCAACGAAGCGCGCGCCTCGCGACGCCGCTGCGCATGAGCTTCGACAAGGAGATGCGCGGCTTCTTCGCCAAGGCCATTCCCGGCATGATCGCAAGCTCCGGGCCGCAATGGCTGATGGTGGCCGGTGCGATCATCGCATCCGCGACGCCGTCCGCGGTGTCCTGGCTCTATTTCGCCAACCGCCTGATCGAGCTGCCGCTCGGCATCGTCGGCGTCGCGATGGGCACCGTGCTGGTGCCGGAGCTGACGCGCGCTGTCGGAAGCTCCGACCGCGAGGCGGTGGCGCATGCGCAATCGCGTGCGCTGGAGCTTGCGACCGGGCTGGCGCTGCCGGCGACGCTCGGCCTGATCGTGCTGGCCGAGCCGATCGTCCGGCTGTTGTTCGAGCATGGCGCATTCGGCCCGGAGGACAGCGTTGCCACGGCGCATGCGCTGACGTGGCTGGCGCTCGGCCTGCCGGCGCATGTGCTGATCAAGGCGCTATCGCCGGCCTTCTATGCCCGCAACGACACGATGACGCCGCTTCTCGCCACCGCTAAGGGTTTTGTGGTCGCGGTGTTGCTCGCGGTCCTGCTCGGCCATTTTTTCGGCGCGAGCGGGATTGCGGCGAGTATCGCGGCCGGTGCCTGGAGCAGCGCTCTCTCGCTGCTTCGGAAAGGCGCCGGCGAATTCGGCTTCTCGATCGACCTTGCTGCCCGCAAGCGGCTGCCGCGGATCGTGCTCGCAGCGGCCGCCATGGGCGCCCTGCTCTGGCTGACCACGGGCCTCATGCCCTCGGAGGCGCACGGCCTGATCCGATTCATCGTGCTGGGCCTGCAGATCGGGGCCGGGATCGCCGTCTATGGCCTGCTGCTGCAAATCCTCGGCGCGGCCTCGTGGCGCGAGGCGGTTAACGCCTTGAAGCGTCCCGCCTGAACGAGCTGCGCTTGCGAATTGCCCTTGACGAGGCAGCGCCGCTGTTGGAAACGACGGCCGAATACCTATGGGAAAGCTGACCATGCCATTCGTTGAACGGGTTTTTTCGGGCGTCCAGCCGACGGGCAATCTGCATCTCGGCAATTACCTCGGCGCGATCGTCAACTTCGTGAAGATGCAGGAAACCCACAATTGCATCTATTGCGTCGTCGACATGCACGCGATCACGCAGGGCATCGACGTCTGGGGCGGACCGGCCGAGCTGACGCGCAACACCCGCGAGGTCACCGCGGCGTTCATCGCAGCCGGCATCGATCCGAAGAAGCACATCGTGTTCAACCAGAGCCAGGTCTCGGGCCATGCCGAGCTCGCCTGGATCTTCAATTGCGTCGCGCGCATGGGCTGGCTCGGCCGCATGACCCAGTTCAAGGAGAAGGCCGGCAAGGACCGCGAGAACGCCTCGGTGGGCCTCTTCGACTATCCCGTGCTGATGGCGGCGGACATCCTGCTGTACCGCGCCACGCACGTGCCGGTCGGTGAGGACCAGAAGCAGCATCTCGAGCTCTCGCGCGACATCGCGCAGAAGTTCAACAACGACTTCGGCGACTCCATTCGCGCCCAGGGCGCCAATGACGGTCTGTTCTTCCCGCTGCCGGAGCCGCTGATCACCGGCCCTGCGACGCGCGTGATGAGCCTGCGCGACGGTACCAAGAAGATGTCGAAGTCCGACGCGTCGGACAATTCGCGCATCAATCTGACCGACGATGCCGACACCATCGCGCAGAAGATCCGCAAGGCGAAGACCGATCCGGAGCCGCTGCCGACGGAGGAAAAGGGGCTGGAAGCCCGCCCCGAAGCCGACAATCTGGTCGGCATCTTCGCCGCGCTCTCCGGCCGTGCCAAGGCCGACGTGCTGCGTGAATTCGGCGCCGGCCAGTTCTCCAGCTTCAAGAACGCGCTGGCGGAGCTGTGCGTGACGAAGCTCGCGCCGATCGCAGGCGAAATGAAGCGCCTCGTTGCCGACCCCGGCCATATCGATTCGATCCTCAACGACGGATCCGACCGAGCCCGCGCGATCGCCGACGAGACGATGAAGCTTTCGAAGGATATCGTCGGCTTCATCTACCGGCGCTAGAGACGGCCGGCGCCGGCGCGCCGGCCGCATCTCCTCTCCCCAAGCTTGCGGGAGTGTGGCAGCATGCCGTCCCTGCACATTCCGGGATAGGCATGACCAGCAAACGACTTTGCTACGAGCCGGGTCACAAGCCCAAATGCCTCGTCATCGTCGATGACACCGCCGAATGGGATCGCGCGGTCTATTACGCCAGCCGCTGGGCGATCCGCGCCGGTGGCGGCGTGGTGTTGCTGCGCATCATCGAGTCCGAGCAGCAGAGCCAGGAATGGCTTGGCGTCGCCGACATCATGCGCGCCGAAGCACAGGAAGCAGCCGAAGCCGCGCTCGACCGCGCCGCCGGGAGGGCCAACGGCATCGCCGCGATCACGCCGGAACGGGTGATCCGTGAAGGTGACTCGATGGAACAGCTGCTCGCGGCTATCGACGAGGATCCTGATATCGCCATGCTGGTGCTCGCCGCCAATCCCGGCGCGGAAGGGCCCGGACCGCTGGTCAACCTGCTCGCGCATGAACTGGGCACGTTCCCGGTGCCAGTGACGATCATTTCAGGTGCGCTCAGCGACCAAAGCGTGGATTCGCTGTCGTAGCGACGCCGTTCTTCACCTCTCCCCGCTCGCGGGGAGAGGTCGGATCGCGAAGCGATCCGGGTGAGGGGGAGCCTCCGCGAATCCATCTGCCACCGTCCTCGCGGAGGCTCCCCCTCATCCCAACCCTCGCCCCGCAAGCGGGGAGAGGGAGAAGATGCAGCCCTAACCCGCTGAAATAACAGCGAAACGACCGCCCTTCCCCTTGACCGTGCGTTCCCCGTCGCCATCTGCTAGTGGATAGGACACACGCGCCGGCCTTGAACCGGTGACGTCTGGAGAAAACCATGTTCATTCAAACCGAAGCCACCCCCAATCCCGCCACGCTGAAGTTCATTCCCGGCCGCGTCGTCGTCGACGGCAGCCCGATGGAATTTGCGAGCCGTGAATCGGCCGCGCGTTCGCCGCTGGCGGAAAAGCTGTTCGACGTGCCCGGCGTCACCGGCGTGTTCTACGGATCGGATTTCATCACCGTCACCAAGGCGAGCGGTGAATGGCAGCAGCTCAAGCCCGCGATCCTCGGCGCCATCATGGAGCACTACATGTCCGGCGCGCCGCTGCTCGCCGACGGTGCAGCTGCAAGCGATGTCGAGCTCGACGACGAGGACGAGTTCTTCGACGAGTCCGATGCCGAGACGGTCGACATGATCAAGGACCTGATCGAGACGCGCGTGCGGCCGGCCGTCGCCAATGACGGCGGCGACATCACCTTCCGCGGCTTCAAGGACGGGATCGTCTATCTCAACATGAAGGGCGCCTGCTCCGGCTGCCCGTCATCGACCGCAACGCTCCAGCACGGCATTCAGAACCTGCTGAAGCATTTTGTGCCCGACGTGGTCGAAGTGCGGCCGATGTGACGACGAAGTCGTCATTCCGGGGCGGTCCGTGAGGACCGAGCCCGGAATCTCGAGATTCTCAGGTGCGCAATTGCGCACCATAGTTCGATGCTTCGCATCGCCCCGGAATGACGGTCGGAAACGTCAGCGCGTCCGGCGAAACGTCAAATTGATCCGCTTCCGCCCGAGCAGCGCATGCTCGCCGTCCGCAAGCGGCGCGACGCCGTGATAGGCGAGCCGGGACGGGCCGCCCCAGACCACGACATCGCCGTGCACGAGGCGGAAGCGGCGCGGCTTGTCGCTACGTGCCAGGCCGCCGAACAGGAAGGTCGCGGGCAAGCCCAGCGAGACCGAGACGATCGGCGCCGAATAATCCAGCTCGTCCTTGTCCT
>Ga0102591_1003839_pt1 | contig 12741 bp, 10 predicted proteins | sample AraplaCol_mCL_r2_2_FD_76860 | JGI IMG/M metagenome (GOLD analysis project Ga0102591, IMG submission 76860) | Arabidopsis root microbial communities from North Carolina, USA - plate scrape MF_Col_mCL_r2 (SPADES assembly) (version 2) | ecosystem: Host-associated > Plants > Roots > Endosphere... | reverse complement strand
CGGCGGTCCGCGGTGTAGCGGTTCACCATGGAATCCATGTTGCCGCCGGTGACGCCGAAGAACACCTTTGGCTTGCCCAACGCCTTGAACGGTTCGGCCGAATGCCAGTCGGGCTGCGAGATGATACCGACCCGAAAGCCCTGCGCCTCCAGCAATCGCCCGATGATCGCCATGCCGAAACTGGGATGGTCGACATAGGCATCCCCGGTCACCAGCACGATGTCGCAGGCGTCCCAGCCGAGCGCGTCCATCTCGGCACGGCTCATGGGGAGGAACGGCGCCGGCTTGCGCTTTTGGGCGTGCGCCATCAGGGGCTTTGCGGCGGTGATGATCTGGGTGTCCATGGGGCGTAGGCATAGGACTCCGGGCTTGCGAATACAACCGACGGACGCGTGAAAGATCGAGGTTCCAGGCCGGCAGTCCGGGGCAGGTCAGCGGTTCACGGGCGCGTGCCGCTTCTCCTCGACGCGCTCGCGCGCCGATGCCGTCAGGTGTGTGACGCCTTCCACATACGGTCCACCGCGGCTCAGGCCATGCTCTCCCTCAGTTGCAAGGGAGAGAGCCATGTTTTTTCTGATCGACGCGCTGCTGATCCTGGCGATGCTGTTTTTCCTGTTCCTGCCGATCACCGATCGCAGGACGGTGCGGATGAGGCTCTGCATGGTCTGCGCGCTGCTCGCGGTGTTCTCGGTGTCGATCACCCGCACCCCCATCGTGCCGGTGCTGCTCGCGAGCGTCTCCGCGCCGACCGGAATGGCGCGCGTGCCGCATATGCATGTCAGCGAGCCGTCGTCGGGGTTCTCACCACGCCCGACATCGGATATCCGATTGATCCATGGGCGAGGAACTGGGCAAGGAAACCTCTGACGGCGGTCGTGACGCCGTGGCCGGCATAGCGCCGGCCAGTGACGCCTGGTTGGGTGCCATTGCGCTGATCGGCTTCATCCTGGTGGCGACCGCGCAAGCCTCCAATCAGGTTCTGGCGCGCGGGCTCGCCGGCTCCGTTCCGCCCTTCGCGCTCGCTTTCTTCCGCTGGGGCATCGTCGCCATCGGGCTCGCGCCGATCGCGCTGAGGGAGATCCGTGAGGGCCGCGTGACGCTCGGCCGAAACATCTGGCCGATCCTCGCCGCCGGCTTCATGGGCATGTTCCTGTGCGGCGGTCCGGTCTACGCCGCCGGCGTGTCGACGACGGCGATCCACATCGCGCTGATCATGGCGCTGTCGCCGATCGTGGTGCTGCTGATCTCGGCCCTGCGCGGCATCGAGCATGTCGGCCCGCTGCAATGGCTCGGCACGGCGCTGGCGCTCGCAGGAGCGCTGCTCATCATCTCCGGCGGCCATCCGCAGACGCTGATCGAGCTTCAGACCGCGGCAGGCGACGGCCTCGTCGTGATCGCGATGCTCGGCTGGTCCGGCTACACGCTGCTGCAATCGCGCGCCGCGCCAAAGGCGTCGCTGCTCGCACGCATCAGCCTGTTCTCCGCCGCCGGCGCGTTGTTCTCGCTGCCACCAGCGGCCATGGAGATGTGGGCGAGGCCGGGCGAGGTCTTCAGCACCAAGGCGCTGTCGGCCTATGTCTTCGCCGGGATCGTTCCCGGCCTGCTCGCCTATGCCGGCTTTGCCTGGCTCGGCGGCAAGTTCGGCTCGGTGCGGACCTCGCTCGTGCTCTATCTCGGGCCGGTCGCAAGCGCGCTATTGTCTTTCGCCATTCTCGGCGAACCGCCGAAGCTGATCCATCTTCTCGGCGGTTTGCTGATCCTGGGCGGCGTCTGGGCCAGCCTGCGCCGCTAGTTCCATCCGCACGCGTGCCGGTGCATCCGCAGGAACCATCGGGTCTCGTGAACATTCTGATGGAGGGGTTGCGGCGGGCCCGGCTCGCGCGCGCTCGCAATGTTCGCCTCTGGCGCTGGGGGAGCTGTGAGTACAGTCATAGAGAACCTGCTGTTGCGGAAGCAGAAGCTCGTGGAGCAGCTCGAAAAGGCGCCGTCGGTCGAGGATCGCGACAAGATCGAGCACCAGCTCGAGCAGATCAACACCGCGCTGGATTTCCTTGACAGGCCGGGATCGAAGGACGCGCGGTAGTCGCGCTCATTCCACTCTGAGCGCTTTGGCGTAGACCACGCCCGAATTGGTGATGTGCGTTGTCATCAATTCTTCGAAGGCGGCGAACTCCCCGCGCGCGAACAGATCGAGCAGCTTGCGGTGCTCGTCGAACGAAGTGCGGGTGCGCACGTCGATCGGCGAGGTCAGATTGGTGCGGAGCGCGGCGACGCGGCCCGAGACCAGCTGATAGGATTCGGCGAGGTAGCGGTTGCCGCAATGGGCGAACAGCGCCTCGTGAAAGGCGGCATCGGCGCGGCCATAGGCGACGTTGTCCTTGGCCGCGACCGCCGGCTCCATTGCCGCGATCGCCTCGCTCATCGCGGCGATCGCGCCGTCGCGGTCGTGGCGACAGGCGAGCTCGGCGGCGCTGGGTTCGAGCGCGATGCGAAAGGTGCAGAGCGCATTGATGTCTTCCGCACTCGGCGTAAAGACGAAACTGCCGACCTGCGGGCGGATCACCACGAGGCCTTGCGCCTGCAATTGTCCCATGGCCTCGCGCACCGGCGTGCGGCTGACGCCGAAGGAATTCGCCACCATCTCCTCTGAGATCGCGGCCCCCAGCGCGAACTCGCCGTCGATGATCGCCTGCCGCAGCCGCTGCATCACCCGCTGCGACAGCGATTTCGGCGTATCGAGCTTGAGCGAGCGCATCTGCCTGTCTCAGACCACCTTGCCCGGATTGAGCAGCTGGTCCGGATCGAGCGCCGCTTTCAGCGTCCGCATCAGCGCGATCTCGGACTCGCTCCTGGCATGTCCCAGCCATTTCTTCTTGATGGTGCCGATGCCGTGCTCGGCCGAGACGCTGCCGCCGAGCTCGCGGACGAGACCATAGATGATCGCGTCCATCTCTTCCTTCGGCTGCTGCTCGACGGCAAGGCCGGTGACCCAGGAGACGAGATGCAGATTGCCGTCGCCGATATGGCCGTAATAGACGCTTTCGCAGCCCTTGATGCCGGAGGCCAACGCCGCCTTGCAGCGCGTGGCGAACTCGTCCATCCGCGCCACGGCAAGGCCGATGTCGTAGGAAATGTGCGGGCCCAGCACCTGGCCGAACTCGGCGCAGATGTCGCGCACGCGCCAGAAGCCTTGCGCCTGCGCCAGCGATTGCGCCACGGCCGCATCCGCCAGCAGCCCGCGCTCCATCAGCTCTTCGAGCCAGGCCTGGAAGCGCGGCGCGTCGACGCTCTCGTCGGTGCCTTGCGCCTCCACCAGCACGTAGAGGCCCTGGTTAGCTGCGACCGGCGGCTTCACGCCGGCGCGGGTCGTGATCACGTCCCAATAGTCCGGCCACATCACCTCGAAGGCCGACAGCAGCGGACCGAGCCCGCTGCGCGCGGCACCGAGCAGCGCGACCACAGCGGCATAGTCCTTCAGCGCGCAGAGCGCCGCCATGGTCGAGCGCGGCTTCGGAAACAGTTTCAGCACCACGCGGGTGATGATGCCGAGCGTGCCTTCGGAACCGATGAAGAGGTGCTTGAGGTCGTAGCCGGCGTTGTTCTTCATCAGCTTGTTGAGGCTGGTGATGATGGTGCCGTCGGGCAGCACCACTTCGAGGCCGAGCACCAGCTCGCGGGTCATGCCGTAGCGGATCACGCGGTTGCCGCCGGCATTGGTCGAGAGATTGCCGCCGATCGCGCAGGAGCCGCGCGAGCCGAGGTCGAGCGGAAAGAAGAAGCCGGCTTCATCAGCGGCTTTCTGAATTGTCTCCAGCGGCGTGCCCGCTTTCACCGTCATCGTTGCGGAGGCCGAATCGATCTCCTCGATGCCAGTCATGCGCTCCAGCGAGATCGCGACCCAGCCGGCCTCGGGCGAGGCGCCGCGGCACAGTCCGGTCAAGCCGCCCTGGGGCACGAACGGCAGGCGCGCCTGCCGGCAGGTCTCAATCGCATCGGCCACGCCTTGCGCGTCGACGGGGCGGATCACCGCCAGCGGCGTCTGCGGCAGGCTCGCGCTCCAGTCGTTGCAGTTGCGCGCCGGCACGTCGGTGCCGATCAACACGGCGGCCGCGCCGAGCTTGTCGCGTAAGGCTCCGAGCAATTGGTCGGGTCGCCCGATTGGGGTCACCATGTTCATGCGAGACCTCCTCAAAATCTGGCTGCGCCCATGCGCGCCGTCCGCCGGGAAGCGTTTGCGTGCCTCTTGTATGTAAGGTACAAGAGCAAAAGTAAAGCAAAAACAAGCCCCGCCAATGCCTCGGAAGAGCTTGGAGATCAGAGGCTTAGTTCGGGATCGAAGCAAAGGGTGATGAGATGACGGAGGCAATTCGCGGGTTCTGGGTGGCATCGGCGACGCCGCTGGCGGCGGACGGCAGCGTGGACTCCGCAAAGCTCGCGGCGCATGCCAAGCAGCTCTTCGGCAAGGGTGTCGACGGCGTCGTGCTGTTCGGCACCACGGGCGAAGGCACCTCTTTCAATGTCGCCGAGCGTCTCGCGACCATCGAAGCCGTGCTCAAGGCCGGCGTTGCGCCGGAGCGCATCGGCATCGGCGGCGGCTTTCCCGCCATCACCGACAGCATCGCACTCTCGCGCGCCGTGCTCGGCCTCGGCCTGCGCCACGTGCTCGTCCTGCCGCCTTATTTCGACCGCGGCGTCTCGCCCGAGGGTATCGAGGATGCCTTTGCCGCGATCATCGACGGCATCGCCGACGACCGGCTGCGCGCCTATCTTTATCACATCCCGCAAATGTCGGGCGTCGCGATTCCGACGAGCGCCGCTGCGAACCTGCGCAAGCGTTACGGCAAGGTGGTCGCGGGCCTGAAAGACTCCAGCGGCGACTTCAAGCAGTTCCAGGCCTTCCGCGCCGCCGCTCCCGAACTTGCCATCACCGTCGGCAACGAAGCCGATATCACCCGCGCGATCGCCGCCGGCGGCGCCGGCACCATCTGCGGCATGGCCAATGCCGTGCCGGCGCTGGTCAAGGGCATGGTCGAGGGCAAGGACGTCGAAGCGCGCATGCAGGCCGCGATCGACATCGTGCTGAAGACGGCCTCGTTCACCGCGACGCTGAAGGCCATCCTGGCGGCACAGACCGGCGATGCCGCCTGGCAGCGCGTGCGCCCGCCGCTGCGCGCCTCGTCCGACGGCGCCGCGCTCAAGCACAAGCTCGACGAGCTGACGGCTCCCGCCATCGCGTGAGATCGTACAAGATCGTGATACGTCGCCGCGAACTCGCGCGCGACGTGTCGCCGTTGCCATGGCGACAATTGCAGATTGCCGTTCGGTGCCGATCCGTTCTTAGAACGATTCAACACTAGAGCGATTCAAAGCCGCCCGCAGTTCTCTTCCCATGCCACGACTGTTAGACGCGCGAGCTTCAATGCCGTGTCTGACCTGGAAGTGAATCGAACGTGCGTGCTCATCCGAATGGCCAACGCGTCGGTGGCCATCGTCATCTCGCCGGCAAGCGCCGCGCAAATCTTCTCATTGGAGCAGCCGTGCTGCTCGCCGAATGCCCCTCCACGACGACGATCGCGCAGGCGCAATCGGCGCTGCCGCCGGTGACGGTGGAGGCGCCGACACAACGGCCGAAACCGGCGCGCACATCCGAGCAGTCCCCACGCCGCACGCAGACCGCGGCGCGCCAGCGCGATCGCAATCCTGCGCCCGCAGCGCCGACGCTCTCGGAGCGCGCGGCCGCGGAAGCCGCCGCGCAGCAGGCGGCAAAGCTCGGCTATCGCGCGATGCCGAGTTCGACCACGCTGCGCAGCGGCGCCTCGCCGCTCGACACATCGCAGGCCGTCAACGTGGTGCCCGAGCAGGTGTTGAAGGACCAGCTCCCGCGCAACATCGACGACGCGCTCATCAACGTCTCCGGCATCACCCAGACCAACACGCTCGCGGGCAGCCAGGACGCGGTGATCCGCCGCGGCTTCGGCGACAACCGCGACGGCTCGATCATGCGCAACGGCATGCCGCTGGTGCAAGGGCGCAGCTTCAATCCCGCCGTCGAAAGCGTCGAGGTGCTGAAGGGGCCGGCGTCACTGCTCTACGGCATCATGGATCCCGGCGGCATCGTCAACACCATCAGCAAGCGGCCCGAGCTCTACCAGCACGGCTCGGTCACGCTGCTCGGCTCGGCCTTCAGCGCTTCCAAGACCGGCGCCGACGGCCTGCTCGACGTCACCGGCCCGATCGGCGACCAGGGGCTCGCCTATCGCTTCATCGGCTACGGCGTCAGCGAGGACTATTGGCGCAATTTCGGCCGTCACCGCGAGATGCTGGTGGCGCCGTCGCTGGCCTGGTACGGTCAGGACACTACGGTGCAGCTCAACTATGAGCATCGCGAGTTCATCTATCCGTTCGACCGTGGCACGGCGTTCAATCCGGTGACCAAGTCACCGCTCGCGGTGCCCGCCACCCGCCGGCTCGACGAGCCCTTCAACAACACCTGGGGTACGTCGGACCTGATCCAGGCCTCGGTCGAGCATCGCTTCAACCAGGATTGGAAACTCTACGCCGGCTACAGCTACAACACCGAAACCTTCAGTGCCAACCAGCTTCGCATCACCAGCATCGACTTCGCCACCGGCGCCGAGAAGCGCAGCAATGACGGCACGGGAAGCTCGCTCAGCAACGTCAGCTATGGAACGTCCTACGTTTCAGGCGGCTTCTGGCTAGGCAACATGCGTAATGAGGTGGTGTTTGGTGGCGACGGTCAGTATCGCACGATCTACCGTGACACTCTGATCCGGCAGTCAACGCCCAACTTCAATGTCTACAATCCCGTCTACGGGTTGATCGGGCCAGGGACGACGCCGTCGAACCCCGACAGTGCCCAGACCGACAAGCTTGGCCAATGGTCGCTGTTCGTCCAGGACACGTTGCATCTGACCGAGCGGCTCGCGCTGGTTGGCGGCGCGCGCTACATGGACTATGACCAGATCGCGGGGCGCGGAAAGCCGTTCAACACCAATACCAACGTGTCCCAGGACAAGGTGCTGCCCCTCGGCGGCGCCATCTTCAAGCTGACCGACCAGATCTCGCTCTATGCGAGCTACACTCAATCGCTGAAGCCGAACTCGACCATTGCGCCGATCGGCGTGGTGATCGATTCCAACGTCGCTCCGGAAGAGGGCGTGTCATACGAGGCCGGCGTCAAGTTCGATCTGAACAAGCGCCTCTCCGGCACGCTGGCGCTTTACGATCTCGACAAGAAGAACGTGCAGACGACGAAGACGAACAGCGCGGGCATCGTGGAGCTTCACACCGTCGGTCGTGCCCACTCGCGCGGCGTCGAGCTGGACGTCACCGGCAGGCTCACCGACAGTTGGGCCTTGATCGGCAGCTATGGCTATACCGATGCCCGCGTGACGGCGTCCGAGGATGCGACGCTGCTCGGCAGGAAGCTGCAGAACGTCGCCCTGAACACCGCATCGCTCTATCTGGTCTACGACTTCGGCACGGCATTGCCGGGTCAACTTCGCGTCGGCGGCGGTGCGCGCTACGTTGGTGATCGTCCCGGCGACTCCACCAACAGCTTCTTCCTGCCGTCCTATGTGGTCGCCGACATCTTTGCGACCTATGAGACGAAGTACCAGAACACGCCGGTGATCTATCAGTTCAACGTCAAGAACCTGTTCGACACCGTCTATTATCCCTCCGCCGTCAACAATCTCAACGTGGCCATCGGCGATGCACGGCGCGTCTCGCTGTCGGCGACGGTGAAGTTCTAGCCATGGCAGTGCGGCTGGGACACACCATCAAGGCGATCCTGTTCCAGGTCCATTCCGCCGCGGGCCTGGTCCTGGCGCTGCTGGTGTCCCTGATCGCGCTGACCGGCGCGATCATGAGTTTCGAGGACGAGATCGTCGATCATCTCAATGCCGGCATTATGCAGGTCGCGCCGCGTCAGGCGCTGAGGCTGATGCCGGACGAGCTGGTGGCGCGGCTGAAAGCAGGGCAGGACCTCGGCAAGGTCGCCGCCGTCACGCTGTCGAGCGATCCGTCGGCCGCGATCCATGTCCGCTTCGGCCGCGACGAGCAGGGCGGACGGCCGGCCTCGCTCTATGTCGATCCCTACGATGCGCGCGTGCTGGGCTCGCCGCGCGGCGAGGCGTTCTTCGCGACGGTGCGCCAGCTGCATCGCTGGCTGCTGATTCCCGGCGACGGCAAGGGCTGGGGACGTCCGATCACCGGCAGTATCGCGATCGGCCTCATCGTCATGCTGGTGTCGGGCCTCGTGCTGCGCTGGCCGCGCCGGGCGGGCAGTGTGAAGATGTGGCTGAAGCCCAATTTCGGGCTCGGCGGCCGCGCCCTGCATCGCTCTCTGCACACCGTGATCGGCACCTGGGTGCTGCCGGTCTATCTGACGATGACGCTCACCGGCCTGTATTTCTCCTTCGAATGGTACAAGGACGGCGTGACCTGGCTGCTGGCGCGCCCGCACGTCACCGCCGCCAAGATGCCCGCAAAGCCGCCCCGTGGCCGTGCCGAGCCGGCATCGCCGATCGGATTCGACCAGGCCTGGACGACGTTTCGGCGCGAGGAGGGCAGTCGCTTCTCCAAAGCGCTGCTGACGCTGCCGGCGGCGGGCACGGCGATACGCATCCGCTCCTGGGGGAAAGCATCGCTGCTCGAGACCACGCGCGACGAATTTCGCATCGACGCCGTCACCGGGCAGCTGGTCTCCACGGAGCGCTATGCCGACAAGACGTTCGGCGAGACGATCATCGCGGCCATCTACGACATCCATCGCGGCGAGATCCTGGGATGGCCGGGCAAGCTCGCCTTCATGATCGCCGCGAGCCTGATGCCGTTGTTCTCGGTCACCGGCATCCTGCTCTATCTGTCGCGCCGCAAGCTGCGGCGTCCGGCACCGACGCCGCTCGGGCGGCTCGTTCCCGGCGAGTGAGCAGTCGGGCTCTTTCGACCGCTCAAAGCCCATCGCGCGAAGCGCATATGCGGCGGCAGACAAGAATCACTTGTCTGCGATTGTGCGGCATGGTTCGATCCAAAAGATGCACGCGGAAGTCGTGGGGCGACCCTGATGGCGTTATCCGAGCGAGACGAGATCGAACAAACGGCGCGGCCTGCCGTGCTTGTCAGACGCTGTGACCTGCCTGTGCCACTCACGGACCCGGCGCGGAGCTTCTTCGGCGGACTTCCCAGGTTGCCGCCGCAATTTGATTGGCCGACCGCAGAGGTCAGGGTCACGATAGATCGAGACTTAGAAAAAGTTGCGCTAACATTCGTGGCTCAAATAGACTTGGCTGAAGTGCCTGGAGGCGGCTGGTCGCCGCTTCCGACGCGTGGCACTCTTTATTTCTTCTGTAGTTCGGTGTTTTGCGGCGAAAGCCATCCACCTGGTCGCGTACTTTATAGCCCGACCGACGGTGATGCATATGCTGACCGCGCGCCACCTCCCGATCTGATGCCACTGGCAGGCACCAACGGTGACTACCAGGTCAAATGGCTCGATCCCAATCTCGATTTTCATTCCAAGGTCGAATTCAAGTACCCGCTTTCGTTCCGGCCGTTCCGCGATTTCTACTTTCTCGAGGATGCGGTGGGAGGTGAGCTCATGATCAAGGAGTTATGCAGGGCGTTGGGGCCGGGCGAGCCGCCGCAAAGTGATCTGCTCCAATTCCGAAGGGTGTCCCACTACGAGAAGGATCAGGATTGGCCCTTCAACTGGCTTCTGATCACCCACGTTGTCCGATCGGTGTTGTCCCACGTTCAAGGCGATCTGACCGATGGATACTTCGGCAAGCCGCTCACCGGCGAGGCAGCCGTCGGCTTGGAGCGCCTTCACGCTGGTGCGATCGGATGGCTTGAGCGCAGCCAGGAGCGAACACCAATGGATGAGGTTGATCCGGAAATAAAAGCGAGCTTCAGATCCTGGTGGTTCGACGTTGCGCATGTCTACAAGGATCTGGCTGGGAAGGTGCCCACATATGTAGGTAGTATCGCGGACGACCTCGGCGACGCCATCAACCATACGATCCGTTGTATGGCAGCTCAGGACGTCGATATTTTCAACCACGCGCCGTCCAGCTACGTTACGAACCTGGCGCTGCAGAATCACTGGAAGACGCCAACCGTGCACGACGGCAAGTACCGCCACTTCAATACAGCGCTTCATCAGATGCTGGGATATGGCAGTGGTCCGCAAGATGCGGCGGAAGAGCATTTGGAAGACACGCTCTTGCTCCAAATACAAGGCGAACTTGCGTTTCTCGGTTGGCACTCCAATATTGGATGCGTGCTCCATTTCTGGATCGGTCGGGACCTTCTGGCGCAACTCGATTTTTCTCAGGTCGTCGCTACGCTCGAATGTGACTAAAGTAATGGTTGCGTAGTCGGCCCAAGACGAGCGCTAGTGACCAGTATGGCTGGCCAACGCTGCCGCGATGGTCCAAAAGCTGACGGCTCTTCCCTCAAGGTAAACGCCATGAAGCTTCCGACCCTCACCCCCGCCGACGTCCGCCGTGCGCTGCTGCTGCGCGAGGAGATCGCGCTGCTAGATCTCAGATACGAGGCAGGCTTCGCGACGGGGCATCCGCTGTTCGCCGCCAACATGGCCGCCGACCGGATCGCGATCGAGGCCGAGACGCGGCTGCCGCGCAAGGACGTGGCGATCGTGCTCTATGACGACGGTGAGGGGCTGGTTGCGCGAGGTGCCGAGCGTCTGGCCGCGCTTGGCTACACCAATATCAGCGCGCTCGACGGCGGGCTGAAGGCCTGGCGCGCGGCGGGCTATGAGGTTTTTGAGGACGTCAATTCCTATTCGAAGGCGTTCGGCGAACTGGTCGAGTCGCGCAGGCATACGCCCTCGCTCAGCGCCGACGAGGTGGCCAAGCTGATCGCGGACAAGGCCGACATCGCCATCCTCGACGTTCGCCGCTTCGACGAATATGCGACCATGAACATTCCGGGCTCGGTCAGCGTGCCCGGCGCGGAGCTGGTGCTGCGGGCAGGCCAAGCCGCGCCCGATCCCGACACCACCATCATCGTCAATTGCGCCGGGCGGACGCGCTCGATCATCGGCACCCAGTCGCTGATCAATGCCGGCGTGCCCAACAAGGTCCGCGCGCTGCGCAACGGCACCATCGGCTGGACGCTGGCACGGCATGCGCTCAACCACGGCGCCGATCGGCGCGGGGCGATCGGACCGTTCGAAGGCGGTCCGGCCAATGCCCGCGACGTCGCCTATCGCGCCGGCGTCCGCCACATCGGCGCGAGCGAGATGGCTGCGCTGCTCGCGCAGACCGATCGCACGCTCTACCGCTTCGACGTGCGCGATGCGGAGGACTATGCGGCTGGCCACCTTCCGGGCTTTCGCCACTATCCCGGCGGTCAGCTCGTCCAGGAGACCGACATGGCCGCACCGGTGCGCGGCGCGCGCATTCTGTTGACCGACGACAGGGGCGTGCGCGCCGACATGACGGCGTCCTGGCTCGCGCAGATGGGCTGGGAGGTGTACGTGCTCGAGGGCGGTTATGACGGCGCGCTGGAGGTCGGTCCGCCGCTCGTGCTGCCGAAGCCGGATCCGGCGCACCGCTACCGCCGTCCCTATGAGGGGACCGATGTCGCCGAAGGTGCGATGCAGGCCTACCTCGATTGGGAATACGGCCTCGTCGAGCAGCTGCGGCTTGACGGGACGCACGGGTTTTATGTGATTTGAGACCGTCGCGATGCTGGGAAAATCTTTCCGTCGTCCTGGACAAGCGAGCGCTTGGCAACGCGTAGCGTTGTCCAACAGCGAGCGCTGATCCAGGACCCATTACCCCAGAATTGGGTTTGGCGAAGGCTCGCGGTTAAGCTCTCGCGCCACAACTGCTGGCGAAAGCCAGGACCGGTTACGCGGAGGCGGGAGGGCCCTGACAGCCCCTTCAATGTCGTGCTGCCATCTTGTTCCCGTATCCAAACCCTATTGTGCTGCGCCTCGTCCGCGGTTTATGAGCTGCGGCAAAGCCGCCATTCATGGAGATCCTATGCCAGCCCCAGGCCAAAGCCCTGAGCGGAGCGCGAAGGCGCTGCTGCTCGAAGGCGTCAATGACAGTGCCGTGGACCTGTTCCGGAGCGCGGGCTTCACCAATGTCGAGCGTCTGACCAAGGCGCTGGACGGCGAGGCGCTGCGCCAGGCGCTCAAGGGCGTGTCGTTGCTCGGCATCCGCTCGCGCACCCAGATTACCGACGACGTGCTGGCGGCCGCCGATCAGCTCCTTGCGGTCGGCTGCTTCAGCGTCGGCACCAACCAGGTCGATCTGCTGGCGGCGCGCAAGCGCGGTATTCCCGTCTTCAACGCGCCATTCTCCAACACGCGCAGCGTCGCCGAGCTCGTGATCGGCGAGATCGTGATGCTGCTGCGGCAGATTTTTCCACGCTCGGTCTCGGCCCATGACGGCGGATGGGACAAGTCCGCGACCGGCAGCCGCGAGGTGCGCGGCCGCACCCTCGGCATCATCGGCTACGGCAATATCGGCTCGCAGCTCTCGACCTTGGCCGAGGCAATGGGCATGCGCGTGATCTATTACGACCGCACCGACAAGCTCCGCCACGGCAACACCGAGCCGGTCGAGAAGCTCGAAGAGCTGCTGGCGCAGAGCGACATCGTCAGTCTGCACGTGCCGGAGACGCCGGAGACCGCCGGCATGATCGGCGAGAAGGAACTGCGGGCGATGAAGCCGGGCTCGTTCC
>Ga0102591_1003837_pt1 | contig 12745 bp, 15 predicted proteins | sample AraplaCol_mCL_r2_2_FD_76860 | JGI IMG/M metagenome (GOLD analysis project Ga0102591, IMG submission 76860) | Arabidopsis root microbial communities from North Carolina, USA - plate scrape MF_Col_mCL_r2 (SPADES assembly) (version 2) | ecosystem: Host-associated > Plants > Roots > Endosphere... | reverse complement strand
GGGTGGACTTGGGGCAGAACGGAGGGGTGACCGGTCCGAACGAGTCCCCGGACCGGGGGGGCATGGGCGTCGTGCGAACGGAAGGGGGCGCCGAACTGGTGCCGGCGGTTCCGGGCTGACGGGCGGTGTTCCTCTATGTCGTGCGCGGGTCGATCACGGTCGGCGACCGGACGGCTGGCGCCTTCAACCTCGTCGAACTGACCGACGGAGAGGGGCTGGAGCTGGCCTCGCCCGACGGCGCGGTGCTGCTGCTCGGCCACGCCGCCCCGATCCGCGAACCGGTCGTCTCGCACGGGCCGTTCGTGATGACGACGCGCGAGGAGATCATCCAGGCGATCCAGGATTACCAGGCGGGGAAGTTCGGCGAGGTTCGGGCGTAGGTAAGACCCCCTCAGTCGCTCCGCGACAGCTCCCCCAGAGGGGGAGCATCTTCCTGGCGCGACGTCGCTAGATCCTCCCCCTCTGGGGGAGGTGGCCCGGAGGGCCGGAGGGGGACCGTTCCGCCGTCCTCAAAGGAAACTTGCTCACCTGTTCAAACGGCCGTTAGACTTCCCCCATGTCCGACGACCTGACCGAGGCCCAGAGCGCCGCCATCCCGCCCGGCTACGCCCAGCTGAACTGGACGCGGGGCTTTGGCCGACAGATCGGGCCGCTGTACGAGCGCGCCGACGGTCCGGGCGAGGCCACGCTGGGCTTCCGGGTCGAGGAGCACCACACCAACGGCCTGGGCAACTGCCACGGCGGCATGCTGATGAGCTTCGCCGACATGGCCTGGGGCCGGATCATCTCGCTGCAGAAGTCCTATTCGTGGGTGACGGTGCGGCTGATGACCGACTTCCTGTCCGGCGCGCAGCTGGGCGAATTCGTCGAGGGCCGGGGCGAGCTTCTGGCCGAGGAAGACCTGGTGTTCACCGTGCGCGGCCGCATCTGGACCGGCGAGCGCACCCTGATGACCGGCACGGGGATCTTCAAGGCGCTCTCCCCCCGCAAGCCCCGCCCCGGCGAGGTCGCCTTCCGCGAGGAGGGCTGAGCCATGGCCGACGACCACGCCCCCGCCTCGCTGCTGGCCCCGTTCCACGGCGCGCCGCCGCCCGCGCCCGCCTGGTTCGACGCGGCGATCGCGCACCAGCCCGAGCGCTCGACCATCGACGTGCTGGGAACGCCCATCGAGCTCCTCACCTGGGGCGAGGTCGGCAAGCCGGGCCTGCTGTTCCTGCACGGCAACGGCGCCCACGCCGACTGGTGGAGTTTCATCGCGCCCTCCTTCGCCAAGGACTGGCGGATCGCCGCCATCTCCTGGGCCGGCATGGGAAGCAGCGGCTGGCGCGAGGCCTACAGCGCCGAGACCTTCGCGGCCGAGACCTTCGCCGCCGTCGAGGCCGCCCAGCTGGAGGCCGGCGGGGTGAAGCCGATCTTCGTCGGCCACTCGTTCGGCGGCTTTCCCACCCTCTATTGCGCGGCCCGCCAACCCGAGCGCCTGCGCGGGGCGATCCTGGTCGACACCAGCATCCAGCCGCCGGAAAAGCGCTGGAAGGGTCCGCCGCCGCGCTCGGGCTTTGGGACCAAGGTCTATCCGACCCTGGAGGAGGCCCTGGCCCGCTTCCGCCTGGCCCCGCCCCAGCCCTGCGAGAACCTCTACATCGCCGACTACATCGCCCGCCGCTCGCTGAAGGAAGTCGAGGGCGGCTGGACCTGGAAGTTCGACCCGGCGATCTGGCAGCGGTTCTCGATGCCGGACCTTGGCCAGCTGCTCACCGAGATCGCCTGCCCCGCCGCCCTGATGTGGGGCGAGCGCTCGGGCCTGATGCACGCCGAGACCCTGGACTACATGATCGAACAGATGCCCGACGCGGTGCTGCGCCTGCCGGTCCCAGACGCCGACCACCACGTCATGCTCGACCAGCCGCTCGCCTTCGTGGCCGGACTGCGCGGTCTGCTGGCGGCCTGGGCGTAATTGAAACGTCGTTCTGCGTCATGGCGCCGCCCCAGCTTGAGCCTCGGGCGGGCTTGATATACTTCGGCTGTGGAAAAAATTCAGGGAGAGGCTCCTCGATGGGCAACCAAGCGTCCGACTACCACCGCGGTGAAATGGACATCCACGAACAGGCCGCGACCTATGCGGCGTTCGGCAAGATGACCAAGTGGGGCTCGCTGGCGATCGCTGTCGCCCTGACCTTCTTTACCCTGCTCTTCTGCACCCCCGCGGGCTTCATCGGCGCGGCCGGAACGGCTGTCGTGCTGGCCGTTGTCGGAATCCTGGCCCTTCGCGAGAAAGCCACCCCGGCTCACTGACACCGGTGGACATCGGCAATTTTTTGCGCTCGCCACGCGGGTACTTCTCGACAAGAGGCAAGAACCTCCCCTAAAGAGCGGCTCAAGCTAGTTGAGCGAACAATGCTCCCGGGGGAGGTATGCCGATGGCCGTCATCGCCGTCACGAAAGAGACCCGCGCCAATGAGACGCGGGTCGCCGCGACGCCCGAGACCGTCAAGAAACTGACCGCCGCCGGCTTCTCGGTGGTGGTCGAGGCCGGAGCCGGAACGGCCGCCTCCTATCTCGACGCCGACTATGAAGCCGCCGGCGCCAAGCTGGCCAAGACCGCCAAGGACGCGATCAAGGACGCCGACGTCCTGTTCAAGGTCCGCGCGCCCGAAGCCGCCGAGATCGCGGCCCTGAAGAGCGGCGCGATCGTCGCCGCCGCGCTCAATCCCTACCAGGACAAGGACACGCTGAACGCGCTTGCAAAAGCGGGCGCCAGCGCCATCGCCATGGAGTTCATCCCGCGCATCACGCGGGCCCAGGTGATGGACATGCTGTCCAGCCAGGCCAACCTCGCCGGCTATCGCGCCGTGATCGAAGGGGCCGAGGCCTACGGCAAGGCCCTGCCGATGATGATGACCGCCGCCGGCACCGTCGCCGCGGCCAAGGTGTTCATCATGGGCGTGGGCGTCGCCGGCCTGCAGGCCATCGCCACCGCCCGCCGCCTGGGCGCCGTGGTCACCGCCACCGACGTCCGCCCCGCCACCAAGGAACAGGTCGAAAGCCTGGGCGCCAAGTTCCTCGCCGTCGAGGACGAGGAGTTCAAGAACGCCCAGACCGCCGGCGGCTACGCCAAGGAGATGTCGGCCGAGTACCAGGCCAAGCAGGCCGAGCTGGTCTCCAGCCACATCGCCAAGCAGGACATCGTCATCACCACCGCCCTGATCCCGGGCCGTCCGGCGCCGAAGCTGGTCAGCGCCGCCCAGGTGGCGTCGATGAAGGCCGGCTCGATCCTGGTCGACCTGGCCATCGAGCAGGGCGGCAATGTCGAGGGCGCCAAGCTGGACGAGACCGTGGTCACCGCCAACGGCGCCAAGATCCTCGGCCACGCCAACCTGCCCGGCCGCATCGCCGCCGACGCCTCGGCGCTCTATTCGCGCAACCTCTTCGCCCTGTCGGCCCTGTTCCTGACCAAGGAAGGCGCCTTCGCCCCCGACTTCGAGGACGAGATCCTCAAGGCGGCCGTGGTCACCCGCGGCGGCGAGATCGTCCACCCGAACCTGAAGACCGCCTAACCGGCATAGAAAGGGAGGCTCCCATGGAAGCTGTCGACCCCACCGTGTTCCGCCTGGCGATCTTCGTGCTCGCCATCTTCGTCGGCTACTACGTCGTCTGGAGCGTGACGCCCGCCCTGCACACCCCGCTGATGGCCGTGACCAACGCCATCTCGTCGGTGATCATCGTCGGCGCCCTGCTCGCCGCGGCCGCCCACGGCGCCTCGGGCGAGGCGGCCGCTGGTTCGGTGTGGATCTCCAAGGGGGCCGGCGCGCTCGCCGCGGCCTTCGCGGCGGTCAACATCTTCGGCGGCTTCCTGGTCACCCAGCGGATGCTGGCCATGTACAAGAAGAAGGACAAGGCCAAGTGAGCCTGGGCCAAGTGAGCCTGGGCCCAGTGAACCTGGCCCTGACCGTCCTGGGCGCGGTGATCGGCCTGGCGGGCTTCGCGCTGATGTTCGCCAACGTCTTGCGCCTGCGCCGCACGCGGCAGCGTACGCCCATGGGCCGCCAGTGGGCCATGATCGCCTGCCTGTTCGTCGGCGCGGCCCTCATGCAAATGACCTCCGTTCAGCGCCAAGCCGAGCACGACAGGCAACGCGAAGCCATCATGCGGGAGACCCGCGGCGAACTCGCCAAGGCCGAACAGCAACTCGACCGGAGCACGCGCGAGGTCGCCGCTCTCAAGGCCGAAACGCAAGAGGTCCAGGCGCGATGACCGACAATCGACGCGGCCCGACCGCGACCAAAACAACGCTCTTGGGGGGCAAGGCCTGACATGAACGCCAATCTCGCCGCCATTCTCTACATCGTGTCCGGGGTGCTGTTCATCCTGGCGCTGCGCGGGCTGTCCAGCCCGGTGACCAGCCAGGCGGGCAACCGCAACGGCATGATCGGCATGGCCATCGCCGTGGCGACCACCCTGGCCACCCTGTGGACGCAGGGCGCGCTCGACATCGTGACCCTGGGCCTGATCCTCGGCGGTGTCGCCGTCGGCGGCGCGGTGGGCGCGATCATCGCCCGCAAGGTCGCCATGACCTCGATGCCGCAGCTGGTCGCCGCCTTCCACTCGCTGGTCGGCATGGCCGCCTGCCTGGTGGCCGTGGCCGCCATCTACACGCCCGCCGCCTACGGTATCGTGGGCCGGGACGGGGCCATCCACCTCAACAGCCTGATCGAGCTGTCGCTCGGCCTGGCCATCGGCGCCGTCACCTTCACCGGCTCGGTCATCGCCTTCGCCAAGCTGAACGGCAACATGGGCGGCGCGCCGATCCTGCTGCCGGGCCGCCATCTGCTCAACATCCTGATCGCGGCCGCCATCGTGGCCCTGGTCGTGGTGCTGGTGGTCAGCGGCGGCCACGCCATCTGGGCCTTCTGGGGCATCTTCGCCCTCAGCCTGCTGATCGGCGTCACCCTGATCATCCCGATCGGCGGCGCGGACATGCCGGTCGTGGTGTCGATGCTGAACAGCTATTCCGGCTGGGCGGCGGCGGCGCTGGGCTTCACGCTGGAAAACACCACCCTGATCATCACCGGCGCGCTCGTCGGTTCGTCGGGCGCGATCCTGTCCTACATCATGTGCAAGGGCATGAACCGCTCGTTCGTCTCGGTGATCCTGGGCGGCTTCGGCGCCGATGCTTCGGCGGCCGCCGGTCCCGGCGGCAAGGTCGAAAGCCGTCCGGTCAAGCAGGGCTCGGCCGACGATGCGGCCTTCATCATGAAGAATGCCAGCAAGGTGATCATCGTCCCCGGCTACGGCATGGCCGTCTCCCAGGCCCAGCACATCCTTCGCGAGATGTGCGACAAGCTGAAGGAAGAGGGCGTCGAGGTGAAGTACGCCATCCATCCCGTCGCCGGCCGCATGCCCGGCCACATGAACGTGCTGCTGGCCGAGGCCAACGTCCCCTATGACGAGGTGTTCGAGCTGGAGGACATCAACAGCGAGTTCTCGACGGCCGACGTGGCCTTCGTGATCGGCGCCAACGACGTCACCAACCCGGCCGCCAAGACCGACCCGACCAGCGCCATCTACGGCATGCCGATCCTGGACGTCGAAAAGGCCCGTACGGTCCTCTTCATCAAGCGCGGCATGGCCTCGGGCTATGCCGGCGTGGAGAACGAGCTGTTCTTCCGCGACAACACGATGATGCTGTTCGGCGACGCCAAGAAGATGGTCGAAGGCATCGTGAAGGGGCTCTAGGGCTCGCCTTCACCGCAAAGAAGAAGGCCCCGGCGGAAGCGCCGGGGCCTTTTTCGTTTGGGGCGCTGCCCGGGCGCGTGGCCAAATGTCCTCGGGGTGCCTGGAAAAGGCGGGCCAGCTGATCAATAGCCCGATTGCGCCACCGGACACTTGACCCGGCTCGCCGGCTTGATTTCCACCGCCTCTAGGCGATCGTTCAACCGCCAGGCGCTGGCGCGCTTTCGTGTCATCGGCTTCGCGTTTTCCTGGCTGGCGATATTGATCACGACGACATCCTCGATCTTCCCGTCGCTACATTCGATCTCGAATTCGAGCCCCTGCGCGCCACGGGTGGGGGGAAGCGGAATCTCGACGAGCCCGATCGGCGGGCGGGCCAAATTAGCGGGAGACAGCGCCCGATAGTCGCTCGTCGTGTCGATGACAAAGGCGGCTCTCGAGAAATGCTCGAGAATCTCGCCGGTTGTTCCCTGATCGACAGGCTTGACCATGACGATCACGACCTTCCCGGCCACGCTGCCGACATCGATGCTGGACCAGGTATCGTTCAACTGCCTGCGCGACGGCAGCCCAGCATTCACGGGCGTCGCCGGTATCGCCGCGCCGCGCGCCGGGGAGGCGGTCGTGGCGACGCCGCCGCCGCGCGACGCCGCGCCTCCCGCGCCTTGGAGCGCGTACTTGCCATCGAACGGCACATCGCCCCAGTCGCTAGCACATGCGTCCACGTGCAACTGCATGCCGCCAGCCGCGCGTCGGAGTGTCATGCTGCAACGACCTTCGCTGTAACGCCAGCCGCCAGGCGCATCCATCAACACGCCTTCGCCAGCGCCGCTGCGCAAGCTGCCGGGCTTGCCCTTCTGCATTACCTCCAGCGTGAATTTGCCGTCCTTGCGGACCGTCAGCAGGCGCTCGAACGCGCTGTCGCTGGCGTCGTAAACGCCCGCGGGAGGGAAGGGGCTATAGTCCTCCGCCGCGACGTTAGCCGCCGCGCCCAGGGTGCTCGCGCACAGCAGGCCAAGCGCGACAAGGTGGTTTGATCGTTTCATGAGGAAAGGATGTCTCGCGGGAAGGATCTCGGCGCACGATACGCAGTCGGAGTTTTCTGGCGAACCGGAAGCGAAGATGCAACCACGTGTTGAAGTGGGGCCCGAAATCGCAGTTGGGCGGCGTACAAAGGCGGTTCCGACACACCTCTCGGATGCCATGGGGTGCTCTGACGTAGGTGCGCGAAGTCGGTAGGTCAGGACCACTACGCCTACGCTTCGGCCCTCCAAGCAGCCATGTCGACGACCCAAATCCACCCATCTCGGAAGTGGGTTGCGTCGACTTGCGGGCGGTCGGCGTCGGGCCGTCGCTCCTGGGAATTCCGCGCCTTGCCGCCCCTAAAAGAACAAAGGCCCCAGGGTTACCTGGGGCCTCTGTCGCGGGGTGCGGGGAGGTGGGGTGTTTCGGGGTAAGCCTTACCGAAGATCACTTGGCGGCGAACTCGGTCGACTTGGTGCGGGCGGCCATGGCCAGCTTGTCGCGCTGGGCGGTCGGCAGCTGGCGTTCGACTTCGCGCTGCACGGCGACGACGCAGCCACGGGGGGTCATGCCGTCCAGGTTCCCGGCGCGCAGCTTGGCCAGGCACAGCTCTTCGCCAGCGGCCTCGACGCGGGCCTTGAACAGCTTGGCTTGCGACGGATTGGCCAGGTTCAGGTCGCCGTAAGCGATGCTGACGGTCTGTTCGCGCTCGGCGGCGTTGGCGGCTTGGGTCAGGCCCAGGATCGGCACGGCGGCCAGGCTCAGGCTGGCGACGGTGGTCAGGCTCATGATGAACTTGCGCATTTGAAGTATCCCTCTGGTGTGGCGCTTCTTCGTGCGCCGATGAATACTGTGTATGTCGAAGAGTTCGCCAAGTCCCGTTACGTCTCCTTCATGACGTGTAATTTAAAGAATGACGTCCATTTAATGATGTGAACTTCGTGTAGTATATGTCGAATACATGAAGGTAACGCAGCCAAGCTGTGCCGCAGGGTAAATGAACGGTTAAGCTGCGCCCTGTTTTCGCCCCATGCGACATTCATAGACCCCGCCAATTCACCAACCCGAAAGGTCGGTGTGAGAGCTAGATCGCCTGCGCGCGGTCTTCTCGACTGACCGAACGTCGAAGAGGTAGCGGTTTGATCTCCAAGAGCCTGGCTGTTCCGCCCCAGCATCTGCGCGTCGCGTTCTTCACGATGCTGGGCGTCGCCGCGATGGCGGGGGCCCTGAACGGCGCCGTGGCCCTGGGCGAATGGGCGGCCGGCGCGGCCCCGGTTTCCGAGCCGATTCCCGCCGTCGCCCCGACCGCCCCCACCGCCGCGGAAGAGGCCGAGCCTGCCCCGCCGCCGCCGGCCTTCCAATTCGACGCGCCGCTGCCGGGCCGGGTGATCAACTCGCCGTTCGGCCTGCGCCAGCTGCCGTGGGAAGAGAACGGCCGCCTGCACCAGGGCGTCGATATCGCCGCGCCCGGCGGCGCGATGGTCAAGGTCGCCGCCGACGGCGTGGTCAAGGCCACCGGCGTCAGCCCCACCTATGGCCGCTACGTCCTGGTGATGCACAAGGGCGGCCTGACCACGATGTACGCCCACCTCGCCAGGGCGGCCAAGGGGCTCAAGCGCGGCGTCTATCTGCATCGCGGCGACACTGTCGCCTTCGTCGGCAATTCGGGCCGCTCGACAGGCTCGCACCTGCATTTCGAGATCCGCAAGGACGACAAGCCGCTGAACCCCAGCTTCTTCCTGGGGCGAAGCTTCGCCGAGGCGAACGACTTGCCGATCAAGGCCGCGGGCAAGGTGTCGCGCAAGGTCCGTCTGGCCACTGTCTCGAAATGGCCCGACAGCGTGGCCAAGGCCGGTAAGACGGCAGGCGGCGTCAAGGTCGCGCGCCTGAAGAACGGCCGCGTTCGGGCCACCATTCCGGTCGTCGCGATCCAGGCGCCCGGCGCCGCATCGACGGCCAGCCCGACGGGTTCGTCCGTCTAAAGCTCAGTTCTCGACACAGCGCGCCTCGACGCGTCACAAAGCCTCACTACATTGAACGTCATGATCCAGCTTCTCGGTCGTGGCGTCGCGAGCCTCGCGCTCCTGCTTGTTTCCTATATCGCCGTCGGGGGGCTGATGAGCGCCGCCGGGGCGCCCAAGCCCCGAGGGCAGATGGTCGAGATCGAGCCGGGGCGAACGCTGCGGCTGGTCTGCGAGGGCCCCAAGAGCGACTGGCCGATCATCTGGCTGGAGGCCGGCGCCTTCGGCCTCGCCGCTGACTGGGGCGGAACCCAGGAAGCCCTGACCGCCGCCGGCTGGCGCTCGTGCGCCTATGATCGGGCCGGCATGGGCTATTCGCCGAAGGGTCCCAGTCCGCGCGACGGGATCGCCATCGTCACCGACTTCGAAAAGCTGGTCGCCGCTTCGGGCGAGCCGGGCCCCTACATCCTGGTCGGTCACTCGATGGCCGGGCTGCGGCTGCGTGAGTATGCCGGGCGCAATCCGGACAAGGTGGCCGGTATCGTCCTAGTCGACGCCGCCACGCCGGAAGCCGCTCAGAATCCGCAGATGCAGGGCTTCATCAAGACCTTCGCCAGCGCCTCGAAATGGGCGGCGCGCGGGGCCTCGATCGGGCTCTACAAACCGCTGGTCCACACCCGCCTGGGCGACAAGATCGACCTGCCGCCGGCCGCCAAGGCCGAGAAGGGCTGGGCCTTCGCCAACGGCCGCCACAACCGCACGGCGGCCGAGGAGGTCGCGCTGTGGCCAGAGGCCTCGGCCCAGGCCGCGGCGCAGCCGCCGTTCGATCCGAAATGGCCGGTCGCGGTGGTCACCGCCGGGCCGGTCGCCGGTCGCGAGCTGCGCAAGGAGATGCAGGCCGCACCCGCTCGCAAGTCCGAGCACGGCCTGGTCGACCATGTCGAGGCGGCCACCCACACCCTGCTGATCGGCCGGCGCTTCGCCGACCACATCGTCCGCGCCGTGGCCTTCGTGGCCGACGCCTCAAAAAAGGACTGATACAACCGGAGGGCAAGGTCGATTCGGGAGGTCGCCGCCATGGTCAACGCCGTCAGCCTGGAGGGCGTCAGCAAGACCTATGGCGACTTCCACGCCGTTCGAGACGTCGGTTTCGAGGTCCCCGCCGGCCGGATCACCGGGTTCCTGGGCCCCAATGGCGCCGGCAAGACCTCGACCATCCGCATGATCCTGGGCCTGCTGCCGGCCAGCGCGGGACGGATCACGGTGCTGGGCGCCGACGACGCCACGAAGGTCCGCGAGCGGATCGGCTTCCTCCCCGAGGAGCGCGGCCTCTACAAGCGCATGACCCCGATCGACGCCATCGCCTTCTTCGCGGGGCTCAAGGGCGTGCCCGAGGCCGAGGGGCGCAGGCGGGCCAAGGCGATGCTGGAGGCCCAGGGCCTGGGCTTCGCCATGAAGCGGCCGATCAAGGACCTGTCCAAGGGCATGGCCCAGAAGGTCCAGCTGATCTCGGCCCTGGCCCACGAGCCCGAGCTGGTGGTGCTGGACGAGCCCTTCTCGGGTCTGGATCCCGTCAACCAGCAGGCGTTGGAAGGCATGATCCGTGAGATCGCCGCGCGCGGCGCGACGGTGCTGTTCTCCACCCACGTGATGCAGCACGCCGAGCGATTGTGCGACAAGGTCGTGCTGATGGCGCGGGGCCGCAAGGTGTTCGACGGCGACGTCGCCACCGCCCGCCGCGCGGCGGCGAGGGCCCTGGTCCTGGAGGGCGCTCTCTCCGCCGCCGACGTCGCGGCCTTGCCGGGCCTGGGGGCGGTGACGTCCGAGGCCCTGCCCGACGGCGATTGGCGGCACGTGGCCGCCCTGCCGGAGGACAGCACGGGCCAGGAGGCCCTGAAGGCCGCCTTCGCCCGCGACCTGGCCTTGCGTCGGTTCGAGCTCAAGGAGCCCAGCCTGCACGACGCCTTCATCGTCCTGACGGGAGGCCAGGCATGAGCCGGCTGCTGAAGATCGCCCGCCGCGAATACCTGGCCTATGTCCGCACCGTCGGCTTCTGGCTGTCGATCATCGCCCTGCCGCTGGTGCTGGGCGTCAGCGCCCTGGCGCCGCTGCTGACGATGAAGTCGGCCCAGCCCGAGCGGCTGGCTATCGTGGACCTGACCGGCCAGAACCTGGGTCCCGCCATCGCCAAGACGCTGGTCGAGGACCAGGGCCGCGCCACGGCCCGCGCCTTGCGCTCGGCCGCCCTGTCCGCCGCCGGCCCCGAGGCCCAGGAAGAGGTCCGCAAGGCTCAGGTCCGGGGCGGCGACGCGGCTGGGCGCGAGGTTCTGGCCCGCTACAACCCGACCGCCGCCGCGCGCTTCAAGGCGCCCAAGGCCAAGACCGTCGTCCTGCCCGCGCCGGCGGAGGTTCAGGCGGCGAAGACCGCCCGCGAAGCCGGCCTCGCCGCCCGTCGCGAGGTCGCCGCCAAGCGTCTCGATTCGGTGCTGATTCTGAGCGGGCGCGACGATGCGGTCGTCATGGACCTGTGGAGTCGCAACCTCGGCGCGCCCGTGCTGGAAAACGACCTGAAGCGCGCCGTCGGCGACCTGATGCGCGAGCGCGCCCTGACCCGAGCGGGGGTTTCGCCGCAGACCTTGAAGGCCGCCGACGATCTCAAGCCCGTGTTCAATAGCCTGTCGCCCAAGGCCGCTTCGGGCGAGAAGGTTGCGTTGCGCGACCGCCTGCCGACCTTCGTGGGTCTGGTGGCCGGTCTCCTGCTCTGGTCGATGGTGATGACCGGCGCCAGCATCCTGTTGAGCAGCGTGATCGAGGAGAAGTCGAGCAAGATCCTCGAGGTGTTGCTGTCCTCGGCCTCGGTCCCCGAGATCATGGGCGGCAAGATCCTGGGCGTAGCGGGGCTGACCCTGACGGTGCTGAGCATCTGGGCGGCGGCCGGATGGCTGGTGCTGATCAATGTCGCGCCGGGCCTGGCTGGCGACCTGGTCGCCGTGCTGCTGGGCAAGGGCCTGGTCTTCTATTTCGGGATCTATCTGGTCGGCGGCTATCTGATGTACGCGGCGCTGTTCGCGGGCATCGGAGCCTTTTGCGAGACCCAGCGCGACGCCCAGACCCTGCTGGGCCCGATCATGATCGCGGTGGCCATCCCCATCACCTTCATGGGCCAGGCCCTGCGCTCGCCGGACGCGCCGATTCTAAACGCCCTATCGTGGTTCCCGCCGTTCACGCCGTTCCTGATGCCCGTGCGCATCGCCAGCGACCCGCCGGTGGTCCAGGTGGTCGGCACGACGGTGCTGATGATCGTAACCACCGTGGCGATCGTCGCCTTCTCGACCCGGGCCTTCCACGTGGGCGCGCTGGCGACGGGCAAGGTGGATCTGAGGACGCTGCTGGGGCGCATCGCACGCAAGCAGGCGGGGTAGGGCAAACCCACAAACGCAACGAAGGCCGCGCGGATCGCCGCGCGGCCTTCGAAATCTTCGGCGAAGCTGAAGAGGTCCGGTTTTACCGGGCGACCTTCTTCGGCATCGGCAGCAGGCCTTCGCGCTGGGCGCGCTTGCGGGCCAGCTTGCGAGCGCGACGGACGGCTTCGGCCTTTTGACGGGCGCGCTTTTCCGACGGCTTTTCATAATGCACGTGCCGCTTCATTTCGCGGAACGAGCCTTCGCGTTGCATCTTCTTCTTCAGAGCCTTCAGGGCCTGATCGACGTTGTTGTCGCGGACGAAAATCTGGACCAGGGGTATCTCTCCATTCGACAGCCCGACCAATGTTCCCAAGTCCCTCTTGAGGGGCCGGGCGGGCGAACAAAACTGGGTAACCTGGAAGGGGTTCTCCCAGGCGATGAGGCGGGGCTGATAGCAGGGGCGAGGCGCTTTGTCCATGCGCGACGCGACCGAAACACCGGTGTAGACTCGGATTCATGAGCCAAACCGCTGAACCCTCCAGCCAAGCTTCGGATCAACCGGGGTCGTCGTGGGCCGACTCGGCCGAGCAGCGCGTGCTGGACGAAGCCCTGCGCCTGGCGCCGAAA
>Ga0102591_1003836_pt1 | contig 12746 bp, 6 predicted proteins | sample AraplaCol_mCL_r2_2_FD_76860 | JGI IMG/M metagenome (GOLD analysis project Ga0102591, IMG submission 76860) | Arabidopsis root microbial communities from North Carolina, USA - plate scrape MF_Col_mCL_r2 (SPADES assembly) (version 2) | ecosystem: Host-associated > Plants > Roots > Endosphere... | reverse complement strand
AAAAGGCAATGCGATCACCAACTATGTTGTCGATCACCCGCTCTCGGCTTTCGCCGAGACGATGCGCAGCGCCAAGATCGCCGTCGATATGGAAAATCCGAGCTTACGCAGCAAGGTTATCGGCGTCATCTCCTGCCTTCCAGGCGAAGGCAAGTCGACTGTCGCTATCAATTTGGCGAAGCTCCTTGCCATGCAGGGCTCGCGAACACTATTAATCGACGCCGACCTTCGTAATCCAGGGGCGACATCCGCCATCGGTTCTCATGCCGAACACGGCATCCTAGAAGCGCTTCTGGAAGGCAAGCCGGTCAAAGACCTGGTGCTGCTGGACAGCACGACGAAGCTTGCATTCCTGCCGGCGGTTGTCAGGCGCCGAGTACCGCACTCCTCCGATCTTCTATCCTCCTCCATTATGGTAAACCTTTTGGAAGAAATGAAGGCGCACTTTGACTACATCGTTCTCGACTTGCCGCCGCTTGGCCCGGTTGTTGATGCCCGCGCGATCAGTCCGATGCTCGATGCCTCGCTCGCCGTCATCGAGTGGGGCCGGACCTCGCGGCGCGTCGTTCGCACCACCTTCGCGGTTCAACCGGAACTTATGCGAAAGTGCATCGGCGTCGTGCTCAACAAGGTCGATACAGAAAAACTGAAGCTTTATCGCTCCTACGGTTCCGGCGAGTACTATTACAGTCGCTACGCCGCCTATTATCACGAAGCGTAGGAAATGCTTTCGAGCTAATGAGCTGAAGGCGGCGGGAACCTACCAGAGCCCATTCGATATATTGTTCTCGCACGGTTTCTTCGAACAGGCGGGGTGTCGAATCCTTATTTTAGCAAATTGCCGCCAAAAACTTCGGCCGACGGATATTCAAGTGGAGGACGCTGCTTCGCGCAGAACCTCACCGCCGCCTGAGCGAACTCAAAACTGGATAAAACTTGGGGGCAAGGTCAGCATCCAACACCTCCGTCGTGATCGTGCCGGTTACCTTAAGACTATTGTCCTTTTGCATCTGGCTGAGGGCCGCGCGGGTGTCTTCATCGGCGACCCCGGTGAGAGTATCGGCATAGTAGCCATTGGCCTTCAGTCCCGATTGCAAAGCAGTGCCTCAGGCGGCGAATAGGTCAGCGTTGTGCTGGCGCGGGCGAAGGATCGCTGTAAGACGGGTTGTTATAGGTGGTGCTCGGCAGCTAGCTGCATTCAATTCGACCCTCGACCTCTTGAGGATGCAATCCGGAATTAAGTCCGCTGCGGCTAGCACATTGTCGGATTCTTTAGTTTTCTACTTTAGAACACAGCTTTGCTTCACAACTATCCACCAGATGGATTTTACTTTGCCAGCGCTCCGATTTCCATGTGGAAAGTATGGCAACAGTCGAGAATGAACCCCTTCATCTGAAAGATAACATCATTGTTTTCAACGTAGTGAGAGATCTGGAATGCTTTCCTATTCAGGTGATGATCGAGGCGACGCTTTTAATTCGAGCGAGCCGTTGGTTTCAGTGGTCATGCCGGCCTTCAATGCTTCCCCCTATATTGTACGTTCACTTCAATCCGCTGCGCGTCAGACCTATCAGTCCTTGGAGATCATAGTCGTCAATGACGGCTCTACCGATGACACGGCAAAACTCGTTGAGCAAATGGCCGTTGCGGATTCCCGGATCCGCCTGCTGACTACACCAAACCGCGGTGTTGCCGCGGCAAGGAATACCGGTATCCAGGCGTCATCAGGTCAATTTGTGGCATTTCTTGATGCGGACGATCTTTGGCATCAGACGAAAATCGAAAAGCAGGTAAATGCTCTCAATCGCTTATCTCCGCAATGGGCTGCGGTTTATTCGCTGCATTATGTAATCGATCTCGACGGCGAGATCATTTACCCGGGCCGGGCCAACGTCGCCAGGGGATATATCTACGCCCGGCATCTGACGTTCAAATATGTAGGCAACGGAAGCACGCTTCTTGTCCGCCGCGACGTTGCGCTTGAGATCGGCGGGTTTGATAGCTCATATGCAGCGGCAGGAATTGAAGGGTGCGAAGACCTCGATTTCGAACTCAGGCTGGCCGCGCACTATTACATGGAAGTCATCCCCGAACGCCTGGTTGGATACAGGCAGTATCCCGGCAACATGTCATCAAATCATATTCAAATGGCCCGAGGTGCATTGGAAGTAGTCAGGCGATCGCTGGCCGCAAATCCACAGCTTCCCCGATACGCGGCCAGAAGCGCGACCACCGCTACGGTAAAATACGCATTTCAAGAGCTCAAACGAGCTGAAAGTAGATTTCAGTCGCTTATGGCAGCTTGGGCAATTTTTCTAAACGACCCACAATTCATACTTCGGCTTGCATTTCAAGAGGGCCTGCGTGGCATACAACAATGTCTTCCTCTCCGGACGAAAGTGACACGAAGTGCAGATCCGCCGCGATTGAATCGATCAAAATTCGACGAGCAATCTGTCCCCGCGCGTGTTGAATGCCCAGAAGAGAACGCGAGGTCACAACGCCATCTGATGAGGCTGACCGCGATCGATGTTAGGTTGAGTTCAATCCTGGAGAGCGCCGGGCGATTGGGCGAAATGTAGCCAAAGTCGATTGCTCAGAACAGCAGGCTGTAGTGGCGCTGTGCAAGCACGGATGCCGGGGCAAGGCCATGCAGGAGACAGCGCCACGGAAGGCCGTCGACATCGATGCTGCCGATGTCAGGCACAACGGCAATCGGAAACACCAGGTTCTGGATCCTCTGCGCACTACCGATCGAGATAGCGCTCTGCTGTTGCTTGTCCGGTTGGCCCCCGAGCTGCGGCGCATCGGGTTCTGGACAGTATCCGTCGCAAACGGAAGCTCTTGGGAGAGGCGCTGACTTGCACGGCATCGCGCGGATCGAAGAGCTCACTGCCCTGAAACTTTGGATCGCGCACCTTTCTTCGGGGGTGGGATGAATGTGCCCTATACGAAGAGGAAGTCGTCGGAAGACAAGTTCGTCATCGCGACTTTGGAGATCAGCAGACTGTTATGATCGTCGAAAGTGATGAGCGTTCCTGCGGCGGTAGAGCTCATCAGCGCATGTAGGCTGGCGTAATCGTCCACCAGCGAACTGTCGAAGGCAACACGGTCATGAATGTTTCCACCATGCGCCTGAAAGCCGGAGATGGTATCCTGGCCTGCCTGACTGTGGAAAATGAAAGTGTCGTTGGCAGTGCTCGATCCGACCAGCGTATCTTTCACAGCCTCATGCGACGTCAGGACCACGCCTGGGGCGAATGCGGTTTGTGTGTGGGAGCCGTCGACGTTCGTCTTGTCGGTCCATTGTTTTTTTCCGTCGATACCATAGTGCGACTGTTCGATCGTGCTCGCTGATGTTCCGTCTCCGGCATAGGTGAACAGGATGTAGTCGCGGGAATGGTCGGCGTGCGTCGTGTCCGACATCGTCTGTCGCCCCTTGATGTCGAAGTTGCTGCTCTCCTGCGATCCATCCGTGTTCAAATGGTATGACTGTGAGATGGTGTGGGCGGCGTCGCCATACTTGCGGACGCTGTCGATGAGCTTGCCGGCAGCGTCGTATGTCTGAATCTGTTGGGCGTAGTCCCTGCCGGTGATCGCAAGACCCGCCTCGACACGCCCGCCATCGGGATAGCGAATGCTATAACCGGTTTCGTGGCCCGTGGCAGGATCAAATCTGTGGGTCTCCTTCGAGCCATCAGCATTGTAGGCCGTGAACTCCTTGAGGTGAGCGCCGAGCGCATAAGTTTCGGTTTTGATCAGTTTCTGCCCTGCCTCGTAGAATTGCGCGGTTGTAAGCTGACCTGTCATGTCGAAATTGCGGATCTCGCCGGCACCGGTGCTGTCGAAATGTTCTGTGTGGGCAATCGTGTGGGCCGTATCGCCATATTTGCGTACGAGATCGGTAACCCTGCCCTTGGAATCATAACTGATGATCTGCTCGGTATAGTCCTTGCCCGTGATCGCCAAATTGGCCTCGACGCGGCTGCCGTCTGCATTGCGGATCGAATAGCTGAGTTCCCTGCCGGTATCGGCGTCGTAGCGATGAGCCTCTCTCGAGCCATCGCTGTTTTGGATCTCCTGATAGTAAGTATTGGTTACGGGGTTATAGGTGCCAAGCGACGGATCTGGTACCAGGATGTCGGTACCGATCAGATTGCCGGTGGCATCGTAATGGCTGATCCTGGCGACAGTCGTCGTGCCGGCAACATAGGCGGCCACATGATAGGAATGGTCGGCGGCGTAGAGCGTGTAGCCTGTGGCCGGACCGGTACTGTTTGCATAGGCAAAGACCTTCAGCGCCGGGCTTGTTCCAAATGTCTCCGTGCTAATAAGCCTGCCATTCTCGTCGAGCAGGTCCTTCGAGACCATCTTGTTGCTGGCGTCGTAGCTGATGATCTGCCCTGAATAGGACTGGCCGGTGATGCCGAAGCTTCCCTCGACATGCGACTTGTCAGCGTGGATGATCGAAAAGCTCGTTTCCTGGCCAGTGGAATTATACCGATGGGTTTCGGTCGTTCCATCCGGCTCCCAGCTCGTGGATAGGGTTTTTACATGGCCGGCTGCAAAACGTTCCTGGAGGACCAGTTTTCCCGTAGCATCGTAGGTATAGGCTTCCTCGACATACTCTTTGCCGGTAACGCCGTACGTGGTGCGCGTATAGCTCTTGTCGTCGTGGTAGAGTGTCTCGGAGGTTTTGGCGCCTGTCTCGGGATTGAAATAGGTGACGGTCTTGCGCGAACCATCATCGTTGAAGGTCTGGTCGAACTTCAGTCGGTTAAGCGAATCATACTGCTCATAATGGATCAGGACGCCGTTCTTAGTGATATTGATATCCGACGAACCGTCCGTCTTCCAGGTCTGGACCGTGTTGATGCCATCGGCGCCGATTTTCTGATCGAATACCAGCTTGCTTCCGAGATATCGCTCGGATTCGATAACCTTGCCTTGCTCGTTGTAGATATAAACCTGCCGGTCGTAGCTGCCGCCTGACACCGCCGTGCTGGTCTTGAAGGTAACATCATCGCCCGCGATCTTGTTTAGGACGCCTGAATTTATATAGAGGCGCATCACATAATCGGAGGGGACCGTCAGCATATGCGTGTCCGTGAGGATGATCGATTGAACGCTGGCATCCTTCATGATGCTGTCCATGCGTGCAACGATTTCCGCAGCCGTGCCGATTTCGATACCGGCCGGCGCGGCGGTGATACCGTAGCGACCCGATGAGTCGACAGCGATCGCGCTCAGGCTATGCGCGCCTGTCGTCGAAAAGATGATATTCGTGGTATATCTGCCTAGTCCATCAGTCTCGGCAGTGGCAACGACTTTGCCGTTTTCGTAAATCAAGACTGTAGTGCCGAGCTTTGCGGTACCGCTGATCGTTACCGAATTAGCGCCCGATGGATCGTGCGCGGCATCGCTCATCACGACGGTTGGGGCTCCGATATAGGCGTCTGGACTGGGAAAATTAACTGTGGAGCCGGTCTCGATATCCAGATCGCCGTACACCGCTGCAATAGTTTCCGTTGCGTTAGAATGGCGATAGATGCCTTCAGCCCAGTAGACCCCCTGGTCCTGAATGTAACCGAGCGGCCCCATATAATCGACAATTGTCACTCCGTCGCGCGTTACGACAAGCCGGCCGTTTCCATCAGGGTCGAACGTGGCCTTGATATCCATGTCATAGTTGTGTCCGCGGTGGATATCGTAGGCGTCGGTGAAGATCACTTGTTGAACCGGGTTGCCATTAGCGTCGCTAAAGCCGATGCTAATGCCCATCTTCTCGCCTGTTAGCGTGACTGAGAAGGGCGGAGGGACTACGAGTGCACCCTCGTGCACATTCTGATGGAGCTGGCCGAGGACCAAGAAATAGGCCGTGTTCGGCTGGCCGGGTTCGAGCATAAAGTCATAGGCAACCTGAAGCGGCGTCCCGTAGGTGATCGGCTCTCTGTCGGCGATCTCAACGCGCTCGGAGTCGTGATTGTTAGCCGCATCCCACGGAGCCTGGTCTCCATCGTGCAGCTCGAACCGGATGGCACCTTCCCGCGGCACAGACAAGGCATAATCCTTCGCTCCGCCCTGATACTCAAAGGGTTGGTCGTCCACGTCAATGGAATAGTAACCCGTAAGGGAGCTGTTCCAGTCTTCCGGCTGAATTATGGTGACCATTTGACCGCCGCCTTTTTCGTTTAGATGCAGACAGGGTCCCAAATGAAACTTAAGGTCGTCAAAACTAAAAAGGTAAATTTTGATATTTGTCCCTACATCGCAGGGTCGTTTCACAATAATTGAACAACCGTGAGTGTTTGGAGGGGTCTCGCCACGAAAATTTCACACAGCCTTCAAGAAACTGTGTCGTCCGCGCGCTCATCGTCGCCAAGCAGCAGGCGGCCATTCCGCTAACCCTGAGCCTGATGCAGTTGTCATGAAGTCACCCTCGATCCGACGACATTTTCCCTCATGCCTGGCTTCATGGAGCCTCATCCAGGACTTCAAGCATGGCATCAGCGCGATTTCCAACTATTGTCGGTGAAGGAGTATATCTCGCGGCCCTAATCACAAAATGAAAGGTCCGTTCGTGCGCTCACCGTCGAAACGCTGGCGACATCGAACCTGGCGACTTCGTCTGGCCGCTCGCCTTTCGCAAGGCCTCGCCGCTCATTCAGAAGATCAGGCAGATCTCCGCAGAAAGAGGCGCCAAGGTCTTGGCGCTGAACAATTGCTAAACGCCCACATCGACCCCCACTCCCGATTGGCAGATCTTAATTTCCCGTGGTGAAGCCGGCGAGTCCCAATTGCTCGTCGTTCCCATGACGATCGCCAACGCCGTCATTCTCGACCTCACCGCCATCGATGACGGCCGCTCGCCGCCCATGATCATTGGGTTCAAGGCGTTCCGTGCGAGCCGCAGTCTATCACCGGTGATCCTATAGCAACAGAAATCTGCCGCGTGCCAAAACCAGGATGATCACGATCGGAAAAGATCCTTACTTATCTGCCAGGCCAAAGGTATTTCGACCAACGGAAAGAAAACTTGTCGCCGATGCACCCATGCAGGAAATTCACTGCTCGCGGAATGTGTGGCTCATCTGATCCATGAACGGTTTTGTCATGTAGGAAATAACGGAACGGTCAGCTACCTTGATAAAGACTTCCGCAGGCATGCCAGGATAGAGCGCTTTGCCTGTGAGTTTCTGCAGGCTTTCCGGCTCCGGCTTGATGCGGACGGGATAGTAGTCGATGCCGCTGCGCTGCTCGGTGACGACGTCAGGCGAGATTGATACGACGTCACCCTTCACCTCCGGCGTTGTCCGCTGGTCGAAGGCGCTGAAGCGGATATCGACCTTCTGGCCGAGTGTGAGCTGGTCGATGTCGCGTGTGGCGATCTTCGCCTCGATCGTCAGGTCGCGCTGATCCGGCGCCAGCAGCATCAATACTTCACCGGGATTTACCACACCGCCGACGGTATGAACGGTTAGCTGATAGATGCGGCCGCTCATCGGTGCGCGCAGCTCCAGCCGGTTCAACTGATCGACGGCAGCGATGCGACGCTCCTGCATCTCCGAAATCTTGGCCTCGATGTCCGTCAGGTCCTTGGAATTCTCGGTTCTTCGATCTTCATCGAGCTGTAGAATCTGCAGATTGATCTCGGCAATCTTGCCTTCGGCCTGCGCACGCGACGCCAGGCGCTCACCTCGATTTCCGTCGAGCTCGACGCGCTGGCGCTTCAGGCCGTTGACCCGCTGCATGGTGACGATCTGCTGGTCGTAGAGCTTCCTGGCAGCATCATATTCCTGATCGACAAGTCGGGTGGCTTCGTCATTCGATGCGAGCTGCAGCGTTTCGCCCTGTATCTCCTCGGCAAGCTGTGCTTTGCGCTCTTCCAGCTGCTTGCGCATGCCGATAAGCGAGGATTGGCGGGCGTTGAAGAGCTGCAACTCGCCGTCTATCAGGTTCTTGCTGGCGGTGATATCGACACCATTTGCTGCAATATCGTCCACGGAAAACTCCGTTGCGCCGATGCGTTCGGCCTGCAGGCGGGCGCGTCGCACGTAAAGCTGGGCGAGATTGCTGTCGACGATGGCGAGATTGGCCTTAACGGATGCGCTGTCGAGACGCAGGAGAACATCGCCGGCCTGGACATGGGCCCCTTCCCTTGCAAGCAATTCCGAGACGATGCCACCTGTGAGATGCTGAACCTTCTTCACGTTCTGGTCGATAATGACCGTAGCCTGCCCGACCACGGCATTTGAAAGCGCTGTCGAGGCCGCCCAGCCGCCCATGCCGCCGACAAGTGCGACGGATAGCGCCCAGACGGACAGGATATGACGGTTCAACGAGTATTGCGATTGCATCGTCATCGGCCCTGCTCCAGACTTTCTCCAACGACTTTCAAAGACGCCTGTTTTGGTTGCTCGGTGAAATTGTCGGTACGGATAACCGCGGCAAGCACCTGGTCCTTCGGCCCGAAGGCCACCGCTTGCCCATCGCGCATCGCCAGCACCAGATCGACGCTCGAGAGCGTGCTCGGCCGGTGGGCGACTACGATAACGATGCCGCCGCGCTGACGAACGCCCGATATCGCGCCAGCCAGCGCCGTCTCGCCGTCAATGTCCAGGTTCGAATTCGGTTCGTCGAGAATGACGAGGAAAGGATCGCGGTAGAGCGCACGGGCAAGCGCAATGCGTTGACGCTGACCGGCCGATAGCATGGATCCGCCCGGCCCTATTTCCGTGTCGTAGCCCTTCGACAGCCGCAGGATCAGCTCGTGGACACCCGCTTTGCGGGCTGCTGAGATGATTTCTTCGGCCGTCGCATCCCTGCGAAAGCGCGCGATATTATCGGCAACGGTGCCGGCAAAAAGCTCGACATCCTGTGGCAGGTAGCCGACATGGGGCCCAAGCGAGGCCTCGTCCCACTGGTCGAGCGCAGCTCCGTCGATGCGCACCGACCCTCGATACGCTGGCCAAAGACCCACCACAGCGCGCACGACCGACGATTTGCCGGAAGCGCTCGGTCCGATAATGCCGAGTGCACTTCCGGCCCGTATAGTGAAACTGACCCCCTGGACGATGACCTCTTGCTTGCCGGGCGGGCCGCTTGAAATAGCTTCCACGGCAAGCTCGTGGGAAGGGGTCGGCAGGGCGAGCGGCGACACGGTCTCGGGCAGCAGAGCCAGCGTCTGGCGCAGCCGGATCCACGATTGCTGAGCCGCAACGAAGCTCCTCCAGTTTGCGATCGCCTGCTCGACTGGCGCTAACGCCCGCGATGTCAGGATCGAAGCTGCAATGATGATCCCGCCCGAGGCCATGTTTTCGATGACGAGCACGGCGCCAGCAGCAAGCACGCCCGACTGGAGCACTATGCGGAAAGTCTTCGAGACGATCGAATAGCCGTTAATCGTATCGGCATTGCTGCATTTAACATCCCGATACGCATCGTTGCACGCCGACCAACGATCGGCGAGCTCGTTCGCCATTCCCATAGCGTGAACAACCTCCGCATTGCGCTGCGCTGCGCTTGCCAGCGCGTTCCTTTCAGTCGCGAGTTCGTAGACCCGCTTGGCCGAAGACTGTGAGCTGCGGTTCGTCAGATAGGTCAGCACCGTCATGATCAGCGCGCCACAGACAGCGATGATACCGATGACCGGATGAAACAGGAAACAGATGCCGACATAGAGCGGCATCCAGGGCAAATCGAAGAAGGCTGAGGGGCCGGGGCTGGAAAGGAAGGTCCGAATCTGATCGAAGTCCCGCAGCACGGAAAGCCCGTCACCGGCCACACTACCTTTGAGTGGCGCTTTGAGCGTCGCCTTGAACACGCGCCGGCTCATCACCTCGTCGAAGACACCGGATATGCGGACGAGGATGCGCCCGCGCACGAGATCGAAGGCGCTTTGGAAAGCGTAGAGCAGCAGTGCTAACAGCGCGAGCGCGATTAGCGATGGAATGCTACGGCTCGGTATGATGCGGTCATAGACCTGCAACATGAAAAAGGAACTCGTTAGATAAAGAAGATTCACCAGCGCACTGGCAACGCCAACGGCGACAAGTCCCTTGCGGCTACGCCTCAGCGCCTCTGAGGCGAGGTCTTTTCCGCCGTTCTGGGCCGGCAAGAGCCCGGGTCTGTTCAACATCGCATCTCCGTGAACCACTGGAGCGATCGTACATATGAATCTGTCAAGGATTCCCCAACGTAACGCGGACCGCCATTAAATGGTGAATGAGTTCTAATTCTGACCATGAGTTCTAATTCTGACCAATTGTGCAGGGCCGGCTGACACCCGTCGAAAATCGCAATGGATGACCCCGCTCGGGCTACGCCCCTCCCGGCGAGCCCATCCACGCGCCGAAGGAGCCGACTTTTTGCGCGCCGTGGGCTGGTTATTTTGCTCCGCGGTTGACTTATTTCCGTACTGTTAGCGCGATTGTTGTGGCGATCGGACGACCGCCACAACGGGTATAGTTACAGGAGAAAATCGCCTGCTCCCAGGTGGACGAGGCCCTGCAGCTGAATCTGGAAGTCATGAACGCCGTCGCCGTTCAGGTCGCCCTGGATAACGGTAGCATCATTCGCGGATCCAGCCTTGTCTTCATAGTGCCAAGTGAGCGCGCCAGCCTTGTGGTCGAAAGAGGCATTCTCCTGCGCCAGGAAATGGAAGGTTCCATTGCCCTGCGCAGAGCCATTCGCATCTATCGCCGAGACGTCGATCTTATCGACGCCTTTCTGGAAGTCGGTGATGACGTCGCGGTTCGAGCCGGACCCGGCTTCCGCCGGTGCTTTGAAGACAAACGTATCCGAGCTGATGCCACCGGTCATGATGTCCTTTCCGGCACCACCAATGATGACGTCCGTGCCGGCGCCGCCGTCCAGCTTGTCCGCGCCGGCCCTGCCATCGAGAACGTTGCTGCCGCTATTGCCGGTCAGCACGTCGTTGTAGCTGGAGCCAGCCACGTTTTCGATGCTGACGAACTTGTCACCGGTGGCATTCCCGCCCGATGCGGCCCCAGTCGCCAAGTTGACGTTGACCGCGCCGGAGCCCCAATAGCTGGCCGTATCGTTTCCGTCGCTGCCATTGATGACGTCCCCGCCGGCGCCGCCGTTCATTTTGTCCGCGCCAGCCCCGCCATCGAGCACGTTGCTGCCGCTATTGCCGCTCAGCACGTCGTTGTAGCTGGAGCCAGTCAAGTTTTCGATGCTGACGAACTTGTCACCGGTGGCTTGCCCGCCCGATGTGGCCCCAGTCGCCAGGTTGACATTGACCGCGGTGGAGCCCGCGTAGCTGTCCGTGTCGTTGCCACTGCCGCCGTCGAGCACGTCCGCGCCGGCGCCGCCCTTCAACACGTCACTACCGCCGAGACCCTTGAAGGTTTCGTTGCCGCCGTTGGACTGGCCGGTGTGTGGCATGATGTCGTTGCCGTCGGTGCCGATGAATTCCTTCGTCGGCGTGGTTGGCGTTCCCGGTTGTGTCGGCGTGGTTGGCGTTCCCGGATTCGTCGGCGTAGTGGGCGTTCCCGGTGTCGCGGTGGAGCCCGATTCATAGGCACCGACATCGACAGTTCCAACGACGCGAGCGTGGCCGTCCAGATCGTTCGAGGCGACGCCGTACGTGCTGGTTCCGTGATCGATCGCCAGCGAGCCGGAGCCGAGGTGGAAGTTATCGCTCGCTGCCCCCAGGAATTTCGGATCGACCCCGAGCTGGTTGCCGTTCGCCGTGCTCGGCATCGCGTTGCCGCCGTCGGTCTTGACCGATGCCTGGCCGGCCGTGCCGTTGTAGGTGATGTTGTTGGCCCAGACGACGTTGTTGTTGGCGCCGCCGATAGACGTGTTATCGATCGCAGTGTTGTTCTTGTTCACCGATGGGTCCGCTACGGCAATGTTGTTGACCCAGGTGTTGTTGTTTGACGCCGAGTTGCTGAGCTCGCCGCGCCAGGTGCCGGTGTTCGCCGGGTCCTGATTGTTGTGGTACGCGGTGTTGTTTTTCACCGTGACGGAGTCGCTCCAGGTAACCTGGATGCCTTTGCCGCCGTTCTCGTAGACGAGGTTGTTCTCGACCAGGGTCTTGAACGTGTAGTTCGGATGACCGCTCGCCTGCGTGCTCTGGAAATCGTCGATGATGATGCCGTTGCCATCGGTGTGCGCACCCGACTTCGTGACGTTGTCGTGGGAGATGTTGTTGCGCACGATCGTCCGGTAGCCGTCCGTCGAGGTATCGCCGGTGATGTTCCGGTTCTCGTAGATCGAGATGCCCGAGAACCAGCCCGACGACGCGTTATTGTAGGTCTCGTTGCCTTCGATTTTGATGAAGTCCGACTGGTTGAACTGAATGCCCGACTCCCCGGCGTCGTGGACCTTGTTGTTGAGGATCTGGACGTGGTGGACGTTGTTCGCTTCGATGCCGTCGCCGTTGCCGCCCTTGATGTCGAAGCCGTCGATTGTCACGTAGTTGCCGTTGACACTGATCGCGTTGTGCGAGCCCGCGGGCGGCCGGATCAGCGCCCCGCCGGGCACTTCAGAGCGTAGCGTAATGTTGCCCGCCGCCGAGCCGTCTTTGTCGATGTTGATGGCCTCGTTGTAGGTCCCTGCTTTCACCACAACCTCGTCGCCGGGCCTAAGGTTCGCTGACATCGCCTCGCTGATCGTGCGGAAGGGAGAAGTGGTACTGCCGTTACCGCCGCCGCTGCTGCTCGAAGCTACGTAGTATGTCGTCATGGTCTTGTTCCTCAACCTTAGCGTTGTCTTT
>Ga0102591_1003831_pt1 | contig 12763 bp, 11 predicted proteins | sample AraplaCol_mCL_r2_2_FD_76860 | JGI IMG/M metagenome (GOLD analysis project Ga0102591, IMG submission 76860) | Arabidopsis root microbial communities from North Carolina, USA - plate scrape MF_Col_mCL_r2 (SPADES assembly) (version 2) | ecosystem: Host-associated > Plants > Roots > Endosphere... | reverse complement strand
GTAATGCTTGACCACCCGCAGGAACGGCTTTGCCCACCAGGCCTTGGAGATGCCGGTATCGACCGCGAAGCTCGCGTCGATCGGCAGCACGGCGTGCAGCAGCGGGCCGTCGATCAGGCTGACATGGTTCGGCGCGATCAGCATGCGCGTGCATGGAGGCGGCAGGTTCTCGAGCCCGCGAACCTCGGTGCGGAACAGCGCGCGGAACAAGAGCGCGCCGAAGTCGCGCACGCCTTCCTTGCCCCACTTGGTCAGCACGAACCACACCGCGCCGAAGCTGGCGGCGCCGAGGCCGAAGAAGATCCAGCCGATATGGAGGCCAGTCGCCTGCAACAGCGCGACGAACAGCGAGCCGACCACCATGAAGGCGGCTTGCAACACGTTGCCCGCGGCGATGATGCGGGCTCGCTCGGACGGTGCCGACCAGGCCTGCACGGCGGCGAAGGACGGAACGACGAACAAGCCGCCGCCGAATGCGAAGGCGACGAAATCGATCAGCATGCGCAGGCCGGCGAACGAGGTTGCGAAGTCCAGCGCGGCGATCTCGTGTCCCTTGCTGGTCACGCCGATGGCCCAGGCGAGGTCGAGGCCGGCAAACCCCATGATGATGGCGCCGATCGGCACCAGCGCGAGGTTCGGGCGAACGTGGCTCAGTTGCGCCGCGAACAGCGAGCCGATGGCGATGCCGATCGCGAAGGTCGCCAGACACAGCGTCACCACGCCTTCGGTGCCGCCAACGACCTCCTTGACCAGCGCCGGCAGCAGCGACAGCACGATGGCGCCGACCAGCCAGAACCAGGAGACGATCACGGTGCCGTCCCACAGCCGACGGTCCGCATGGAGCGTCCTCAGCAGGCTGAGGGTCGAGGTCCAGGGATTGGCGTTGACGGGCAGATCGGGCGCGGAGGGCGTTGTCTGCGGAATGCGGGAAGCGAAGGCCCAGGACAACAGAGCCAGCACGACCACGGCCGATGCGACCCAGCCCATATGGGCGGAGCCGGCCACGAACTGGCCGCCGGCGACGGTGCCGAGCAGGATGGCCATGAAGGTCGCACCCTCGACCAGCGCGTTGCCGGTCGCGAGCTCGCCGAGCTCGAGCTGGTCCGGCAGCATGGAATATTTCACGGGGCCGAACAGGGCGGCGATGATCCCGAACAGCGCGAGCGCTGCGAACAACAGCGGCACCGAGTGCAGGAAGAAGCCGGCGGCGGCGAAGCAAGCGGCGAAGATCTCGGCGAATTTGAGCCGTCTTGCGACGACGGATTTGACGTATTTGTCGGCGAGCTGTCCGCCGAGCCCGGACAGGATGAAATAGGGGAAGATGAAGACGGCGCCTGCCACCGTCACCAGCGCATCGCCGTGGCCGGTCGCGGCACTGTAAAGCAGGATGATGACGAGTGCGTTCTTGAGCACATTGTCATTGAGCGCCGAGAAGAATTGCGCCCAGAACAGCGGCGCGAAGCGGCGTGACGACATCAATTCCCTGATCATGACTAGTCCTGTTTTGGAAAGGCAGCCTGAGGTTGTTTCGGTGGCGGTGAAAGCGTCACGACCGGAAGGGCATGGGACGAACGATTGCAGAGTGACGATTGTCGTCGGCCTGCCTCTGTCCCCTCGATCCCTCCGATCCTGTTGGTCTCCTAATGGTCTCGTTAGGTTCGCAAATTTCCGGTTTCGGCCGCGTCGGCTCTGGGTGGGAGGGCCGCGCTGACCCGGATATGCGACGGGCCGTGAGCAAAAACTGAACCGTACCGGTAAGGCCCGCGACATCGGCTGCGAATGTCGGCAAATGGTAAGTCCTTCATTGCAGCCTTTTCTTGGATTCGAACCGCCGCGGCGCGCGTCTCAGGTGAGATGGGCGAGGTGGCGAAAGGGCGAGAAGCGACCAAGCAGGCTGAACCTGCGGCCTTCACGACGGACGCGGCTACGGTTGGCGCGCCACATCCGGAAGGTCGCGCGGCGCTCGGCGAGCACGCCGGCAATGTCGCAGGCGTTTGCGATGCGATCGATCGGCGTCATCGCGAGCTTGAGGGCAGCCCGGCCAAGGCCGGTCACGAGGGCGGCGGCGTCATCGATGAAAGTGGTGACGATATCAACAGCGAGGGTTTGCATTTTGCAGGTCTCCGGGTTAGATTGAACAATGTTCACATTGGTAGCTTGAAAATGAACAATGTTCAAGAAGAATCGTTGCGGGACCAGAAAAAAAATCGCCGCCGGGTCCAGATCCTGGAGATCGCCCGCGGCATCATTGCCACTAAGGGCTTGAGATCACTCAAGGTTCGGGACGTCGCCGAAGCCGCCGGCTGCTCCGTCGGAAGCGTCTATAACGAGTTCGGTGACTTCGACGGGGTGATCTTGACCGTCAATCGGGAGACGGTTCAGGCGCTTACGGCGCGGCTTGCCGGGGTTCCGGCCGAGGATCCGGTTCGCCAGCTCTACGGGCTTGCCGAGACCTATCTCGAATTCTTTGCGGAGCACGCCAATTTGCTGCGTTCGCTGTTCGAGCATCGGATGGAGGACGATCGCCCCTATCCGGACGACATCCTTCAGATGGTGATGGACGCGTTCGCGCTGATGCACCCGCCTCTGGTGCGGCTGCTACCGGATGCGGATGACGTGAAGATCGCGCTGCTGTCGCGCACCCTGTTTTCCGCGGTGCACGGCATCATCTCGCTCGGTCTCGAGGAGCGCATGGTGGCGGTGCCGCCCCAGTTGCTGCGCCAGCAGGTTGAGCAGTTCCTCGACGCGCACCTCGCGGGCCTCGGGATTCTGCCTTTGCGGTGACAGGGCGAGCAGCCTCAGGCGCGTGCAGCTTCGCGTGGCCGTGCTGCAATGAGGACGACGTCGGGCCGCACTCCGTCGACCTGAACCCGGTTGCGTCCCTTTTCCTTGGCGCGATAGCAGGCGGCATCCGCGCGCCGCATCGCGTCCTCGAGCGTGGTGTCGCGGTCGGTGATGCAGGTGATGCCGATGCTGGCGGTCACTGCAAAGCAACGATCGTCCCAGGCGAAGCTGAACAGTTCGAGCGATCGCCGCAGCCGTTCGGCGACGTCGGCTGCGTCGAACGGCGAGCACTGCGGCAGGATCAGGCCGAATTCGTCGCCGCCGAGCCGGGCCACCAGATCATGCGGCCGCCGGTCTTGTTGCAGGAGGCGCGAGACCTGGCAGAGCAGGCGGTCGCCCGCCAGATGGCCGCAGCTGTCGTTGACGTTCTTGAACTGGTCGAGGTCGAGCAGGATCAGGCCCAGCGAGCCTGCCGCAATAGTGTCCAGCTCGCCTTGCAGGCGGGCCTCGAAGGCGCGACGGTTGGCAAGGCCTGTCAGCCAGTCGTGCGAGGCCTGCCAGGCCAGGCGCTCCTTCTCGGCATGCAGGGCATCCTCGAACGCCTGTCGTTGCAGCACCAATCGCCGGGTGTGCCAGATCAGGAGCAGGATCAGCGTCACGGCGGTGACGATGTTGATGCAGGTCAGCGTCAACTTGATCGCGCGGGAGCCTTCGCCCAGGACCGTGGAGAAGCGGTTCGCATGCACCGTGAACTGGGTGTTGAGCTCCGAGAGCCGAGACGACAGGAATTGCAGGCGGCTGCCATCCCGAACCGGGCCGTTCTCCAGCTCCGACCGGATGACCTCGCCGAACACGCTCAGCTCCAGCAGCATGGGATCGGTGGCGGCCCACTCGCGGATGGCTTCCTGGAGGAAGCTGACGCGATTGAAATAGCGAAACAGCCAGATCAATCCCGGAACGTCATCGGGATGGTTGCCGCCCTGCAGGAAGCCGATGCGAGCGGCCTCGACGTCGACCGGATCGCGCTCGAGCGCCCAGCGAGCGAACTCGTCGCCGATGGGAACGGCGAGCGAGGCCTGGTACTGCGCGAACTGGCTCTTGTCGCCCGAATGCAGATAGCGATTGAGGAAATAGACGGCGTTCTTCTGCGAGCGCGACCATAGCGCTTCGCCCGCGACATAGGCGCGGACCGATGACATCACCTCGAGGCTGAATCCCGCAATCGTCGCCTGGAGGACGACGACCATCACGAAAGGCGAGACGAGCTTGATGACGTGAAGGAAGCTGTGTCCCTTCGTCGACGTCGATGTTCTCCGAAACACCCTCAGTTCCCCAAATCGATCAACGACCCCAGCGGAGTGATGCGCCTGCAACGCCAAGTAGAGGAGATGGTTGCTTAACTCGACCTGAAAGAGACGAGGGACTGCATCGCAGGGTGAAGGCGTCGTGAAGTGGATGCGTGCAGATCGTAGCAAATGCCGACAAGCCGGAACCTGTGCTGCATCGGCGAACCGATGCCTCGCATTCGTCCTGCGCGGTTTACTTGATCGAGAGAGTTGGGGCCGGTGCTAGACCAGCACCGGCTTGCGCACGCGGCCGGCGTCGCCGAACACCCGCAGGTAACGCTCGATCTCCGAGGGCAGGCCGGTCGCCTTCTCCGGATTGTCGGAGAGCTTGACGGCCGGGTGGCCGTCGGCCGACGACACCTTGCAGACCAGCGAGATCGGATCGAGATTGAACGAGCCGTCCGGGGTGCAGCCGACGAAGTCGTTGGTGAGGTTGGTGCCCCAGCCGAAGGAGAGCCGCACGCGGCCGGTGAAGTGGTGATAGGTCTCCTCGATCGAGCCGACGTCCATCGCGTCGGAAAAGACGAGCAGCTTGTCCCTGGGGTTGCGGCCCTTCTTCTCCCACCAGGCGATGATCTCCTCGCCGGCCTGGATTGGCGGCGCGCTGTCGGGGCGGAAGCCGGTCCAGTCGGCGACCCATTCCGGCGCATCGCGCAGGAACGCTTTCGTACCGAAGGCGTCGGGCAGTGCGATCAGGAGGTTGCCGCCGTAGGTCTGACGCCACTGGTCGAGAATGCGATAGGGCGCCCAGCGCAACTCCTCGTCGTCCTTGGCGAGCCCGGCCGCGACCATCGGCAGCTCGTGCGCGTTGGTGCCGATGGCCTCGAGGTCGTTGTCCATCGCGAGCAGCACGTTGGAGGTGCCGATGAATGAGGGGCCGAGGCCTTCCTTCACCGCCTCGACGCACCAGCGCTGCCAGAGGAAGCCGTGGCGGCGGCGGGTGCCGAAGTCGGAGAGCCGCAAATTCTCCAGCTTGCGCAGCCGCTCGACCTTGGTCCACAGCTTGGCCTTGGCGCGGGCGTAGAGCACGTCGAGCTCGAAGCGGCCGCGGCCCTTCATCGCTGCGCGCGAGCGCAGCTCGTTGAGGATCGCGAGCGCCGGGATTTCCCACATCGAGGTGTGGGTCCACGGTCCGTGGAAGTGCAGCTCGTACTGGCCTTCGACCTTGCGCAGCTCGTATTCGGGAAGGCGGAATTCGGAGAGCCAGCGGATGAAGTCCGCCGAGAACATGTGGGTCTTGCCGTAGAACGTGTTACCGGCAAGCCAGATCAGCTCTTTCTTGCTGAAGCGGATGGTGCGGGCATGGTCGAGCTGGGCGCGCAGCTCGCCCTCGTCGATGATCTCGGCGAGCCGCACATGGCGCGAGCGATTGATGACCGAGAAGGTCACTTTCTGACTCGGGTAATCCTCCCGAATCATTTGCAACATCAATAGCTTGTAGAAGTCGGTATCGAGCAGGCTGCGGATGATGGGATCCAGCCGCCAGCTGTGATTGTAGGTCCGGCTCGCAATGTCGGTCACTGTCATGGGGGGATTTTAGCGTGGCGGCCCGCGCGCAACCAGTGGGTTTGGCGAGGGGCAGGCCCCGGTGCCCGCAGGGGCCGGCGGCCGTGCCGCGCCGGGCAGGGCACGTCAGGACCGGTGAAAGAGCTCCTTGGTCCAGCGCAGCGGCGCGGTCAGCCGCCATGAGGTGGAGCTCTGCACGGCTGCAAGTTGTGCGCGCGCCTCGTCCCGCTCCGCCAGGCATCCGTGCCGGTCGGCCGCGACCGCCTGGAGCTCAGCCAGGGCGGAATCCCGCTCCGTCGTGATCCAGTCGCGCATGGCCGCGTCCTCACGCCAGAGGCTGAACTGCCGTGCAAGCGCCCCGCGCAAGGCCGCGCCCATCCGCTCGCGCAAGGGCGCGGTGGTCGCATCGGCCTCGATCATCTTGAGGCGCGTCGACGGATTGCTGATCCCAGCGTAGTGGTGGACGATCGGATCGGGGGCCACGGCTAGACCGGGAATCGAATTCCAGGCCGTGTCGAGGTGTGCGACGCCGGATCGGTTGGGCTCGTCAGGGCGATCCGGACCGAGTCCAAGGCAGCCGTCATAGCCGAGGAGGTGGAGGATCGTGGCCTGATCGAACCAATGATGCGGCAATTGGTCGGTGTCCCAGACTTGCTTGAAAAATCGGCGCGACCAGTCGCTCACGCGGATCAGCATCACGCCCGAATTGAAGTGCGGGATGAAATCCGCCGCCACGATCTCGGATGTATCCGGGCCGTGCCAGGCCATGTGCAAGTGAGCGCCGTCCAGGGCAGCCGTTCTGATATCGACGTCGTTGCGGAGCACGATGGCGTCGACATCGATCCAGAGCACGAAGTCGAAATCATCTTCGAGGACGGCACGGATCGCCTCGATCTTGAGCCATCCGCGCGGACGCGTCCATCCGTCTCCGCGGACGAAGCGCAGCTCGTATCCATGTGCCGCAGCAAGGGCCTTCATGCGGGGGACGGTGATATCTGCGAGCGGCTGCTGAACGGAATCGCAGGCTGTCAGAAGGCAGACGCTGGACTTCACGAGGCTTCCCCGGACGCCCCCGACGGACGTTCCATTCGTACGGCGAGGGGAATTTTAGCGTAGTCCTCGCGGCACAGCCAATAGCCCCGGCGTGAACGGTCGTTCGCAACCGGCGCATCGACATCAGGTCGCGGCGGCCGTCGCCACAGACTCCAGCTGTGTTCGCACCCAGCGATGGGCGGGGTCTTTCTGATAGCGCTGGTGCCAGACCATGAACATCGGCAGCTCGGCGAGCGTCTGCGTCCGAGACGCCAGCGGAATCCGCGTTTGCGCGAAACCGTGCATGACCCCGGATGCCAGCAGGCTCGGCATGCTCGCCAGCATCTGCGAGCCGCGAAGGAAGGACGGCACGCCGGAAAAGCTCGGCACCGAGATCGCGATGTCGCGGTGAAGACCGTTGGCCGCCAGCCGGCGGTCGAAGTCGAGCCGCTCGTTGTCGGTGTAGACGACGGTGATGTGGCGCGCGGCGAGATAGGCCGCGCGGCCGCTCGGCGCGGTGCGCATCTTGGGGTCGAAGTAGCAGACGTAATGATCGCTCAAGAGGCGCTTCTGCACGATGTCGGCGCCGGATGGCGGCAGCGGGGTGATCAGGAGATCGCAGCGGTTCTCGCGCAGCATCGCCGGCGAGGGCGATTGCGACGGGATCACGCGCAGGTTCAAACCCTTCACTTGCGCGGCGACGCGATCGAAGAACCGCGGCAGCAGCAGATCGCGCTGAAAATCATTGGCGGCGATCGTCAGCGAAAGCTGCGCGCGTGCCGGCTCGAACGTGACGCCGCCGGCAAAGCTCCGCATCTCGTCGATCAGCGCCCGTGCCTTCGCGGCGAGCGCCTGCGCATGTGCGGTGGCGACGATGCCGCGGCCGGATTTCGCGAACAGCGGATCGCCCGCGATCCGCCGCAGCTTGTTCAGGGCGTGACTGACCGCCGATTGCGTCAGGCCGAGCCGGGTTGCGGCCGCGGTCACCGATCCCTCCTCCAGCACGGCGAGGAACAGTTCGAGCGCGTGGCCGTCGAGCGCCAAATGATCGATTTCTTTCATGAAATATATTATAATCGATCTATTTATTCGGGGAATAGCCCGCGCCATGATCTCCCGATAAGCCGCGCGTCCGGACCCGGGCGCCCCAGGGAGAGAGACACGATGAATGCCCAGGCGCCAGCCTTGCGGGATCCCCGCCTCAACCGTCCCGAGCCCTTTACGTCGCCGCTCGGGGATGGCGGCTTCTTCCAGCGCGACCGCTCCATCCATCCGCCCGCGCATGCGCCGGGCTACAAATCCTCGGTGCTGCGCTCGCCGCGCCAGTCGCTGCTGTCGCTGGAAGGCTCTATCTCGGAGATCACGGGACCGGTGTTCGGCCACAACGATCTCGGCCCGCTCGACAACGATCTGATCCGCAACTACGCCAAGGACGGCGATCCCGTCGGCGAGCGCATCATCGTCCATGGCCGCGTGCTGGACGAGACCGGCCGCGGCGTGCCGAACACGCTGGTCGAGTTCTGGCAGGCCAATGCCGGCGGCCGCTACCGGCACAAGAAGGATACGTATTTGGCGCCGATCGATCCCAATTTCGGCGGTTGCGGACGCGCGCTGACCGACGACACCGGCTACTACTATTTCCGCACCGTGAAGCCGGGCCCTTATCCCTGGCGCAACTACGTCAACAGCTGGCGCCCCGCCCATATCCACTTCTCGGTGTTCGGCTCATCCTTTACAAAACACCTGATCACGCAGATGTATTTCGAGGGGGATCCGCTGATCCCGGTCTGCCCGATCCTGACCACGATCCCGGTCAAGGACGCGCTGGATCGCCTGGTTGCGCCGCTCGATCTCAATGCATCGACGCCGTTCGACTCGCTCGCCTACCGCTTCGACATCGTGCTGCGCGGCCAGCGTTCGACCTATTTTGAAAATCGCACCGCGGGGAACTGAGTCCATGCCGCAGCCGCTCAACTATCTCAAGGAAACCGCCTCGCAGACCGCCGGGCCCTACGTCCATATCGGCCTGATCCCGGCCATGGCGGGCTTCGACATCTTCGAGAAGAATTTTTCAAACGTGCTGGCGACGCCGAACACGCAAGGCGAACGCATCACGCTGGAGGGAAAGGTGCTCGACGGCAGCGGCTCGCCGCTGCGCGATGTGCTGCTCGAGATCTGGCAGGCCAATGCGAGCGGTCGCTACAACCACCCGGCCGATCGCTCGGCCGGTGTGCTGGACCAGGACTTTCGCGGCTGGGGCCGCGGGGGCTCGGATTTCGACAGCGGCCTCGTCACCTTCGAGACCATCAAGCCCGGCGCCATCACCGACAAGACCGGTCGCAAAGGCGCGCCGCACATCAATGTCTGGATCGTCGCGCGCGGCATCAATATCGGCCTCAACACGCGGCTCTATTTCTCCGATGAAGAGGCCGCCAACGCCGCCGATCCCGTGCTCAATCTGGTCGAGCCGGCGGTGCGCCGCAAGACGCTGATCGCCACGCGCAGCGAGCGCGCCGGCAAGGTCGTGTATTCCTTCACGATCAATCTGCAGGGGCCCGAGGAGACCGTGTTCTTCGATGTCTGAGGGGCCGGCGGCCGTCCCGCAGGATCACTCCACCCGGTCGCCGCGATGGATCGTTCCGCGCGCGAGAAATTGCGACTGACGCATCTCGCGCGATCCCGGTCGCTCGACCGGATCGCGCCCCACTTTCGGTTTCAGTTCGGCCAAATCAATGAATATGTCCGCCTGCCGGCGCAAATCGTCGGCGACCATGGGGGGCTGAGTGGAGAGTGTGGAGACAACTGTCACGCGGACACCGCGTCGTTGCAGCGCTTGCACCAGCGAACGAAAGTCCCCATCACCCGAGAACAACACGATCTGATCGACGTGCTCGGCGAGCTCCATCGCACTCACCGCGAGGTCGACATCCATGCTGCCCTTCACTTTGCGGCGGCCGGTGGTGGCGTCGACGAACTCCTTGGCGAACTTGGTGACGACGGTGTAGCCGTTATAGTCGAGCCAATCGATCAACGGGCGGATTGACGAATACTCCTGATCCTCGATGACGGTGGTGTAGTAGAAGGCGCGCAACAGCACGCCTCGGCTTTGAAATTCGCCGAGCAGACGCTTGTAGTCGATGTCGAAGCCGAGCGCCTTGGAGGTGGCATAGAGGTTGGAGCCATCGATAAAGAGTGCGATCTTCTGAAGCGAAGACATTCTGCACAAATCTCCAGTCCCGCGCGAAAGCTGCCCGGTCCAGCCACCAAGCGCGGCGTGTCGGCCGGAAAACATTGAAGCGCCGATGGCTTGCTGAAAAAGCAGCGCAGACGACCTGACAGGGGCGGCCGTCTTGCGCCAAGGTTAGGGAGGTTCCCATGCCACCAGCGCCAAGGCGCCGAACGCAGCCACACTAAGGCGCGCGCATTCCCCACTCAATTGTACGGAGGTAAAGGGCCTCTATCCAAAGGATAGGAGGCCATATACGAAGGTAAGTGGTCGCGCCGGCGGCAGAGGCCATGCGACGTGCGGCGTAGCCTCCAAGCATCGCCGCGCCTGGTCTCTCGTCGATGTGTCACCTTTCGTCGCCATGCAGCCGCGCGCGAAAGTCGCGCGGTGATAGTCCCGTGGCCGTGGCATAGACACGGCTGAAATAGGCGGGGTCCTCGAAGCCGAGGGCATAGGCGATCGTCGAGACCGGCAGATTGGTATAGACGAGATTGCGCCGCGCCTCGCGGATCAGGCGGTTGAGGATCAGGTGCGAGGCGGTGTCGCCGGTCGCCGCCCGTGTGATCCGATTGAGATGGGTCGGCGTGATCGACAGCGCCTTGGCATAATCCGCAACACTCCAGCGTTCCAGATGATGCTGCTCCAGCAGCGCCTCGAAGCGGCGGAACAGTCCGCTTTCCACCGTGCCATTGCCGCCGCTCTCGCTGGTGAGCGCGCGTGCCACGAGCCCGATCATGGCCGACGACAGGGCGCGGAGCACATGGGCGCGGCCGAACTCACGCGCGGCGTGCTCGGCAAAGATCTGTTTCATGGTGGTGCGGATCTGCGGTGTACCGCGCACCACAGCCGATCGCGACAGGGCTCCGCGCAGGCCTTCGGCGGCGAGCAGGGCCTCGTCCAGGATTTCGGCGGCGAGGGTCAGCACCCAGCCTTGCGTATCGGGCTCGAAGCGGAAGCCGTGGACGTGGCCGACCGGCACGTTGACGATCTGCATCGGCTTGAGCGGTACCAGGCGCCCGTCGAGCGTCGCTTCGCCGCCGCCGCGCTCGATCAGCAGCACCTGATGCAGCCGGGCATGGCGATGCACGGCTAGCGTCCAGTCATGCAGCACCGAGCGGGACGCAATCGTCTCGCAATGCACGACGTCGGGCAGATCGCCGGACTCGCCGAACAGATTGTAGACCCGGATCGCCGGGGCGGCTGCTGCGCTTCTCATGTTCGAATAGTACAAGACAAAGGCGAAAGCCTCCATCGGTTCACGGGGCTGAATCTGCAAAAAAGTGCCGACGGGAGGGACGCGAAAATGAAGGTTCAGGTCTGCATCATCGGCGGTGGGCCATCGGGGCTGCTGTTGTCCCAGCTTTTGCACCTGAAGGGCATCGACACGGTCGTGCTGGAGAAATACAGCCGCGACCACGTGCTGGCCCGCATTCGCGCCGGCGTGCTGGAGCACGGCTTTGCAAAGCTGATGCGCGAGGCGCAATGCGGCGAGCGGATGGACCGCGAGGGCGAGATCCATGGCGGATTCGAGATCGCCCATGACGGCATGCTCTCCCACATCGACCTGCACAAGCATTCCGGCGGCAATTCGGTGCTGGTCTATGGCCAGACCGAGCTGACGCGCGATCTCTACGAGGCGCGCGACCGGCTTGGCGGCAAGGTCGTGCACAATGCCGAGGACGTCACGCCGCACGATCTGACATCGGACCAACCTTACGTGACCTACCGGTCGAACGACGAGATCGTTCGCATCGATTGCGACTACATCGTCGGCGCCGACGGCTTTCACGGCGTCAGCCGCAGGTCGATCCCGAAGGACGTGCTGCGCGAATACGAGAAGGTCTATCCGTTCGGCTGGCTCGGCGTGCTGTCGCGCACAAAACCGGTTTCGCCGGAACTGATCTACGTGAAGCACGAGCGCGGTTTTGCGCTGTGTTCACTGCGTTCGCAGGTGTTGAGCCGCTACTACGTCCAGGTGTCGCTGACCGACAAGGTGGAGGACTGGAGCGACGATGCGTTCTGGGCCGAGCTGAAGCTACGCCTGCCGGAGGAGGTCGCCGGCCGCCTGGTCACGGGACCGTCGATCGAGAAGAGCATCGCGCCCCTGCGCAGCTTCGTCGCCGAGCCGATGAGCTATGGTCGCCTGTTCCTCGCCGGCGATGCCGCCCACATCGTGCCGCCGACCGGCGCGCGCGGGCTGAACAGCGCTGCGTCCGACATCTACTATCTCTATCACGCCATGCTCGCGCACTACCAGAGCGGCGACGATTCCGGCCTTCAGGGCTATTCCGCCAAGGCGCTCGCCCGCATCTGGAAGGCACAGCGTTTCTCCTGGTGGATGACGATGCTGCTGCACCGCTTCCCCGACCGCTCCGAGTATGAGGACAGGCTTCAGCAGACCGAGCTGGGCTATCTGCTCTCGTCCGAGACAGCGCAGCGGCTGCTCGCGGAGAATTACGTGGGGCTGCCGTTCTAGCGCGAGAGGAAAGGGACGCTACTTGCCTTCGAGCGTGTTGACCGGCGTCCAATCCGGCGGTGGCGGGTCGATGGAATACGCCTTGGCGCGTCTGGCGAACAGACTTGACGCCGGATCGTTCATTGCCGCGCCTTCAAACGCATCGACCGCCTTCGCAAACTCCCGCGCGCGCCAGCATGCCAGTCCTTCCGCATATGTTGCGGCCACGGTCTTCTGCTCCGCTTTCTCCGCGCCCTTCTCGGCGAGCGGCTCGAATACCTTGATCGCCTCGCCGCGCCCCAAAACCCTGATCGCGTCGAGCTCGCGCCATGCGAAGCTGTCGCCAGTCTGCGCGACCGTCGCCGCCGAGGCCATGATCGCTGTGCCGTAATATTTGTTGGCACCCTCCAGCCG
>Ga0102591_1003830_pt1 | contig 12765 bp, 10 predicted proteins | sample AraplaCol_mCL_r2_2_FD_76860 | JGI IMG/M metagenome (GOLD analysis project Ga0102591, IMG submission 76860) | Arabidopsis root microbial communities from North Carolina, USA - plate scrape MF_Col_mCL_r2 (SPADES assembly) (version 2) | ecosystem: Host-associated > Plants > Roots > Endosphere... | reverse complement strand
ATTAACGTAGATTTTCAAATAAACGTATATATTCAATTTTAGGTAGACTAATTAATAAATGCCAGCGACCGTCTTCATCCATGGTTTCGGTTTTAATGGCATTTAAATTATATAAAGTGGCTCTAAGTTGAGCGTTGTCGGCTGTTAAAATAATATTTTCTTGTACCATTTCTCTTTGTAATAATTCTTGTAATGCTGTTTGCAATAAATCTATGCCTGCGCCTGTTACAGCAGAAACCCAAACACGACGTGGAATACCTTCTGCATTGCGTTCCAAACGTGGTTCTGCTTCTGGCAATAAGTCAATTTTGTTGTAAATAATTAATTGCGGAACTTGTTCCGCATCAATTTGGGTTAATACTTCATTTACTTGTTCAATTTGATCGTGTTTAGTTTTGCTATGTGCGTCAACGACGTGCAAAAGTAGATCGGCTTCTTGCGTTTCTTCTAGCGTTGCACGAAAGGATTCAACTAAATCATGTGGTAAATCGCGAATAAAACCTACGGTATCCGCCAGAATTATTTTTAAGCCATCAGCTAATTCAACTCTACGTAAGGTGGGATCTAATGTTGCAAAAGGTTGATTAGCAACAAACACTTCAGCATTGGTTAAACGATTAAATAAAGTGGATTTTCCAGCGTTGGTGTAACCGACAATCGATACAGTAGGCACTTCCGAGCGATGACGTGCTTTGCGTCCTTGTGAACGTTGTTGACGTACTTTTTCTAAACGCTTGCTAATAGTTTTAATTCGATTACGAATTAAACGGCGATCGGTTTCTAATTGGGTTTCACCGGGGCCGCGCAAACCAATACCACCGCGTTGGCGTTCTAAATGTGTCCAGCCACGTACTAAACGTGTTGCCATATGTTGTAATTGTGCAAGCTCAACTTGCAGTTTACCTTCATGTGTTCGTGCGCGTTGCGCAAAAATATCTAAAATTAAGCCAGTGCGATCTAGCACACGACAACTTAATAATTTTTCTAAATTACGTTCTTGCGCAGGTGATAAATCATGGTTAATTAAAACTAAATCGGCTTTAGTGGTTGTCACTAACATTTGAATTTCTGCAGCCTTGCCGCTACCAATAAAATATTTAGGCTCTGGGGTTGCACGTGTGCCTGTGATGGTGCCGACAATGGTTGCGCCAGCGGCTAAAGCAAGTTCATGGAATTCTGTGAGAGCTTCCCGGGCAGAAGTGCCAGGGAAGCTAATATTCACTAAGATGGCAATATTGCCAGTTTGCGGACGTTCAAACATTAAGACATTGTGGATTCTTCTTCTTCCTTGCTACCTTCGCTCACTGTATCTTCTTGATCAGTGCCATTCAATTTGACCTGACGAGCAGGAACAATCGTTGAAATTGCATGTTTGTAAACCATTTGGCTGACTGTGTTTTTTAGCAGAACAACAAATTGGTCGAACGCTTCTACGAGCCCTTGTAGTTTAATTCCGTTAACTAGATATATAGCGACTGGAACCTTTTCTCTACGCAGCGCGTTTAAAAATGGATCCTGTAAGGACTGGCCCTTAGACATATATGCTTCTCCGTGCGTTGTTATTTACCTTAATAGGTTAGTTAGATTAAAAGGACGCATATAATGCCCTCCAAATCAAAGAATGTAAACTAACCTAATCAGGTACTGTTTTTAATAAAATATCCTATTAGTAGTATAGCACTGATAGGATGGGGTAAGTGTAACATGTTGTAAGTAAACGCTGAAAGGGGCTGTGCAAAAAACAGACATAGGGTTTTCAGTGGGCTTCATCCCAGTTTACACCTATTCCTATATCAACCAGCAAGGATATCCTGAGCTGACCAGCTTGTGCCATACCCGCTTTGATAAGAGGGATCGCCTTGTCAACCTGAGTTTCTGCGACCTCAAAGACCAACTCGTCGTGGACTTGCATGATCATAGCAGCGTCTAATTTTGCGTCTTTTAGGCTCTGTTCGACATTAATCATAGCCTGCTTGATGATGTCAGCTGCCGTACCTTGTAAGGGAGCATTAATGGCGGCTCGCTCTGCCGCACGCTGCCTTTGGACATTGCGAGAATTGATTTCAGGCAGATTAAGGCGTCGTCCCCTTAAAGTTTCAACAAAACCTTGGCGATGGGCTTGTTCGCGAGTGACTTCCATGTACTGCTTAACAGCAGGGTAACGAGTAAAATAGAGATCAATATAAGCTTGTGCCGCCTGGCGCTCGATCCCTAATTGCTTGGCTAGACCAAAAGCAGACATGCCATAGATAAGGCCAAAGTTAATTGCCTTAGCGCTACGGCGTTGGTCATCTGTGACTTGCTCTAAGGGAACGCCGAAAACTTCAGCTGCCGTGGCTTTATGGACATCTAAACCTTGCGTGAAGGCGGCTATGAGTCCAGGGTCTTGAGATATATGCGCCATAATTCGCAATTCGATCTGTGAATAATCGGCAGCAACAATTTTATAGCCTGGAGGAGCACAAAAAGCTTGGCGAATGCGACGGCCTTCTTCAGTACGGATCGGGATGTTTTGCAAATTAGGATCGCTAGACGATAAACGTCCGGTCGCGACGGCTGCCTGATGATAAGAAGTATGCACACGACCTGTACGCATATGAATGGCTTCAGGAATGCGATCAGTATAAGTTGATTTTAATTTGCTTAAACTTCGATATTCTAAAATTACTTTTGGCAAGGGAAAGTTATAAGCGAGCTCTTGCAACACGGCTTCAGAAGTCGACGGTTGTCCGGTAGGTGTTTTTTCTAAAATAGGTAAACCTAATTTACCATATAAAATATCCGATAATTGTTTCGGCGAACCTAAATTAAAAATTTGTCCAGCTAATTGATGCGCTTGCTGTTCTAATTCTAATAAACGCTTTGCAATATCTTGGCTTTGTTTAGCTAATAATTCGGTGTTAATTAAAACACCATGACGTTCCATGCGCGACAAGATCGAAATTAATGGAATTTCTAATTCAGAAAATAATGGTGGCAATTTTTCAGAAGCAGATAATTTTGGCCATAAAGTTTGATGTAAACGTAAGGTAATATCTGCATCTTCAGCGGCGTATTCGGCGGCTTTATCAATGTCTACTTGATCAAAAGTAATTTGTTTTGCGCCTTTGCCGGCAATATCTTCAAAATGAATAGTGCGATGATCTAAATATTTTAATGCTAAGCTGTCCATATCGTGACGGGTGCCGGTGCTATCTAATAAATAAGATTCTAGCATCGTATCGTAAGCAACGCCGCGCAATGTAATCCCATGATTTGCCAATACGCTCATATCATATTTTAAATTTTGGCCAACTTTCTTTTTATTAGGATTTTCAAGTAACGATTTTAATTGGTTTAAAACAACTTCGCGATTTAATTGTAAAGGAGCGTCAGGATAATTATGTGCAAGCGGTATATAAGCCGCTTTGCCAGCTTCAACCGCAAAAGAAACCCCGACAATTTCTGCGCTCATATAATCAAGACTGTTAGTTTCTGTATCAAAAGCAAATAAATCAGCTTGTTCCAATTGTTTTAGCCATTTTTGCAAAGCGGTTTCGGTTAATACAGTTTCGTAATGGTTTTTAGGGGGTTCAATCGGTGTTATGGTTGATTTAGTATCGGTAGCCGATAATTCATTGAACCATGTTTTGAATTCCAAACGTTTAAACCATTGGCTTAACTCAGCTGTATTAGATGCAGTACGTTTTAAATCTTGAGGAGTAAATTCTAATTCCACATCGTGTTTAATAGTAACTAATTGCTTGGTAAGCGGTAATTGCGACAAAAAATTTCGTAAGTTTTCACCCACTTTATTTTTAATTTCCGCTGCGTGTTTAATCAGATTATCTAACGAGCCGTATTCAGTTAACCATTTGACAGCTGTTTTAGGGCCGACATTAGGTACACCTGGAATGTTATCAACGCTATCGCCAACTAATGTTAAATAATCAATAATTAATTCTGGTGGAACACCAAATTTTTGGATAATCGCTTCGCGATCAAACACAGTATTGGTCATGGTATTCACTAACGTAATTTTGCCATTAACAAGCTGAGCAAAATCTTTATCACCGGTTGAAATAACAGTATGTAAACCTTGCGCAGCCGCTTGATAGGCTAGAGTGCCGATTACATCATCTGCTTCAACACCATCAATCATTAAGAGCGGTAATCCCATCGCTCGAATAACAGCATGTAATGGTTCAATTTGTTGCTGCAATTCATCAGGCATGGCAGGACGATGTGCTTTATAATCTTCATATAAATCATCGCGAAAGGTTTTTCCTTTGGCGTCGAACACAACTGCAATATGCGTAGGTTGATAATCATTCAACAATTTACGCAACATATTAATCACGCCGTAAATTGCGCCTGTTGGCTCGCCATGTGAATTGGTTAATGGCGGCAACGCATGAAAGGCGCGATAAAGATAGGAAGAACCGTCAATGAGAATAAAAGATGACATGTATTTAACCTGCAGGATTAATAATTTTGGGGTTCCAGTTTGAAAGTTTATTTGCTTTTGCTATCAGTGCTTTATCAAAAGTTGTAAAAGCATCCGAACCGAAACTTGCTGCCAAATGTAATGCATCGGCAAAGCCTAATCCAACGTTATACCAGTTAAGCGCACGTTCAATCTGTAGAACGTTCTCTACTGTAACGTTGAGAAATGTTAATAAATTTCGGAATTTTAACTCAATTTTTTGTCTATCAAACTTATATGTTTTACTTAAAACCCATTCTAATTCTAAGAGAACAGTTTTGGGAATATAAATTTGTTCATTCTGGAATAAATATTCCGCGTGAATAACTTGAGTTACGTCATCATCAGTAAGGAGTCGGACAAGGATATTGGTATCAATTACAATCATTATTTTTTCTTTTTTCGGTTAGGAGCAGAAGGAAAAGAAAGCAATTCAATAGGTTTAGGCTTTCCCTTATAAGGAAGACAGCCACGCATATCCCATAAAGTTTTAGGCTTAAAATCTTCAACGGCTGCCTTCTTCACGGCAGCTGTGCTAGACTTTTTATAAGCTTTCGAAGATTTGGTTTTTTTCATAGAAACGCCATAATTATTTTGAATATTAAAATTTTAATATTATTTGCATAGCGCGTCAACAAAATTAAAAGAGGTTAATGGCATGATTCTTTGTTTAGATGTCGGCAATTCACAAATTTTCGGTGGCGTATTTGATGGCGAAAAAATATTGTTGCGCTTTCGTTATGCAACGCAAAAAGGGCAAACATCTGATCAGTTAGGTATATTTTTAAAAAGCGTGTTGCAAGAAAATGGTATCGATTGTGCTGCCATTAACCAAATTGCAATTTGTTCTGTGGTTCCATCTATTGATTATTCATTACGTGCTGCGTGTATTAAATATTTCAATCATGAACCTTTCTTGTTACAGGCAGGTGTTAAGACAGGCTTAAAAATTAAATATCGTAATCCATTAGAAGTCGGTGCGGATCGTATTGCGAATGCAATTGCTGCTGTTAAACAATTTCCGCAGAAAAATATTATTGTTGTTGATTTAGGAACAGCCACAACATTTTGTGCAATTAATACAGAAAAAGAATATTTAGGCGGCGCGATTTTGACAGGTATACGTTTATCAATGGAAGCGTTGTCAAATAACACGGCAAAATTATTTTCGGTTGAAATTTTAAAGCCTGAAAGTGCATTAGGTCGTTCAACCATTGAGAGTATTCAAGCGGGGCTTTATTACGGACAATTAGGAGCAGTGCGTGAATTAAGTAAAAGAATTGGTGAAGAAGTTTTTGCCGGAGAAAAATTTTTATTACTGGGGACCGGCGGTTTCGCAACCTTATTTGAAAAAGAAAAATTATTCCATACCATCGTTCCAGATTTAGTGCTGCAAGGATTACGACTGGCTCTAGAAATGAATACAAAATAGCCCTGTTTTCCTTATCTTTTAAGAATTCCTTAAGGTTCGTTTGTTATAGTATGTGCTAATAGTCAAATTTTTACGTACTGCACAAATGAATACAATCATAGACAGATATAACACTCTTAAACAAGAAATGGCTGTTTTATTGGCTAATTTACCTACCGAAGAAGATAAACTGTCGCAATGGCTGAAAAAGCGCAGTGAATTAGCACAGCAGCTTTTTGCTTTAGGAGAGATATTAGAGAAAAACGGCCATTTTTCTGAAGCAGCGGGGGCGTATTGGTTAAGTTATAAGGCCAATGGATTGTTGGCTGCGAAAAAACGCTTATATCCTGCAGTGAGCTCTCGAAAAGTACCCATTTATTTAGACGAAAAATTACCTGTAATGGAATCGAAAGCCACAATAGATAATCATTTTCATAGAGGGATATGTTATTTAAGTGGGATAGGGGTAAAGTCTGATTATGAAAGGGCAGGTCAATACTTTATGGGTGCAGCTCGTCACGGTAATGTTGAAGCCCAGATTAATTTAGGTTTGATGTATGAGGAAGGAGAGGGCGTCCAGCAAGATTATTCCAAAGCCTTTGAGTGGTACAGTAAAGCTGCTGAGCAGAGGCACCCGCTAGCACAGTATAATCTGGGTCAGCTCTATGATTTAGGCCAAGGTGTGCAGCAGGATTATGCTGAAGCTGCCAAGTGGTACTACAAAGCAGCTGAACAGGGATATGCTGAGGCACAAATTAATCTAGGATTTTTATTTTCTTCAGGTGGAAAAGGCGTCCAACAAGATTATTCCAAAGCTTTTGAGTGGTACAGTAAAGCTGCTGAGCAGGGGAACCCGCTAGCACAGTATAGCCTGGGCCAGCTTTATAAATCAGGGCAAGGTATTCAGCAGGATTATGCTGAAGCTGTTAGGTGGTATTGTAAAGCCGCTGAGCAAGGAAACCCTATAGCACAATATGATTTGGGTCAGATTTATAATTTTGGCAGAGGTGTTCAGCAAAATTATGCTGAAGCTGTTAAGTGGTATCGTAAAGCTGCTGAGCAGGGACATGTTAAGGCGCAGACTAATCTAGTAACTAAGTATTATCGTGGTGACGGCGTTCAACAGAATTATGCTGAAGCTTTTAAATGGTGTTGTAAAGCTGCTAAGCAAGGGAACCCTATAGCACAGTATAGCTTGGGTCAGCTCTATACGTTAGGCCGAGGTGTGCAGCAGGATTATGCTGAAGCTTTTAAATGGTATTGTAAAGCTGCTAAACAGGGGCACTCGCTAGCGCAGTCTATGCTGGGTCAGTTCTATAGCTTAGGCCGGGGTGTTCAGCAGGATTATATTAAAGCTGTTAAGTGGTATCGTAAAGCTGCTGAACAAAATCATGCTCATGCTGCCTATAAGTTGTCTGCATTTTATCTATCGGGACAGGGTGGTGTTCCAAAAGACGAGTCTGAGCACGATAAATTGTATGATCAAGCAATTACATATGGCAGTATTGAAGCTAAAAAAGAATTAAACGCTCGCTACGAAACTAATAGCCATAAATTTAGTACCAGTTCTAAAGCATCCACGAGATATCGTTTTCATTATAGCCATAGAATTAAAAATGCTAGAATAATGTTAAAGCGTTGTGCTGCAACCGGAGATTTTATTTCTCGTTATAATTATGCCTTAGCATGTAGCAATATGTGGCAGATATCAACATTGATGGCGGAATCACCTACTGAATTCTTTCAAGCAATGCAAGCAGATAAATTTCTTACTCAAGAAGAATATCGTGCAAAAATAATAATGTTGATTGATAAATATGCTAATAAAATAGATAGTAAGCAGCTCGCTCCCGAATTATATAAACTTGCTAGTGAAAATTTTTATTGTGAAGAACCCAATATAAAAACTGCTATTGCTTATTTGAATAGAATAACAAAGGATTCGCAATGTTATCTTGATGCACAAAAATTATTAATGGAAATTTATAGTGTGAAATCTAATCACAATAGATTTTTAATTGCTCAAGCTAATGCTGTGAGCGCAGCGCAAGAAGAATCTGAAGTAGCAAATGTATCTCAATGGATTAAGGAAGAAGACCATAAAAATTTGTTTTCAAATATAGCAACGAAAATTGCTGATATTGAAATTGCTGATTTAAAACCTGAACAGGTTGTTATTATTTCAGCGCTTAAGGATACTGCACAAAGTATTTCAAGTGGACAGGAAAATTCGTGGGCGGAAAAGCTCAGTATTTTATTACATTATATAGATGTGGCAAAAAAAATGGCGTTTGTTAAGGAAGAGGGAATTTTATATAATATGACAGAGTTTTTTAAGAAAAAACCGAAAACGAAAGATTTGTGTTTGCTGCTAGATGAAATTTTAAATGTAGACACGCCAGAAATAAATGAAGCAAATAATAACAATAATGTTAATCAGAATAAAATGTAGATTTATTCTTTTAAATGAAAATCTAACGTTTTCTTCAATCCTGTCTTCAGATCAACCACTGGTTTCCATTCCAATAATTTCTCAGCTTTTTTGATGGAAGGTACACGACGTTTCACGTCTTGATAACCTTTACCAAAGTAAGCTTCCGCTGGTGTGATAATGAGTTCTGTTTTTGTTGCAGCATCTGCGTAAGCTGGATATTCTTTGATTAATTTAATTAATAATTCTGCAAAATCTTTAACAGAAATTTCGTTGTATGGGTTACCAACGTTAAAAATTTGCTGGTCTGCAGCGCCATCTTTATTTTCAATGATTTTAATTAATGCGCTGATACCATCGTCGATAAATGTAAAACTGCGTCGTTGCTCACCACCATCAACTAAAGTAATAGGCTTGCCACGTAAAATGTTGCCGATAAATTGTGTCACCATGCGTGAACCACCTTCGCGTGCCTCTAAAATATTATCGAGTTTTGGACCGAACCAGTTAAATGGACGAAATAAAGTATATGTTAATTCGCCGCGTATACCATAAGCATGAATAACACGATCCATCATTTGTTTGGCGCAAGAATAAATCCAGCGTGGTTTGTTAATCGGGCCTAAAATAAAATTACTATTTTCTTCATCAAATTCTTCGTCAGTGCACATGCCGTAGACTTCGGAGGTAGAAGGGAAGATGACACGTTTTTTATGTTTTACGCATAAACGTACGACATCTAAGTTGGCTTCGAAATCTAAATTAAACACACGCATGGGATCTTGCACGTAAAGGGCAGGGTTAGCGATAGCGACTAAGGGCAGCACAACGTCGCATTTTTTAACATGCTCTTCTACCCATTGATTGTCGGTGATGATATTGCCTTGAGTAAAGTGCAGACGTGGTTGACTAAGTATGCCTTGGATTTTGTCGGTCTGTAAATCCATTCCATAGACTTCCCAATCTTTCGTCTTGAGAATTTGCTCTGCAAGGCTGTTGCCAATGAAGCCGTTGATGCCGAGGATGAGTACTTTGAGAGTCATGGTGTGTTGTTCCTGCCTGTTTGTAGTTGGGTGCTATGCTAGCTGAGTATCAGGGTATGTCAACTATTTTGGCCATTAGCATTAATTGTATTAAAAATTCTACTTAGAGTTAGTCTACATTATTTAATATTATCAGATGTACTCTGAACCTCTCGACAGTTTAATTTGTTCATAGTAAAATGCAGAGCTATGGATATCACTAAATTATTGAAAGATTCTGAAGGTAAGACTTTAGAGTTTAAACAAGACCTATCTTCACCCATGGGTGTTTTGCGCACTATGGTAGCTTTCGCTAATACAGCAGGTGGTACTATTCTTATTGGAGTTGAGGATAAAACAAAACATATTTGTGGGATTAAAAACCCTTTAATGGTAGAAGAAAAATTAGCAAATTTAATTAATGATCATATTATGCCTCAACTATTACCGGAAATTGAGGTTATTCCATGGCGAAATGGCTATTTGTTAGCTGTTCAAATTTTTCCAAGTTCAACAAGGCCGCACTATTTAAAACAGCAAGGTATAGAGAAAGGAACTTATATTCGCGTAGGCTCTACTAATCGTTTAGTTGACAAAACCATGTTGTCAGAATTACAACGCGTTAAAATAGAAGATTCATTTGATAAGCAGCCTTTAGCTGAATTGAACTCTGAAGCAATTGACTTCAGAGTAGTTTCAGAGCTATTTGCCTCAGTACGAAAGCTTAATAAAGAAGATTTGGAATCATTAGACTTAATGACGACCTGCCAACGCAGGAAGGTCCCTACTTTTGGTGGCATGATTTTATTTGGAAGAGATAGGCATAAGTATTTTCCAGATGCATGGATTCAAGTAGGGCGGTTTGTAGGTATTAATAAAACCAAGATATTTGATACACAAGAAATTACTTCTTATCCCATTATTGCGATTAGTGAAGTAATGGATTTTATTAAAAAGCATGCTATGCATGGGATTGAAATAAAAGGTATGCAGCATACAGAAACCTGGAGTATGCCATTGACTGCAATCCGGGAAGCTATCGTTAATGCTGTTGTTCATGCAGATTACTCACAACGTGGTTCACCTATTCGATTAGCAATATTTGATAATCGCATCGAAATTGAAAATCCTGGATTATTATTATTTGGATTAACAATTGATGAGATTAAACGAGGTGTTTCTAAGCTACGCAATCGAGTAATAGGACAAGTATTTTATCGCTTAGGATTAATTGAACGATGGGGTAGTGGTATTAAAAGGATTATTGATTCTTGCTTAGAAGCTGGTTTTGATGAACCATTATTTGAAGAAATTGGTACACATTTTAGAGTTACAATTTTTACCCAAACAGTTCAAAAGTCACAGTTAAATGAAACTGATCAAGCAATTATTGATGTATTGAAAAAAGCAAATGGATTATCAACAAAAGAAATTGCTGCTGTAATAAATAAATCACAAAGATTGACAAGGACTCGATTAATTACTTTGATTGAAAAAGGATTAGTTATAGAAATTGGGAAAGGAATAAATGATCCTAAGAGAAAATATTTTTATAAAAGCTAGATTCATTAAATAAACATTATAGAATATAGATATTTCTTTAAATAATCAGATTGGTTAAGCGAAGGGAAAATGAGGAACGGGGCTGTGTTCGTAACACAGATTTGCCTGCTACCCCCCGTAAAATCTAGCTTATTCTCAATATTAATTTGGCGCCAAAAAAATGAACAATATATACCAACATTTACCCTGGGATTCCAATATCTTTGATTTTACTGTCGCTAAAATAATTCCCGAACGTTTAACATTTGATGAATTAAAAACAGCTTTAACCGATTTAAAATCTCAAAATGTAAAATTGGTTTATTGGGCATCAGATTCTCAAAATCAAGCATCGCAACAAGCGGCGAAGCAATGCCAAGGATTTTTAGCGGATCATAAAGTGACTTATTTAATGTCGCTTGCAAATGTTGATCGTAATGCGTTTCCGCATCCTGATGTTCAAGAATATGCGGCAAAAGAACCGACAGCGGAGTTGGAGTTTTTAGCATTACAAAGTGGTTTGTATTCACGTTTTAAAGCCGATCCAAAAATTCCAGATGAAATTTTTGAAAAAATTTATAAGCTTTGGATCACTAATTCCACCAACCATTCAGTTGCAGATAATGTATTAATTGTAAATAAAAATCACAAAATGGCGGGCATGATTACGCTGGGCGATAAAAATAAACGTGGTGACATTGGTTTATTAGCTGTGCATCCAGATTTTCGTGGTCAGCAAATTGGTTCGATATTAATAAAAGCTGCACAGGCATGGTTTGCACAAAAAGGGTATTTACAAAGCCAAGTGGTGACGCAACACACGAATGAGCCAGCGTGTAAATTGTATGAAAAATGTAGCTATCAGATTGAAAAAGTCGAAAATTTTTATCATTTCTGGATTTAAATGAATTATTGACCACTATGGTGTATGACAAAGTAATTTTTTTTAGCTTAAAATCCCCTATGAATTGTTTTTAATCAATTATTAAGGGGATTTATTTATGCAATCAATAGGGTCTCAAGGCAGTGAAGAAGCTAATAATGATGATAACGCTAATAACTCAAATGTTAATAATAAAACTGATTTAGAGCAACAAAGTAAAAGAAGTTCCGGAATAGTAGCTGCGCCTACCAGGGCAGTCCTCCCTCAAGTTAATACAGCAACTCGTATTTTTAGCCATATAAAAGGTAAGCAAACTCATTTATATTTTCATGGGGCTGAAATGTATTTTTGTTTTATGCCGTCTACAGAAAATTTTAGAGTTTTAGATTATATAGGATATTCGCTACAAGAGACTCTTATTAGATTTGAGACAGTTATTAATAAATGCGCTGTTTTTTTGGATGAACTTGATGCTAAGAAAGATGAAGCAACAATTGAGTTATTAAAGAAATTGAAAAAATTGAAGAGTAGATTAGAAGACAATGTTAATACTGTTAGAGCACTTGAAAAAGAAATGCGGCAAGCAAATTGCGAGGATAAATATTCATTAATTGAGAAATATGCTGATATTCAAAAATTCAAAATTTTTTTAGAGGAGGTATTGCAATACGGTAGTCTTTCTTCAGCATTGTCTATATATGAATTTCTGGATGATGTAAGAACTAGAAATTATCTTGAGTATCATAAGAACAATACGGAGCCTTATGTAAGGCTTTTTAATAATGCTGGCTTATCTAAACATGATATAGTTATACGGGAAGTAAAAAAACTGTATATATTAATCAGTTTATTAAACATTGATAATATTAATCATCATTCAAATTATGAAGGTAAAGTTGATAAATCTAAGTTTTTATACATAAAAAATAGTACTATGGAAGCGCTTTTACGTTTGGAAGATTATGTATATAAACAAGATTTTATGAAAGAAGTTGTTCAAATAATGAATGA
>Ga0102591_1003823_pt1 | contig 12795 bp, 10 predicted proteins | sample AraplaCol_mCL_r2_2_FD_76860 | JGI IMG/M metagenome (GOLD analysis project Ga0102591, IMG submission 76860) | Arabidopsis root microbial communities from North Carolina, USA - plate scrape MF_Col_mCL_r2 (SPADES assembly) (version 2) | ecosystem: Host-associated > Plants > Roots > Endosphere... | reverse complement strand
TATGGAAGGGCCATCGCTCAACGGATAAAAGGTACTCCGGGGATAACAGGCTGATACCGCCCAAGAGTTCATATCGACGGCGGTGTTTGGCACCTCGATGTCGGCTCATCACATCCTGGGGCTGTAGCCGGTCCCAAGGGTATGGCTGTTCGCCATTTAAAGTGGTACGCGAGCTGGGTTCAGAACGTCGTGAGACAGTTCGGTCCCTATCTGCCGTGGGCGCTGGAGATTTGAGAGGCGTTGCTCCTAGTACGAGAGGACCGGAGTGAAGGTACCGCTGGTGAATCGGTTGTTCTGCCAAGAGCACGGCCGAGTAGCTACGTATCGACGGGATAACCGCTGAAAGCATCTAAGCGGGAAGCCCCCCTCAAGATGAGATCTCCCGGGAGTATAACTCCCCCAAAGGAACGTTGAAGACGACGACGTTGATAGGTTTCATGTGGAAGCGCTGTAAGGCGTGGAGCTAAGAAATACTAATGAACCGAGAGGCTTGCCTGAGGATCCTGTGAGACGCTTGGGCAGCATACTCAATACAAGCAGCGATTATTGAACGCGACAGAAATTTGAACACCGCCTGGCTTGCTCATCACATGACATTACACCGGTTTGTCTGGCGACCATAGCGGATAGGCACCACCTGATTCCATTTCGAACTCAGCCGTGAAACTGTCCTGCGCCGATGTTAGTGTGGGGTTCTCCTCATGCGAAAGTAGGTCATTGCCAGGCTTTATATGCCTAAACCCCGGCGGGGTAGCCTCCGCCGGGGTTTTATTTTTCTAGTTGAATATATTTTTTAGAGTTAATAACGTCTTCTAGGTGTTGTTAAAACATTACAGCAATTTTCACCGCTAAAGATAACTAGGTTCGCTGTTAAAAAACTTACTGCAAGGTTAAAATTTAAATGTTTAGCTATTGTTAAAGCTAATATAATTGTGCCCATGTATCCCAGCAAACGTTGCACATCTTGTTTGGCTTCTTCAAATTCATTATCATTTTCTTCTTCCCCAAGCCTGTCACTTAAAAGTTTAATTCGATAAATAAATGGGAACAGTCCAGTTTTAAAAAGAATTCCTATCCCTTGTGTATCATTAAGTTCAGTAGAAAGGTTATCGTACTTCGAAAGAAAATTATTAATAATAAAATCCATAGTTAAAAAATTTAAAGTAGTTAGAAAAGAAAATTTACTTATTTTGCCAATTGATTCCATAAAATTAACCCTCTGTTGAAAATCTTAATTATATCTCAGCCAAATATTCAGTTATTGTATGTAATTTGCTAAAAAGAAAGTAATAAGTTGTTTATATGATTTTGCTAAGAGCTATCATAAAAGAAATATTAGCAGTCACAACCTTTCTTGCGCACACGACATGACACCGGTTTGTCTGGCGACCATAGCGGACAGGCACTACCTGGTTCCATTTTAAACTCAGCCGGGAAACTGTCCTGCGCCGATGTTAGTGTGGGGTTCTCCTCATGCGGAAGTAGGTCATTGCAAGGCTTCTTATGCGATAAATCCCCGTTAATTTCCAATGGGGTTTTATTTTGTTTGCAGAATATACTTTAGCATTAAATGCATAGGGATCTTTGCTCTGCTAGGCAGGTTTTGGCTGGTTGGTTGCGTAGATCTTGCCAAAAAAAATCGACTGCTATGACCTTTAAGGTTTTTTATCTCTCTAGCACTAGGGCGGGCATTAATATTTCCTTAAGGTTTTGGTGATAATATAGTGCCAATTTAAAACAATAACTATCTCAAAGGGGATAAGGTTATGTATCAAACTAAGTCACCTGAAAGTATACCACTGCTAATCGATGACCCGAAAACATTTGAGCTACTAGATAAATATGATGTGCTTTGTAGAAACATTGTTCATAACTATGCGCCTTTCAAATGCCTTGACAAAGACCCTAATGATGATGCGTTGTTGGAAGAGTTAGAGAACGAGTATTATCCATTTAGGCATAGACATATTAACGAATATTTATCTACAGAGGAAAATAAAGGTAAACGACTTTATTTACTAATTCTAGAAACTATCAAAAACTCAGAAGAAAACCCGATTCCGCAAGATTTATCTTTTGGACGTTTTAATGATCAGCATTTCAGTTATATAACTGAAGAAATACAATCAGTGGTTAGTTATTCTCTTTTACAAAAAAGTATTAAAGATAATGAGAAACGTAATTTTCAAAGTGAGCGCTTGATATCCCATTTAAAAATTTGTGATCCGAATGAAGCATGGAGTCATATATTAGAATATGGTCGAAATAAAGCAAATGCTGATCAAAAGCTTTATAGACTAGCGAAAGAAGCAATTACAAAAATAGTTGTCAATTATGAAATGCAACTTAGCTATGTTAATTCTTACCTTAAGAAAATTAGTAAAAAAGATGTCGGCAATGTTCAGGAAAACATATCTATTGCTGAGGAAATTGAAAAATGTGGTAAGGCTATTGCTGCCTTAAATGAATGTCCATATGATGTCATTAACGTTAATATGATATTACCTATCTTGCGATTGCAGCAAGCAAAATTGTATTTTGAAAATCGGCAATATGCGCTTGCCTTAGAAAGTTGCATGTGCCCAGTACTCAATAAATATGCTTCTAAAAAGCAATACACTGAGCTTACCAATTTTAAACTTGATATAGTGCACAATTTGTTAAATCAAGATGCATATTCAATACCAAAAACATCAAGTAAGCCCGCTTTTTTTGGAAAAACAATTTTAAAAGGTATTGAAAAGGGTATTTTACCCGCCAAAAGTATAGTGAGTGCGGGCGATGCATGTGAATGTGTAGTAACGCCATTGCTTTTACTGGGGATACCAATTGGCGCCATCGGCATTGCGTTTGGATTAGTAGTTGGTTTGCTCCAAGGCATAGCCCAGGCAGCGACTCGTAAAATTATAACAACTGATCAGCAAAACCAATTGGTTAAAAATTTAAAGACTTGTATCGCTTCTTCTGAAAATGAAAAGAAAAATATTATTGGTACAATCGTTCAGCAGTATACAGAAAAAATGTCAGTGTTTGCTCAGAGCGATTCAAGTTATGACTTGCTAGAAAAGTTGTCAGCCAAAAAAGTATCGACAGAAGAAAAATGGAAAGCAATTGAGTATTTTATGTTAGAGCAAGAAGGCGATTTGCTCAAAAATAATGGAAAGCGATTGTTTTGCATAATAAATAATGAAGTCGAATGCTATGTTAATAACCAACATATAGAGTCACCTGCTTATAAAATGTAAAAAAGAATCATGTTGGTTCTGGAAGATTTTATTTATCAGTATCCAAAATTATGGAACGAAGATACTGGTGAGTAAATTAAAGTAATGTACATCATAGAAAATCTAATATTTATATTGCTGTTTTTATTTAATTTAGTAAACTGCTCATCTTTCATGTAATTATGCATAAAAAATAATATGAGCAGTTATATAAGTGAATTAACATATTTGATCGCTTTATTGCGGACTCCCGCAATTGGAACAACAGCCTTTTATAAAATTGTCGAACAATTTTCTGATTTATCAGAATTATTTAAATTAACTCGTCAACAATTAATTAATTGCGGTTTTGCAGAAGCAAGTATTGAATATTTATTAAAGCCAAATTGGCAAGCTATTGAAAAAGATATCGCTTGGCAGCAACATCCGCAAAATACAATTCTGACTTGGCGGCATGATAATTATCCTAAGCTTTTACGCGAAATAACTTCTACTCCACCAATTCTATTTATAAAAGGTCAGGTCGAAGCATTAAGTCAATCGCAATTAGCGGTTGTTGGTTCGCGCTATCCAACAGTCACCGGAAAAGAGATTGCTTATCAATTTGCAGAATATTTAGCAAAAAATGGATTAACTATCACCAGTGGATTGGCGTTAGGTATTGATAGTGCAAGCCACCAAGGCGCATTAGCTGCAAAAGGCAAAACAGTTGCGGTTGTTGGCACTGGTTTAGATCGCATTTATCCTGCGCGTAACAAAGGGTTAGCTGAACAAATCATCGAACACGGCGGTGCCATTGTTTCTGAATTTCCTCTAGGTGTTCCACCGGTCGCAGAAAATTTTCCACGCCGAAATCGTATTATTAGTGGGCTAAGTACAGGTGTTATGGTCGTAGAGGCAGCTCTACAAAGCGGTTCTTTAATAACGGCTCGCTATGCTTTAGAGCAAGGGCGAGAAGTATTTGCCGTTCCAGGTTCGATTCATAATCCACTCACCCGGGGTTGCCATGCTCTAATCAAACAGGGCGCAAAACTGGTCGAAAAGGCTTCAGATATCCTAGAAGAGCTTGAACCCCTGCGAGCTGCCACGCTCAAAAAGGAACCAACCAAGCAACAAGACCTTGATTTAAGCGGATTTGATGCCCATTATAGAGCCCTATTAGAGTGTGTAGATTTTGAGACCACGCCAGTGGACCTCCTGATTCATCGTAGCGGCATGACGGCTGAGGCTGTATCTTCCATGATGGTTATGCTGGAACTGCAAGGCCATCTCCAGGCTGTACCAGGGGGATATATAAAGAAGAGAGGGTAAATGAAAGAGACATCCTTGCTAGATGTGCTACTTTTACTAGTAAGTAAGCATATAGAGGAACAACCCGAAGCAGAACAGGTCAAACTTCGAGCAAGTCTTGAAGCGGCTGGCCTGACCTTGGAGAAGGTTTCCCGGGTGGCAGCTTGGCTTAAAGAACTATTGCAGAATATTGAATGGCAAGCTAATCCTCGCTCCGTTGTGCGAGTGTTTTCACCCTTTGAATGTGAAAAGTTAGATGTACTTAGTAGAGGCTGTATTTCGTTTTTAGAACACACCGGCGCTTTAACACCGGTTACACGCGAATGGTTGATAGACCACGCAATGAAACTTGAGATTGAGCAGGTTGGGATTAATGAATTAAGACTTTTAATGCCATTGGTGTTGGTACAACAATACGGCCAACTTAACTTAGCAGCGAAACGAAAAAATTTAATAATTACTGACCCTAGGAAAATGCATTAATTAGGAAAAACATAGAATGGCAAAAAATCTTGTCATCGTTGAGTCGCCAGCCAAAGCGAAAACGATTAAAAAATATTTAGGCAAACAATTTGAAGTGTTAGCTTCTTATGGCCATGTGCGTGATTTAGTACCGAAAGAAGGCGCGGTCGATCCCGATCATGACTTCAAAATGAAATATGAACTGATCGAAAAAAACGAAAAACATGTTGCTACCATTATTAAAGCGTTAAAAGAATCTGACGCTCTTTATTTAGCAACTGACCCTGATCGCGAAGGTGAAGCTATTTCTTGGCATATTTATGAAATTGTTAAAGCCAAAAAAGCTTTGCTGAAAAAGCCAGTGCACCGAGTAGTATTTCACGAAATTACCAAAACGGCGGTTAATAACGCGGTAACTCATCCGCGTGAAATTTCCATGGATTTAGTGAATGCGCAGCAAGCTCGCCGTGCATTAGATTATTTGGTGGGTTTTAATCTTTCGCCGTTATTGTGGAAGAAAATCCGTCGAGGCCTTTCTGCGGGACGCGTACAAAGTCCTGCATTGCGTTTAATTGTGGAACGTGAAGAAGAAATCGAAAAGTTTATTTCTGAAGAATATTGGACCATTCTCGCTAATACCAAGGCATACGATCAAACATTTAACGCGCGCTTAGTTGAGTACAAAAAAGAAAAGCTCACACAATTTAGTATTGTTAATGGTGAGCAAGCTGAGAAAGTTAAGCAAGATTTATTAAAAGCCGCGCAAGGCAAATTAACAGTTACCAAAGTTGAAAAGAAACAGCGTAAACGTAATCCAGCGGCGCCTTTTACAACCTCTACTTTGCAACAAGAAGCCTCACGTAAATTAGGATTTACCGCACAGCGCACCATGCGTACTGCACAGCAATTATATGAAGGTATTGATGTCGGCAGTGGCGCAATCGGTTTAATCACTTACATGCGTACTGACGCAGTGAGTTTAGCGAAAGAAGCGATTGAAGGTATTCGTGATTTAATTAGCAAGCGCTATGGTGAAAGTGCATTACCGCCTGAACCACGTGAGTATCGCACTAAAACTAAAAATGCGCAGGAAGCTCACGAAGCGATTCGTCCAACGCATCCTGAATTAGTGCCTGAAGATATTAAAGATCGCTTATCGCCAGAACAATTTAAATTATACGACTTAATTTGGAAGCGTACGATTGCTTGTCAAATGATTCACGCCACAATTGATACTGTTGCTATTGATTTAAATGCAGGCGAAGGCAATCGTTTTCGTGCTAACGGATCAACCATTGTAGATCCAGGTTTTATCGCTGTTTATCAAGAAGGTTTTGATGACAAGAAAAAACATCAAGATGAAGATGAACATGATAACGATAATGATGAAAATAAATTATTACCGCCGTTAAAAGAAGGCGATGTAGTCGATTTATTAGATATTCTTAACGAACAGCATTTCACTGAACCACCGCCACGTTATACGGAAGCGAGCTTAGTTAAAGCTTTAGAAGAATTTGGTATCGGTCGTCCGTCAACCTATGCTTCGATTATTTCAACTATACAACACCGTGAATATGTAACATTGGATCAAAAGCGGTTTAAACCAACCGATGTAGGCCGTATTGTAACTAAGTTTTTAACCAATTATTTTACACAATATGTTGATTTTGATTTCACCGCTAAATTAGAAGATGAATTAGATGCTGTCGCGCGCGGTGAAAAAGAATGGGTACCCTTGATGGATGAATTTTGGCATCCATTTAAAGATAAAGTGATTGATATTGAAAAAAATGTCAAACGCGCTGACGTTACTCAAGAAGCATTAGATGAAGAATGTCCAAAATGCAGCAAACCACTTTCAATTCGTTTAGGTAAACGTGGCAGATTTGTAGGCTGCAGTGGCTATCCTGAGTGCGATTACACACGTAATATGGAAGGAGAAACAACAACAGTAAGTGAACCAGAAATTGTTGCTGATCGTAAATGTCCAGATTGCGAAGGTGACCTCCATATTAAATTCGGTCGTTATGGCAAATTTATTGGTTGCAGTAATTATCCAAAATGTAAACACATGGAACCTTTGGAAAAACCAGCGGATACCGGTGTTGAATGTCCAGAATGTCACAAAGGTAATTTACTTAAACGTAAATCGCGCTACGGTAAATATTTCTTCTCATGTTCAACGTATCCAGATTGCAAATATGCTGTTTGGAATGAGCCTATCAATGAGAAATGCCCAAAATGTAGTTGGCCAGTCATGACGATTAAAACTACAAAACGGAAGGGTACTGAGAAGGTATGTCCGCAGAAGATCTGTGGTTATTCAGAGCCTTTTGAAGATGTAGCTTAATGTTTCCTTAAGGTTTTAGTGATAAAATAGCTCTTACTTTTCTCACTAAAACCCCTATATGTCTGTAAATAAATTTAATAAACAAACCCTGGATTTCATAGGCTATACCAGTGAAGCCATTATCACTTTACTGAAAAAGCAACAAGCGGATAAAGAACAGCATTTGTCTAACGATGAATATACGCGCATATTTGGGAATATCAAATCTATTATTATGCGAAATGCCTTAAAATTAACAGATAATAGAAATTATGAAAGCGCTGATCAACATACTCTAACAGCTATTGAATTTTTAAAAGATCAAGCTAAAAGAAAGCCGGAAATTTATATTGTTATCTTTGAAATATATTTACTCATTTATAATAATAAATATCTCGACAATCAAGAAAAATGGCAGGCAAAGATTAATTTTGATAAAGAATTTTATGAATTATTGATAAAAGCATCTGAAGTTAATTTAGAAAATATAAATATCTATTTTCGTTTGTTATTAGAAAAACAATGGAAATGCCTTCAAGATGGTCAATTGATTCTACCCACTAATTTATTAGTTTGTGAAACTGCAAGTCGATTATACTTGCCATATAATGTCACTTACATTCCATATGTTAAAGAACTAGCCAGTATGCATTATGAAAGTAATAACAAAGGCATGTGTATGGGACTTTTTCAGCATTGGCTTTACTTTAAAATGCATACAGGAGAATCTGCTCTAAATAATTTAGAGCAAGAGGATAGAAAACATTATATTGAAACAAGCAAAAAACAAATTGAGTTTTTACAAAAAAATCAAACTAATGATTATTCTAAAACTCATGGATTACTTCCTGTTAGGCAGAGGAGATTCATATTTTATAGTCATGTATGGTTAAAAGATTTAGAGCAGGCTTTAAATATCATGCTACATGAAGCCGATGTTATGATGATGGTAACTGATTTAACAGATAATCAAACAAAAGAAAATGGCAAGCATGCTACTGGTTTTTATGTGGAAAGAGATAATCGAAAAGCATTAAGAAGTGTTGCTTTTTTTGATGCCAATATTTTGGGTGAATTTAAAGCGAGTAGCATACAAGGAATTTCAAGGTTTTTTCTGGACTATTTTAAAATAGTAAACGTATTTGCTGAACAAATAACTATTAAATGCTTTAATTATATTCGATGCCAAGATCAATCAACACTAAAATTGGCTGTTTTAGTGGAAAAAACAAAAGAATTTTTGGCAAAATACAAGTTGATAAAATTATATATTGAAGTTGATAAAATAACGGAAAAACTTGTAAAAGCACGGTATTATGAATGCCGAAATGAAATTAAAGACAAGATCCTTTTTACAGATGAGGGCAAGGCGAATTATTTTTATAATTATATTGTCAATTTATTAAGCGATCCCACCAATAAACCCTATTCTTACTGGTCTTATTTCTTTAATAATATTCTTTCAATCGAGCCACAAGATTTAGTGTCTTTATATAAACAAGAAATGCAGCAGTACGGTTATAAAAACTGTGCGGGGCTCGATGATCTTTATACAGATTTGGATCCAGCAGGATGGTCGTTGCATCGAAAGAGCAAAGCCCTCATTCTTTCATAGAATACAATTGTTTTTATATTGCAAAATGCCTTATAAAGCATTATATAAAGTTACAAACAAACTTGATGCATAAAGTTATATGGATAAAATTTTTGAAAAAAAAATAATTAATAGCTATTTAAATTGGATAACGGATCTGCTTTTTTTATTTATTGCGATCGGTATTTTTTATATGGCCTGGCTCGGCTCACATCCTCTCATGGTTCCTGATGAAGGCCGTTATGCCGATATTGGTCGCGCCATGCTTATCTCTGGCGATTATATAACACCATGTTTAAACGGTGTTACTTACCTAGATAAACCTATTTTGCATTATTGGCTACAGGCAAGCGCTATGAAATTGTTGGGGATCAATGAATGGGCAATTCGTGCTTGGCCAGCCTTGCTCGGTGTTTTAGGATGTCTATTAACCTATAGCGCAGGTAGATTGTTATATAACCGTCGCACTGGCATTTTAGCAGCTGCGATGTTGGCCACCAGTCCTTTGTATTTTTGCATGTCACATTACGCTAATTTAGATCTAGAAGTTGGCGTTTTTATTTCGGGAGCATTATTAGCATTTATCGTGTGGGCACGTGATCCAACATTGAAATACCGAACTGCTTATATACTGAGTGCCTATGGTTTTACAGGGTTAGCCATACTGACTAAAGGCTTAATTGGTTTAGCATTTCCTGCCATGATTATTGGCTGTTGGATTTTTTTTCTCAATCGTTGGAAAACTTTGCTGCAGATGCGTTTAATAAGTGGCATTTTGATAATGGCTTTTATCGTATTACCTTGGTGTATTTTGTCGCAATTAAAAGATTCAAGCTTTTTTCAGCATTTTTTTATAGATGAACAAATCTATCGTTTTTTAACGAAAAATTTTAACAATCAACAACCCGTATGGTTTTATTTCCCTGTCGTATTAATAGGTCTTTTCCCTTGGTTAGTTTGGCTACTGCAAGCTGTTACCCATGCCACAAAAGCAGTAAACTTAAGTAAACAAAAGCATGATACCGAGTTGTTTTTGTTGCTATGGCCGTTATTAATATTTATTTTCTTTACCATTCCGCAATCAAAAACTATTGGTTATATGATTCCGTTGATCCCGCCTTTGGTATTATTAATAGCGCGTTATCTTGATAAAATAGCGGGAGCGCAAAATAAAGTAAGTAAAATTTTCTGCTATTTGCTAGTAATAATTACTGTGGCAGAGTTAACATTTATCGCCATAGCACCTGCTTTAAAATTACGTAGTTCTAAATCGTTTGCAATAGTAATTAAGCAGATAGGTAAACCTGATGATCAAGTGGTTGGTTATTATCGTTATTATTATGATTTACCTGTTTATTTGAATCGTCAAATTTCGGTTGTTGAAAATTGGGATAATCCCGCAGTTGTAACCGACGATAATTGGCGTCGAGAAATATCCAATAAAATGCATGCGCCTAGCGCACGGCAATGGTTAATTACAGAAAATATTTTTTGGAAACAATGGCACAGCCAACAGCGAATGTTTGTAGTGCTTGAGAAAAATGATTTGCAACAATTTTTGTCACGCGCAAACCACAGATTTTATTTTATTACCGAGTATCAAGATACTTATTTGTTGACGAATAGACCTTATGCAAAAAATTAACATTGATCAAATTAAAAATTATTTTTTGAATCTCCAAAACACTATTTGTAAAGCATTAGAGCAGACAGATGGCTTTGCAAAATTCCAAGAAGATTTATGGGATCGCCCAAATGGTGGCGATGGGCGTTCACGCGTTTTAATTAATGGGAATGTTTTTGAACAAGCCGGCGTAAATTTTTCACATGTCTACGGCGAAAATATGCCAGCTGCTGCAACCAGTCGACACCCAAATTTAGCCAATAGTCATTTTCAAGCATTAGGCGTGTCTTTAGTTATCCATCCTAAAAATCCTTATGTGCCAACAGCGCATATGAACGTACGATTTTTTGTAGCTGAGAAACCAGGGCAAGAACCTGTTTGGTGGTTCGGTGGTGGTTTTGATTTAACGCCTTATTATGGATTTATTGAAGATTGCAAGCATTGGCATCAAGTAGCTAAGGCGGCATGTGATCCATTTTCACAAGATGCCTATATGAAATTTAAAAAATGGGCAGATGAATATTTTTATATTAAACATCGACAAGAGCAGAGAGGAATTGGTGGATTATTTTTCGATGATCTCAATGAGTGGGGTTTTGACCAAACATTTGCATTCACCCGTAGCGTTGGCGATCATTTTTTAAAAGCTTATTTACCTATCGTACAACGCCGACAAGAGATGTCATATAGCGAACAAGAACGTGAATTCCAATTATATCGACGTGGACGTTATGTCGAATTTAATTTGGTTTATGATCGCGGTACATTATTCGGATTGCAATTTGGCGGAAGAACAGAATCCATTTTAATGTCACTGCCACCGCATGTTAGTTGGCGCTATAACTGGCAGCCCGAAGCAAATACGCCCGAAGCACAATTATATAAATATTTTCTTGTGCCTCGAGATTGGATACATGAATAAGATTTTTAAACACCACGACCAGGTGGTTTTGGCTTGTTACTGAAAGGATTGTAAGATTTACCGCCGCCGCCAAAATCACCATCAATTTCACCACCAAACACATCGCGTAGAACATTGACAAAGATGATAACGCGTGAGCCGCCACTCAATTTACTGGTGACAGAGGAAACCATTTTGCCAAAAATTTCGTTTGCAGTTCTACCTACGCCTTGTTCAGCTAATAATTTCATTTTATTTTGCATTAATTTTTCTAGCGCATCTTTAAGTGCGGCAACAATTTTTTGGGTTTCTGCGGACGACATAGACGGTGAAGCGATTTGCGAAACAGCAGGTAATGCTTTCCAGTCAACTTTGGTTGTTGGTATTCTTCGTTTTATAAAATTGATTTCACTTGCATAATCACTGCTCATGCAGATAACTCCTTATAGACGGTTTTGGATACTGGTTTCGAAACTCTTTCCAAAACTAAACAAATAAGTTGATCAACTGTTTCTTTTGGTTGCGTGCTAAATTGTTGTGTGCAACGATTGGCAATAATAGCGCTGACGGAACATACATGATGTCCTAAAATACGACCCAATGCATGAATGCCCGCCGTTTCCATTTCAAAATTAGCAATGGTTGTCGAGGCGGAATCAAAACTTTGTAATTTGGCTATTAAATCTTTAATAGTAGGTTGCGCACGTAAAATTCTACCTTGCGGACCGTAAAAACCACCACAAGTAACCGTTGCGCCAACAATACAATCTGCTTTTAAAAGATCAATTAATTTCGTTGAAGCTTTACAAACATACGTGTTGCGTACAATTGGTTGCTCGGCAAAGTGCGCAATAAATGCTTCACGTAAAACTGTTTCTTCAGCAGTATTATTTAATTCATAAAAACAACCTAAACCATCCATACCAATGCCATAATCCGATAACACAAAGCTATCGAGCGGTATCCAAGGTTGTAATGCGCCTGCTGTACCAATCCGAATAATATTTAATTTGGTTAAGTTAGATTTGATCGTACGTTGTTTAAAATCAATATTAGCTAACGCATCTAATTCATTGAAAACGATATCAATGTTATCAGTACTCATTCCAGTGGAAAGTACAGTGATGCGTTGATTGCCGATATATCCTGTGTGCGTAATGATCTCACGCTTTTGTTTTTTTAATTCGATACTATCGAAATGTTTTGAAACTTGGGGAACGCGATCAGGATCGCCCACAATAATAATATTGTCCGCAATATCTTCCGGTAATAAATTTAAATGATAAATACTACCATCTGGATTTAAAATTAATTCTGAATCTTTAATTTGTTGCATGTTGTTTTACCATGTTACTTTAATAATTCATT
>Ga0102591_1003820_pt1 | contig 12801 bp, 9 predicted proteins | sample AraplaCol_mCL_r2_2_FD_76860 | JGI IMG/M metagenome (GOLD analysis project Ga0102591, IMG submission 76860) | Arabidopsis root microbial communities from North Carolina, USA - plate scrape MF_Col_mCL_r2 (SPADES assembly) (version 2) | ecosystem: Host-associated > Plants > Roots > Endosphere... | reverse complement strand
CGGTCTTCTTCCCAAACCAGCATGGTGGTCTTCCTATGGTCGCGGATTATCGGAGTGTTGTGTTCAAACACAAAGGACTTCTTGACTTTGACGCCGCTTCGCTGTTGCTGGTCCGCATCGCATTCGACGCGTCGGACCACGTGCGTCGCATCTCTTGATGAGTGCGATGCCGCGCGATCTCGACACGCGGCAGGAGCCGGAGCGGACGTCCGATCAAGCGTTCATCGATCGCTCGCGAGGCCGGGCGGAAAAATCGCCGATCGCCGCGAACATCGATGAACACTCGCATCGCGAGCGTCGGAGGTGTCGACGCATGACGCCGACACCTCCTGTTTCGATTACTGGCAGGCCTCGCAACCGGGGTCGTCGATGGCGCAGAACTTGACGTCCGTCGCCGGCGACACGTCGCCCAGATCCGGCGAGACCGAGGTCTCGATCGGCGCGACGGCAACCGGTGCCGCCGCGACCGGCGCGGCGCTCAGGCCACCGATGCCGCTGCTCACCGCGTTGAGCTGGCCGGCGTTCTGCACGGTGCTCTTCTCGGCATGCGTCGCGCCCATCGTGCGGAGGTAGTAGGTGGTCTTCAGGCCACGCTGCCACGCCAGCTTGTAGGTCTCGTCCAGGCGCTTGCCCGAGGCGCCGGCCATGTAGATGTTCAGGCTCTGCGCCTGGTCGATCCACTTCTGGCGGCGCGCGGCGGCTTCCACCAGCCACACCGGATCCACTTCGAACGCGGTGGCGTACAGGTGCTTGAGTTCCTCGGGCACGCGGTCGATGCGGCGCAGCGAGCCGTCGAAGTGCTTGAGGTCCATGACCATCACGTCGTCCCACAGGCCCAGCTTCTTGAGGTCGCGGACCAGGTGCTCGTTCACCACGGTGAACTCGCCCGACAGGTTGGACTTCACCGACAGGTTGCCGAAGCAGGGCTCGATCGACGCGTCGACGCCGATGATGTTGGAGATCGTCGCGGTCGGCGCGATCGCCACGCAGTTGCTGTTGCGCATGCCGTCACGGGCGATCTTGGCGCGCAGCGCATCCCAGTCCAGCGACGACGAGCGGTCCACGTCGACGTAACCGCCGCGGGCTTCGGCCAGCAGGTTCAGCGAGTCGATCGGCAGGATGCCGCGATCCCACAGCGAGCCGCGATAGCTGCTGTAGCGGCCACGCTCGGCGGCCAGCTCGGTCGAGGCCCAGTAGGCGTGGTAGCAGACGGCTTCCATCGAGCGGTCGGCGAACTCGACCGCGGCGTCGGAGGCGTAGGGCACGCGCAGCTGGTACAGCGCATCCTGGAAGCCCATGATGCCCAGGCCCACCGGACGGTGACGCAGGTTGGAGTCGCGCGCCTTCTTGACCGCGTAGTAGTTGATGTCGATGACGTTGTCGAGCATGCGCATCGCCGTCGACACCGTCTTCTTCAGCTTCTCCTGGTCGATCTTGCCGTCCTTCAGATGCTGCGACAGGTTGACCGAGCCCAGGTTGCAGACCGCGATCTCGTTGTCGTTGGTGTTCAGCGTGATCTCGGTGCACAGGTTGGACGAGTGCACGACGCCGACATGCTGCTGCGGCGAGCGCACGTTGCAGGCGTCCTTGAACGTGATCCAGGGATGGCCCGTCTCGAACAGCATCGTCAGCATCTTGCGCCAGAGGTCGCGGGCCGGCATGCGCTTGTGCAGCTTGAGCTCGCCGCGGTCGACCTTGGCTTCATAGGCCGTGTAGGCGACCTCGAATTCCTTGCCGAACAGGTCGTGCAGGTCCGGGCAGGTGGACGGGCTGAACAGCGTCCAGTCGCCGCCTTCGATGACGCGCTTCATGAACAGGTCGGGAATCCAGTTCGCCGTGTTCATGTCGTGGGTGCGGCGCCGGTCGTCACCGGTGTTCTTGCGCAGCTCGAGGAATTCCTCGATGTCCAGGTGCCACGTCTCCAGGTAGGCGCAGACGGCGCCCTTGCGCTTGCCGCCCTGGTTCACCGCGACGGCGGTGTCGTTGACCACCTTCAGGAAGGGGACCACGCCTTGCGACTTGCCGTTCGTGCCCTTGATGTGCGAGCCCAACGCGCGCACCGGGGTCCAGTCGTTGCCCAGGCCGCCGGCGAACTTGGACAGCAGCGCGTTTTCCTTCAGCGCTTCATAGATGCCGTCCAGGTCGTCGGCCACCGTCGTCAGGTAGCAGCTCGACAGCTGCGAGCGGCGCGTGCCCGAGTTGAACAGCGTCGGCGTGGAGCTCATGAAGTCGAAGGTCGACAGGACTTCGTAGAACTCGATGGCACGGGCTTCGCGGTCGATCTCGCCCAGCGCCAGGCCCATCGCGACGCGCATGAAGAAGGCCTGCGGCATCTCGATGCGGCTGCCGTCCACATGCAGGAAGTAGCGGTCGAACAGCGTCTGCAGGCCCAGGTAGTCGAACTGCAGGTCACGCTCAGCCTTCAGCGCGGCGCCCAGCTTGGCCAGGTCGTACTGCTGCAGCTTCTCGTCCAGCAGCTCGGCCTGCACGCCCTTCTTGATGAAGCCGGGGAAGTAGTCGGCGTACGCGGTGGCCATCTCGGCCTGCGTGACCTCGCGGCCCAGGATCTCCTTGCGGATCGTGTGCAGCAGCAGGCGGGCGGTGGCCCGGGTGTAGCCCGGGTCCTTCTCGATCAGCGTGCGCGCGGCCAGGATGGCGGCCTTGTAGACCTCGTCCATCGGAACGCCGTCGTACAGGTTGCGCTTGGTCTCGGCCAGGATGGGCTCGGGCTTGACGTCCACACCCAGGTTCTCGCAGCTCGACGAGATCAGCGCCGCCAGCTTGTTCAGGTCGAGCGGCACCCGCACGCCGTTCTCGACCACCGAGATGCCGGACTCCAGCACCGCGGCCTGGCGCTGCTCGCCCTGGGCGGCGCGCTCCTGGGTGCGGCGCTCGCGGTACAGCACGTAGGCGCGCGCCACTTCATGGTGGCCGCCGCGCATCAGCGCCAGCTCGACGTGGTCCTGCACGTCCTCGATGTGGAAGGTGCCGCCGGCCGGGCGCGAGCGCAGCAGCGCGCGCGTCACCGAATCGGTCAGCGCGTCGACGGTTTCGCGCACGCTGGCGGACGCCGCACCGCTGGTGCCGTGCACCGCGAGGAAGGCCTTCATCATCGCCACGGCCACCTTGCTCGGCTCGAAGTGCACCACCGCGCCGTTGCGGCGGATGATCTGGTGCTGCGGGAAGCTGGCCGAAGCGGCGGCGGACTCGCGCGGAGCCTGGGCCAGGCCCGTTTCAGCGGTCGGTGTGGCGGCGACAGTCTGCATGGGATCCTCGTCTGTTCTGGTGTCTGGAAAAACAAAAAAAGCTTCGCCCGGCCCGGCTTGTCCGAAGGGCCCGGCGATCAGGGGGTCAGGTGATGTTGGCGGTGCTGCTGATGCGCCCGGACTTGGGATTCCCGGTCCTCCGACCAAGGGGTCGGCAGCGCGGGCAAGACGTCTGAGGGAGCATTCATCGCCGTGTTTGCGAAGTCAGCAGGATAGCATGCAAAACACTATATCTAGTGGTCGCAGCACCTTCAAGGAACTAGCGGTAGCGTCATCGCCCTTGACGTCCGCCATGCGCTGGTCTAGCCGTAAGACCTGGCCCCGCACAGCCCCGATGGATTCGCGCATCGTGGCCGCGACGCCAGGATTGGCGCGGGTTGCAGCCGGGAATCGGGCGCGAGGGCCGATGGTTGCTGAGCAGGCGTCGATGGCGTCTCGATGACACGCCGCGCCGCTGTCCCCACCCGTTAGGACAACCCCGCCCTAGGACCTTCCCGGAGGGGCCACCGGCGGTGGGGTCATGGTCGCATTGCGCGCAGTTCCGCTGGGATGCGAACCGGTCAGGACTCGTCGCCGCCGACCGAGATCTCCAGCCGCGCCATGCGGTAGCGCATCTGCCGCAGCGACAGGCCCAGGCTGGCGCCGGCCGCGGTGCGGTTGTTGCGGTGCTGCTCGAGCGCCCGCAGCAGGATCTGCTTCTCGACCTCGTCCAGATAGGTGGCGAGGTCCGCCGGCAGCGGCGCGCCGCCGCGCGCCTCGGCGGGCAGGGCGGCGCCCAGCGGCGGCTCCGCGGGCGCATCGCCGGGCTCCGCCGGCGCGTCGTCCAGGCCCAGCACGCTGTCGGGCAGGCCGAGGTCGGCCAGGTCGATGCCGTCGCCGCTGGACAGCGCGAGCGCGCGATGCAGCAGGTTCTCGAGCTCGCGCACGTTGCCCGGGAAGCTGTAGCGCGACAGCGTCGCCAGCGCCGCCGGCGTCAGCGCGGGCACCGGCGCCACCCCGGCGTCGGCGGCGATGCGCTGCAGGATGCGCGCGCTGATCGGCGCCAGGTCCTCCATGCGCTCGCGCAGCGGCGGGACGCGGATCTGGATCACGTTGAGCCGGTAATACAAGTCCTGGCGGAAGCGGCCGCCGGCCACCTCCGCGGCCAGGTCCTTGTGGGTCGCGCTGAGCAGCCGGACATTGACCGGCATTTCCGCCACCGCGCCCACCGGCCGCACCGAGCGCTCCTGCAACGCGCGCAGCAGCTTGGACTGCATCGCCAGCGGCAGGTCGCCGATCTCGTCGAGGAACAGCGTGCCGCCCTGCGCGGCCTGGAAGAAGCCCTCGCGGTCCTCGCTCGCGCCGGTGAAGGCGCCCTTGCGATAGCCGAAGAACTCCGCTTCCAGCAACTGCTCCGGGATCGCGCCGCAGTTCACCGCGATGAAGGGCTGGGGACGGCGCGCGCTGACGTCATGGATCGCGCGCGCCACCAGCTCCTTGCCGGTGCCGGATTCGCCGTTGAGCAGCACCGGCGCCATGCTGCGCGCGACCTTCTCGATCAGCTCGCGCACCTGGCGCATCGGCGCCGAATCGCCGACCAGCCGCTCCAGCGCCGTGGTCGAGCCGGTCAACGGCGGCACGGCGCGGGCCGGCTTGCGCGCTTCGGCCGGCGCGGGCCGGGGGGCCTCGACCGAGCCCAGCACATCGAAGGCGCCCGGAGCGGTCGGCGCGAAGGCATCCGGCTCGGCGGCGACGGACATCGCGCTCGATGCCGCGTTCGATGCCGGGTTGAATGCCGGGTTCGACGACGCGTTCGAGGGCGCACTCCACCCCGTGCTCGACGCGGCCGCCGGCGCGGACGAGAACGGTTTGGGCACAGGCCCTTCCATCTTCGGCGTCCGGCCGAGCGCCGACGCGACCACCATCCGGAACTGGCGCAGGTCCACCGGCTTGGTCAGGTAGTCGTAGGCCCCGGCCTTGAGCGCCTCGACCGCGTTCTCGGCCGAGCCGTAGGCGGTGATGACCAGCGCGCGCTCGCTGCGCCCCTGCTGCTCCAGCCAGCGCAGGATGTCCAGGCCGCTGCCGTCGGGCAGCCGCATGTCGGTGATGACCGCGTCGTAGCGGCGCGTGCCCAGCAGCTCCAGCGCGTCCTCGACGGTGCCGGCGCTGTCCAGCGAGAAGCCCTCGCGCAGCAGCGTCATCTCGTAGAGGGTGCGCAGGTCGGGCTCGTCGTCGACGACCAGCAGGCGGGGATCAGCGCTCATGGAGTTCGGTATCGGGGAAATGGGAATCCGGTCCCGCGGACGGGACCGAGGCAAGCGCGGCGCCTGGCGAAGCCGGCCGCGGCAGCAGCACGCGGAACTCGTTCGCCTCGGCGTTCGGTCCGGTGTCGCGGCGGTGGTATTCGATGCGGGCGCCGTAGCGTTCGCACAGCTCGCGGCAAATGTACAGGCCCAGGCCCGAGCCCCGGCTGCGCGTGGAGAAGAAGGGCTCGAACAAATGTCTTTCGACCTCGGCCGGGATGGGCTCGGCGCGGCTGAACACCGACAGCCGCACCCACTCGCGGTCCTCACCCAGCTGCACGCGCAGCGCGCCCGGACCGGGGCGCGCGTGGCGCAGGCCGTTGTCCAGCAGATTGATCAGGACGCGGCGCAGGTGCTCGGGCTCGAAGCTGACGAGCAGGCCGTCGCGCTCGATCTCGACGCGCAGCGGGCTGGCCTCGCCGCCAGGCAGCCGCTGGGTGGTGGCCCAGTCGGCGCAGTACTCGCGCACCAGCGGCGCGACGGCCAGCGTCAGCGCCACCGGCGCGATGCCGGGCGCGACCTCCATCACGTCGTCGACCAGGCGCTTGAGCCGCTCGACGTTGGACGCCACCATGCGGGTGAGCTGCTCGCCCTTGGGGTCCTGCGCGAGGTCCTCCGACAGCAGCGCGTTGGCCTGCGCGATCGCGGTCAGCGGGTTGCGGATCTCGTGCGCGATGCCGGCCGACACGCGCCCCATCGCCGCCAGCTTCTCCTGGCGATTGCGGGCCTCGAGCAGCCGGTTGTCCTCGAGGAAGAGCACGCACAGGTCGTCGCCGTCCAGCGGCCGCAGCGTGAAGCGCATGCGCACCCGCAACGAGCGCTGCGAGCCGCGGCCGAAGTCCAGCAGCAGGTCCCGGCCGGCCTCCGGCCAGAGCTCGCCGGCGAAGGCCTTCTCGATCGCCCGCAGCAGCGGCTTCCAGGCTGGCGTGGTGTCCAGCCGGAACGCCCCCGAGCGCAGCGAGGCGCCTTCCGCGAGCAGCGCCCGCGCCGCCGGATTGGCGGTGCGCACCAGGCCGCGGCGGTCGACGACGGCGACGCCCTCCTCCATCTCCTCGATGACGAGGCGGTTCAGGTCGGCCTGCTGGCGGGCGTACTCGAGGCTGCCGCGCGCGGCGCGCTCCTCGCGCGCCAGGCGCGACGCGATCTCGTTGGCCAGCAGCGTGACCACGAACAGGCCGCAGCCCAGCAGCCCGGCCTGGCTGATGCGCAGCGCGCCGTCCTGCTCGTTCAGCACCGCCCAGCCCGACATCGACAGCAGCACCAGGCTGGGCAAGGCGGCGCAGCCCAGCGCGCGCAGCCGCGGCTGCAGCGCGCCGGCCATCAGCGCCGGCATGAAGAACAGCGCGCCATAAGGGCCGCTGGGATCGCGCACCTGCAGCAGCGTGAACAGCACCAGGTCGGCGCCGATGCTGACCATGAACTGCCGCGTGCTCAGGCCGGCGCGCTCCTTCGACGGCGTCTCGCCGCCGCCGAACCAGCGCGGCAGCATCCACGCCAGCACCGCCTGCGTGCCGTAGATCAGCGAGATCAGCGTCGTCCAGCCGGTGGGCTTGGCCCCCATCAGGCCGGCCAGCGACTGCGTCGCCAGCAGCGCCAGCCCCAGCGCCGCGCGCGCACCCATGAAAGCGCGATACAGGCGCTGGATGGTGCTGGCGCTGATGGCGCCGACGGTCTCGGAGGTGGCCATGTGGTCCGGCGCTCAGGTGGCGGCGTCGTCGCGCCGGCCGCGCGCCGCCTCGGCGGCTTCCAGGCGATGCTCATGCGCCGCGCGGTGGGCGGCGCTGCAGAACTGGCCGCCGCGACCGGGCAGCGCATCGCTCGCCGGGAGATGCATGCCGCACTCGGCGCAGCTCACCATGTGCTCGGGCAGGCGCGGCGCAGGCGGCGGCGCGGGCCGGGCGTTGTCGCGCGGCGTCGGCCGGCCGCGCTTGAAGCCGATCACGAAGGCGATCACCGCCAGCAGGACGATCCAGAAAAGCAGCTTGATCACGATGGGCGCGGTGGAAGCTTCGGGGAGGAGGTCGACGGGGTCGGCATCAGACGGGCGGACGCTGCAGCACGACCTCGAGCACGAAGCGCGAGCCGGCATAGGACAGCAGCAACAGCGCGGCGCCGAAGTAGAGCCAGCGCGTCGCGCGCCGGCCGCGCCAGCCGAACACCCGGCGTCCCGTCAGCAGGCCGGTCAGCACGACCCAGCCCATCACGGCGAACAGCGTCTTGTGATCCCAGCGCCATTGCGGCGTGAAGGCCACGCCCAGCAGCAGCGCGATCGACAGCACGACCACGCCGGCGCCGACGAACTGGAAGGTCAGGCGCTCCAGGCGCAGCAGCGGCGTGCCGAGCGCTGGCGCGCCCTGCCCCTTCTGGGCGCGCATCTGGCGCTCGGCGCGGTTCAGCATGACCGCATGCATCACCGCGACGCCGCACAGGCCGTAGGACGCCAGGCCCATCGCCCAGTGCAGCGGCGCCAGCGGCGAGCCCGCCTGCGGTCGGTATTCGCCCGGGAACATCCAGGCCACCAGCATCACCAGCAGGCCCAGCACGCTGAGCAGGCGCTGGGCCGAGGGCAGCGGCAGGAAGCGGCTCTCGATCAGATAGACGCCGGTCACCAGCCAGATCGTCATCGACAGCGAGGGCGCGAAGCCGAAGCGCGCCGCGTGGCTGCCGTTGACCGGCGCGGCGCCGATGCCGCCGATGTCCACGACCAGCGCGGCCAGGTGCAGCAGCCACGCCAGCACCAGCACCGAGCGCCAGGTGCGGGGCCGCAGATGCGCGAAGGCGGCGGCAACGGCATAGGCCACCGCGCCGGCGGCGCTGAGGGCGGCCAGGAGCAGGCCGCTGGGCTCGGCGGAGGCGGACGATAAAATCATCCGCAAAGTGTAATGACGAGCGCCCGCTTCCGCGGGCGCCAATACGATGGCTTCCACCCTGACCGATCGACTGAGCCGGCTCGTGAAGACGATGCGCGGCCAGGCCCGCATCACCGAGTCCAATGTGCAGGACATGCTGCGCGAGGTGCGCATGGCGCTGCTGGAGGCCGACGTCGCGCTGCCCGTGGTGCGCGACTTCATCGCCCGCGTGAAGGAGAAGGCGCTCGGCCAGGAGGTGGTCGCCTCGCTGAATCCGGGGCAGGTGCTGGTCTCGGTCGTCCACAAGGAGCTGGCCGCGACGATGGGGGAAGGTGTCGCCGACATCAACCTGGCCGCGCAGCCGCCCGCCATCATCCTGATGGCCGGCCTGCAGGGCGCCGGCAAGACGACGACCACCGCCAAGCTCGCCAAGCACCTGACCGAGAAGCGCAAGAAGAAGGTGCTGACGGTCTCGGCGGACGTGTACCGCCCCGCCGCGATCGAGCAGCTCAAGACGGTGACGAAGCAGGCGGGCGCCGAATGGTTCCCGTCGGCGCCGGACCAGAAGCCGCATGACATCGCCCTGGCGGCGCTGGACCATGCGAAGCGCCACTTCTTCGATGTGCTGCTGGTCGACACCGCCGGCCGCCTGGCGATCGACGAAGCGCTGATGGCCGAGATCCGCGACCTGCACGCGACGCTCAAGCCGGTGGAGACGCTGTTCGTGGTCGACGCGATGCAGGGGCAGGACGCGATCAACACGGCCAAGGCCTTCAAGGAAGCGCTGCCGCTGACCGGCATCGTGCTGACCAAGCTGGATGGCGACTCGCGCGGCGGCGCGGCGCTGTCGGTGCGGCAGATCACCGGCGCGCCGATCAAGTTCGCCGGCGTGTCCGAGAAGATCGACGGGCTCGAGGTCTTCGACGCCGACCGCCATGCGGGCCGCGTGCTCGGCATGGGCGACATCGTCGCGCTGGTCGAGGAAGTGCAGAAGGGCGTGGACGTCGAGGCCGCGCAGAAGCTGGCCGAGAAGCTCAAGTCCGGCGACGGCTTCGACCTGAACGACTTCCTCGCCCAGATCTCGCAGATGAAGAAGATGGGCGGGCTGTCGGGGCTCATGGACAAGCTGCCCACCCAGATGACCGCCAAGGCCGGCCAGCCCGACATGGACAAGGCCGAACGCGACATGAAGCGCATGGAGGGCATCCTCAACGCGATGACCGCCAAGGAGCGCCGCCAGCCGTCGCTGCTGATGGACGGCAAGTCCAAGGCCAGCCGCAAGCGCCGCATCGCCGCGGGCGCCGGCGTGCAGATCCAGGAGGTCAACCGCCTGCTCAATCAATTCGATCAGATGCAGGGGATGATGAAGAAGATGAAGGGCGGCGGCCTGATGAAGATGATGAAGAAGATGGGCGGCCTCAAGAACCTCATGGGCGGCGGGGGCGGCGGCTTCCCGATGTAAATGCAAAAGAGCTCCCTTGGGAGCTCTTTTGCATTCCGGGGGTCGCACTTCGTCCTTCGACGGACCTGCGACCGAGGGCTTCGGGTTTTATTCGAGCAGGGCCTGCGCGAACTCGCGCGCGTCGAAGGTCTGCAGGTCCTCGAGCTTCTCGCCGACGCCAATGAAGTAGACCGGGATCGGGCGCTCCCGCGCGATCGCCGCGAGCACGCCGCCCTTGGCCGTGCCGTCCAGCTTGGTGACGATCAGGCCGGTGAGGCCCAGCGCGTCGTCGAAGGCCTTCACCTGCGTGAGCGCGTTCTGGCCGGTGTTGCCGTCCACGACCAGCAAGACCTCGTGCGGCGCGGTCTCCTGCGCCTTGCCGATCACGCGCTTGATCTTCTTCAGCTCCTCCATCAGATGGAGCTGCGTCGGCAGACGCCCGGCGGTATCGGCGATGACGACGTCACAGCCGCGCGCCTTGCCCGCGACCACCGCGTCGTACGTGACCGCCGACGGATCACCGCCCTCCTGGCTGACGATCTGCACCCGGTTGCGATCCGCCCAGACCGCCAGCTGCTCGCGCGCGGCGGCACGGAAGGTGTCCGCGGCGGCCAGCAACACATTGGCCTCGGCATCGGCCAGATGGCGCGTCAGCTTGCCGATGCTGGTCGTCTTGCCGGCGCCATTGACGCCCACGACCATCATCACCATCGGCGACTGCTCGCCGATCACCAGCTGGCGCTGCAGCGGCTGCAGCAGCTCGGTCAGCGCGTCGACGAGCAGTTGGCGCACGACGGCGGGCTCGGTGGCCTTGGCGTCCTTGACGCGACGCTTCAGGTCCTCGAGCAGGAACTCGGTCGCCTTGACGCCGGCGTCCGCCATCAGCAGCGCGGCCTCGAGTTCTTCATAAAGCGCGTCGTCGATCTGCGTGCCGGTGAAGACCTGGGCGATGCTCGAGCCGGTCTTGCGCAGGCCCTGGCGCAGCTTGTCCATCCAGGACTTGCGCGGCGCGGGCTCGGCCACGGGCACTGGTGCCGCGGCTGCGACGGGGGCGGTGGCCGGCACAGGCGTGGGCACTGCGACGACCGGCGCGGGCGCATGCACGACGGGCGGCGACGCAACCGGCGCGGGCACGACGACAGTCGAAGGGGCCGCGACGGAAGCGTTCGGGCTGGGAGTGGGTACCGGCGCGGGTGCGGTCGTCGAAGGCGGAGCGAGGACGGGCGCGGTCTGCGAAGCCGGGGACGGGATTTGCGGTGCCGGAGCCGAAACGGGCTCGACGGCGACCGGCGGGGCCGGGATGGCGGGAGGGGGCGCAGGGACCGCTTCGGGAGCGGGCGCTGGCGTGGGTTCGGGGGATCCGAAGCCCAGTTTTTTCTTGAGGAAGCTGAACATGGAGGGGTCGAGAGGACTCGCGCGCCGAACGTTTGTCGCCGTGCTCGGCGGGGGCTTGCATTGTCTTCGAAAACTTTGCTATAGTCGCGTTCTTCGCAAGGCGCTTTAGCTCAGCCGGTTAGAGCGACGGAATCATAATCCGCAGGTCCGGGGTTCGAATCCCTGAAGCGCCACCAAATACGAAACCCCGCAAGTCGCAAGGCTTGCGGGGTTTTCCGTTTGGGGTTCCATGCATGCTGATCCGACCAGGACCACCGCGTTCCTGCCTGACCTTTGTCACGTGAACCGACCTAGCGCCATTTGCAGAATGCTCGGTCAACAAGCAATCAACATGCAACGCCTCCTGTTCGCCATCACTGGAGCGATCGTTCTTGCCCTCGCGTCCTACGGGCTCGTCGAGCTCTTCGCCCTTTGGTATGGCCCTCGCCATATCAAGTCGGACTCCGACATCGGCGACGCCTTCATGACCGCCCTTGCCTTCATGCTCATCTGCTTGATTGCCGGGGGCGTGGTCGGTTTCCGGTGGGCAGGCCGAAGGGCCAAACCATGATCTCCATCCCCAACCCCTACGCCGCACTGCTGATCTCCGCGGTCCGCGACGCTGTGATCTACCAGGAGGGGCTGCTTCGAAGCGAGACCATTCGCGACCGCTCCGAACACGAGGAGCATTACGTCTACCTCACCGAGTTCTTCGAGTTCCTGAAGAAGGAATACAGGAACCAGGAAGCCGAGATCGGCTTCCCCCTGGAGAAGCTGCTGTAGGCAGCAACGTCACCAAACGAAGAAGGCTCCCTCGGGAGCCTTCTTCGCTTTCGTACAGCGTGGAAAGAGCGCCGGCTCTCGCCGACGCGCCCGCTCACTTGCGGCTCACTCGCCGCTCAACTGCAGCTCAAGGTCGCGTAGTTCTTCCCTGCCCCGGCCACGCCGAGCAGCTTCTGCTTCACGCAAGCCGGCGCGTGCACCGTGTACGCATACGGGATGCCCACCGGGTAGTTCGACGTCGTCACCCAATCGCTCGCATCGCGCGACGGGCTGGAGCCGCTCGCCACCCACTTGATCCCATAGGTCGCGAAGTCCGCCGGCGTCCGGATGTTGTTGTTCCTCAGATCCCAATACCCGATCGACGAGCTGTCCCGCGACGTCACCGGGTTCTGCGCGTTCTCGAAGTAGTTGCCCTCGATCAGCGCGTACCCGCCCATCCGGATGTTGGCCCCCGACGTCAGCACGCCCGAGTACAGGTTGTTGTACAGGTGCGTGTAGCCCCCGCGCTGCAGCGGCAGGCGCGAGCCCACGTTGCTGTACACGTTGTGGTGGAAGGTGATGAAGCGGTCGCTGGCATCGCTGTCGCTCGAGCCGATCAGCCCCACCTTGTGGTGATCGTGCAGGTAGTTGTACGAGTAGGTGATGTGATGCGCGCCCGCCTTGCTGTCGATCAGGCCATCGAACTCCAGGTCGCCCGCGCCCGAGCACTCCGCCGTCGAGCTGAACAGCGTGTTGTGGTCGATCCAGATGTAGCCCGGATACTTGCCGCTCTGCCCCTCGATGCCGATCGCATCGATGGATCCGGG
>Ga0102591_1003813_pt1 | contig 12819 bp, 6 predicted proteins | sample AraplaCol_mCL_r2_2_FD_76860 | JGI IMG/M metagenome (GOLD analysis project Ga0102591, IMG submission 76860) | Arabidopsis root microbial communities from North Carolina, USA - plate scrape MF_Col_mCL_r2 (SPADES assembly) (version 2) | ecosystem: Host-associated > Plants > Roots > Endosphere... | reverse complement strand
CGGCAACCTCGCCGGCGTGGAGTGCGCGGCCATCTTCGCCATCTTCACGTCGCAGGCGTGGAACATGGCCTTCAGCCTGTATCAGTCGTTCCGCACCATCCCCGGCGATCTACTTGAGGCCGCCGCGATGTTCCGGCTCTCGCCATGGCAGCGCTTCTGGCGGCTGGAAGTGCCGTATGCCATGCCGGGTCTCGTCTGGAACATGATGATGTCGATGTCGGGCGGCTGGTTCTTCGTGGTGGCCTCGGAGGCCATCTCGGTGTCGGGCCACGACATTCGCCTGCCCGGTATCGGCTCGTATATCGCCGTCGCCATTGCGCAGCAGAACCTGGCCGCCATCGGCTGGGCGATCCTGGCCATGCTGATCGGCATCATGATCTACGACCAGTTCCTGTTCCGCCCATTGGTGGCGTGGGCGGACCGCTTCCGCTTCGAGACGCTGGCGCAGGACACCACGTCGCAATCGTGGCTGCTCAACCTGCTGCGCCGCTCGGCGTGGGTGCATGCCCTGCTCGATGTCATCACCTCGCTAGCCAGCCGCACGCTATCGTGGGGCGCGCGCCGCCGCAAGGTGGTAGCGCGACCTGCTGACCCGGCGACATCGCATCCATGGATCGACCGCCTGCGCGACGCCCTGATCATCACCGTGGCGCTGGTTGCACTCTGGCGCGTGTTCCACTTCGTCCACAGCGAAGTGGGCTGGGCCGAAGCCGTTCACGTGCTCTGGCTTGGCACGCTGACGATGCTGCGCGTGGTGGTGCTCATTGCGCTGGCGGCGGTGGTCTGGGTGCCGATTGGCATCCGCATCGGCCTGAACCCGTCGGTGGCGCGCATCGCCCAGCCCATCGCGCAATTCATGGCGGCGTTCCCCGCCAACCTGATGTTCCCGCTAGCCGTAATGGCTATCGTGAAATTCCACCTGAACCCGGAGATCTGGCTCAGCCCGCTGATGATCTTTGGCACGCAGTGGTACATCCTGTTCAACGTCGTAGCCGGTGCATCGGGCATTCCCAGCGAGCTGCGGCTGGCGGCGCGCAACTTCGGGCTGCGGGGCTGGCTGCTGTGGCGGCGCTTCCTGATTCCCGCCGTGTTCCCGAGCCTGCTGACGGGACTGGTCACGGCCGCTGGCGGTTCGTGGAACGCGAGCATCGTGTCCGAGTATGTGACCTGGGGCGACCGCACGCTCGTCGCCACCGGTCTGGGCAGTTACATCGCCGAGATGACCGCGCGCGGTGATTTTCCGCGCATTGCGCTCGGCATCTGCGTGATGGCGTTGTTCGTGGTGGGCTTTAACCGCCTGCTCTGGAACCGGCTCTACGACCTGGCGCAGTCGCGCACCCGGCTATAAGAAAGGAATCGACGATGGCTCTGCATGACACGCCCCAAGGCCAGCCCGTGATCGAACTGCGCGACGTCGGCAAGATGTTCCGCACCGCCGACGGCACCGATCGCGCCGTACTCGAAGGCGTCAACCTGACGCTGTGCGAAGGCGAGATCGTCGCCATGCTCGGCAAGTCCGGTTCGGGCAAGTCCACATTGCTGCGGATCATGGCGGGCCTGGTGGGGGCCGAACGGGGCGATGTGCTGTTCCACAACCAGCCGCTACGCGGCGCGGCGGAAGGCATCGCGATGGTGTTCCAGTCGTTCGCGCTGTTCCCGTGGCTGACCGTGCAGCAGAACGTGGAACTGGGCCTTGAAGCGCAGGGCGTGGCCAAGGCCGAGCGCGCGCGCCGTGCCGAGGCAGCCATCGACATGATCGGGCTGTCCGGCTTCAACAGCGCCCTGCCGCGCGAGTTGTCGGGCGGCATGCGGCAGCGCGTAGGCATCGCCCGGGCGCTGGTGACCGAACCGGACCTGCTGCTGATGGACGAGGCCTTCTCCGCGCTCGACGTGCTCACGGGCGAGACATTGCGCGACGAAATGCTCGACCTCTGGCAGTCGGGCCGCGCCAATATCCGCAGCATCCTGATCGTCTCGCACAACATCGAGGAAGCCGTGATGATGGCGGATCGCATCGTGATTCTCTCCAGCGATCCGGGCCGCGTGCGCGCCGAGGTGCGCGTGCCGTTCACGCGTCCGCGCAATCGTGACGATGCCCTGGTGCGCGCCCTGATCGACGAGATCTATGCGCTGATGACGTCGCCGGCTGGACACGGCGCGCGCGTGCCCGCCGCGGCCGCCGCGCAGCAGATCGGTTATCGCCTGCCCGATGCCGATATCAGCCAGATGGAAGCCGTGCTCGACCTGCTGCACGAATCCCCGTTCTTCGGCCGCGCCGACCTGCCGCACCTGGCAACGGAAGCTGGCCTGACCGACGACGACCTGCTGCCCGCGTGCGAGGCCATGCAACTGCTGGGCCTCGCCCATATCGAGCGTGGCGACATCACGGCCACCAACCTGGGTCGTCTCTATTACGACACCGCCCCGCCCGAGCGCAAGGTGCTGTTCGGCAAGCAGTTGCTCTCCCACGTGGCGCTGGCCGCGCACATCCGGCGCGAACTCGAACAGAGCGAGGATGGCGAAGTGGGTGAGGAAGCCGTGCTGCGCGAACTGGAAGCCTTCCTGAAACCCGAGGAAGCCGAGCGCGTGCTGCGCATCGCCATCGACTGGGGACGTCATGGCGAGGTGTACGGCTACTCGCTCAACAGCGGGATGCTGACGTTGCCCGAGATGGGGCCGGTCAACGCGCAGGCATAGCTGTCGTTGGGGCCGTCGTGGCCGTCGTGGCTGTCGTGGCTGTCGTGGTGGTTGTGGCGGTGGTTACGGTGGTTGCCGCCGCATCGCCCTGCAGCCCGGCTCCGCGTACATCGTCCGGCACCGCAGACCATCCCCCTCCGAGCGACTTGTAGAGCGCGGCAGCACTGGTCAGCACATCGACCTGTCCCTGGATGGACGCGAGTTGCACCGCGAACAGCTTCTGCCGCGCGTCGGTGACTTCGAGATAGCTCGAATAGCCGCCCTCATAGCGCGCGTCGGCCTGATCGGCGTAGACCGTCAGGCTCTGCTCCTGTTTGCGCAGGCTGACCAACCGGTTACGTGTTTCAGTGCCATTGGCCAGCGACGTATTCACATCGGCCAGCGCGTTGAGCACGGCGGACTGGTAGCCCAGCATGAACTGGTCGCGCACCGATTCGGCCGCGTTGACCTGCCCGCGAATCGCCCCGCCCTGGAACACCGGCTGCGCGAGGCTCGCGCCGAAGCCCCAGACTTTCGAGGCGCTATCCCACAGCGCTGCGGGGGAGCTCGCCAGCGCACCGAAAAAGGCCGAGAGATTGACCGATGGCAGGTACAACGCCAGCGCCGCACCCACCTGCGCATTGGCGGCTACGGCCTGCTGCTCCGCCTGCAGCACATCGGGGCGGCGTGCCAGCAACGCGGCAGGCAGGTCGGCATTGATCGGGGGCGGCTGTAGTTGTGCGAGTGTTGCGCCGCGTTCGATGGGACCCGGCTGGTGGCCCAGCAATAGCGAGAGTGCGTTCTCGGTCTCCTGGATCGACGAGCGCAGCGGCGGAATCGTCGCCTCCGCCGAGTAGTAATCGTTTTCCGATTGCGACAACTCCACCTGCGAGATCACGCCGCCTTCGTAGCGCTGCCTGAAGATGTCCAGGGCCTGCCCGCGTGTCAACAGCGTGGCCTGTGCCACCTCCAGTTGTGCATCGAGCCCGCGCAGCGTGGCATACCCTTGCACCACGGACGCCGCCAGCGACAGCACGATGCCGCGCCGCGTGTACTCGGCATTCCACAGGCTCGCCTCGGCTGACTCGGCCTGCCGGCGGATCTTGCCCCACAGGTCGATCTCCCAGCTTGCATTCAGCAAGGTCTCATAGCTGTTGCGCGGGCCGCCGAACGATGCGAACGGCGTGCCGTTGAACGAGCCGCTGCGCTGCCGCGCCGCCGACCCCGTGGCATTCAACTGCGGGAAGTAGCCCGAGCGCGCGATCATCAACTGCGCACGGAATTCTTCGATGCGGGCCGATGCAATGCGCGCATCGTAGTTGTTGCGCAGCGCCGTCTCCACCAGCGCCGTCAGCACCGGGTCATTGAACGCGTTCCACCAGTCGCTGTCGGCGGCCAGCGTCAGCATGCCGGAATCGATCCGATACGCAGCCGGCTCGGCCACTTCCGGACGCTTGTAGTCAGGGCCGATGGCGCAAGCGGAGAGCAGCGCTCCCATCGTCAGCATGGTCGGCACCCCTAGCCGTTGGAGTGGAATCATGACGGTTCTCCCGTAGGCGGCACGGCGGGCGTGGAGGGCCCAGCCGGCACCTTCTTGCCACGGCGTGCCGCCCATTTGTCGGCAGCCGTCCCCACCAGCCACGAGAACAACGGCACGAACAGCAGCGCCAGCGTGGTCGCCGCGATCATGCCGCCAATAATGCCAGTGCCGATGGAATGACGCGAGTTCGACCCCGCGCCCGAGGCGATGAACAGCGGCACTGCGCCCAGGATGAACGCCAGCGACGTCATCACGATGGGACGCAACCGCAGCTTGGCCGCCTCCACTGCCGCATCGGCATGCGACAGCCCTTCCTTGTGCTTCATCACCGCGAACTCGACGATGAGAATCGCGTTCTTCGCCGCCAGCCCGATCAGCGTCACCATGCCGATCTGGAAGTACACATCATTCGACAAACCACGCAGCAGAATCGCCAGCAGCGCGCCGAAGATACCGAACGGCACGGCGGTCAGGATCGATAGCGGCAGCGACCACGACTCATATTGCGCCGCCAGGATCAGGAACACCATCACAATACCGAACACGAACACGATGGTCGTGGTGTTGCCCGATTTCTTCTGCTCGAACGCCTCGCCGCTCCACGCAAAGCTGTAGCTGGCCGGAAGTGTCTCGCGCGCCACCGCCTCCATGGCCGCGAGCGCCTGACCCGAGCTGTAGCCCGGCGCCGCGTCACCCGTGATCTTGGCCGCCGGGAAGTTGTTGAAGCGCGAGAGCAGGTCAGGTCCGCTCGAATACTTCGTGCTCAACAACCCCGAGACGGGCGCCATCTTGCCGTCGTGGCCGCGCACGTAGAGGTATTCGAGATTGTTGGGCGAAGCGCGATACTGCGGTTCGGCCTGCAGGATGACCTGCCACACGCGGCTGTACTGCGAGAACTGGCTGATATAGAGCGAGCCGAACTGCGTCTGCAGCGTGCCGTAGACATCGGCAATCGGCACCCCCATGGTCTCGGCCTTCTCCTTGTCCACCTCCACCTTCATCTGGCGCGATGCGGACTGGATGGTGCTGGTCAGGCGCCCCAGTTCCTTGTGGTTGGCCGCCGCCTTGATGAAGTTGCGCGTCACGCCTTCGAGCTCCGCCGTGCTGCCCGTGCCACGATTCTGCACCCAGAATTCGAAGCCGCCCTGTGACCCCAGCCCGGGGATCGACGGCGGGTTGACCGGAATGACGATGGCCTCGGAAATCCCGCGCAGCTTCGGCGTGATCTCGTGCAGCATCGCCGGCACGCCAAGGTCCGCCGACTCCCGCTTGCTGAAGCTCTTCATGCCGACGAACACCGTGCCGGCGTTGGTCTTGTACTGGCTGTCGATGAAGCTGTAGCCAGACAGCGCCGAAGCATCCTCCACGGCCGGATGCTGGCGGAACATGTCCGCTACCTGCTGCGTCACTTTCTCCGTGCGATCCAGGCTGGCCGAGTCCGGCATCATCACCGCCACCAGGATGTAGCCCTGGTCCTCGGCCGGCACGAACGCCGTGGGGATGTGCGAGAACAGTTGCCACACCGCCAGCAGCATCACGCCGAACAGCGCCATTGCCAACACCACGCGGCGCATGAACCCGCGCACCCAGTTGCCGTAGTGATGCACGATGCGGTCGAACCGCTCGTTGAACCAGACAAAGCCGCGCCATGGCGTGTGATGCCCCGGCTTCAGGATCATCGCGGCCAGCGCAGGTGACAGCGTCAGCGCGCAGAAACCCGAGATCACCACGGAGACGACAATCGTCAGCGCGAACTGCCGGTAGAGCTGCCCCGTGGTGCCGGACACGAACGCCACCGGGATAAACACCGCCGACAGCACCAGCACGATGGCGATCACCGGGCCGGTCACTTCCTCCATGGCGCGCAGCGTGGCCTCGCGCGGCGAGAGCTTGAACTCGGCCATGTTGCGCTCGACGTTCTCCACCACCACGATAGCGTCGTCCACCACGATGCCGATGGCCAGCACCAGCGCGAACAGCGTCAGCAGGTTGATCGAGAACCCGAGCGCCAGCAGCCCCGCGAACGTGCCGATGATCGACACGAACACGGCCAGCACCGGGATCACCGTGGCGCGGAAATTCTGCAGGAAGATGAACACCACCAGCACCACCAGGATCACGGCTTCGATCAGCGTATGCACCACCTCGTCGATCGATGCGCTGACGAACTCGGTGGTATCGAGCGAGATCTTGTAGCTCATGCCGGCCGGGAACGACTTCTGCATCTCGTCGAGCGTCTTCTTGACGTCCTTGGCCACCTGGATGGCATTGGAGCCGGGCTGCTGGTACACGGCGATGATCGTCGCCGGCTTGCCATTCAGCGCCGAGCGCAGCGTGTACTGCTGCTGGCCGATCTCCGCGCGGCCCACGTCGCTCAGCCGCACAATCGCCGCGCCCTGGTTGTCGGCGCGCAGGATGATGTTCTCGAACTGCTGCGGCGTGGTCAGCCGGCCCGGCGTCACCAGCGGGAACGTCAGTTCCACCGGCCGCGCATTGGGCGCCTGCCCGACGCTGCCCGCGCCGAACTGCTCGTTCTGGTTCTGCACGGCGCGCTGCACATCCTGCGCAGTGATGCCGAGCGCGGCCATGCGGTCCGGCCGCAGCCAGATGCGCATGGCCAGGTCTGCCGAACCCATGATCTGCGCCTGGTTGGCACCGTTCACGCGTTTGATGGCATCCAGCACATACAGGTTGGCGTAGTTGTTGATGTACTGCTGGTCGAAGCGGTTATCGGGCGAATACACCGCAATCAGCAGCAGGAAGCTCGACGACCGCTTTTGCACGTTGATGCCGGTCTTCTGCACCGTATCGGGCAACTGCGGCAGCGCCAGGTTCACGCGGTTCTGCACCTGCACCTGCGCGGTGTCAGGATCGGTGCCGATATCGAAATAGACGTTCAGCGTCATCGACCCCGTGGGCGACGACGTGGACTGCATGTAGATCATGTTGTCCGCGCCGTTGACCTGGGTCTCGATCGGCGCGGCCACGGTCTGCGCCACGGTGTCGGAGTCGGCCCCTGCGTACGTGGCGCTGACGGTGACTTGCGGCGGGGTGATATCGGGATACTGGGCGATGGGCAGCGCGAACATCGCAACGCCGCCACCGATGACGATGATCAGCGATATGACCATCGCGAAGATCGGGCGGTTGACGCAGAAGGCGGAAAGCATGGCGGGCCTCCGGTCAGGACTTGGCGGCAGGCGGAGCCGAAGCCGGCGGCGCGGATGGTGCGGAAGCCGGTGCCGATGGCGTGGAAGCCGGCGGCCGGCTGCCTTCGCCCACTGCCGCAATCGGCGCCTCTCCGGTCACCTTGACCGGTGCGCCTTCGGTCAGCTTGCCCGCACCGTCAACCACCACCACCTCTCCGGGTTGCAAACCCTTGGCAATCCGCCACATCGGCCCAGAGAGTTCGCCCACCATGACTGGGCGCGGCATGGCCTTGTTGTCCTTGTCGACCACGAACACCACATCGCCCTTGGGTCCGTGCATCACGGCCCGCTGCGGCACCACGATGGCATTGGGCCGCGTGGCGCCATCCACCAGCACGCGTACGAACTGCCCGGGACGCAGTACGCCTTCCGGATTCGGCATCAGCGCGCGTACTAGAAACGTGCCGGTCTGCTGGTTGTAGGTGGCATCGGCAAACGTGATGCGGCCCTGTTGCGGATACTTGCTGCCATCGGCCATGACCACGGTCACGGTGTAGTGCTGGTCATCGGGCACCACAATTGACTTGTCTTCGCGCTGCGCGCGGAACTGCAAGGTCTGCGGCTCCGAGACACTGAAGTTGATCCGCATCGGCTGCAGCGTGGACACCGTGGTCAGCAGGCTGTTGGTCGTGCTGACATATGCGCCTTCGGGCAGCACCGCGAAACTGGAGATGCCATCCACGGGCGCGCGCACGTAGGTGTACGAGAGATTCAGTTGCTGCGTCTCGACCTCGGCCTGCGCCTGCTCCACACCGGCCCGCGCCGAATGATAGTTGCCGGTGGCATCATCGAGATCCTTCTGCGACAACGCATTGCGCTCGGCCAGCGGCTTCACGCGCGCCAGGTTGGCATTCGCCACTTCGAGCCGCGCCTTCTGCTGGTTCAACTGCGCGCGTGCTGCATCGAGCTGCGCCTGGAACGGCTTGTGGTCGATCTCGAACAGCAACTGGTTGGCCTTGACCAGGCTGCCCTCCGTGTAATTCCGCTTGATCAGGAAGCCGGCCACGCGGGCGCGGATATCGACGGCCTGGTCACTCTGTGTCTGCCCCACGAAATCGAACGTCACGGGCAGATCCTGCGCGCGGGTCGTGTAGACCTGCACCGGCACCGCTTGCTGCGCTGCAGCCGGCGGCTCCGACTTGCCACAGCCGGCCAACAGGATGGTCATTGCCGTGGCGGCCACCAGCCACCGTCCCTGCGTTGCCTGAACCGCCGAATCCATGCGCCGCTCCCATAGCAGACCGGGCACGTACCGCGCCCGTGTAGTCGGCAGGTTATGTCTGCGCAAAGTCTGCGGCCAATGAATCTTTTATTTGGGGCGTTAAGGGAAATCGATGGTCAAGCCGTTGCTTCCGCTCATGTTTGCTCCCCTCTCCCGCGCGCGGGAGAGGGGAGCAAACCAGCGGTCGGGGGAGAAACGATATCTACCGCCGAAACCCATGAAAATGCCCGCCTCCACCCCCGCCGCCAAACCTCCCACCTCCGAACCCCCTGCCTTGCCATTGCGACGCCGCATTCCCAAACCGCTGCTGCCCCACATCCCGCGCCTGCCGTTGCTGGTCCAGCCGGTTCTGCACATCGGCATTCGGTTGCACCGACTGCCAGCCGTTGCTGGTGTGCTGCTGCCAGCCGTTATCCGTGTGCTGGTAGACGTTTCCGTCGTGCCCCGCATAGACATTGCCGTTGTTCCAGACCACGGCGTTGTCCTTGTTCGGATTGGCGACAAAGCCTCGACTGCCCGCCGTCTGCTGGCCGGTCTGCGTGTTGCCGGCCACGCCGATCTCGCCAGCGCCCACGCGGCCGGTCTGCGCGTTGTAGCCTGCGGCCTGTCGGCCCGCCGCATAGTTGCCCGAATACTCGTTGCCGGCCACGCCGCCGCGCGCCGCACCTTCGCGGCCGGTCGACGGATTGGCGAACGATCCCTGGCGCCCCGCCGCGTAGTTGCCCGAGTAGGGATTGAAGGCCGCACCCCGGCTGCCCTGGTAGCGAGCGCCCGTGGCCGCGTTGTAGCCGGCACCTGCCGTGCCACGCCACTGGGTGCCGGTCCAGGCATTCCAGCCTTCGGCATGGGTGACCGTGCCTTGCCCCCACCGGCCATAGAAGTTCGCCTGGTTGATATTGACGAAGTTGCCGCCGCCCCAGCCGCCGTACCAGTACGGACCCCAGTACGGCGCCGCGCCGCCCCAGATCGCGCCTGCCGCAAAGCCGAACGCAAACCCCTCGGCCACGCCGATGCCGAAGCCTGCGCCATAGCCGTACGTCACCGGATAGCCGTAGTAATAGCTGCCGACATAGGGCGGATAGACATAGCCCGTGCCGTAGACGACGGTGCCGTCGGGGCTGACCACCACGCCCATATAGCCCGGCGTGTAGCCGACCACGACAGTCGTCGGTGTGACCGAGTAGATCCGCACATAGGTCACGTAATACAGCGGCGAACTGGGCGGGATCGTGTAGATGGCCGAGGGCACTTCGGTGGCCACGCGCCACGGGCCGCCCGGCACACCAGCGGTGAACCAGACGCCGTTGGCCACGGCGTAGTAGTGGGCGCTATCGACCTCGATCACGGGCGTGCCCGTGTTGACCGCGTAGCGCAGTGACGTGCCGGTGATGGCCTCGAATTTCGGCGGGCCATCGTAGGTGACGGCGACCGTGGCCTTGTCACGTGCCACCGAGGCGGTCTGCGGAATCGTCGCCGCGATCTCGGCTTCGCGGGCCTGCGGCGTGCCCGGCACCGAGACCAGTACATTCGCCTTGGGGTCCTTCGGCGAGATCTTCGCGAACTCCGCCGGCAACTGGTCACCGGGCACGTATTCCCACGGCCCGTTGAGCATCGCCGCGCGGAACCAGCGCCCCGAGATCAGCACATAGGTCTGGTTGCTCGACGGATCGACAAAGACCGCGTGGTCGGCATTGGACATCGTCAGCAGGCCCACCCCCGCGACCGGTGTCATCTGCGGCTCGCCCTGTGTCACGATCAGTTCCGCTGGCCGCGTCGCCAACTGCACGGCTGGCGGCCGCGCGGGCTTCTTGCCATCGGCAGGCATCATCGGATCCGCCTTCGGCTCGTTCTTGACCGCTGCGATCTTGCGGGCGGCGCCTAGCAGCGCGGCGGGCGGATTGGCGACGGCATCCCACTTCCCACCCTCCGATGCCGAGCGATACCAGTAACCCGCCGCCTGCAGCCATAGCTCGCCGCTGGTATCGCGCAGCAGCAACGCGCGGCTGTTGATCGCGCGCTCGTAGCCAGTGCCAGCCACCTCGCGCCAGACGGGCTCGCCATCCACATGCACAAGCAGCGTGGGCGTGGCGGCGAACAGGATCTGCGGAGCATCGTTCTTCACGGGCACGCGCTGCGCTTTCGCCAGTTCCTGCGACACGGCGTAGCTGGCCTGCAACTCATCCAGCGGCACGGTCAGGCCCTTGGGAGACAGCTGGCCGATCAGGGCCTGGCGGATCTTGTCGGCGGCTTCGGGGCGTGTGGGCACGTCCACGCTATCGATCTGGATCTTCGACAGTTGCACCAGCGCCGATGGCTTGTCGATATCGGCCTGCGCCGAAAAACGCGCCACGCCATAGGTCGGCGCACCGTCCTTGGCGCCGATGCCCACTGCGGCGCGGCCTGACATCCGGTCACCCTCCCATTTCTCGATCTCGGGCTGGTAAAGCTCCACGTGCTCACCCGCCACCTCGTAGCTGCGCGGCCAGGTGAGCGGCGCCACCTTGCGGGCGGCGCTGGCGGGCTGGGCCGTGGTGGCAGCCTGCGCATCCACCGGCAGCGGCGCCGCCGCCACACCGAGCAGCGCCACGGCGATCAACGTGGGGCTGATGGGCAAACGCCTGGGAAATCGCTTCAACATAGAAACTCCAGCAAGAATGGGCAGCATCAGACACCACTGCAGCGTCAGTGAATCTAAATGACCGCGCAGGCTGGAACAATGCGCCTCGAAAACATTCATCTTGCGCCCAAAATCGGACAGATCGATGCCGCCTTGCCACGGGCAGCGCAGGCATTTGTCGCGTATCTTGCACCTACACCCTTGAATCATGCGCGTGAGGGCCTCAACTACGTCGAATTACGATGCCATCGCCCCCGCCATGAGTTCCAAGCTGCTGCGCCGCTCCCTGTTGCTGCCCGCGATGATCGTCGCGGCGCTCCACGTCTATATCGGGGTGCGCCTGCTCCCGGCCCTGCCCGGTCCGCTGGTGGTCCACACGGTGGGCGTGCTCTGGCTCATGGCGTCGAGCCTGCTGATTCCGTCCGCGTTGATGGCCCGGCGCCTGTCCACGGGCTGGGCGGATCGACTGAGCTGGATCGGCATGCTGGCGATGGGCTTCTTCTCGTCGCTGCTGATCCTGACCGTCGCCCGCGACATCTTCCTGCTCGTAGCCACCCTGACCGGCTGGCAGCCTGCCCGCCTCGCTGCCAACAGCGCAGCGGCAGTGTGGGGACTGGCGCTGGCAGTCTCGGCCATCGGTTTCTTCAACGCGCGGGGGCTGGCGCGGGTGGTGAAGGTGGATGTGCCGATCGCTAACCTGCCCGAGGCATTCCAGGGTTTCACCATCGCGCAGATCAGCGATATCCACGTGGGGCCGACGATCAAGCGCCCCTATCTCGATCGCATCGTCGATCGCGTGAACGGCCTCAAACCCGACGCCATCGCCGTGACGGGCGATCTTGTGGACGGTTCGGTTCGCGAGCTATCGGCCCACACCGCACCCTTCGCGCGACTGGAAGCGCGGCATGGCGCCTATGTGGTCACAGGCAATCACGAGTACTACTCTGGCGCGGAGCCGTGGATCGCCGAACTGCGGCGCCTGGGCCTGACGGTGCTGATGAACGAGCATGTGGTGGTCACGCGCGGGCAGGCGTCGCTGGTGCTGGGTGGCGTGACCGATTTCACGGCGGGCGGCTTTATCGAAAGCCATCGCAGCGATCCGGTTCGTGCGCTGCAGGGTGCGCCAGCCGATGCGTCCGCACGCGTGTTGTTCGCCCATCAGCCGCGCTCGGCCCCCGCTGCTGCAGCGGCAGGTTTCGATCTGCAGCTATCGGGACACACGCATGGCGGCCAGTTCTGGCCATGGAACCTGTTCGTGCCAATGCAGCAGCCCTATGTGCATGGGCTGAACCGGCATGAAAGGATGTGGATCTATGTGAGCCGCGGAACGGGCTACTGGGGTCCGCCGAAGAGGTTCGGGGCACCGTCGGAGATTACGCTGGTGAGGTTGGTGCGGGGGTGAGTCTTCTGCTCTACCGCTTGTTTGCTCCCCTCTCCCGCGACGCGGGAGAGCAACCGTGTCAAGCAGGTCGGTTGTTCTGCCAAGGCCGACCCGTCTTGACCATGACATTGAGAATCGTCAGAAGCTTCCTCATGCACCCGACGATGGCGACTT
>Ga0102591_1003804_pt1 | contig 12840 bp, 8 predicted proteins | sample AraplaCol_mCL_r2_2_FD_76860 | JGI IMG/M metagenome (GOLD analysis project Ga0102591, IMG submission 76860) | Arabidopsis root microbial communities from North Carolina, USA - plate scrape MF_Col_mCL_r2 (SPADES assembly) (version 2) | ecosystem: Host-associated > Plants > Roots > Endosphere... | reverse complement strand
AATCAGGCGTCGATTTGAGCAAGCGGTTTCCGCTCAAGCTCTGGTGGGGCGTCGCCAAGCGGTAAGGCAACGGTTTTTGGTACCGTCACCCCTGGTTCGAATCCAGGCGCCCCAGCCAGTTTTACAGGGTCCGTTCTGGAAACTTGAATTATTGATTTATCCGTTCCTCTTGAACCCTCTGGCACAATATTTGATATTTTGATCTGTTGCCTAAGCGTCGATCCCATTTCGCCCGTCGCTCCATTGAACCAAGGATTCTCTTCCCCAAAAAGATGGCAAAAGCGGCAAGGTTTGGTGATACGTGTTTCTCTCGTTGGGAGAAGCGCTGAAACATGACATTTTGACTTTCGGTATTTGCGCACTTGGCCAGTGGTCTGGGAGGCGCGCTCGAAGACTCTTCTAAGGAGCCATCATTCGAATCTCCGTTGGGCAGGATGTCATGGCCATACTGGCAAGATTAAGGTCCAGTTAATCATAAATCGCATTTACAGAAGGCCGTATCCAAGAGCTACAATCACTGTTTTGGGAAGAGCAAAAGGTATGCCTCATTTGAGGGCTTGAAGCTGCCCTAGGCTGGAAAAAAAGTGCCAGCCCGAGAGAACCAAACTTGTGCATTCCTCAACGCTTTCCTGCGATAACACAATGACTAATGCATCTCGAACGGGTATGACTGCCATGCGTGCTGAGGCACGCGCAGAATACGCCGACTCCTGTAACAATGGCGTTGCAACACCAGACATGCCCCGGGGAAAAAATGCCGATAGCGACCGTAAAACAACTGTGCACTCCAAATGCTGTCGTGACAAGCGACAGTCTTGTCGAGCAGGTCGCTCAGCTTGAAGACTTCGCATCCGGCAAGATCGACGGCCGCGAGTTCTTTCGCCGGAACCATTTTACGGCCGGACTGGATTTACTCGTCAAGCGCGGGTTCGAGCGCTTGGCGGGCAAGACCGACGACGGCGCCTTTTATCTCACCCAAGCGATGGGCGGCGGTAAGACCCACAGCTTGATCGCTTTCGGCCTCCTGGCCGCCAATCCCGCTCTGCGCAAAGAAATCCTTCCAAGGCTGGCGTCGGGTGAGGAGTTCGGCGCCGCGAAGGTCGTAATCTTCAATGGTCATCAAAACCCGGACAGCCTCCTCTGGGGCTATGTTGCCGAAAAGCTCGGTCGTGGCGATGTCATGGCGCCGTTCTGGCAGAAGGGCGCGCGTTCCCCGGGCGTAGACGAATGGGCAGCAGTTCTGGGCGATGAGCCCGTCCTGATCCTACTCGATGAGCTGCCGAGCTATCTTCAGATGGCGCAAGGGGAGCCGGTCGGGAATTCAACGCTTGGCGATCTGACCATCGGCGCGCTTGAGCGCTTGTTCAACGCCCTACCTCGCTGCCCACGCGCGTGCGTTGTCGTTACGAACCTCAAGGATGACGTCTATCTCGACGGATCAGGCCAGCTTCGTACCCTCATTGAGGGGCTGACGAAGCACTACGACCGAAACGCGCAGGCGATCACGCCTGTCCAGCAGAATACGGGCGAAGTGTTTGCGATCGTGCGGAAGCGCCTGTTCGATTCGCTGCCATCGGCGGATCGCATCGATGAAGTCGCCCAGGCCTATGTGGATGCATTGCAAAAAGCGAAGCGCGTCGACACCATTGCGACCACGCCGGAAACGTTCATTGAACGCATCCGCGAGACTTACCCTTTTCATCCTTCGATCCGCGATATCGTTGCGCGTTTTGCGGAGAACCGTGGCTATCAGAAAACCCGAGCGTTGATCCGCCTGCTGCGCCTTGCGGTGCGCGGCGCTTTTAATGGCAATGACAATGCCTTCCTGATCGGGCTCCAGCACCTTGATTTCAACGATCAGGGAACGCTCGAAGAAATCCGCAAGATCAACCCCGCCTATTCGAACGCGATCTCACGCGACGTTGCCGATCGCGGTAACGCGCTTGCAGAGAAAATTGCTGCTGCGGACGGCGTACCTACGGCTTCGGCGGTGGCGAAGGTTCTGCTGATGTCGTCGCTCTCGACGGCGGAATCGCCGCTTCGTGGTCTCACCGATGGTGAACTGATCGAAACGCTTGTCGATCCCCTGCTTGAGGTTTCCGAAATCAAGGCCGCGCTCGGCCGCATTCAGGGACAGGCCTGGTATCTCTTCCAGGGCGTCGATCTCCGCGTCTTCTTTGGTCAGACGGCAAACGTTACGGCCGAGATCACGGAGATAGCGTCCAACATTGCGGAGGAGCAAGTCGACCAGACGCTGCGGGGCAAACTGCAAGAAGTCTTCAAGCCTCGGGCTGGGGCGCTCTACTCGGACCGCATGGCGATCTTGCCAGCGCTCGACGAAATCCAACTCGACGATGACCGGCCGACGCTGGTGATCCTCGAACGCGCCGCCGACCAGCTGCCGCAGGATTTCGTTGACTGGTGGAACAAGCAAGATCTCCAGAACCGCGTTCTCGTGCTCACTGCCGATCCGAACGCGGTTTCAACGCTGCGCACAAGTGCGCGGCGCATACGTGCCATCGACAAGGTCGAGGAGCGGATCAGGGCACAGCACGGTGCGTCGTCCTCGCAGATGCAGGAGCTTCAAGGCGTCAAAGAGCGCGAAGCCGCCGGCTTCACCAGCGCACTTCGAGAGACCTTCAAGACGATTGTGTTCCCGACAGGCAAGTCGCTGCGCAAGGTCGACGATTTCCGCATGGAGTTCGACAGGAACGATTATTCCGGCGAGCAGCAAATCGTCGATACGCTGACGAAGCGTGGCAAGTTCATCTCCAGCGACAAGTTCGACGTCGAATTCGAGACCCTTCGCCTCGACGCGGAGGATATCCTCTTCGATGCCGATGCCGTTCAGCAATCCTCACTCAAACGGAACGCGGCAGTGCGATCGGGCTGGTTCTGGTTGCCGCGCGGCGGTTTCGATCAACTGGTGAAGACTGCCGTTCAACGTGGCTTCTGGCGTGAACGCGAAGGGCTGGTCGCAAAGAAGTGGGAACGCAAGACAAAGGTATCGGCGCGCCTGGACGATTTCGGGCCGAACCCGCTCGAAACGGGGCGGTTCCAAATAAACGTCACGCCCGAAGATGCAGATACGGTGTATGTGTCGGAGAATGGACCTCCCGATCCGGCAACGGCGCCGAAGCTCAATGGACGTGTCCATGAGACGGCAGCGCCGGCGGCATGGTTCCTCGCGGTCGACAGCATGGGCATCGCTAAAACCGGCGATGCCTTCGAATGGCGCGCGCCGATCCGCGTAAAACCGGATGTAAAAAGAGTCTCCGGCGGACACCACGTCACCTTCGTTGTTAGCCCGCGATCGGCGGTCGTCCGCGCAACGTTCGATGGCTCCGATCCCAAGGCCGGTCCTATCGTCAGCGCCGACATCGAAGCGCCGGCCGGCGCAACACGCCTCAGGGCCGTTGCGGAAATCAACGGCCAATTCAGCGAAGAAGAAAGCGCGCCGCTGCTAAGCGGCATGAACGACGCCGGCGGTGGCACCTACAATCCGGTCAAGCCGGTGTTGAAGCCGGATGCGCCGGCGACCATGACCTCGCGCGTTGAACCGCGCGATACCGCCGCCGCCTTCTCTGCGCTTGATCGCCTCGCGAAAACGCCGGATGTACGTATTTTAGGCGGATCAATCGAGATCAACGGCACGCGCTCGGAGGCGGATTTTCTCACCCTCCGGCTCGGTCGTGATGTGGCCGTGCCAGCGACCGATGTTGATGTGCTTGTGAAGACGCTCGTTGAAAAGCTGAACGCCTCGGCTCCGACCGTAAAATTGCGGCTTGATGGCATTGCGTTCCCGTCGGGGCGGGAACTTACTGGATTTTGCGACGCAACAGGCGAGGATTTCGATCGTGTGACGTGGATGCAGGAGTGAGAGGATCGTGTAGGTGTAGCTCATGAAAGAAGTGACCCAAAATTCCAGCACCCCGAATTTCGATTGCGCCGATATCTATCAGGAGCACGGTTATCTCGTACGCCTGACGAAGGGGCGCGAGGCGAAGGTGCAGGTCTTCGAGGTCTTCGGGCGACCTCCGACCGAACGCGAGCCGCAATGGGCGCCGGAAACGATCCTACGCTGCGAAACCTCCCGAGATGTGTGGGATGTGATTTCGTCGGAACTGCGCTCGGAGTTCAATCGCAGGCTTAAGGCGGAAGCCAAGCCTACTGGGCGCTGGGGCGCGGACGAGACCGCCGTGCAGAGGCTTTTCGGCAAGGAACTGCTCGTGCTTCTCTGGGCCGTCGAGCTGCCCGATGTGAAGTCGGAAGAAGTCGCCGTTGCGATCCGCAACTGGGTCGGCCTGAAATCCGAAGAACGCTGGTGGCTCTATACAATGACGGCGGCGGCAACAGGTCTCGCACATCAATACGGCATGGGCTGGCGCGGCGCGCTGCGCCAGGCTCTGTGCTTTGGCACCCGGAATGATGCTTTCCACCTCGGCGCAGTCGCCGGCCGCGGCACGCTCGAGCCGCGCGCGAATGAAGGCTATGCGCCGGCTGGCGGCAAACCGAAGCGCGCCCGTCCTAAGAAATCAACGCCGGATGATCCGGGTTTCCTCTTCGTCCCGCTCCTGCCTGCCGAATAGGTTCGCAGCACGAGCGCCAACCAGATCCGGAGTCTCTATGACTGTATTCGCCACAATCGAAAAGGATGCCGCTAAGGGCCTCGCGCCGTTCTCGTTGAAGGACGCACCTTCGTTTATCGAGGTCGAATTTCCGGTCGGTCGCATCTCAGCGGAAGCATATAAGGAACGGAAAGCCAATCTCGGCCAAACTCTAACGGGCCTGGGTTCATACTGGAAGGGGCGAAAGCCTCTCATTTTAGTTCGGGCTGTGGTGCTTGGTGCTTTGCTGCCTGTTTCAAACGACCCAGCGAAAGACCTTGAAATTTTCCTCAAGCTTATGGGTATGGATGATGACGCTATCATCAAACGTCTCAAGAGCGTCACTGCGAAGGACATTGATCCGAGCTGGGAAGGCTATGTCAGTCTCGTCTCTGTTGATAGCGGCAAGCCTGTGTGGTGTAGAGATATATCCCGCGAGCAGCGCGATGAACTCATCGTTCAGTGGCTCATGGACCTGCCTTACGATACGCGCTTGAAGTTTTGTCTTCGTCCGGAGGAGTGTGACGATTCTCTGCTCGCTAACATTTGGCCAGCGGTGAACAAGCACCTTGGAACTTCTTCGAGAAGCATTCCTGAACTGGTTGATCAGCTTGGCATTGCTCGTTTTGGCCACAGGCCGAAGGTTGCCGATACCTTTTGCGGTGGCGGTTCAATCCCCTTTGAAGCAGCCCGCATCGGATGTGATGTCTATGCCTCCGATCTTAACCCGATCGCGTGCATGCTCACTTGGGGAGCATTCAACATCATTGGGGCGGATGAAAAGAGACGCAAGCAGATCGAGAGGGCCCAGAAGGACGTGGCCGACCGGGTTGATGCTGAAATAACAAGGCTTGGCATCGAGCACGACAAGCACGGCAACAGGGCCAAAGCCTATCTTTATTGTCTTGAAACTCGATGTCCAAAGACAGGTTGGATGGTTCCGATTTCTCCATCATGGGTTGTTTCGAGAGTAAACAACGTCATCGCCGTGTTGGAGCCGGATCACGACAAGAAGCGCTACGACATCACCATTCGAAGTGGCGTTTCGTCTGCAGAAATGATCGAAGCCGCAAAAGGCACGATCCGTGATGGCCGATTGGTTCACCCGATGAACCCGGAACGCACAGGCGTGGATATCAAGACCATCCGTGGTGACTACCGGGACGCGGAGGGCAACAACAAAAACCGCCTGCGGATGTGGGAGAAATCCGATTTTATCCCACGCGGGGACGACATCTGGCAGGAACGTCTCTACTGCATTCAATGGATCGCAAAAGCGTCAATCGGAAAATCCCGACAGGACACGTTCTTTGCGGCAATCACGAATGACGACAGCGCCCGTGAGCGTGTTGTCGAAAAGCTAGTTTCCGACAATCTAGCAGGATGGCAGGCCGAAGGCATCGTTCCAGACATGCCTATCGAACCGGGCGAGAAGACCGATGAGCCAATCCGCACAAGGGGGTGGACGCATTGGCATCATCTGTTTGGGCCCCGCCAGCTGTTGATGTTTGCTCTTTATTTCTCAGGGCGAACTGCAGAAGAGTGCTTATTCAGTGCCAAGATGCTTGATTGGAATTCTAGAATTTCAGGCTGGATGAACCATTGGGAAAAAACCAATCAGGTATTCTATAATCAAGCATTGAATGCATTCTATGACTACGGCACACGCGCATTTGAATCTCATGAGGCTGGTCGCAGCTTTGGGTTCAGCAATGCGCGTGTTCCAAATGTCACGACCGAAATTGCTACTATTGACGCACGAGATATATCCGTCGCCAATGATATATTCGTAACCGATCCGCCGTATGCAGATGCGGTAAACTATCATGAGATTACGGAGTTTTTCATTGCGTGGTTGCGGAAAAATCCTCCGCCACCATTTGATCGATGGACATGGGACAGTCGCCGATCCCTCGCGATAAAGGGCAAGGACGAAGGTTTTCGACGCGATATGGTCGCAGCCTATTCGGCAATGACACGGCAAATGCCATCCAATGGCATCCAAGTAGTCATGTTTACGCATCAGGATGCTGGCGTTTGGGCTGACCTTGGTTCAATTCTTTGGGCTTCAGGGCTGCGAGTAACAGCCGCTTGGAATGTTGTTACCGAAACGACAAGCGCATTGAAGGAAGGCAATTACGTTCAGGGCACCGTTTGCCTTGTACTGCGCAAGCGCCTGAAAGAAGCCAATGCGCGGCGGATGGAGATCGAAGCCGAAATCGAGGACTCCGTTCGGGCGCAGCTTGATCGCCTCAACGCCCTCGACGAAGCCTGGACCGCCGAGACGCTCTATACGGACGGCGATCTGACGCTCGCGGCCTACGCCGCCGCGCTGCAGGTCGTGACCTCCTATTCAACGATCGACCGCCAGCCGCTAGATCGTGATCTCTATCGCAAGCTCGCCAAGGGCGAACGGAACATGATCCGTGATCTGGTCGATTACGCTGCGCAGGTCGCCAACGGCATGCTGGTTCCCTCCGATTTCCCACGCGATATGTGGCGCGATCTCGGCGCGCCCGAACGCTTCTATGTCCGAATGCTCGATATGGAAGCCAAGGGTTCGGCAAAGATTGCCGATTTCCAGAACTTCGCGAAGAGCTTCGCCTTCGGCGACTATACCAGCGTGATGGCGTCGACCACCGCCAACGCCGCCGCGCTGTCTGGCGCGGCCGATCTCAAGGGCAGCAAGCTGGGCGGCGAAGGCTTCTTCGCAACCCAACTCCGGCAGGTTCTGTTTGCCGTTTGGAAAACGCTGGAAAAAGGCGACCCGAAGCTCGGCGTCACCACCCTACGGACGGAATATGCTGCCGACTATTGGCAGCGGCGCCAGAAGCTGATTGCGTTAGCCGCCTACGTCGCTGCAAAGACCAAGGACACCCGGCCCGAGGAAAGCGCTGCCGCGCACGAGCTTGCCGAAGCCCTGAAGCTCGATCGGGTTTAGTCACATGGGCATCGAGCGCTTCTCCTCTCGGCGTCAGGCGCTCGGTACCGTCCTCGGCGACCGACTCAAGGGCGCGAACCGCTATCTGCGGATCGCCGGCTACTTCAGGTCTTCGCTCCTCGAAGTCGTCGGCGAAGCGCTCGATACGGTGGGCGAGATCTGCGTCGTCTGTAACGGCGATCTCGATCCCTATGACGTAAAGGTCGCAAAGGCGGCGCGTGACGGGCAGAACGCGCTTGCCCAGACGCTCGTTTCAAGCTGGCAATCAACCGAGGACGGAATCGATCTCCTTCTGGCTCGCGAACGCTATCGCCGCCTCCACGATCTGCTGTCGTCCGGCCGCATGAAGGTCCGTGTGGTTCCACGCGATGCTAACAATGTCTTCGTTCACGGCAAAGCAGGCGTGATTGAGCATGCCGACGGCCGCGTCTATTCCTTCGTCGGTAGCGTCAACGATTCCGCCTCGGGCTTTCGCCACGCTTACGAAATCCTTTGGGGAGATGACGACCCAGCGGCCGGGGATTGGGTGCGGGATGAGTTCGAGCACTTTTGGGCGCAAGGTGTCGATCTGCCCGATGCCGTGGTTAAGCACGTTGCCGCGATGGCAAATCGGATGGAGTACCGTTCGATCGAGGACGCCCGGAACGCCTCCGGTGAAATCTCTCCGGATGCCGTCCTGGCCGAACGGCCGATCTACAAGGGCGGCCAAATTCTTCGCCCGTGGCAGAAGCGATTCGTCCAGACCTGCGTGGATGATCATCGGCTCTATGGCCAGGCGCGGTTTCTGATCGCGGACGACGTGGGCCTCGGCAAGACGCTCTCGATGGCAGCTGCGGCGTTGGTTCTATCAATGCTCGACGACAAGCCGGTTCTGATCCTCGCGCCGGCGACGCTGATCTGGCAATGGCAGGAAGAACTCGAAGATAAACTTGGCATCCCGGCCGCCGTCTGGTCGACCCAGAAGAAATGCTGGCTTGATGGCGAGCGCCGCCCTCTGACGCAGAAGGGCGATCCGAGCTTCGTCGCGAAATGCCCTTGGCGGATCGGGATTGTCTCTACCGGCCTTATCGTCAACGGCGACGACAATGGCGAACGCGGCGCACTGGCAAAGAAGTCGTTCGGCGTAGTCATTCTTGATGAGGCACACAAAGCCCGCGCGTCGCGCGAAACGCGCCGCGGACAAACCACGGCGACGCGCAACAATCTTCTGGACTTCCTGCACAAGGTTGCGCGCAACGCCACGAACGTGATCCTGGGCACCGCGACGCCGATTCAGCTCGATGCCGTGGAACTGTGGGACATCATTGCCGCCCTCAGCCAAGGCGCACCGCAAGTGCTCGGCACCCCTTTCGATGGTGGCGAATGGATGCGCGATGTTTCCATCCGGTTGCTCACCGGCGAGCGGCCTTGGCCACAAAACGAAACCTCGCGTTGGGGCCTATTCCGAAACCCCTTACCGCCCGCCGCTGAACATTCGGTCTTCCGCGATGTGCGGAACGATGCCCGGCTCCCACCAAAGGAAGTGCTCGGCCCGCGTTTCGACGAACTGGGACCTGACGTTCGCGGCGACTTCCTGCAAGATTTCACCACGCTGGCTGAGCAGCACAATCCGATTGTTCGCCGCATCGTGCGTCGGACGCGCCCCATGCTCGAAGAGCGCGGGCTGCTGAAACGCATCGGCGTGATCACCCATCCGCGACAGGGCGACGGAGTTCCCACTTCGTTTCTCGATGGCCACGGCCTTGTAATGGGCCTCGCGTTCACCGCAGCCTACGAGGCGGCCGAGAACTTCAGCCGCATCTATGCCGCCCGACGGCCGGGCGCTGGGTTTCTGAAGACTATCCTACTTCGCCGAATCGGTTCGTCCGCCCGAGCTGGTCTGGAAACCGCGCGCCACCTTTTGGGCCGCATAGATTCTGGGATCATTCCCGAAGATGAAATCGGCGACGAAGACGCGCCGACTGACGACACCCCGGCTGATCCGCAGGAGATCCAGTTTTTGCGTGAGGTTGAACGCAACCTTGCCGCGGTCGTCGACGGAAGCGACGTTGATCCCAAGGTGCAGGTAATTCTGCACTATCTTCGCGAGCGCCGCTGGCTCGAAACGAACGGCGCCATCATCTTTAGTCAGTACCGGACGACAGCCGAATGGGTCCTGGAGGCGCTGTGCGCAGCGTTCCCGGATGAACCGGTTGCGCTCTATGCCGGCGGTTCTGCATCTTTCGTTCAACGCGGCAGCGAACGCCGCACGGCGGCACGCGAACAGATCAAGGCATCGATCCAGCACGGCGACATCCGGCTTGTGTGCGCAACGGACGCCGCCTGCGAAGGCCTCAATCTGCAACGGCTCGGCGCGCAGGTGAACGTCGATCTTCCTTGGAACCCTTCACGGCTTGAGCAACGCAAAGGGCGCGTCCAGCGGATCGGTCAGGTTCGCGACGATATTCATGTGCTGAACCTGCGCTATGCCGGAACGGTCGAGGATGACGTGTACGCCGCCCTGTCCGATCGGTTTGGCGATATATTCTCGGTCTTGGGCCAGCTTCCCGATGGCTTCGAAGATCAATGGATCGACGCAGTTCTGCATGATCGGCAAGCGGTGCGGAATTTCTCGCAGCGCGTCGAGAAAGCCCGGCCACCCATGGAACTTCGCTACCTTCGCGATGTGGCCGATGATCGCGGGTTGGATTGGGAATACACCGAGCGCGTTCTGTCTTCGCGGGATCTTGACGAATGGATGCGCCGGGGCTGGTAGCTAACGATGCACCTTGATCAAAACAGTAGATTAACACTCTGCTCTTCGCATTCGGATCTCAGAGGCCATAGGTTCGAATCTTGGGACGGTCCGCCCCCCAACCCTACTCACCCTGCCGCAAATTGCGTATGCGATCAAACAGCACCTCAAGCACCATTCGCCCCGCCGATCAACGTCTCCTGCCAGAACGCATTGATGCCGAGCAAGCCAAGACTGTTGCGGATCACATCAGCGCCGCCAGCCAACCAAACGCCGTTAGCAGCGCCGGGACTCCCCGTAAACGGGGCGAAGGGAGCAAGCCGCGACCTCACGAAGCGGCGGCCCTCCAGGTGATGCTGACGACGCCATGCACCGCGCCGAAGAGGGTGCCGGCGCGGAAGGAGCGGTCTTCGATGCTGTTCGGCGATCACGTCCATCAAGGAGAACTGCTCGTCGAGATGCCATGGCGGCGTCGGGCAGGTTTCCGGCGGGTAGTGGTTGAGCAGCGCCTTCCGGGTCTTGCACCCTCACCCGCGTTCCGCAAACAGTCGAACACCTGTGAGCCCGGCAAGCTTCTCCACCAGCGCATCCTGAAACCCAAGATCGCCAACCTCCGCCGCCGCATCCCGCTGCTGCCGATGATACCAATACCCGCCGCTGACCTTCGCGGCTCCCGCATCGCTCGTCGCCAGCCATGTCTGGGTGAGGTGCCCCATCTCCAGGTCATCGGGCGCGCCGGCGCCGCCCATCTTGGTCGGCACCCAGCCGGGGTCCACCGCGTTGCTGAGAACATCCGGCCAATGGCGGGCGAGGGCGGCGGCGAGGGTGGCGATGTAGAGCTTGCTTTCCGAATAGGCCTGGCTGGCGTTCCACGGCCGCTTCTTCCAGTCGATATCGTCAAGGGCGCTGCTGCCGCTGCGGTGCATGCCGCTGCTGAGATAGACCAGGCGATCGGGGCGGGTGATCCAGGCGGTGAGCAGATAGGGGGCAAGCACATTCACCGCCAGCGTCTTGGCGTGACCATCCGGCGTTTCGCCGCGGCTCCGCTCGAGGTAGATGCCGGCATTGTGGATGACGGCATCCATGCGGCCGATGGCGTTGACCTGCTCGGCAATCGAGCGCGTTTCGGTGGCGCTGGCGAGATCGCCGATGACAAGCCCAAGTGCCGCAGCCGAAATCTCGGCGAGGGCGGAGGCGCGCTCGCGGGAGCGGGCGTGCAGCACGACGTCATGGCCCTCCTTCATCAGGGTGCGGGCGGCGGCAAGGCCGAGGCCATCGGTGGAACCGGTGATGAAGATGCGGCTCATGGGGTTTCCCTTCGCGGTGGCGTGGAGGGCGCAGAGTGCTTGGGTAGGGGTGCCTGGGTCAAGGTGGGATGGTGGACAAGTCCGCCAGCGAGTGGGTGCGGTTTTGCAGATTGGTTCCCACCTATTCCGTCATCCTCGGGCTTGACCCGAGGATCCATACGCAGCACTCGATGTACATGAGTTCACGCATAGGATGCCCCCTGCCGCTCCGTCTGTCGACGGCGAGCACAATGCTCGGGGCATGGATCCTCGGGTCAAGCCCGAGGATGACGGAGGAGGTGGTGGGGCTCGGCGAAAAACGGCAGCGCCATGGATCCCAGGCTCAAGGCCTGGGATGACGGAGTGTGTAGTGATGCGGCGGCCAAACCACGGTTTGTTGCCTCCGCCCCTCACTCCGCCCAACGCCGCCCCATCACCCCCGCCGCCGCTCCGCCCCCGCAGCAATCGTCTGCACCAGCTCATCCACCTCCCGCGCCAGCCGCTCCAGCGGCAGGCCGACGAAGCGGCCTTCGAGGCTGATGCTGACGACGCCGTGGACGGCGCCGAAGAGGGTGCGGGCGCGGATGGCGCGGTCTTCGGGGGGCATGTCGGGCTGCAGTTCAGCCAGCGGTTCGGCGATCACGTCCATCAGGAAGAGGTGTTCGTCGAGATGCCATTGCGGCGTCGGGCTCGATTCCGGCGGGAAGTGGTCGAACAGCGCCTTCCAGAGGTTCCGGTGCTCGACGGCGAAGTTCAAATAACCCTGCGCCAGGTTGCGCAGCCGGTCGGTCGGCGGCCGATCCTTGGTTTCATCAAGGGTGAGCCTAGCCTCCAGCGCCTTCAGCGTTCCCGAATTGACGTGGATGACGAGTTCGGCGAGGTCTGAAAAGACCGTGTAGAGGCCGCCGAGCGCGCAGCCGGCATCCTGGGTGATGTCGCGGGCCCGGAGATTGGTGAGCCCGTCCTTGGCGATCCGTTCGCGCGCCGCCTCGATCAGCCGGGCCTTCAGGTCTTCGCGTTTTTCTTCTCGTCTGCCGGCCATTAACCATTCCACTTCGATTTTTTGAACGTCGTTCAAAATTTATCTTGAACGACGTTCATGATTCTGGCATAACACCTCTCGTGAACAACGTTCATAAACCGGAGGAAGGAAATGTTCAAACTGATTTCCATTTTGTTGCGGGGCAGGGCGCATGATGCCGAACAGGCTTTCGCCGACTGCCACGCCGTGCCGCTGCTTTCCCAACAGATCCGCGATGCCGCCCAATCGAT
>Ga0102591_1003803_pt1 | contig 12842 bp, 10 predicted proteins | sample AraplaCol_mCL_r2_2_FD_76860 | JGI IMG/M metagenome (GOLD analysis project Ga0102591, IMG submission 76860) | Arabidopsis root microbial communities from North Carolina, USA - plate scrape MF_Col_mCL_r2 (SPADES assembly) (version 2) | ecosystem: Host-associated > Plants > Roots > Endosphere... | reverse complement strand
CGGCCGAGTTCGTTGCAGGTCTGACGATACTTGCGCCAATTGTTGAAAGAACGTGCGAGGTTCATGATCCTATCCTTTCTAGGGTCGTGTGCCAGCGCTCATCTCTCTTGCTGGCCGTCATCTGATGCTCTGAAATATAATCTTTTTGAGCAGAAGTTACAGAGACAATGCTGCATCGCACCCATGCAGGCCGTGCAAGCCTCTACGCGATGGCGTGTTCGCGGCTGTCGCCTAAAACGCGCGGCGCAATCGAGTTGTCGTGGCTGGAAAGCTGCCCGAAATGTGAGGGCCAAAAACAAACAACGCCCGCTGGGGGAGGAGATCCAGCGAGCGTCGCTTTGTTCCGATCGGCAACCGGGAGGAGGAGTGTCGCCGATCCAAATCGAGGGGCGCTGGGAGGAGGAGTGCGCCGCCCCGATCGATGAGTTGAAGATAGTACGCAGGCGGGTGGAAGGGTAGCGCTGTTCCAGAATGGCACCTATGCATCCAGTGCATGGCGCGGGGCGAGCGCAGCGAATTTATGCACGAATATTGTGCAGGTGCGCAGACGCAGGCTTCTTTGTGGAGAGGAGGCTGAAAAGAATAACGCCCGCTGGGGGAGGAGGTCCAGCGAGCGTCATTAGGGGTGATTGGCAACTGGGAGGAGGAGTGTTGCCAATCTGATCGGAAGAGCGCTGGGAGGAGGAGTGCGCTCGTCCGAATTCCGTCGGTTTTACCCGGGCCTTTCTCAGCAAACTGAGGCGGCTGGCCATTTCCGCTGGCGACCGTCTGGCTTCATGCCTTCGTTCGCCTTTGATGATTTGAATATAGGACCTTTAAATCGATTTGTGCAGTGCAATATCTGCATGGAAGATATGCGCATTGCGCAAGCCGTTCGTTCGTCCTCATCGGTTTGGTGCGCAGTCGCGAGTGAGCGATTGTGTTTCCGCGCCGATACGTGATTAGTTGGGAGCTGAACCGGACCATTTCAAGCATCGGATTCTAGGCTGGGGGCAGGATGTACCGCGCGCGTCTCGAACGAGACTTCAAGCACTGGATGGACAAGGGGCTGCTGCAGGAGAATGCAGCACGCGCGATGCTGGCCGAATATGACGGTCGCGAGTCCACGTTCCGGGCAGGGCGCGTCCTGCTCATTCTCGCCGCATTCCTGTTGTCCGCCTCAATCCTGCTGCTTGTCGCCGCCAACTGGGAGGCGCTGCCACGCCTTGCGCGGGTGGCCGGCATCGTCGCTCTGGTCTGGGGCTTTCATTTCGCCGCTGCCTGGCTGACCCAGACCGGCCGCACGACGCTTGCCGCAGCGGCCCTCGTTCTGGGGGTGGCCGCCTTTGGGGGCGGCATCGCGCTGATCGGGCAGATGTATCACCTGTCGGGTGACGCGGCCGATGCCGCGCTGCTGTGGTTTGCCGGCGCCGTCCTCTCTGCCCTGGCATTTCGCTCAGCAGCAATGACCGCAGTTGCGGGTGGGCTTGCCTGGTTCTATTTCGGAACGGTGCTGCAGGACAATGGGTTCGGCGCCACGCCGGACTGGCGCGTGTGGTCCGTTCCGGCGCTCGCGGTGATCGTCGTTCTGCTGGTGCGCTTCACGGCCGCCGACCGGGCCCGTCATCTCGCCTATCTGCTGGTCCTGTCGTGGCTGGCCTGGCTTTACCTCGACAACGCGTCGCTTGCCTTTGCAGGTGGCCTTGCGGCGTTCGGCCTCGTGGCCTTTCTGGCGGCGACGCTGCCAGGCTCTCCGCTTCGCGCCCTGGCAGTCGATGCCGGTTCGGCACCCGCTTTCTATTCCTTCGCGCTCGCCTTGCTCGGTTTTACCGCTCTTCAATTCGAAGCCGTCGGAGTGACAACGGAGGTCGCGACCGGGGCGGGCACGCTGCTGGTGGCCCTCCTTGGGATCGCGCTTGCCGGGGCGCAGAACGGCGCCGTGCGCTATCTCGGCTACGTCGCCTTTGCCGGTGAGCTTCTCTATCTCGCCTTCGAAACCCTCGGCTCCATGCTCGGCACCTCCGGTTTCTTCCTGATCTCCGGATTGGTGGTTGCCGGCATCGCCTGGCTCGTCATCCGCATCGAGGGGCACTTGGCAAATGCGCGCGGGACGGAGGCGCCACGATGACCACGGCAAAGACCCGTTGGTTGAACCCATTGCTGGCGGCCCTGCTGGTTGCGGGCGTACAGACGGCGGCACTTGGCTATATGATCGAGAGCAGGGCCTCGATCCTCAGAAGCGGCCGTGACGTGCTGTTGAAGACCGTGCCTGTCGATCCCCGCGATCTGCTTCGGGGCGACTACGTGATCTTGAGCTACGACATTTCAAGGCTCCGGCCGGAATTGTTCAAGGGCGATACGCCGAAGCAGTCGGAAGAGGCTAAAGTCTACGTTCGGCTGGAAAGGCAGCTCGACGGCTTTTGGGCGGCGACCGAAGCGTCCTTCGCGCCGCTTAGCCCTGCCGGCGACAGCGTCGTCCTTCGCTCTCTGCCATTTACCTACTATCCCTCGTCTGCGCTCTCGTCCGTCAATGTAGAATACGGGATCGAGCGTTTCTATGTGCCGGAAGGCGAGGGACGGACGCTGGAGGAGGCGCGCAACGCCGAGGCGCTCTCCGTCAATATCCGCGTGGACGCCAAGGGAAAGGCCCAGATCCGCGAGATCGCAGTCAATGGCAGCCCGGTCTACGAGGAGCCTCTCTATTGAGGCACGCCGTGCCAACCGGCTTGGTCGTGGAATTCCCGCATTTTCCCTTTGATCCCGCGAAAACGAGTGATATAGAGACGCCGCGCTCGGGAAAGCCCTGAACTTTCAGCATGCCCATTCTATCCGCGGTATTCCGCTGGTTGGTCTTGCGGGAATACGGTCAGGCGGTGCGATTGTCTGAACGCGGGTATGGTGAAATTGGTAGACACGCCAGATTTAGGTTCTGGTGCCGTAAGGCGTGGGAGTTCAAGTCTCTCTACCCGCACCAGATCAGCGATCGCGCCCAAAGTCCGGATTCTGCGAGGATGAGGGGGGCTGGAGTGCCATTTTGCTTGCAAAACGGTTGCAGAACTGCGTAAAGCCACTCCCGGCAAATGGATCGGCTCACGTGCTCGCCAGACCTTTCGAAGGGGAAGAGCACAGTCAACGTGAAATGAAGGTTTGAACATGCAGGTTATCGAAACGCTCGCTCAAGGGCTGAAGCGCGAACTCAAGGTCGTTATCCCGGCCAAGGACATGGAAGCTCGGATGAACGAGCGTCTGGCCGAAGTGAAGGACCGTGTGAAGATCAACGGCTTCCGTCCCGGCAAGGTGCCGGTTGCGCATCTGAAGAAGGTCTACGGCAAGTCGATCATGGCTGACCTGGTCAACGAGATCGTTCGCGACAAGCCGACCGAGATCCTGTCGGGCCGTGGCGAAAAGTCGGCCACCCAGCCGGAAATCGCGATGACCGAGGACGAGGCCGAAGCCGACAAGATCCTCAACGCTCAGGCCGACCTCGAGTTCACCGTTGCCTACGAAATCATCCCGGCGATCGAACTCAAGGACGTCAGCGGCATCAAGGTGACCCGCGAAGTCGTCGAGATCGCTGAAGACGAAGTCAACGAGCAGATCCTGAAGATCGCCGAAAGCGCCCGCAGCTACGAATCGAAGAAGGGCAAGGCCGCCAACGGCGACCGCGTCACCATCGATTACCTCGGCAAGGTCGACGGCGTCGCCTTTGACGGCGGCAAGGACGAAGACGCTGAGCTGGTTCTCGGTTCCAACCGTTTCATCCCGGGCTTCGAAGAGCAGCTCGTTGGCCTGAAGGCTGGCGACGAGAAGGTCATCACCGTGACTTTCCCGGCTGAATACCCGGCTGCCAACCTTGCTGGCAAGGAAGCCACCTTCGACATCACCGTCAAGGACGTGGCTGGCGCCCAGGACATCGAAATCAACGACGAACTGGCCACCAAGCTCGGCCTCGAATCGGCTGACAAGCTGAAGGAAATCGTCCGCGGCCAGATCGAAAGCCAGTACGGCAACCTGACCCGTCAGAAGGTCAAGCGTCAGATCCTCGACCAGCTCGACGAACTCTACCAGTTCGAAACGCCGGAGCGCCTCGTCGAGGCCGAATTCGAAAACATCTGGCGCCAGATCAACACCGACCTGCAGCAGGCCGGCAAGACCTTCGCTGACGAAGAAACCACCGAAGAAGAAGCCCGCGCCGAATACCGCAAGCTCGCCGAGCGTCGCGTTCGCCTCGGCCTGGTTCTTTCGGAAATCGGCGAAAAGGCCGGCGTCCAGGTCAGCGACGACGAACTGCAGCGTTCGCTGTTCGAACAGCTCCGCCAGTTCCCGGGCCAGGAAAAGCAGATCCTCGACTACTTCAAGAACACCCCCGGTGCTGCCGCTTCGCTGCGCGCTCCGCTGTTCGAAGAAAAGGTCGTCGACCACCTGCTCGGCGAAATCTCGGTAACCGACAAGACGGTTTCCAAGGAAGAGCTGACGGCTGACGACGAAGAGGGCGAAGGCAAGGCTGCCAAGAAGGCTCCGGCCAAGAAGAAGGCCGCTGCCAAGGCTGAAGCCGCCGAAGGCGAAGAAGCCGCCGCTCCGAAGAAGAAGGCTCCGGCCAAGAAGAAGGCCGCTGACGACAGCGCCGAGTAATCGGACCGAAGCCTTAGGAATCAAAAAAGCCCTGCCGCTTGCGGCAGGGTTTTTTTCGTTTGAGGGGCGTCGGTGACGTCGCCGTCTCAGCGGCGTGGCGAAATGGCCCGGCCGATGTCCAGGAGGAGGGCGCGATGGTCGGAGACTTCCGGCCGTTCGACGACATCGAACCGGGCGACATCAACCTCGCCACTCACGAGCATGTAATCGGCAAAGCGGCCGCCCTTCAGATAGTGCGACGTCCGAGTATCCGTGTGGCCACGGGAAACGACCAGGTCAGTCAGCCCTAGCTCTGCGAGCACCTGAAAGGTCACGCTGTCCGGGAGCACGTTGAAGTCACCGCACACGACAAGCCGCTCATCGCCCGGCCAGACCTGACGGATGAGGTTTACCAGCGCGTCTGCCTGCGCGTGCCGTGCCGGTGTGTCGTTCTTGCCGCCGATCTCCCGTAGGCCATGCATCTGGGCGATGGTGATTGCCGTGCCGGCATCATGGTCGAACAGGCGGATGCAATGGGCATTGCGGGCACGTGGATGTGGCCCCCAGCCCTCGGATGAAAAGCTGCCATGCACGAAGCCGAGCGCCTGACCGATGACGGAATGGGAGCGTCGGACGAAGGTCGCGAGCCCAAATTCCGAGGCCACCGGCCTGTCGCCGTCAAAGAGCGTGCCGCGCGCCGTCGGGCAGAAGCAGCCATCATGCCAAGGAAGTGCTGCCGCGATCTCATCGAAGAGGTTGGCGCGCTGCGGCAGTTCGACATCTGTATCGCGATAGGTGAGCCATTCGGCGTCGGTCGTCGGCGACCGCGCGATCTCCTGCAGACACAGGACATCGGCGTCGACTTCCGCCAGATATCTCATCAATGGGGAATGGAGCTTGCCGCCCCAGGCATTGAGGGAAAGGATGCGCATGGCGTTCATGTCTCTTCATCAGGAGCGGCAAGGCTACCCGATTCGCTGGCATGGTGGCGTGCACGCAATCTTGAACGGCGCTCTGGGCGATAGGTGACAAAGCGGTATTGCTCGTCACCTATCGAATTGGATCCCTTTGACTGCCGTTGTCGTCGTTTGATGCGTGCTCAGATATGTCGCTAGCGGCTTACGCTTTCGGCAGTTCCTGCTTGATCTCGCCCATGCGGTTCCAGGCGTCGAGGCCGGCAATCTTGTAGGCTTCGGCAAGCGTCGGGTAGTTGAAGGTGTTCTCGACGAAATACTCGACCGTGCCCTTGAGGTTCAACACAGCCTGACCGATGTGGACCAGCTCGGTCGCGCCTTCGCCGATGATGTGCACGCCGAGAAGACGGCGGGTCTTCATCGAGAAGATCATCTTCAGAAGACCGGATTCGAGACCCATGATGTGACCGCGCGAGGTCTCGCGAAAACGGGCAATGCCGCATTCGTAAGGGATGCCGCGTTCCTTCACCTCTTCTTCCGAAAGGCCGCAGGTGGAGATTTCCGGCACCGCGTAGATGCCGTAGGGGAAATACTTCTGCGGTTCCATGGCAATCGCGCCGACAGCAACGCGAGCCGCAATGCGGCCCTGTTCCATAGAGGTCGAGGCAAGGCTCGGGAATCCGACGACGTCGCCGGCGGCATAGATGTTCGGGACCGATGTCTGGAACGTCTCCGGATTGACCTTGAGCCGCCCGCGGCTGTCTGCCTCGAGCCCGGCGGCCGGCAGGTTGAGCGTATCGGTTGCCCCCATGCGTCCGGCGGCGAAAAGCACCATGTCGGTGACGATCTTGCGGCCATTGTCGAGCGTCAGCAGGACCTTACCATCGTCGAGCCGCTCGACCGTCTCGGCCTTCTGTCCGAGATGCAGCTTCATGTTGCGATCGCGCAGCTGGTAGATGAAATCCTCGACGATCTCCTTGTCGATGAAGTCGAGCATCGTTGTCTTCGGGTCGATGACCGTCACGTGCGTGTCGAGCGCGCTGAAGATCGTCGCATATTCGATGCCGACGACGCCGGCGCCGATGACGACGAGCGAACGCGGCAGTTCTGCGATATCGAGCAGTTCGTCACTGTCGAGCACGCTCTTGCCGTCGAAGGGCATGTAGTCCGGACGGAAAGGCTTGGTGCCGACGGCAAGCATGATGCTGGTGCCTGAAACAAGCAGGGTCTCGCCGTCGTCCTTGACGACCTCGAGCGTGGTCGGATCGACGAAGCTTGCCTTGCCGCGCATCTGCTGCACGCGGTTACGGGCAAACTGGTGTTCGAGGACCTCGACCTCGTGATTGAGGGTGATGATCAGCCGTTGCCGGAGATCGTCGGCGCTGATCTCCTGCTTGACGCGATAGGCCCGCCCGTAGAAGCCCCGCTCGCGCCAGCCGGAAAGATTGAGCGCCGTCTCCCGCAGCGTCTTGGAGGGGATGGTGCCCGTGTGCACCGAAACGCCGCCGACGCGTTTTCCCTGTTCGATGACGAGGACCTTCTTGCCGAGCTTGGCGGCCTGGATGGCGCCGCGGCGGCCGGCGGGCCCGCTTCCGACGACGATGAGATCGAACTGAGTCATGGGCATTTCCGTTTGAAGGGAAGAATCGTTGTGCATCGCAAAAACTCTCGCTTGCAAGCGTCTATGCCGTCAATGGCACGGTTTAATGAAGTGGTTTTCATAGCCGAAACAGCTGGATGAGAATATAAGGGAATGTGCGTATGCTTGGCTTCGTTACGACATGCCGGGCCCATCGGTGTCGTATTTGCCTGGGAGGGTGGCGATGGGATTGGAGCTGACGAACAGGGCGGTGCCGCAGCCTGACGACGAGGGCGTCATCCGGCAACCGGACCATCGGCCGGGTGTCGTTGCGGCGGCGGTCTATGAAAACGGCGTAAGGGTACGCGATATCGGCATCGAAGATGCCGGCAAATGGCGCTCGCGGCCGGGCGCGGTGGTCTGGATTGGGCTGCATGAGCCTGATGCGGAACTGCTGCGCCAGATACAGCAGGAGTTCGACCTGCACGACCTGGCGATTGAGGACGCCTGCAAGGCGCACCAGCGGCCAAAACTAGAGATCTATGGCGACTCGATCTTCGTCGTGGCGCGCACCGCCCACATGGTTGGTGACGAGATCGCCTTCGGCGAGACCCATCTCTTCGTCGGGCGAGGTTATGTCGTCTCGGTCAGGCACGGTGCGTCCACGTCCTACATGGCGGTGCGTCAGCGCTGCGAATCTTCCCCGGCAGCACTCGCCCATGGCGAAAACTATATCCTCTATTCGATCCTCGATTTCATCGTCGACAACTATATGCCGGTCATCGAGGCGATCCATGAGGAGGTCGAGGAACTGGAAGATCGGCTGTTGCGGGAGCGACTGGTCAAGGGTGACATCGAACGGCTCTACTTGATGCGCCGCAATCTTCTCAGGTTGCGCAATGCCGTGGTGCCACTCGTCGATGTCTGCCGTCGCCACGAGCACATCGATCTGCCAGGCATGGATGCGGCGCTGCAGCCGCTGTTCCGTGACGTGACGGACCACGTGCGCCGCGTCCAGGAGGATATCGATGCGTTGCGCGAGGTGCTTGCCTTTACCTTCGAGGCGAGCCTGATGGTCGGGCAATCCGAACAGACGGAAATTTCGCGCAAGCTGGCGTCCTGGGCCGCGATCCTTGCCGTGCCGACGGCGATAGCCGGTATCTACGGCATGAACTTCGACGATATGCCGGAGTTGAAGTTCCGCTACGGCTATTTCGTCGTGCTGGCGGTGATTATCGGTTTGTGCCTGACGCTCTTTCGCTTCTTCCGTCGCGCGAAGTGGCTGTAGTCCTGTAAACCGGGGCGGACGTCAAAACAGTCGCGGGCCTTTTCCGGCTGACATGCCCATCCTTGCCGATAATGATGTGATCGTGCACGGCGATCCCCAGCGGTTTCGCCGTTTCGACGATCAGCTTGGTCATGTCGATATCCGCGCGCGACGCAAACCGAATGACGACTTTGTCGATGGATCAGAGATGAAGATCGACTACATCGAGGCGTACTCATTGGACGCGGATTGGTACATTTAGCGGATAATGGGGATCGGCTGCATCCAGAGTTGCCGGTCCGCACCCACGCAACAGGCCCTTTTTGCCTGAGATCAGCGCTCGCCGTATATCCGTTCAGCCGCCGACCGCGCTTCGCCGATGTAACGAAATCGATCCCGCAGATCTGTGCCAAGCACTGTTACGTAGTAGAATCCACTGTTCGTGTTCCTATTCGTGTCGTTCTTATGCTTGATGATTGTCGCAACGACATCTCCGCCGACGAAAACGCGTGAAACGCGATTGTGTCCGTGGGCTATTCGATGGCCATGCTTGGATCTTTCTACTTGTAGGATTTCTCGGCCGCCACAATCGTTCGAACTGTCTGCGCCAATTCCTCAAGTGTCGCCGTGACCCGATTTATCTGAGACAGTCCATTTCAGGTCCGTATCTGGTGACGAGATACTCCCTGTTATCGGACAACGTCGCCAAGTGCGCAACAGTGCGCTTGCGCAGAACCAGGCCAGCATCCATCGCCCGTCGTCATCGCTCGCCCATATCGTGCGGGCCTAAGCTTTCGATCGTAAGCCCTGCCGCATTCGTTCCCGTTTTCGAAACGGCGGTGAGAATTCTCGGCGCGGTTGTTCAAGCCTTGTGCGAGCGATGCTCGACGTTAGGCATAACCTGACGCTTTGCGGCTGAATATGATTTCAGCTTGTCGGTGACGATGCGGGGCGAACAGCCCTGCTTCCTCAAAAGCCGCATCAGCAATCGCTTGGCGGCCTTGGTGTCGCGGCGGGTCTGGACGATCTCGTCGAGAACATATCCATCTTGATCGACAGCCCGCCACAGCCAGCATCTGCGACCATTGATGCGGACGACAACTTCGTCGAGATGCCAGACATATTATAATCGGGGTATTTCGCGCTTATCACGGCCGAGCGGTCGCCTCCTATTAAGGTCTAGCCGTAGTCGCGGCGTCCGGCCTCCTTCAGATGTTGCTGGCGACGTGACTGTGTCGACGCCACTAGATCCGAAGGAAATCACCAGAAATGCCAACTTCGGGAAAGCTGAGCGATTGGCGCATGGTGATGGCTCCGCTCTGCGGGATCATCTTGAGCTTCTGGAAGGCCTCGCGGGATACGATAGTGCTCGTTGCCGCCGACGTGGTCGCCTCGTCGCTGGCCTCGGTCTTCGCGCCCTACCTTTTCTCGCGGCTTGTCGATCGCCTGACCGATGATCGCTGGCTGGAGACGATTTCTGCGGGTCTTTTGATCTACGCCGTTGTCATCGGGCTCTCGATCGCGCTGCAAAGCATGGTGAAGTACCTCGCCGCGATGAGCGCCGAGGACCTAAATTTCATCGCCGCCACTGGCTTTTTCGAGCGCTTGGTCAAGAAGTCGCCTCGGTTCTTCGTCGAGCACAATCCAGCGGAGATTCAGTCTGCGCAGATGCAGGGAACACAAGCCCTCATCGTCGTAGTGCAACTTGCCTTGATGGTCCTCATACCCGGCTTTGCGCAGCTTGCTTTGACCCTGGCCGTCCTGGGTGCCGCCATTGATGCAAGGGTGGTCCTTGTCGTCCTTGGATATGGGGCGGTGTTTATCTCGCTGACCTATTTCTCGAACAAATGGACGCGGCCGCACCTCGAAAAAGCGACGACGGCCGGGCAAGCCAATGCGCAGTTGGTGGGTAACGCGATTTCCTCGATGGAGACGTTGCGCTACTTTGGAAGCTGCGGATGGATGAGTGACCGCTACAGACGCGGCGCTGAAGAGGTCCTTCACAACTGGCGGAGCTATTGTCTGAAACGGATCGCCTATGCTGGCGTCTACGGTCTCGCTCTTGCGATTCAGTTCGCGATCGCTTTCACCATCTTCCTGCCCCGCTACCGAGAAGGGACCGTCTCTGTCGGCGACATCGTGCTGTTCAATGCACTCCTTCTTCAACTCAACCAGCCTTTCGAGATGGTTGGTCTCGCGATCGAGAGCCTGGTGAGATCCTATGCGCAATTCAGGCCCTTCGCCCAGATGTGGGCGTCTCCGGAGGAGAGTGACCGGACTGCAGCGCGCGGTGAACTCGCCTCCGTCGGCGGACGGCTCGAATTCAAGAACGTCGGTTTTTCCTATGACGACGGGCGTGGAATAGCGGACGTCAGCTTTATCGCCCAGCGAGGAGCCATCACCTTCATTATCGGCGAGACCGGTTCGGGAAAATCGACGGTTCTCCGGCTGGCGTTGAAAACTGTCGAACCTTCCAAGGGGCAAATTCGTGTCGACGGCGTCGACCTCTTCGAGGTCAACCGACGGGATTGGTATGCATCGGTCGGCATCGTGCCGCAGGAAGTGATGCTGCTCAACGATACGCTAGCGGCCAACATCGCTCTGGGCCGACCGATCGATCAGCAGCGACTGCGCGTGGCCGCTGCGAAGGCGGCGATCCTCAATCGGATCGAAGAATTTCCCGATGGGTTCTCAACGATCGTCGGAGAGCGTGGCCTGAAACTGTCCGGTGGCGAACGTCAGCGAATTGCAATTGCCAGGGCGCTTTACGGCGAACCGAAGTTTCTGTTGCTGGACGAAGCGAGTTCCGCCCTCGATGAGGCGACGGAAGCAGCTATCATGGACCATATTCGGAGGGTCGCAGGCGAAGTCACCGTCTTGGCGATCACCCACCGCAAGAGCACAATCCGTCAGACAGACAACGTCATTGATCTCAGCGATCGGACGCGCGTAACTGAAGGCGTATAACGCCGCGGCGATTTGCGATCACATGTAAGGCGAAGGGCGCTGGTTGGCGCCGGCCTGTGCCGTGACGATTCCGGCGAGGCGTGCGTATCGTCTGAAAACCTCATCGACAAAGCGCGCTACCTCGTTCCGGTGGTTGGGTTGTCTGGTCAAATTGGGCACTGGGGCGGCGTAAAGGTCAAAATTGCTGTAGATATAGTATCGGTAGTGAATCGTTTTGCCCCAGATATAGCGCATGATCGTCCAATCGACCTCCGCCATGCACTTCGACGCTATCACAAGGAATTTCCTGTCGAAATCAGTGTATTGCCCCCTCTCGATCGCACGGAAGCCTGAAGGTGTGGCAATCCATTCAAAAACCTCCCAATGCCAAGACAGTAGCACGTTCTGCACGATGGCATCCTTCAGTTCGGCCCTGCCATCGTCGGAAGTGGGGCTGTGCTGCTTGGCAACGAGTTGGCGCGCAATATTGAAGGCCTCCTCGATGTAATGCGCCTTGAGAGGCGGAATAAAAAATCCCTTCGACGGGATACTGTCGAGCGCGTCTTGCTGGGCGAGGCGGATAAGGGCCTCGCGAACCGGCATGACGCTTGTTCCGATATCGTGCGCTAACGGTTTGGCAGCAACGCCGCCAACAATGAAGTGAGGGCGTGCAAAGATTTGTTCGCACACCTGCTCGTAGATTAAATGGTTGATGAGAAACCCCACCATTCCCCCTTTCTCTGTTCAAAGGGCTGTGCTGTCTCCTGATTTATTGAGGGAGGCGAATGCCACCCAAGGTCCCGATGGCCACTACGGGAGGCAAAACGTCAGCGCAAAGCGATTGCGCACGAAGGCAAGAAAATTCTTCAACGCTGGATTCGAGTTGTCTTCGTGCCAATACCCAGAATATGCGATCAAGCAGGGGCCGTGAGAGGCACGCACCTCCCGCAAGACAATGTTTGGATACTGCAATCCTGCCGCACCTTCGCAGGTGATGGTTACGCCGAAACCAGCGCCCAGCATGTTCATGATCGACTCACGGCTGACCGGCTGCATCTTGATTTTCGGACGGATCCCGAATGCCGATAGATGACCCAATAGCATGTCGTGAATCTCGGGTCCCGGATCATTGGCCGTGAGCCAGAAAGTCTCATCGCGCAGGTCGGACCACTGCACGGACGGATATGCAGCGAGCGGGTAATCCGCCGCCATCGCGACGAGCAAGCGTTCACTCCAGAAGGCGGCCCTTTTGATTTCAGAATAGCTTGCCTCGCCGGGCAATATGGCGATATCGACCGCGCGCTCCTTCAGACCGTTCACTAGATCCAAGCGCTGAGCTTCAACGGCATCGATCTCCACGTTGGGATTGCTTTCGCGCCAACTGAGCAGTGTCGTGTGGAGGTTGCCGGCGGAAACCGGTGAATTAGCCCCCGAAAGGTCCGGACATGCTTCCCCACTTAGCTAAGTGGGTAGGAGTAGTGTTGGTAATATGACTAGTAGCAACTTTAAGATGGAAGTCCTTTCGGGTCCGGAACGGCGACGGCGC
>Ga0102591_1003802_pt1 | contig 12851 bp, 8 predicted proteins | sample AraplaCol_mCL_r2_2_FD_76860 | JGI IMG/M metagenome (GOLD analysis project Ga0102591, IMG submission 76860) | Arabidopsis root microbial communities from North Carolina, USA - plate scrape MF_Col_mCL_r2 (SPADES assembly) (version 2) | ecosystem: Host-associated > Plants > Roots > Endosphere... | reverse complement strand
TGTACGTACTGGTCCTTGTTCTCGAACGGGGTCAGCTGGGCCAGCGACTGGACCACGGCCAGCACGTTCTTGGCGCGATGGTCCACCTCGCGGATCAGCAGGCGCTCGGTCTCTTCCGCCCGCTTGAGGGCGATGTCCGAGCGGGCGCGCTCGCGGGCCGTCCAGATCAGCTCGGCGACGTCGGCGACGAAGGCGATCTCGTCGGGCGTGAAGGCGCGCGGCGTGTCGTGGGCGACGAACAGATACGACGCCAGTACGCCGGCCTTGACCAGCGAGACCGTCATGAAGGCCCGCACGCCGATGGCCGCGTAGGCCTCCAGCGCTTCCGGCGCGTTGGTGCGTTCGTCCAGCGCCACGTCGCCGATGACGATGGTGACGCCCGCCCGCTGGTCGGCGCTCATTGACGGTCCGAAGTCCTCGAGACGGAACCGCTGGCCCTTGAGCCGCGCGACGCCGGACTCGGCGCGGCCGTCGTCGGCGACGATGTCGGCGATGTCGCTGTCGCCGTCCATCTCGCCATAGCCAGCGCGGGCGACGTTCAGCTGGTCGGCCAGCATGCGGGCGGCGGTTTGGGCGATGGTGTCGGGATCGGCTTCGTCGCGCAGCGTCTGGCCAAGATCCAGCAGAGCCGCCCGCCGCCGCTCGCCGGCCAGCATCCGCCCCAGCTCCACCTCGGCCGTCTTGCGATCGGAAATGTCGGTGACCAGGACGTAGTAGCCGGGAATTTCGCCGTCTCGGGCGAAGTCGGGCACGTACTGCGCCTCGATGTGGCGGACACCCGCCTGCTGATAGTCGACCTGGCCCTCGAAGGTGACGCTCTCGCCGGCCAGGGCGCGGCGCACATGGGGGCGCAGACGGCCATAGGCGGCCTCACCCAGCACCTCGCGCAGGGTCTTGCCCTCGATCTCCGAGCGGTCGACGCCGAACCAGCGCTCATAGGCGCGATTGACGAAGCGGTAGCGCTCCTCGCGATCGACGTAGCTGATCAGGATCGGCACCGCGTCGGCCATCGCGCTGGAAAACACCGCGCGGCGCTCCAGGGGCGGATAGGGCGGCAGGGCTTGATCGTCTCGAGACATGCGTGACGGACGCTCAGTCCTACTGGAAGGTCGAACCTCACCGTTGCACGCCGTGATCACAGTCAAAATGGTTAAGGCGTGAGGCAAACGGTCGCAGCAACCGGCGGGCGAGTGTGATCGGTTGGGATGAGTTTCGGCTAGTCGCTCCGCCTTCCTCGCCCTTGTGGCGAGGACCCATGGCGCGGCTAGGCTGAGAAAGAGCCGGCAGGTCTCGCCAGGGTGGGCGTGCGCTCGTCCAACGCAACGCGAATGGAACCCTGGGCCCTAGGCACAAGGCCTAGGGAGGCAGGTTGGGGGGGGAAGCCCTATGGGTGGGTCTGTTCCTCGCGCCTGTAGGTCACCACCAGCACGTCGCGGACGGCCGGCCGGGCCGGGTCCAGCGGCCGGATCGGGGTTACGCCGTGCAGCACGCGATGGTCGTCCAGGAACACCGCGTCGCCGGGCGAGGTCAGGGTGAACGAGCCCAGGCTGGCCCCGTCCGGGGCGAAGATGTCCGTGACGCCGCTGTCGACGTTCTGGCGATCCACCAGCATGACGATCACCCAGTCGACCCCGTCGCGGTGCGCGCCCTCGGGCGTGGGCTGGCCCTCTTCGCCGGTCCGCGCCTCGATGCGGAACTGGTGCAACTCGACGTGCCAGGCGGCCGGCGGCAGAGCGCTGATCGAATGGAACAGCTCAAGACCCGTGCGAAGGATCCCCTGGGTCACCGGGTGGTCGGCGATAGCGTCGGTGATCGGCTCGAACCAGCGCTGCACGCCGCCGTTCAGCGGGTTGTAGTCGCGGCTCTGCCAGTGGGGCTGGTGCGGCTTGCGGTCGACGCCGCCGGGCGAGGCCGAGAAAGCCGCGAACCGCCGCCGGCGATAGCGGCCGCCGTCGGCCATGAAGCCGTCCACGGGCAGGTCGTTCCAGCTTTCGGCGAAGCTGGCCCAGTCGGCGCCGGCGGGGCCGAGCAGGGCGCGGGTCTCCTGGCCCTCGAAGCGGACGAAGCCATGGTCGGCCAGCGCCTCCCGGGCCTCCCCCGGCGCGGTCAAGCCACGGCTCCCGGCTTGAAGAACAGGCCGAGCTTCAGGCTGGCGGCGATGCGCTCGGCCTTCTGGCCGACGATGGCCGCGCGCGGGGCGTCGAACAGCTCGACACACGTCTGGTGGAACAGGTTCAGCCAGGGCGTGAACAGGCCCTCGGTCAGGCCTTCGACGCCCTGGTGAGCGACCACCGGCTGGCCCTTGTAGCGGCCGGTGGTGTTCAGCACCGACGACCAGAAGTCCTTCAGCGTCGCCAGGTGCGCGGGCCAGCCGTCCGGGCCCACGGCCTTCTCGAAGATCGGACCCAGGCGGTGGTGCTGGCGGATGCGCGCGTAGAAGGTCTCGACCAGCAGGTCGATCTCTTCGTCCGTGAACTGAGGGGGTGGAACGGCCATGGCGGGAACATGGGACTTCCGACGTCGTGACTGAACCCCGCGCGGATCAAACTTCGCTTCGGATTCTTACTTAAGGGGGACGCGGACGCTCTCCGGCGGACCGAGATAGCTGGCCGGGACCGGGCGGCGCGACAGCACCAGGCGCTCGAACACCAGGCCCGGATCCACCCGCCACAGCCGCACGCGATGTCGGCCGGCCGAGGGGACGGAGAGCCGCGTGGTCGTCGCGCGGATGTTGTCGGCCACCGCCTTGTCCCAGGCCTTGTTCGAAAGGTCGGGCTGGCTGTTGACCACCACCGGCGCGGCGTCGTCGATCGAGACGGCGTAGGCCAGGCCCTGGCCGCCCCGGAAGTCCAGGGTCGGGGCTACGAGGACGGTCAGGTCGACGGGTCCGGCCGCCTCGAAGTCGACCAGATAGTCCAGCGACGGGCCGCCGGGACCCGGGCTGGAGCTCGGCGCGGTCGAGGGATAGCTGGTCACGCCCGACAGGGTGCGGCCCAGGTTCGGGATGGTCTTCCAGACCACGCCCCGGCCGCCCGTCGCGGCGGCATGGTGCTCGGCCTCGATGGCCGTCAGTCCGCCGGCCTCGACGAACGCGCCCTTGGCCGGTTTGCGGTCGGGATTGTCAATCACGGCCATGACCGTGAAGAGGTTCTGCGGGCCCTTGATGGTGATCGGCGCGCGGTGGGCGCCCCTCGGCGCCTTGGACCAGTCGACAGAGACCTCCAGGCGCGTGTCGCCGTTGGCGGCAGGCTGGCCTTGCGCGACACGCAGCCACGGCGAGTCAGTCGAGGCCGAGAAGCTCGTCTGAGAGAAGCCGACATCGAAGACGTCGATCCAGCGCGACTGAGGGCCGTAGCGATGCAGCACGGGCAGCTCGGCGGCGTCCTTCACCGGCGCGTCCTGGCCCTCGACCGCCACGCCGATCTGGTTGGTCGGCGCACGCGGCGGGCTCGGGCGTTCGACGGTCGGGATGATGTCGCGGTCCGGCTGCTGCCAGTTGGAATAGCCGATGTGAGTCTGGTCCATCATGTGGAGCCACTTGCCGCCGTTGATGGCGTCGTGCTGAGCCGTCAGTTCGGCGTCACGCTTGAACAAAGCCTCGACCAGGTCGGCCTGGGCGTAGGCTGCGCCGATCCGACCCTGGCGCGCGTACAGCCGGTTGCGGGCCGCGGCGATGTAGAGCCGGTTCAGGTTGGCGCTGGCCTTCACCGGGAACCAGGCCAGCTGAAAGAAGGCGCTGTCCTGGTCCTTCGGGATCGCGGCGCGGACGGCGTCGGCGCGGCGCTCCAGGCCGGTCCATTCGGCCTCGACCCGCTCGGCCTCGCGGAAGTTCGTCAGGCTGAAGGTCTCGGGCGACAGCAGTTCCGGTTTACGCCGGCTGTTCAGCTTGGCGTAGCCGTCCAGCAGGGCGGCGATCTCGGCCGCATTCTCTGGGCCGAACTGCTGGGTCGCCCAGCCTTTAGTGTAGGCCGGCAGCTTTTCGACCGGGATCGCGGCCGGGTTCCAGGCGTAGTCGAGGAAGAACTCGATCGGCAGCTCCATCGGCTTCAGGTCGCCGACATTGACGATCCACAGCCGGTCGGCGCCGTAGTCGGCGGCCAGTTTCATCTGCTCCCAGGTGCGCTCGATCTGGTTGGTGTTCAGCCACTTGTAGTTCCGCGGGCCGCCCACATAGTCGAAATGGTAGTAGACGCCGTAGCCGCCGGGTCGGGTCTTGCCCGGTTCCGGAAGGCGGCGGATGTCGCCCCAGTTGTCGTCGGCGAACAGCAGGGTGACGTCGTCGGGGACCCGCATGCCGGCGTCGTAATAGTCCTGCACCTCCTTGTAGAGCGCCCAGACCTGGGGCGTTTCGCTCGCAGGCTTGCCGGTCACCTCGCCGATGATCTTCCGCTGGTCGGCGACGATGGTCTCCAAGAGCTTGGTGGCCGTGCCCTCGCTCATCGGCTCGTCGCCGTCGCCGCGCATGCCGACCGTGACCAGGCTCTCCTTCGCGCCCATGCGGGTCACGCCCTCGCGCCAGAACTGGCGGAGTTTCTCGGGGTTCTTGTTGTAGTCCCAGGGACCTTGGCCGTAGCGCTCCCACTCGACGTGGGCGCGGTTCATCGGCTCGTGGTGCGAGGTTCCCAGCACCACGCCCATCTCGTCGGCCAGGGACGCGGTCAGCGGATCGTCGTCGTAGATCGACTTGCCCCACATGGCCGGCCACAGGAAATCGCCCTTCAGCCGCAGGATCAGCTCGAACACCCGCTCGTAGAAGGCGTGGTTGATCTCGCCGAACTTGGCGCGCGCCCAGCCGCCCAGGGCCGGCTCTTCGTCGTTCAGGAAGATGCCGCGATACTTGACCGAGGGCTTCTGGACGCTGGCGCCGGGCGCGACGAACGCGTTCGTGCGCTTGGGGACCGGCACGTCGGCCCACCAGGTCCAGGGCGAGACGCCGGCCCGCTCGGACAGGTCATAGGCCCCGAAGATCGTGCCGCGCTTGTCGGACCCAGCGATGACCAGCGCGCGGGCCACGCCTGGACGCGGGTTCTCGACCACCTGCTGGACGAAGGCCTCCCACTGGCCCTTGACCTTGGAGACGTCCAGCTTGCCCGAGGCGACCAGGGCGTCGATGGCGGCGCTTTGACCGATGGTGCCGACGATGACGACGGGGGCGTCCTTGGCCGGCGTCGCGCCGGAGAGGGCGGCGAGGTCGTCGCGCAGGCCCTGGATGGCGCGGATCGCGCCGGGGAAGTCGGTCTGGTCGTACTCGACCCGCGCCGGCTTGCCGCCGGCGATCAGCGGGAAGGCGTCGGCGCTGGGCGAAAGGGTGACGGCGGCCGGCTCGGCGGCCCGGGCGAGGGCGGGGGTGGCCAGGGTGAGGGCAGTGGCGAGCGCGAGGGCGGAGATGGCGCGGTAAGGGGCCACTACTTCACCTCTGCCTCGAACGGCCCCGCCGGCAGGCCCGAGGCGTCGAACAGATTGAAGGTCGGGCTGTCGGCCCAGGCGAAGCGGACCTTCGTGGCCATTGGGGTCCCGGCGCCGCTCAGCACCACGGTGTTTCCGTCGATCCGGCCGTCGGCCCAACGGCAGGCCGTGTCGCAAAGCTCGAAGCCGATCACCTTGTCCGAGCCGCGCGCCACCAGGCGGCCGCCGACCTGGGCGAAGCTGACCACGACGGTGTCGCCGACCCGTCTGGCCGCGACGACCTCCGGTCCGGTGGTCACCACCTCGCCGGCGACGCGGCGGGCGGCCAGGGCCAGGCGGCGGCCGACCTCCTGCTTGTTGGCCGGGTGGATGTCGAACGGGTCGCCGATGTCGTGGGTGACCACCAGCCCCGCATGGCCGTCCGCGGCCACGGCGCGGCGCTGGGCGTCGCGCAGGGCGGCGGTCGGGGCGGGGAGGCCGGGCTTGTCGGCGAAGTCGCCATAGTCGGCCAACTGCACGACCAGGGCCGGCATGTCGGGCGCCTGCCCCTCGCGGCGCTCGGCCATCAGGGCCCGCAGCAGCGGGGCGTAGGTCTTGTCGCGGCCGACATTGGTCTCGCCCTGATACCAGGCGAAACCGGCGAAGGCGTAAGGGCCCATCGGGGCCAGCATGCCGTTGTACAGCGTCGAGACCCCGGCCAGGGTGTCCCAAGGCGAGCGCGGCGGCTCGGCGCCGGCCTTCGGCTCGATGCGGTAGGTCCAGGCGGTCAGCGGCAGGCGCGTCCCGTCGGCCAGGGTCAGGACGCGCTTGGCCGGATCGCCGTACAGCCCGCCATTGGCCCAGGTGTCGTAGGCCGCCACGACGACGGTGTTCTTGCCGGGCTTCAGCGCGCCCGCCGCCAGCGGATAGGCGCGGTCGAGCCAGGCGCCCGAGGTCGCGCCGATCCCGACGCCGTTGACATAGGTGGTGTCCATCTCGTCGACCTGGCCCACGCCCAGGGTCGCGGCCTGCTTGGCCTGGGCCTTGGTCAGGGTGACCTCGGCCTTGAACCAGACGACGCCGTTGAACGCGGCTAGGGCCGGGACGCCCCAACGCTCCCAGACGCCCAGGCCGTCCGGCGCGGGGGTCCAGGCGCCGGCGCCGGTCCAGGGCGCGGTCGGACCTTCACCGGTATGCCGGCCGCCCCACCAGCTCTTCATGGTCTCGCCCCAGAACCGGTTGGCGGCGACGGGGTCTTTCAAGGAGAGGTTCAGGGTCTCGATGGCGACGTCGTAGCCGCCGACCTGGCGCAGGGCCTTCGGCGTCATCCAGGCCTCGATCCCCGACCCGCCCCACGAGGCGTGGACCAGGCCCATCGGCACGTGGCGCGTCTTCTGCAGCTCGCGGGCGAAATAGAAGCAGGCGGCCGAAAACCCGCCGACCGTGTCCTTGTTGGTGGGCTTCCAGACCGGCGGCTTCTTGAAGTCGGCGGCGGGCGCGCGGGCGTCGGCCTTCTCGATCGTGGCCATGCGAAGGGTGTCGCTGGGCTCGCCGTTGTTGATCTGGTTCCAGGCGTCGCCGGAGGCGCTGACCTGCATCTCCATGTTCGACTGGCCCGAGCACAGCCAGACGTCGCCGACCAGGACGTCGCTGGCGACCTGGCTGGCCGAGCCGGCGGTCGCGGTCAGCGTGTAGGGGCCGCCGGCCGGCCTGGCGGGAAAGTCGACGCGCCAGGCGCCGTCGGGGCCGGCCTGGGCGGTCAGGGTCTGGCCCGCGAAACTGGCGGTGACCGTCTCGCCGGGCTTGGCGGTCCCGAAGACGGGGAGTGGACGATCGCGCTGTACCACGGCGTGGTCGGCGAACAGACCGTTCAGGAGAGGTTGGGCGGTTGTCGGGCCAGCGACGAAGGCGGCCAGCAGGAACGGCGCGAGACGACGCATGGTTCGGACTCCCTCATTATCTCCTCCCCCTCTGGGGGAGGTGGCCCAGAGGGCCGGAGGGGGCAACGCGGCGTTGGCCGAGAAGCCCCCTCAGTCGCTTCGCGACAGCTCCCCCAGAGGGGGAGCAGAGGCGCTACGCAACCGTCAGCGTCGCCTTCTTCAGGTCCACCGAGTTCGGGCCGACCAGGATCGAGAAGTCGCCCGGCTCGACCACGCGCTTCATGTCCAGGTTCCACATCCACAGGTCCGACGGTTTGATCTCGAAGGTCACCGTGGTCTTGGCGCCGGGGGCCAGGGTCACACGCTTGAAGTGCTTCAGCTCCAGCACCGGACGGGTGACCGAGGCCGCCTCGTCGTGGACATAGAGCTGGACGACCTCGTCGCCGGCGAGCTTGCCGGTGTTGACGACGTCGATCTCGACCTTGGCGCTCTCGCCCTGGCCGATCCTGGCCTTGGCCAGGCGCGGGGCCGAGATGTCGAAGGTGGTGTACGACAGGCCAAAGCCGAACGGATAGAGCGGGCTGGTGTCGCCCGCCAGATAGCCGCGGCGGGCGGTGGGTTTGCGGTTGTAGTAGATCGGCAGCTGGCCGACGTCGCGGGCGATGCTGACCGGCAGCTTGCCGCCCGGATTGGCGCGACCGAACAGGATGTCGGCGGCGGCGTTGCCGGTCTCCTGACCCAGGTACCAGCCCTCGATGATGGCGTCGGCGCGCTGGGCCAGCAGGTTGATCGACAGCGGGCGGCCGTTCAGCAGGAAGACGACCGTCGGCTTGCCCAGGTCGAAGATCGCCTTCGCCAGATCGTTCTGCTGGCCGATCAGGTCCAGGCTGTCGCGGTCGCCCAGGTGGTTGTCGGCCCACGCCTCGCGGCTGGTCTGTTCGTTGTCGCCCAGCACCATGACCACCACGTCGGCGTTCTTGGCGACCTCGACGGCCTCGGCGATCAGCTTGGCGTTGACGGCCGGGTCGACGAACTTGACCTCGTCCTGCGCCCAGATGCGCTTCTCGGTGATCCGCACGGCCTCGGCGTAGTCGAGCTGGAAGCCCTGGGCCTTGGCCTCGGCGGTCAGGCCCTCGTGCAGCGACACGACGTGGCGCGGCGTGTCAGAATAGCCCCCGATCGGGGTGTCCTTGGCGTGGGTCCCCAGCAGGGCCAGGCGCTTGATCTTCTTGCCGTCCAGCGGCAGCAGGCCCTTTTCGTTCTTCAGCAGGACGACGGCCTTGCGGGCGGCCTCGCGGGCCAGGGCGACGGCGTCGGGCGTGGCGGTCTTGGCGTCGGCCGTCTTCTCGTCGCAGTAGGGGTTCTCGAAGAAGCCGCCCTCGAACTTCATCTTCAGCACGCGGGCGACGGCGGCGTCGACCTCGAACTGCGGGATGCGGCCGGCCTTCACCAGCTCGGGGATCAGGGCGTAGGCCTCGCCATCAGGCAGCTCGACGTCGACGCCAGCATGCAAGGCCATCACGGCCGTGTCGCCCAGGTCGCTGGTCAGCTTGTGGCGGGCGATCAGTTCCTTGATCGCGAAATAGTCGCTCTGGACCGAGCCCTTGTAGCCCCATTCCTCGCGCAGGATCTTGGTCAGCAGCCAGCGGTTGGCGTGTGACGGCACGCCGTCGATCTCGTTGTACGACGGCATCACCGAGCGGACCGGCAGCTCGGTCACCGCGCGCTCGAACGGCGGGAAGAAGTTCTCGCGCAGGGTGCGCTCGGCGATCTGGGCCGGGCCGACATTAGTGCCGTTCTCGGGCTGGCCGTGGCCGGTCATGTGCTTGAGGGTGGCGAACACCTTGTCCTTGGCCAGCGGCAGGGTCGCGCCCTGGAAGCCGCGGATGGCGGCCAGGCCCATCTCGGCGCAGACGTGCGGGTCCTCGCCATAGGTTTCCTCGATGCGGCCCCAGCGCGGGTCGCGGGCCACGTCGACCACCGGGGCCAGGGCCATGTTCGAGCCCCGTGCGCGCATCTCGCGGGCGGCGACGCTGAAGATCTTCTCGGCCAGGTCCGGGTCGAAAGTCGAGGCCAGGGCGATGGCTTGCGGGAAGCTGGTCGCGTCGCGGGCGACATAGCCGTGCAGGGCCTCGTCGTGCATCAGCAGCGGGATGCCCAGGCGCGTCTTCTCGACCGCCCATTTCTGGGCGGCGTTGGTATATTTGGCGGTCTGCTGGGCGTTGCGGCCGATCGAGCCGTCCTCGGCGCCGGCGGCTGCGCCCACGACGGTGGCGGGCTTCAGGCCCCGGCGGTCGGTCGGGCGCGAAATCTGGCCCAGGCCGTTGGGGAAGTTCTTGCTGGCTTCTTCCGGCGAGAAGTCGCCTTCGGGGGTCTGGATCTTGGCCTTGGTCAGCCAGATGCCGATCAGCTGGGCGGCCTTTTCTTCCAGCGTCATGCGGCCCAGCAGGTCCTGGACGCGGGCGTCGATCGGCTGGGCGGGATCCTTGTAGAGCGGCTTGTCGCCAGCTTTCTTCGCGGCCTTCTCGGCGGCCTGGGCCAGGCTCGGCGCGGCGGCGACGGAAAGAGCGGCGAGGCTCGCGCCGAACAGGCGGCGGGTGAGGGTCGTGGTCATGGCGTTTCCCCGAGGCTTGCGCACAGTGCTGGCGGCTCTCAGGGGCCGCCGTTGCCTGGCACTATGCGGTCGGTTGTCAGACCACTCAAGCCATAAATGGTACCGGTCTCATTTCTGAGCTTCCGCGCAGGCCGCTTCGTACGCCTCACGCAGCTGGCGGAACACGGTCAGGCCCTCCGGCGGGGTCGGCGCGCCCAGGTGCTGGACCCGCAGCTCGTCCATCAGCCGAGACCAGAGTTCGGGGCCGCCATCCTCCAGCAGCTCGGCGCGGATGGCCAGTTCGCGCGTGACCGGCATGTACCTGCGGCCCCAGGCCCCCATCACCGCCAGCATCGGCACCAGCTGGATGGCCTTTTCGGTCAGGCTGTAGGTCACCTTCTGCTTGTGGCTGGGGTCCTCGGCCTTGGACAGCAAGCCGTTCTCGACCAGTGCCTTCAGGCGGCTGGCCAGGATGTTCGAGGCGATGCCTTCCTGCGACCCGGCCATCAGCTCGCGGAAGTGTCGCCGGTTCCCGAACATGATGTCGCGGATGACGATCAGGCTCCACCGGTCGCCCAGCGCCTCCAGGGTCAGGTTGATCGGGCAGCCCGACCTTTGGTCGTCGGCCTTCTGGAGAGGGGGCAAAGCCATGTCCTCGCAAAAACTGGTTGCAGAATACAATCAGTCGTGCAGGATGCAACCAGTTTCAAATTGCAATCGGTTTTGGAGGCCGCCATGGGCAAGGTTCGCGTTCGTAATTTCAGCATTTCCCTGGACGGCTTCGCGGCCGGTCCGGATCAGTCGCTCGACAATCCGCTGGGCGTCGGCGGCGAGGACCTGCACCAGTGGGCCTTCGCGCCGGAGATGGATCCGATCGACAAGCGTTTCGCCGACGCGATCACCGACGGGATCGGGGCCTGGGTGATGGGCCGCAACATGTTCGGCCCGGTGCGCGGCGACTGGCCGGACTTCGACTGGAAGGGCTGGTGGGGTCCGAACCCGCCGTACCACTCGCCGGTGTTCGTGCTGACGCACCACGCGCGGCCGTCGTTCGAGATGGAGGGCGGCAACAGCTTTCACTTCGTCACCGACGGCGCGCTGGCGGCGCTTGAGCGGGCCAAGGCGGCGGCCGGCGACCAGGACGTTGGCATCGGCGGCGGCGCCTCGACTGTGCGCCAGTACCTGACGGCGGGCCTGATCGACGAGCTGCACCTGGTGGTCGCGCCGATCCTGCTGGGCTCGGGCGAGCCGCTGCTGGCGGGCCTGGACCTGTCGGCGCTGGACTACGAGATGGCGGGCTACGTTCCCTCGTCACGCGCCGCGCACATGCTGTTGCGCAAGGCTAGGGAGGATCGGCAATGACGAAGCAGGTTCTCTTCATCCAGGGCGGCGGCGCGGGCACGTACGAGGACTGGGACAGCAAGCTGGTCGACAGCCTGAGGCGCGAACTGGGGGCGGGCTATGAGGTCCGCTATCCGCGCATGCCGGACGAGGGCGATCCGAACTTCGGCCGCTGGGTCGCGGCGCTCGAGGAAGAGCTTGGGCGACTGGACGACGGCGCCATTCTGGTCGGTCACTCCTTCGGCGGGACGGTCATCGCCCTGGGGCTTTCGCAATCACCGCCGGTCCGGCCGCTGGCCGGTGTCTTCCTGATCGCGCCGCCGTTTTTCGGCGAGGGCGGCTGGAAGAGCGACGAGGTCGCGTTCGGCCCGGACCTCGGCGCGAAACTGCCCTCGGGAACGCCCGTGCGCCTTTATCAAGGCGACCAGGACGCCGACGTCCCACCCGAGCATCTGGATCTCTATGCGAAGGCGATCCCGCGGGCGGCGGCGCGACGGCTTCCGGGCCGCGACCACCAGCTGAACGACGACCTGTGGGAGGTGGCGGCCGATATTCGGGAGCTGGTTGGGCGGGTTTGAGGGCTCACGACGTCAACTCAATTGGCGTCAAACCCTACGCTCGTCATCCCGGCCGCAGCGAAGCGGAGAGCCGGGACCCAGGGGCAACCGCACTGCGTCGGCCCCTGGGTCCCGGATCGGCCCTGCGGGCCGTCCGGGATGACGAGTTATTTTTAGCCTGTCGAATTTTCCAATCGCCAGCGTCTAGCTCGGCTCGCGGGCCCGTTCGGCCAGGCGATCGGCTTGGCGCTCCAGGTGGTCGGCCTGGGTCGGCAGGCGGTTGGAGAGCTCCACGAGCTCGGCGTCGGTGACGGTCTGGCCGCGCGCGCGGTTCTCGGCGATCTGCTTGGCGCGATAGGCCGGATCGCGCAGACGGGCGGCTTCGGCGCGCATCTCGCGGGCCCCGTTGCGCATCTGGTCGGCGCCGTCGGCCATCTGGGCGCGCGCCCGGACCATTTCCCGCGCCGCGTGCTGACGGGCGCGCTCGCCCTCGGCTCTGGCGCGTTCGGCGTCGACCATGGCCCTGGCGCGAGCCCGCTCGCCTTCGCGCCGAGCACGCTCACCTTCGATCCGGGCCTGTTGGGCCGCGACGCGGGCCTGGTCGCGGGCTTCATCGCCGGCTCGGCGCGCGATCTGGGCCTGGGCGCGCGCCTCTTCGGCCTGAGCCCGGGCGTCCTCGGCCTGGGCCCGGGCGTCTTCGGCCCTGGCGCGGGCCTCCTCGGCGGCGCGGACCTCCTCCGGGGTGGCGGTCCGGAAGCTGTTGTGGATGTGGACGTGACCGTTCGCGCGCGGCGGCGCCGGCGGCGCGGGAGGGGCAGGCGGAGCCGGGGGCGCGCGGAAGGCGGGCGGAGCCGGAGGCGCAGGGGGCGCGGGCGGCGCCGGCGGCGCCTCAGGTGGGAGCGGCGGCGTCGGTGGGACAGGCGGGGCGACCCAGTCCTGGCGGGTCACGGCCAGGGCGGCCAAAGGCGTGGCCACGGCGGCCAGGGCGACAACGGTGAGGGCGACCGTCAGGGGACGGCGGCGCGCGGACGTGTTCGTCATGATGCAGGCGATCCTTGTCTTCAGGGTCTTGCTGTCGGCGGCCATGGCGATGGC
>Ga0102591_1003799_pt1 | contig 12853 bp, 15 predicted proteins | sample AraplaCol_mCL_r2_2_FD_76860 | JGI IMG/M metagenome (GOLD analysis project Ga0102591, IMG submission 76860) | Arabidopsis root microbial communities from North Carolina, USA - plate scrape MF_Col_mCL_r2 (SPADES assembly) (version 2) | ecosystem: Host-associated > Plants > Roots > Endosphere... | reverse complement strand
ATGCCCGGCATCGACGGCCCGACCTTGCTCAAGAAGGCCCGCGGCTATCTGGGCAATGCGCCGGTGATGTTCATCTCCGGCTATGCCGAGGCCGAGTTCAGCGATCTGCTGGAAGGCGAGACGGGCGTGACCTTCTTGCCCAAGCCGATCGACATCAAGACCCTGGCGGAACGGGTGAAGCAGCAGCTTCAGGCGGCGTGAGCCCCTCCCATCCGTAAAATCCCCGCGAAAGCGGGGACCCAGGCTTTTTCTGCAACCCGCGGCGCTCGACGATAAAACACCTGGGTCCCCGCTTTCGCGGGGATTTTACGGGTAGAGTGAAGCCTCACCCCCGCCGCAGCAGGACCGTCGGGCTTTCCTTGTAGGTGGTGCGGGTCTGTTCGACGAAGCCGGTCTTGGCCGCCAGGGCCAGGGAGGCGGCGTTGTCGGGGTGGATGATGCAGACGACGGGATCCGCGCCCCAGCGGGTTTCGCCCCAGGCCAGGCCCGCGTTCACGGCCTCGGTTCCGAAGCCCTGGCCGTGCATGCGGCTGGCCAGCACCCAGCCCATCTCCGGTACGCCTTCGAAGGCGGGGGTGATGTCGCGGTGGAAGTCGGCGAAACCGACCTCGCCGACATAGCGGCCGGTGGCGGTCTCGCGCACCGCCCAGTAGCCGTAGCCGAGCAGGGCCCACAGGCCCTGGGCGCGCAGCAGCCGCGCCCAGCTTTCCTCGCGGGTCGAGGCCCGGCCGCCGACATAGCGATAGACCTCCGGATCGGCCCACATGGCGACGCTGTCGTCGAAGTCGGACAGCTGCGGCGGGCTGAGGGTCAGCCGCGCGGTGACCAGGACGGGCGGGGCGGCGGCGCGGGGGGCGATATCGTCGAGAGGCGGCATCGGGGTCCGGGTTTGCGGAGGAGCGACGGCGCAGCCTATATCGCCGTGCAGCACTAGGGGACCCGCAAGTTCATGACCTCGCCGCAGGACGCCGTCGCCGCCCGCCGCAAGCTCACCAACCGCCTGATCGCGGGTAAGGACGCGGGCCGGCTGGTTCCGTTCTTCCTGCCCGACGCCAAGCTGATCGCCGGCGACGGCTCGCTGCTGATGGGGCGGGACCAGATCATCGAGGCCTTCGCCGGCCAGTTCGCCGATCGCGACTTCGTCTCCTATGTGCGCACCAGCGAGCTGATCGAGCTCGACGCCGACGGGGCGCGGGCGGCCGAGCGCGGGCGCTGGGTGGGGACCTGGAAAGGCGAGGGCGCGACCCAGAGCGGGACGTATCTGGCCACCTGGCGCAAGATCGCCGGGCAATGGGTGATCGAGAACGAGCTGTTCGTGACCCTCTCCTGATCCCTCTCCCCGCTTGCGGGGGATGAGGCGATCGACTCAAGGCTCCTGTCGGACCCAGATCCGTCCCCGTTCATGGAGAGCCGCCCGGTCGCCGTGGCGCCTGCCGAAGGCTCGCGGCGAGGCAGGGGTGCGAAAAAATCGCTCAACCCGTCATCGCGTCCGAGGCGCTTGGCGGCGGGTCCGCCGCGGTCGGACGCCGGTCGGGATCGCCTTCGCCGTGCGGCATAAAAATACAATCTATCCGATTGTTTTTTCGGGAAGTTTTGTCGGTGTGGCCGCACGCTCGATCACGTTCCCGACGATGCGCCGCTGCGCTTGAAGCCGCCTTTTGGGGCCAATGCGCCGTCGTGAGGGGCGGCCAGAATTTCCGCAAAATCCGCTTTCTTATGAGGTTGAGGCATATAAACATACAACTAGCACTTGTCATACCGACGGTTGTTGCGCTACCGAAAGCAAGCTGGGGTTGTCCCAGTGAACTCAACTAGGGGGTTGTTCTAATGTCCTTGCTGAGCGATGCGCTGCTTTCGGAAGTCAGCGGCGGTTACGATACCAGCACCTGCTACTATGAAGACTGCTGGACTTACTGCGAAGAATACTACATCGAGTTCGAAGATGGTAGCTCGTACTATGAATTCTGGTGCTACACCGAATGCTACTACTTCATCGGCCCCTGCTAATAGCTGGGTTTGCTTTGGTCTCTTGATCGAGGCTGATGCAAAGGTTCACGGCGCCCTTCGGGGCGCCGTGAACCGGCAGCCTCGCCCGGAAAGCCTGAGTTCCGATGTTGTACGAGTATTTCTCTCCGATGCGGTCGATGATCGGCTTGAACTGGCGGAACTCAGGCGCGCCCTGCTTCCGGCCAGCCTGGATGTCTTCGACCTGCACGAAGGACGCGACTGGATCGGCGCCGACGATTTCCTTCGGTTGTCCGACGCGGCGGGGTTCCCGACGGATGGGCGCGGGCCGCGTGTGGTCGTCCCGGCCGATCGTCAGGACCTGCTGGACGCCGTCCTGGCGCGGCGCGGCCAGACCGGCGGCGTCTTTCTCGGAGGGCTTGGTTCGTGGCGGGCTTTCTTCGGGAGCGATCGCTGCATGCAACTGACCAAGCGCTGGGCGCTGATGGACGATCCGACCTTTCGCCTGGAGCCGATGGCGACCTTCGCCAACTTCGCCGCTGTCGGTCAGGTTGATCGCACTTGGGTTGAGTGGCAGCTATTGGATCGGACGACCGCCGAGCGTCCGTCTTCCGTCGATGACGTCCTCGCGATCGATCTCGCGCGGGGGCTGCCGATCGAGAAGGAACGGGTCGCGGCCTATTTGACCGCTTTGAAGCGGATGCTGGGGGGCTGAGCTTTGGTGAAGTATCGGGAAGCGGCCCTGCTGGGGCGGCGCGGCAGGTGGGATCGGACGGCGCGCTTGCAGTCGTTCGACTGGCGCGCTCCCGTCGCCGTTGGGGTCACCGCCGCCCTGGTCGGGTTTCTGCTCACGGGCATCGCGACCTCCAACCAGGTGGTGCTGCCGGTCGACGCCGCCGATCCGCGCGCTTTGACGATCGGCAGGCCCGAGAACACGATCGACATCTTCTTCTTTGGGCGCAACGAGCAGCCCTGCGGCGTGGCGCTGGCCTTCAAGGCCGATCCGGGGATCAAGCCGCTGATCAGCCAGGCGCAGGTGGTTCGGGTGGCGCCCGGGCCGTCGAGCCGCAAGTTCTTCATGGCGAGCGTGGAGCTGGACGGCGACATGGTTCGCCTGTCGCCGAAGGACGTCTGCCTGAAAGCGCCGTTCACGCCGGCGATCATCGAAACGGGCGCGCCCCCGACCAACATCCTGGCGCGACTGATGTCCGGAACGGAGGCGGGATAGGGGCATGGGACGCGACGCGATCTACGTCAATCAGCTCAACGCCGGCGAATGCGGCGTGGCCTGCCTCAACGCGGTGCTGGCCGCGCGGGGCGTTTCGGGTTTCCTCAACCGGGCCCGCTACGAGCGGCTGATCTCGGCCGAGGGCAGCACCCTGCTCGACATCAAGCGGATGGCCGAGGCCGAGGGCATGACCTGCCAGGCCCATTTCGTCGAGCTGGACGAACTGGCCAAGCTGCCGCTGCCGGCCGTGCTGCACTGGAACTTCAACCACTACGTCGTCCTGCTGGAGATCGGCGAGCGCTACGTGATCTTCGATCCGGCGGTCGGGCGCATGCGGCTCGACGCCGAGCAGTTCTCGGCCTCCTTCACCGGCTACTGCCTGGTGTTCCCGGACAAGCCGGCCAGGACGTCGTGGGTTCCGACGCTCCCGCGGCTGCGCCTTCCCGATCTGGTGGTGCTGCCCACGTTCGCGCTGTCGGCCGTCGTTTCGCTGCTGACGGTGTTGCTGGCGGCCTTTCCGGGTCTGCTGTTCCGTTTCCTGAACGCCAGCGCGATCGAGATCATCGCCCTGCTGGTGGTCGTGGCCTTCGCTGGCGTGGCGTTCATCCGCTATCTCTGCGCGCAGATGATCGCCGGCATGCTGGCGCGCGCGGCCGACGCCGCGGGCCGCCGCGAACGGGCCCGGATCACCGAGCGCTTCGAGCAGATTCCCTTCCATGTCGCCGAAGGCGCCGAGGGCGACGAGGTCGCCGGCGTGCTGTCCAAGCGGCTGGCCAATGTCGACCGCGTGCTGCGGCTGCGGATGGATCAGCCCGTCTCGCTGTTCCTGATCGCCGTCGTGCTGACGGCCCTGGTCTATTTCAGTCCCGTCCTGGCGGTGATCGCCGTCGGCGCCTCGATCATCACCGCCGCCACGCGCCTGTTCCTGCAGCGCCGCCAGGAGATGGACGCCAACTACGCCAAGTCGGTCACGGGCTGGGCTCAGGCCGTTCTGCAGGAGAACCTGCGTCACGCCGACACGCTGCGGTCTTCCGGCACGGGCGCGCAGCGCTTCAGTCTCTGGAGGGGGCGGGACGACCATTTCCGGGTTCTGCAGATGGACGGCGCCATCAAGCGCGAAGGCGTCGAGCAACTGGCCGAGCTGATCCGGGCGGCGGCCTATCTCGGCTTCTCGTTCTTCAACGTCTTCGCCGTGGTGCGGGGCGTCTACGGCTGGCCGGTGATGATTTCGGTCGCGGCCCTGTTCCACGTCCTGTTCGACGCCGTGGTCAGGCTGACGGCGGCGCGGGCCGAACTGGCGCGGATCGAGCGCGACAACCTGGCGCTCGACACGCTGTTCCCCGTCTCGGACGAGGCGGCCAAGACCGCCTCCGGCCAGTTCGTCACGCCCGAGGATCAGGAAGTCGCCCTGAGCCTGGAAGGCGTGTCGTTCCGGCGCAATCGCGGGGCGCGCCCGATCTTCGAGAACCTGGACCTGGCGGTGCGCAAGGGCGAGCGCATCGCGATCGTCGGACGTTCGGGCGCGGGCAAGAGCACCCTGGTGAAGATGCTCGCCGGACTCTATCCGGCCGACCAGGGCCGGGTCGGGCGCGCCGCCGAGGTCGGCGAGAAGGAGGCGCTGTTCCTGTTCCAGGAAATGGCCGTCTTCAAGGGCTCGATCCTCGAGAACGTCACCAACTTCGCCGCCGAGGCCGACGAGGCCCGGGCCTGGGAGGCGCTCGACAAGATCGGCCTGCGCGCCGTGGTCCAGGGCCTGCCGCTCAAGCTGGAGACGGTGGTTTCGCCGCGCGGGCCGTTGTCGTCGGGCCAGTTGCAGCGGCTGCCCCTGGCCCGCGCGATCTATCTGCGTCCCAAGCTGCTGGTGATGGACGAAAGCACCTCGCACCTGGACGCCGACACCGAGGCCAAGACGATGCTGGCGCTTTGCGAGGTCATTCCGACCATCGTCTACGTCGGACACCGCCCCGGCATCCTGACCTTGATGGACAGGGTGCTGGTCTTGGAGGCCGGGGGGCTGAAACGGCTCGCCAAACCCATGCCCGCCGCGGCCGCGGCGGTCAGAGCGTAAACACCGGGAGATAAGGCAATGAACAAGGCTGTGCGTAACCTCATCGCCGCTGGCGCCGTTCTGCTCTGCCTGGGCGGGGGAGGGGTGTGGGCCCTCACGACCATGGACAAGGGCGTGGCCATCAAGCCGTCGGCCAAGGACACCCGCAAGAACCTCACCAAGATGAACGAGACCCAGGTCCTGGAGTTCGCCAAGACCAGCTTCGTGATGACCGACCGCAACAAGGACGGCTTCATCGAGCAGAGCGAGGCGCCCAAGGCGCGCGTCACGAAGAAGAAGAACGGCGAAGTGGTCAACACCGACACCGGCCCGCAGGTCTGGATCGGCCGCTTCGACAAGAACAAGGACCAGAAGGTCAGCTGGGAGGAGTACCTGGCGAAGGTGCAGTTCCTGGCCAAGAACGGCCGCAAGGAAGAAGACAAGGCCGAGTGCGAGGACTGCAAGCCGATCGTCTGATGCTGCTTTCCTCGCCCATCGGCGCCTTCGTGCGCGAGCGGGACGGCTGGTGCTTCGATCCGCGGATCGCGACGCTGGATGTGGACCCGGACCTGGAGATCTATCTCGGCGACCTGCCGGGACGGCTCCAGGCCCTTTCGCGCCAGGACGCGCCCGACGACCTCGAGGCGCGGCTGGCTCGGGCGTCCGTCGAGACCAGGCCGCCCCTTCGAACCGCGCCCATGCCGGACTCGCGGGCCAAGGCGCAAAGCCGCGCCGCGCCGCTTTCCAGGCGCCGGATCGAGCAGGCGCGCCTGCGCGCCGGCCTGCACCGGCTGGAGGCCCTCGCGCCGGAACTGGGCGCGCTGCGCACGCGCCGGGTCAGGGTGCTGGAAAAGGGGCCCAAGGGCGGGATCGCCTGCGCGCCGGCCAGGGCGATCCCCGAGCGCCTGAAGGACCTGAGCGCCTTCATCGCTCGTAATCGCCAGCGCTCGTGGCTGCTCACGGCGATATATGCTTACGCGCTGTTCCTTCTGATCCATCCCTACGAGGATGAAAACGGCCGCACGGCGCGCCAGCTCTTCGCCGCCATGCTTCAGACCGGCGATGACGGCGGGGCGCCTCTGGCGATCTCGTCCGTGATCATTCTGTTCGAAGGTGAGATGTCCGAAAGGATGAGTAATCTTGTGTTCCGTGGTTCCTGGGCGGAGTTCGTCTCCCGCATCAGCGAAATCATGAGGACGTACATAGACTTATCCATCGAAGTAACGATGGGCGACTATGGTGATCGCATTGCCGGATAGGGGCGTCATGGGGCGTGTCTGATTTTGCTTTAATTGGAACACAATCTAAGGTCACAGTAATCGCGTAAAAGTTGGGGGCTTTACATGTCGCTGCATGGACGTTCGCGCGTGCTGTGCGTCTCGGCCTGCGGCTTGGTCGCGGCCAACATCGCTTTGGCCACGGCGGCCCACGCCCAGGCGTCGAGCCCGCCGGCCAAGCCGACCAAACCGGCGCAGGCGGACGCCCCCGCGGTCTCCGGCCTGGTGGTCGAGGCCGCCAAGCCGCCGGCCAATCGCGCCGACCGGCAGACCTATGACGTCAGAAACGACCAGGACGCGCAGAACGGCACGGCGGCGGACGCGCTTAACAAGATCCCCGGCGTGTCGGTCAATTCCGAGGGCGGGATCTCCCTGCGCGGCGACAGCAACGTCAAGGTGCTGATCAACGGCCGCGAGACCGCGATGGTCAAGGGCGAGAACCGGGCCCTGACGCTGCAGAGCATGAGCGGCGCGGCGATCAGCTCGATCGAGGTCATGACCAATCCGTCGGCGCAGTTCGGCGCGGACGGCTCCGGCGGCATCATCAACATCGTCACGCGCCGCGACGCGCCGCTGGGCGGCGGTGGTTCGGTGCGCCTGAACCTCGGCGAGGAAGGTCGCTACAACACCGCCCTGGTCGGTTCCTACAACACCGGCGCGGTGACCTACAATCTGACGGCCAACGCCCAGCGCAGCGGCAACGACACCGACAGCAGTTCGGACCGGAACAACATCAACGCCTTGACGGGCGCCTCCACGCATCTGGCGAGCCGCAACAGCAACAGCGCCGACATCGAGAGCTTCACCGTGACCGGCGGCGCGGACGTCCGCTATTCCGACACCGGCACGCTCGGTGGCGAATTCACCCTGGCCCGCCGCCAGGTCGATTTCGCGATCGACGGCGACACCAGCGTCTATGGCGCGGGCGACGTGCTGGCCAGCCGGTACGACCGGGTCTCGCGCAGCCACACCTCGCGGCGCGACCTCTCGGCCGCCCTCTACTGGGACCTGAAGGGCGACCTGACCGGCGAAGGCCTGAAGATCAACCTGACCTTCAGCCGCAGCCTGGACGACAACGAGCAGGCCTATGTCTCGACCTACAGCCTGCCCGTCGGCCGCCTCCCGTCATCCAACCGCAACTACCGCGACAACGAGATCGAGATCCTGGGCTTCACCGGCGACTACACCCAGGTCGTCGGCGCGGGCGAGCTGAAGACCGGCTGGTCGATCCAGCGGGAGGACGGCCAGCTGGAGACGCGGTTCTACGTGCTGGACCCGTCGAGCGGCGCGCCGACGCTGAACACCGCGCTCTCGAACCGCTTCGACTACACCCAGACCGTCGGCGCCGGCTACGTCACCTACGAGCGGCCGCTGGGCGACAAGTGGCTGGTGATGGCCGGCCTGCGCGCGGAGGGAACCGACCTCGACCTGCGCCAGACCACCACCGGGGTCACGCGCTCCGACGATTATGCCGACCTCTTTCCCAGCCTGCACTTCACCTATGTGGTCTCGCCGGACGCGCGCTGGCGCTTTTCCTACGCCAAGCGCATCGAGCGTCCCAAGCCGCAGGATCTGAACCCGTTCATCGTCTATCGTGACGCCCAGAACTGGACCTCCGGCGCCAGCGATCTGGAGCCGCAGATCAGCCACGGCTTCGAGGCGGGGTACGAATACGGCCGCGGCCAGACCAACTACGCCCTGCGCGCCTTCTATCGCCGCACCAGCGACCTGATCGCCAACGTCAGCCAGATCATCGACGACACCATCGTGCTGACCACGAAGGACAATCAGGGTTCGATGACGTCGCTGGGCCTCGAGGCCTCGCTGGGGCTGCGGCCCATCCGGTCGGTGTCGCTGAACCTGTCGACGACGATCTACGAGGCGAAGATCCGCTCGTCGAACCTCGCAGGAGCGTTCGAGCGCTCGGCCCTGGTCGCCGAATACAAGATCAACGCCTCCTACCGCCTGGACCGCAAAAGCTCGCTGTCGCTGTTCATCTCCTCGCAGGGCAAGCGGCTGACGCGCGAGGAGGAGGTTCGGCCGATCATCATCAGCAGCCTGTCCTACCGGCGCGAGCTCGCGCCGCGGTGGGCGCTGAGCGCGAGCCTGCAAAATCCGCTTCTGCAACAGAAGTGGACCTCTCGCACCACCTCCGACGTGCTGCGCGACCGCACGGTCCGCAGCGATCCCGGCACGACCTTCTACATCGGTCTCACCCGCACCCTGGGCGGCCGTCCCGCCGGCCGCACCTGACGCCAACCCACAGGAGTTCGCCCATGTCCAAACCCGTCGCTTCGATCCTGGCCGCCGTCCTGACGCTCGCCCCGTTCACGACGGCGCTGGCCCAGCCCGAGGGCGCCACGCCCGCCACGCCGCGCCGCATCGATCTCAAGTCGCTGTCTCCCGAGGCCCTGGACAAGTTCCTGAAGGAGAGCTTCCAGCGCACCGACAAGAACGGCGACGGCTTCATCGACTACAGCGAGGCGCCGGATAAGCGCGTCACCAAGACCAAGAACGGCCAGACCATGTCCGAGACGGGCGGCAAGGATCTCTGGATCGCCGACTACGACGAGAACAAGGACAAGAAGGTCTCGTGGGACGAATACCGCAAGTTCACCGTCGCCATGGTGAAGCGGGCTCCCCGCTGAAGCTCGGCGGGCGGGGCTCGGCCGGCAAGGGGGCGCCTGCTTCCGCGAGGAGCAGGCGGATGTCAGCGCCGCTTCTTCGGCGCGGGCTTCGAGGCCGCGTCCACGACCGCTCCGGCGCCTGCGCCCACGACCGCGCCCACCGGGCCGGCGACGACCGCGCCGGCGATGGCGCCGGTGGCCGCGCGCTGTTCCATGTTGTGGCCGCAGGCCGAGGCGAGGGCGGCCAGGGCGAGGATCGCGGCCAGGCGCGGGACGTGCGGCGTGAGACGGGTCATGGGGCTTTCCGAACGGCGAATTTACCGCACGGGTTAACGGTGAGGCTTGGTCGGGGTTCCGACAGAGCGGAACGAACACGTCGAAAATCCCGCTGCTGCGGCGTTTTCTCGCGCGTCGAGGTTTTTCCTGTGAATCAAAGTGTTAATAGCGCGCGTCGCCAAAAAGCCGGGCAAAATCAATGCCGCAGTGCAGCATGCGCTTGCGACTCGGTCATAGTTCGGTCATAAGGCGAGGCATAAGCAGGATCTCGACCTTATTGCGAACGGTCGAGCCTCGCTTCCAGACCGGCCCGATAGTGCTTTTTCCGGGTGTCTTGGAAGTGTTTTTGTCGGGGGGCCGGAGCGCCCTCGTCGCGCAGGACGCAAGTTTTGTTTATCAAGTCGCAGACGTGCGCTGACGCGCGCGGGCTGATCGGCGCCGTTTTGGTTGGATCCGTCACGGGTCTGGCCTTGGGCGGCGTTTATCTGGCGGGGGGCATGGCCCAGACCGCCTCTCAGCACGCTCGGGTTACGCGCCTGGCCGACGGCGCCGCAGGAAGTTATTCCGAAGCGGCGCTGCATCAGGCCGCGTCTCGCATGGACGCCGGGGCGCTCGCCATCGCCCGCCGCCATGACCCCTATACCGTCGCCGGCGACGCTCAGCGCGACCGCCAGGCTTCCCTGCTCGCCGCCCGCCTTCAAAGCGGCGGCGAAAAGTCCGACGACCAACCGCTTCTGCTGCGTGCCAGCCTCGGCGGCGCGTTCAGCCCGGCCGCCGCGCCGTTCCACCTGACCAGCGCCCTCGAAAGCTCGCGCGAACTCGAGTGTCTGGCCCAGGCGGTCTATTACGAAGCCCGGGGCGAGACGCCCAGCGGCCAGGCCGCGGTGGCTCAAGTAGTCTTAAACCGCGTACGTCACCCTTCGTTCCCCAAGTCGATCTGCGGCGTCGTGTTCCAGGGCGCCTACGCCCGCACCGGCTGCCAGTTCAGCTTCGCCTGCGACGGCTCGATGCGCAGCCCGCACGAGCGCGGCGCCTGGAACCGGGCCCGGAAGGTCGCCTCGCGCGCCCTGGCTGGCACGGTGATGTCCGAGGTCGGCTCGGCCACCCACTTCCACACCACGGGCGTCGCCCCGAACTGGGGTCCGCGCCTGATGCGCGTCGCCCAGGTCGGCATGCACGTCTTCTATCGCTTCGGCGGTCGCGCCGGCGCGCCGGGGGCCTTCACCGGCCAGCCGCGCCCCTCGACCGTGGACGACCTGCCCGACGCGCCCGTCCTGACCTCTCTGCCCCAGGCCCCCACGGCCGACGGCAAGCCGGTGATCTACGTCGCCAGCGCGCTCTCCGTCGCCAAGACGGTAGAGGGCGGCATGGGCGGTCCGGAAAAGGTCGGCCCCGAGCCGGCCTCGGCCCCGGCCATGCACCCGACCAAGACCGGCGCCGACAAGTCCGACGTCAGGCCGGTTGCGGTTGCGACCGGAGCCGGTTCCTGAGGAACCCGGGGGCCAGGCGGGCCATGAACCGCATCTGCCTGGCCCGCTTTCCCACCAGATAATAGAGCTCGCGGCCGTGGGCCGCCTGCCACACCGTCTGCGCCGCCTCGTCGACGCCGTAGACGGGCATGCCGCTTTTGCGCAGCTCCTCGCCCATGTCGATGTTCTTGCCGGGCTGGGAGTTGTGCAGGATCGGCGTCTCGACGAACCACGGCATCACGCAGGCCACGCCCACGCCATGGGGCGCGAACTCGGCGTCCAGCGCTTCGGAGAGGCCCCGCACCGCGAACTTGGTGGCCGAGTAGACCGCCAGGCCCGGCGCGCCATAGATCCCCGCGCACGAAGCCATGTTGAGCAGCCGCCCGCCGCCCGGCGTCGCCTTCAGGAAGGGCAGGCCGGCCCGCGCGCCGTTGATCACGCCGCGGATGTTGACCGCCAGCATCAGGTCGTCGCCCTCGGGATCGATCTCGGCGAAGGCCCCGAAACGGGCGACGCCGGCGTTGTTGAACAGCACGTCCAGCCGTCCGCCCGAGCGAGACGTGAAGGCCTGGAGCGCCGGGGTCCAGGCCTCGCGGTCGCGCACGTCGAGCGGGTGGACCGAGGCGTCGTCGACGCCGATCTCGGCCTGGGCGCGGGCCAGGCCCGCCTCGTCGATGTCGGACAGGCCGACCAGCCAGCCTTCGCGGGCGAAGCGCCGGGCGCTGGCCAGGCCGATGCCGCTGGCCGCCCCGGTGATGAAGATCGCCTTGCGCGCCGCCATGGCCGTCTCCCCGTCGTTGTTGATTATCGCCGATCAGACAGCGACCGACGGGGAGGGGTCAAGATGACTTGGAGTTTTAGGGGGATCAGTCGTCGCTCTGGTCGTCGGTCTCGGCCGGCGGACCGTTCTTCTTGATCGACTCGATGGCGTTCTTGGCGCCGGCCTTCGAGGAATAACCCTCGGTCCAGAAGATGTTCTCGCTGTTGTAGACGAAGTAGGCGACGAACTCGCCGGCCTTGTTCTTCTTGATCACGAACTTATGGGCCATCAGGAACTCCCACGATGATGGCGGGCCGTTGGTCGGCCAGCCGACGGATGGGAGCCTCGCGCTCCGGATGCGTTGGTGTCAACCGCGTTGCCGTGACGCTCGGGGCGCCGGATGATGCCGCTTGCAGCAAGCAGGCGGGATCTCGATGAGCGCGGAAAAACTGGACCACCTGTCGCGCACCCTGCTGGGCGTGTCCTATGGCGATCTCACCGAAGTCCAGCGCAGCGTCATCGACCTGATCGCCGCCGAGGCCCCGACCGCCGTCGCGCCGAGCCTGCGCGAGAAGGAGGGGACCTATTGGGAGCGGCTGGCCGACAAGGTGGCGGCGATCGGCGGCTCCTGGGGCTTCATCGGCAGCTTCTCGGCGATCCTGGCGGCCTGGGTGATCCTGAACCTGGCCCTGATGCCGTTCCACAAGGCCTTCGACCCCTATCCCTTCATCTTCCTGAACCTGGTGCTGTCGACCCTGGCGGCGATCCAGGCCCCGATCATCATGATGAGCCAGAACCGCCAGGCCACGAAAGACCGCGAGGCGGCCGAGCACGACTATGTCGTCAACCTGCGCGCCGAGCTGGAGATCATGCGCCTGCACGACAAGCTCGACGCCCTGCGGGTGGCCGAGCTGTCGGAGATGGCGCGGGCCAACACCGCGTGCCTGGACGAACTGCGGGCCGAGGTGAAGGCGTTGAGGGGGTAGGGGGAAGCCCCCTCACCATTATGCTCGTCATCCCGGCCGGAGCGAAGCGCAGAGCCGGGACCCAGGGGCAGCCGCAATGCGCAAGCCGCCGCAGGACGCCTGATCAATCCGCCGAGCCCAGTCCCCTGGGTCCCTGTGTATTGCGATAGGTGTCGAGCGCGAGCTTGATGGGTGGCGGGCGCAGCTCGTTGGGTCCCTGGCCTCGAGGCCGAGATTCC
>Ga0102591_1003795_pt1 | contig 12861 bp, 13 predicted proteins | sample AraplaCol_mCL_r2_2_FD_76860 | JGI IMG/M metagenome (GOLD analysis project Ga0102591, IMG submission 76860) | Arabidopsis root microbial communities from North Carolina, USA - plate scrape MF_Col_mCL_r2 (SPADES assembly) (version 2) | ecosystem: Host-associated > Plants > Roots > Endosphere... | reverse complement strand
CTTTAATTTCACGTTTTAGATCAAGAATATCTTGTTTTGTAGCAAGATTATTATCAATAATTTCCTTCAGGGCTTCTGCTTGAATTTCGGCCTGTTTTTCGGGTACCCCCGCTTCTCTGAGCTTTTTGGCATACATTAATGTATCAAATGTGGTAGCTTGTGCCATGAGTTAACCTTTGTTTTTTGCAATAAATAAATATAGTTTCAAATGCGCATGTTCAATTTTAAAAACTGACTATATTTTAGCAGTATTTATAATTTATATATAGGCTTGTGCTTCTTTGCAAGAGAGTGGGCGCAAGCCCTTTTATTTTAGGCTTTTTTCTTTAAAGCGTGTCCGAAAAGCCGTAATCTGCTAAAATCCTGATCTTTTGAGGGACCATGGAGAAACGCTATCCTTCGGATTTAACGGATGAGCAATGGAATATGGTTAGGCCTTTGCTCCCAGCAGCTAAGCCAGGTGGTAGACCGCGTTGCACAGATCTTCGCGCTGTCATGAATGCCTTACTGTATATCGATAGAACTGGTTGCCAATGGCGTTATTTGCCTGAAAAATACCCACCTCGTTCAACCGTATTTGACTATTTTATCCAATGGCGGCAAGACGGTACGTGGGATACGATCATGAATCATTTACGCGAACAAGTGCGCCTGCAGGCCGGTAGAAATCCACAACCGAGTGCGGCCATTATTGATAGCCAGACGGTCAAAACCACAGAGCAAGGTGGTGAACGAGGCTATGATGGGCATAAAAAAAATCAAAGGGCGCAAGCGCCATATCGTAGTTGATGTATTGGGTTTATTAATTTGTGTCATCGTACAAAGTGCTAATATTTCCGATAGAAAAGCAGCTCAAGGATTAATTGCAAAAGCCTTAACACTTTGTGCTGGCATTCAATTATTTTGGGCGGATGGTGGTTATACGGGCCAATTAATGAATGGGTAAAAATAACTTTCCAACGTATTTTAGAAATTGTTTTGCGTCCGCGAGGACTTTTTAAAATTGTGCAGTGGCGCTGGATTGTAGAACGTACTTTTGGTTGGTTAAATCGCTATCGTCGATTAAGCAAAGATTACGAGCGCCTCAGTTGCAATAGCGAGACCTGGATAAAAATTAGTATGATTAATTTGATGTTGCATCGCTTAAAGCCAGGATGAAATCTTTTCGGACACGTTCTAAATATATGCGAACATGGTGGGCGAAAAGGCTTAAAGAGGCGGTCAATGACACATTAGAAGATAGCTTGCCACCGGATGGCATTAGTCAGGCAGCACAAAAAATTTGGGAAGATTTAACAAAGCAAGCACATGAAAAAACGGCACACATTAGACAAGAATGTGAAGCAAAAGTAGTAGAGGTTACGCAGGCAATAGAACAGTTAACGCAGGAGAGAGAGGAGGCGAGTAAAGCCTTAGAAAAAGCCAACCTTAAAATTAATCATTTAGAATCCGATATCACATTGATACGCAGAGAATTAGTAGAAGAACGATACTTACGTAAACTCGCTGAAGAAAAAGCTAGACATAAAGAGGAATTAGTCAACACTTTACAAGCAGGAACAACCAAATTAATGACAGAATTACAAAATGTACAACAGGAATCATTACAACAGCTTGGACAACAATTATTAACGGTTCAGAAGCACCATGAAAAAGACTTGAAAGAGTGGAAAACGTTAGTAGAAAATCAACGAACAGGCTTTATGGTTAAGCTAGATGAATTAAGAACAGCTAAAGAGAAAGTAGGAAAATTAAACTCAGAATTAAAAATTGAATTGCAGCAGCAGTTAAAACGCTATCAGCTATTTGAAGAGCAGATTCGTCGATTGGAAACTGATATAGAAATTACTAGACAACTGCAGCAAGAAGCTGAGGCAAACGTTAACACTTTACGAGGTGAAACGCAGTATAAAGATCAGCTCATTAATACATTGTTAGCACAACAAAAATCGCCTCAGGTGGATGAAATACCACGGTACGAACAAAACCTGTAACCTCATGGATAACAAGTTTAATTAAATAGTGGATGCACATGTTAATAAAGCGATTAATCAATACAGGTATCGAAAGAAATATTTCCATTGAATTGCTTGAGCGTGGAAAATATCAGCCACGTATCGAATTTAATGTTGAAGCTTTACAGGAATTAGCGGAATCCATAAAAGAAGTTGGCATATTGAATAGAATTATTGTACGTCCTATTAACCATGGTAAACATGAAATTATTGCCGGTGAAAGACGCTGGCGAGCTGCGCAACTAGCAGGATTACAAGAGGTTCCCTGTAAAATTATTCTCTGTGATGATGAACAAGCGTTACAAGTTGCTTTGATTGAAAATTTAGCTAGAAAAGATTTAAACGCAATTGAAGAAGCGCGGGGTATTCAACGGTTGATCGATGAATTCGGATATAAACAGAAAGATTTGCCAGAAAGCTTAGGGAAATCGCGACCAACCATTACCAATTTATTACGGTTGCTTGAATTACATCCTAAAGTCCAGATGTTGTTATTAGAAAATAAATTGACCGAATCGCATGGAAAGATTTTGTTAGGTCTAATGCCGGAAAAACAATATGCTTATGCTTTAGAAACAATTTCAAAAAGATGGTCAATCAGGCAATTAGATCACATCATAAAAAATGATGAGAAGAGAAAAAAATCGGTAACCGTTTCAACTTTCCAAAATGCCGACACTCAACGTTTAGAACGAATGCTGTGCGACTACTTAGGTGCAGCCGTCAGCATTAATGGAACCAGTAAAAATACAGGCTTTTTAAAGATAGCTTATAATAGCTTTGAAGAACTGGAGGGTATATTACAGCGAATAGGGTGGACAGGCGGTGAAACTTTTTAGTGTCAATCAAAAAAAAATGATAAAAAAGGCCTGGAATTAATCATGAGACAAATGCAGCCCATTGGTCGCTGCACAGAAGATTTTAGGGTATAGTATAATGCCTACAGCTATATATTTAAATTTTACCGATACATTTATATAACGGATTAGTATGTATCGAAATATTAGTTAATAGTATGAAGCAAATATTAGTATCTATTAGTTAAATTAACTTAGCATATTTTTCTTGTAAGGAGACTTAGCGATGACAGCAACCCAAGAATTTTTTGAAAATCAGGATTTACAAAATTTTGTTGTTCAATTTCTACCAACAGGAGATATTCTACAAAATTATCAAAAGGTTTCAAAAAGTACTCATGCTGCGACAATGCATGATAGTTTATGGGCCATTCTTTTACAGCGCGATTTTAAACTCAGTTCTAATCAATTAGATCTAAAAAATGAACAAGCAAATTATTTGTTTTATAAAGCCTATTATCTCGAAACTCATTTTAAATTTTATGGCACTACTGCCTCACATTTGTCATTATTTCAAAAAGCAATGCACGCATTAATGCCTTGCTTAAAAGATGACAGCGATTGGCAAAAATATTTTGATTTATCACTCAAATTACATGAAAGTGCAGCACAAGGCTTATTTTCTTCAAAAAATACCAAACAAGAAATAGAGAATTCTTTTATTCAACTGTTGAAAACTACTAATACTTTCGTTTTTGAGCGATTGTGCTGGCTTTTTGTTAACTGCTATTGGTTTTTTGAACATCATTATGAAGCTATGCAATTTAAGGTTGGAAAACGGTTTGTGGAATTATATAAGCAAACGAATAATGAAACTTATTTTGTACGTGCAAAGATGTTAAATGCTCTATATTGGATTAAAAAGCAAGGGGGAGAACAGTTCTGTGAAACAGCAAGTGATGATGAAAGTAATTTTACTGCAAATGACCTTTATTGCGCAATCTACCGTGCCCTTGAAAATAAGGATGAAGTTTTTTTCCCAATCGTAGCTCGATTATTATTAACCACTATCTTTGATAGCTGGACTTTCTGGATGCGCTTCAGTATAAAATGGTGATAAAACAATTATATACAGATTTTACAGAAGAATTAATCATTAGTCTCAGTTTTGAAGACTTCTTAGTTGATCTCTATAGCAAGCTAGTACAACATTATGAATCTTTCAAAGCAATCATTTTGCCTCATTTACATGAAAAAATAATGAAAGGTAATCTTAATGTTTCTTATATACTTGATTATAAAGCTGCCCGTAAACGCCTTTTAGAAGTCATGGAATCAAGGCCTAAACTTTTTTCATATATCATTTTATCAAAAGTTCAAACAGCAATACAAAATGATTCTGCTATAACGGGAGAAGAAGCTCTGAACCAGAAAGAAGCACTTAAAACGCTAGTTGATAATATTGAGGATTATCATAGTGAAGAAAAAAACCGATCGTTTATACGATCGATGGGGCAGGATGATTCATACGGAATGTCTGGTTTATTGCATAGTTTAAAGAAAAATACACCTAGCTACCGATCAGACGAGGATAGTGACGACAATAATTATTATGATGATAGTTTCTTCTATAAATTCGCTGCAAAGCTTCAGCAAAGAGAATATGAAAGAGAAGGGCTACAGCAAAGACAAATGCTTGAATCCTTAGCAAATTTATTGTCAGGAACAAGAATAGCATCCATGCCAAATTTTGACGAAAATAAAGCGATTGAGCACATTAATAAAATACTAGGCACGACTTTTATTAAGAACTACATTGCTACGCAGCGCGGACAATGGCAAATAGAAAAAATAAATAACACTTATGCTATTAAATTAACTGGCCTTCAGATAGCTCAGAAAAACGATTGCGAATGGTATAAAGCCAAGTTGATTAAAGGTGGTATTCAAGCAGAAGATATTCATTTTGATGTGATTAAAGGAATAAAAGGTGCTGGCGATAAATATCGGCTGAGAATAACCAATATTCAAAATATTACTTTTGAGCAAAATATATCTTCTCAACCAGCAAAGGGATTTAAATATTAGCATGCGGATCTTTGATTAAATTTATTATTTAATTAAGTCGGTTATTGTTTTTAATGGCAAGATTAAACAATAACCAGTTTAATATTAAGGGCTTATTTTTAGTGGGGTGACCCTACATTAATTTTTGCTTAAAGAATTTATTTTTCGCCCAACAAAACAGGAGTTTTTATGCATTTTTTTAATCATTTTCAAGGTGTATCAATTGAAAAACTCAAGAAGAAGGCTGATAGTGGCTATGAGGAAGAAAGCATTGAATTGTCTTATCAATATTTACGTAACAAAAAACTTCTAAGCATTACTTCAGTAAATAATGCCATTAATTATTTAAAACCTATAGTTATTGAGAATAAATCTAAACATCTTGAATTCGCAACTAAATTTTATATTGAAGCTTTATTTCAGGCATATTTAAATGAAACAAATACACAAAAAGTAACTGAAAGGTTAGAAGAGGCAGACAGACAATTAATTAAATTAATTAAAAATACAGTATTTAAATTGAATGAAGCTGAACAAAAGAAGTTCTATATTCTTATTGATGAGGTTTGCAAAAAATTAGAAAATTATAATCGATTATACGAGTTTTTAGAAAACTGCATTGTATATAGGAAAACATTTTTCGCTTATTATCAATTAGCTAATTTGTACCTGCAATTTGAAGACAAGCTGAAAGCTAGCATTGCTTATTGTGTTGCTTCGCTGCCTTTTGCTAATGAAAACATTTTCAAGCCTAATGGTAAATATGGGAAAAATAAACTAGAATATTTAAAAAACATGCTACAATTAGATGCAAAAGATTCAGTCAAGGCATGCCTGCTCATGACAGCATTTGTTATCATATTACCCACACTTGAATGGGATTTTAGGGAAATTCTTGACTTAGAGGTAATAAGAAATAACTTTAACCTCAATATAACATTTGGCCGATTTAGTGTATACAATATCGCCATCAATAAAAAAGAAGATTTTTTCAAGATACTCTTGCAAAAAAATTGCCGAGCTACTATAAGCATGGTGACATTTTGTTATAAGCATAATTTGATTGAACAAGCAGCCTACTATGAGTTTTTAAATTATGTTATTGACGATTTTCTCAAAAATACCTCATTGCAAATTCCAGACAGTCAAATAGATAAGCTTCGATTAGGATTTTTTAGTACTAAATATAAGCAAGCATCAATGCAAGAATTAACAATAGAACAGCGTTTTACTTTATTAATAGAAGTTGCAGATGCTGTTTTATTAATGATCAATATTAATCAAATTGATCAAAATAAATTGGAGTTGATTGCTGAGATCACTATGGAGTTAATTAGTACTGATCATTTAGCTTGTATTGCTAAAGCATTTGAAATTCATGCTATGTATGGTACTGGTATTGAACTTATTGGCAATGGTTTTAAAGAAGCTGGATTAGCAAATATCTTGCAAAATAAGCAAAAAGCTTTATCTCGCGCTAAAGAAAAAATATTGATCAATTTTTTCGGAAAATATTATGAAAATTTGCAGCTATATTTATTAGACGATAATTTAAAGCGCTCACCTTATATTTATGATAAATTAAAAGAACTATTTGCTTGGCTAGATACTCCAGCAAAATTGATTAATCAAGAAATTAGTAAATTAATTAACAATAAAGATTTACAAAGAATGGGTGAAATAATAAAATTAATAGGCGAGGACTGTAATAACCTTGAAGCTATAATTCAAAACTTTAGTAATTTGGATAAATACTTTCAACCACAAAATCTTCATAATATAGGCGCAGAAATTGAAGCTATTAAATTGACATATCAATCAGTTAAAAAATTATTGTTTTATTTAAAAGAATTTGAAAATGAGTTGAATGCATATATAACTGATGAATGGGAAAAGGAATTAGCAATACAAAATTGCCAAAATCTACACAATAATAATGAAGATTTTGATAATTTATCTAATACCAAATCGAATAAAAGGAAAGTATCTGGTTTAGATATTGACATTAATTCAAAAACTTTAAGAAATTAATAATATTAATAGCTGTCTCAAAAATATAAATTGATTAAAATGCTGCTCACTCTATTTATTAAGAAGCGAGCAGCATGAAATTGATTGATAAGCAATAGGGGCTCTGGTACAGCAAATGACTTTTAGATAAACTGTTTTTATTTTAAGGATAAAAAAGGTTCCGTCAAAAATCAGTACAGCTTCTGTTGAAAATAAGCCGTTAAAGCTATAGTTTTCAAAGAACTCTTGTATAAAGATATCCTAATGAATTGTCCGTACTGTCAATCAACCAACATTTATTTGAGAAAAGCTAAAACAACCTTAGGTTATTCGGGATTTGTAAAAAATCGCTACCAAAATAGCCAACCAGGTGCAAATGTTGTAAGCTTTTGCCCAGGTTACCGTTAATTTATAGGATTTAAAATGGACGCCTATACTGCCAATCCAATAACAGCCGGTTATGCCAACAGAAAACGGCTTTAGGTTATCATCAATTTCGTTGCCGTGATTGTCATAAACAATTTAATGAGCGTACAAACACGGCTTTTAATTATATTCAATATCCAACCGAAGTGGTGATGCTAGCGGTACATTATTATTATCGCTTCAGAAATAGTTTGGACGATGTGGTCACTTTAATGGCCATGCGTGGTTTTTATGTAAGCCATCAAACCGTGCACAATTGGACACAAACGTTTGTTGTTGAGTTAGGTCTTAAATTACGAGAAAGGCGTTATGGACAAGCGGGTAAAAAATGGCATGCCGATGCCACGTATATTCGTGTAGAGGGACGTTGGTGCTATTTTTATAGGGCTATCGACAAAGAAGGCCATTTAGTGGATGTCTATTTAAGCGATGTGCGTGATCAAGCGGCAGCAGAAGCTTTTTTCGAACAAGCGCAAAACACAACCGGTGTAACACCAGTTCAAATTACCACAGGCAAAGAAGTGGCACTTTATCCGGCGATTGAAAATGCATTTGGCACAATGATTTAGCATCGTGATAGTAAGTACATGAATAATATCATTGAACAGCATCACCGTGCGATTAAATCGAGGTTGCGAGTTATGAAAGGTTTTAAAAATAGTTTTTGCGCCTTAATATTCTGCACAGTCTTTGAAGAAATCCGTGAATTTTTCCTCATGAAAAATAAAACATGTGCCGAACGTCGCAGCCTCATTGCATCTAAATTCCAAGCATTTAATCATTTATTGAATTGCACGGCCCGAAAAAATCAATCACTTAATGAAAATATTTATAAAGGTAGCTATTTTTGACAGAATCCTTTCAAAGGCTCGATTAATGCGTTTGCTAAATCCTGTGATGTTTAGATAACTGGTATTGTAGTGCTTGCAAATTAGGATGATGTTGTTATTATTTCCTACTAACAATATTCATTACGGCAACTGTTAGATACTGTGATAATTCCTGTATCACTAAGCAATTATTTTAGGGGTTGCCTGCGTTGATGAAACTGCGTAAACACAAATAACACTTCATATAAAAATACTTTTGTTTATTAAATAATATCAGGTAAATGTTTGAATAAAATCATTGAGAACCTTAACCAAGAAAAACATGTTTTAATATCGCCAGGAGGCCACTATGCCTACGCTTACCCCAGTACATACTCCCGTAACTTCAGCAATGGAACTCCCTATCGAAGTAGTATCAGAAGGTCAGTTGGAACAAACAGATTCAGGTTTATTACAATTTACGTACAAGATTTTCTCCGATCAAACCGAGACTCGATTTTTTTAAAGATGAACGTACCCAAAATCGCTATTACTTATATCGTGCCTGGGGTGACTGGAACCAGTATAAAACGGCTGGAGCTTTATATGCTGAGATCAGCTCTGGCACAGAACATAGTATTTGGGAACTTCAACATATAAGCCGTCTGGGACAGCCTGTATGACACCGTCAACTTGTTAGAAGTAAAAATCTACCTTCACTTCTCACAAGTTGATGGTGCCCCTGGAATTCCTGAATGATTCATTAACATGAGTCGAAAAGTCTATCATTGACGTACCAAGGGGACAATGAGATAGTTATTCACCGACTGGCACTGATTAAGTATCTTAATCTCTGAGTAAGAGTAAAATCGGTTTAATTACTAGCGAGGAAGTAGCTTTAAATGCCAAAGCATAAGCCTTTAAATCTTCAAGAAGAACAATCTTCTAAAAAACAAAAATCTTCAGTTGTGTCTTATCCCTACCATACCTCTGCTGATATCTGGCAATCTGTTTTTAGCTTTTTCAATAAAAAAGAATTACGCGAGGTGGCTTCTACCTGTAAAACGTTTTATCAACTCATTCAACAGAAAAATTTGATACAAAAAGCCCCTTGGCCTGCTTTAGATTATACTTTGTTAGAGCCTGTCCGGAAATGATCATCCTGGCTCAAGTCTATGCAGCATGATATTAATCATAGCTATTTTTACCCAGACTTCACTATTCTCTGTTAGCCTTTCATAATCTTTGCTTAATCGACGATAGCGATTAAGCCAACCAAAGGTACGCTCAACAATCCAGCGCCATTGCACAATTTTAAAAAGTCCTCGTGGGCGCAAAATAATTTCTAAGATACAATGGAAAGTTATTTTTACCCAATCAATTAATTTGCCTGTATAACCACCATCCGCCCAAAATAATTGAATGTTAGGGCAACCATGTAATGCTTTTGCAATTAAATTTTTAGCGGCCTTTCTATCAGAAATATTAGCCGCTTGCACAATGATACAAATTAATAAACCCAATACATCAACGGCAATATGGCGTTTGCGGCCTTTGATTTTTTTTATATCCATCATAGCCACGTTCACCACCTTGCTCTGTCGTTTTGACCGTTTGGCTATCAATAATAGCTGCACTGGGTGTAATATTTCTGCCAGCTTTTATCCTAACTTGATCACGCAATTGATTTAAAATACGATCCCACGTGCCGCTTTTTTTCCAAGCTGTAAAATAATCGAATACCGTTGAACGTGGCGGATATTTCTCCGGTAAATAGCGCCACTGGCAAGCGGTTCTATACATATAAAGTAGCGCGTCAACCACTGATCTTAAATCAGTACTGCGATGTCTGCCTAGCTGTTTTTCAGCAGGCAGTAGCGGTTCGATAAGTTGCCATTGTTCATCCGTTAAATCCGATGGATATTTTTTGACACTCATATTGAGAAAATGCCCTTTTATTGCTGGTAGAATAATTATTCTATACAATGGCATGATTTCCGGACAAGCTCTAAACGTATTTATAGTCATAAAGTATTTAAAAGTTTTGCCGAGCTTGGTCGCACGACCAAAGGGTGATTCTATGGATTCAAGTTACATCTTATTTGTAACCATAAAGAAGAATTAATGGCTTGTCGTATTACCCCTGGCAATACGGATGACCGTACACCCTTACCTGACATGACAGCTGATTTAGTAGGAAAATTGTTTGGTGATAAGAGATACCTTTCAAAAAGATTATTCAATGAGCTTTTTGCAAGAGGACTGCAGCTGGTCACCGGCATACGAGGCAATATGAAAAATAAATTAATGCCATTATGGGATAAACTCCTGTTGCGCAAACGCTCTATGATAGGAAGTCTTAACAATCAACTTAAAAATGTGTTTCAAATTGAACATACTCGTCATCGCAGTCCTGTGAATGGCTTTATAAATATTCTTGCAGCGCTGGTTGCTTTTGTTCATTATGATCATAAGCCACAAATAAATATTAATTCGGCAGAAATAATGTTGCTTGACAATTAGCTTAAACAGAATTCGCGTTTTATATTAGTATCCACGCGTATCATTTGCTTACCTACTTGGTTTTGTTGTCATTATCAATAACAGATTGCTCAATAGCTTTAAACCATGAGACAAAGAGTCATGTTTTGAAAATATTTGTAAGCCGTTTATTTTTTATAAATGGTAACTATTATAAAATACGTAAGAAATTTTAACCCTATATATTTCATTTATTTATGGATAAATAGCTTATGTATCGAAATAAAAATAAAGAAGCTCTTTACGATGATGTGCCTGAAATTTTTTTTCAAACTATCTCTTTGCTGCAAAATTGGCTAGCTAACCCTCAAGATCCTGAAACAGGCTATAACCTATGGGAAGCGTGTTTAAAAGTTTTATTGCAATCATCTAATGCTGCTATCCAAAAAATGCCAAGTCAAGACATTAAGCCACTATGGTTGGCTATTCCAAGCTTTATTAAAAAAACAATACCATCAGAATTTTTTGCTTATTTATTTTCTTTGGATAATTACTTATTATTTCATAGCAATACCTTGCTTCCCGCTGCCAAGGCATATTCTGCTATTGCAGATTATTTTCATAGTCGATTTAAAGAAGTTGCCAATGAGGGCCATTGGAAAGATGCTGCTAAATACTATCATTATGCGTTAATACTAGCCAGAAAATCGCAAAAAGATCAAAAACAAACTGAAATATCCCTTTTAGAAAAAGCTTTAACTAATTTAGAAAAAGATTTTATTAAAAGTATAGTAAGCCAAAAAGATGATGACAAAATTTTCGAGCATTGGGATGTTAAACTCCATCAAGCTAAATTAAAAGGATGCTCTTTATTTAAGGCAACTGCAGATTTATTATTAAGTGATATTGAAAAAATTTATCGTGTTTATCCCACGCGAGCCTGTCGATTAGCCACAGGGTTAATTACTCGTTTACAAGATGTAATTTGGCAAGATAATAAAATATTTATTGAGTTACATGAAAAAGCTGCCAACCTTTTAAAGAAAGGCTGGCAAGAAAATAACGGAAATTGGTTGCATTATCAAGATGAACTAAAAAAACTACGGGACGATTATGTAAATAAACCTTATACCCCTAAACTTGCCATGGAATGGTCTGCCACCTTAAAAAATTGGCTGGCGCAACTTTGGCAAAATTGTATAATACTTATTGGCGAGCCGCCAGAAAATTGCCAATATACGGTGCTGATTTTAGGTTCGTTAGCACGTGGCGATTGCACATTATATCCTGATATTGAATACACAATATTAGTATCTTTAACTTCTGCAAACTTAACTAATGAAACGATTAATGCTATCAACGATTATTTTGATCGATTAAAAAGGCTTTGGGAGTTTTATATTTTTTCATTAGGCGAAACCCGTGCGCCTAATTTAACATTTTCTTACTCGGGATTGCATATAGATTTCAGCACTAAAAATATTCATAAAGAGAATAGTTCTAAAGAAAAAATGGCTTTAAATTATCATACTTTAGCAACGCTTTTAAACTCTTTAATTGGAAATGCAAAAAAGCAAGTTTTAGCAAGAATTGACCATAAAACCGGAGAATGGTCATTATTATCAACGGTTTCTTTAGCCGGCGATTTAGCGTTATATAAAAAATTTCAAGCAGAACTTGTAAAAATTTTACAACAACCAGCTAATAATGCACTAAAAATTGGGCAAAAATATGCATTAGATAATTTGTGCTGTAATATCCTACCTAAACAAAGATTCTCACAACAGCAGACTATTTGCATAAAAGATAATGTGGTCTTTTTACAACAGCTTATTCTTTCTTTGAGCCATTTTCACCAAACCGCAAAAAGCGAAAATTATCCACTTGCAATACCTGACTTACTTTCATTACTTGTTAAAGCAAATATACTGCAGGCGGTTGATGCATGTTTATTACAAACAGCTATTAATCAACTTCAGCAATTGCGCTGGGAGATCCATCTACATTGTCAAGCTAAACAAGAAACTATTGACAGCTTTGCTCGTTCAGAACAGAAAATTATATGGGAAAGTCTTAATACTTGGACTATTCAACCCTTATTAAGGGTTTGTCAATTTTTATTGTTAGATGACGATATGCAATTTATTGCAATGGAAAAAGCCATAGCCAGATTACATGCCGCATCCTTGTTTGTGCCTATATCTCCTCTTCAACAAAGTATGCAACCTTGGCTTGCTAATAGTAGGCACCCGGATT
>Ga0102591_1003788_pt1 | contig 12885 bp, 12 predicted proteins | sample AraplaCol_mCL_r2_2_FD_76860 | JGI IMG/M metagenome (GOLD analysis project Ga0102591, IMG submission 76860) | Arabidopsis root microbial communities from North Carolina, USA - plate scrape MF_Col_mCL_r2 (SPADES assembly) (version 2) | ecosystem: Host-associated > Plants > Roots > Endosphere... | reverse complement strand
CCGCCGCCCTGACCGCGCTGCTTGCCGACGTCTTCGCGCTCTACATCAAGACCAAGAACTTCCACTGGCACGTCTCGGGTCCGCACTTCCGCGACTACCACCTGATGTTCGACGAGCAGGGCGACGAGCTCTACGCCATGACCGACCCGATCGCCGAGCGGGTGCGCAAGCTGGGGGGCACGACCCTGCGCTCGATCGGCCACATCGCCCGCAGCCAGCGCGTGCTCGACAACGACGCCGACTATGTCGAGCCGAACGACATGCTGGCCGAACTGCGCGACGACAACGGCGCCCTGGCCGCCGCCATGCGCGCGGCCCACAACGCCTGCGACGAGCACGGCGACATCGCCACCGCCAGCCTGCTGGAAAACTGGATCGACGAGACCGAAAAGCGCGTCTGGTTCCTGTTCGAGGCCGGTCGCCGCGACCGCGCCTGAACCCTTTCGGATCGACATCGCCAAGCGCTCTCCCGGCGGGTCCGGGGGAGCGCTTTTTCGTGCCCGGAACCCTGGCGCATCGGGCGTTTGAACGTTTCGATCGGGGCTTTGCCGGGCGTTGCGGCGCGGGTCCTTGGTCGAAGGCTTCACGGCGCCTGGAGCCTAAACACCGGCATGGAGTGCAAGCGGCGAGGGGGCTCGGCCCCTAGCGTCCCCCCGTCGTCGGCGAGCGCCGGCGGCCGGGCGGCCCGCCGGGCTCGCCTTGAGTTCCATGAAGCCCGCGGAGTTCCCATGCCGACCATCACCACGCCCGACGGCGCCGAGATCTACTACAAGGACTGGGGCGCCGGCCCGGTCGTGTTCTTCAGCCACGGCTGGCCGCTCAGCGCCGACATGTGGGAATATCAGATGATGTTCCTGGCCTCGCGCGGCTTCCGCGTGATCGCCCACGACCGCCGGGGCTTCGGCCGCTCCAGCCAGCCGTGGGAAGGCTACGACTACGACACCTTCGCCGACGACATCGCCGCCGTGCTCGACCATCTCGACGTCAAGGACGTCACCCTGGTCGGCTTCTCGATGGGCGGCGGCGACGTGGCCCGCTACATCGGCAAGCATGGAACCGCCCGCGTGGCCAAGGCGGCCCTGATCAGCGCCGTGACCCCGATCTTCGGCAAGACCGGCGATCACCCCGAAGGCGTCGACAAGTCGGTGTTCGACTGGATCCGCAACGGCGTCCTGGCCGACCGGGCCGACTTCATCGACAAGTTCGGGGCGCTGTTCTACGGCACGAACCACCACCCGGAAGCCGCGTCGCCGGCCTTGCTGGCCCAGACCCTGCAGATCGCCATGCAGGGCTCGATCAAGGCCACCCACGACTGCGTCACCGCCTTCTCCGAGACCGACTTCCGCCCCGACGTCGCGAAGTTCACGGTGCCCACCCTGGTCGTGCACGGCGACGACGACCAGGTCGTGCCCCTGGCCGCCACCGGCCAGCTGGCCCACGCCCTGATCCCCGGCTCGATCCTGAAGGTCTATCCGGGCGCGCCCCACGCCCTGGTCGTCACCCACAAGGACCAGTTCAACCAGGACCTGCTGGCCTTCCTGCAGGCCTGAGGCCCCGGCGCCGTCCGCCCGCGCGGGCGGCGCCGTCACTCACGAAGAGGCTCCGTCGTGACCGACATCCAGAAACTGGCCGTCAGCACGGCCGCCGCGGCCATGTTCGCCCTTGCGGCCTTCGTCGCGGTGATCCCCCATGGCCATCCGGCCGGTTCCGCCGTTTCCGTTCAAGACGCCGGCCAGGGACGTCCCCCGAACTAGAGCCTCGCCGCCAGGAAGCCCCCATGACCAAGCCGCTCGCCGCCGACGATCCCTACGCCCGCACCGCCCAGATCTTTCCGGTGCTGACGCCGGAGCAGACCGAGCGGCTGGCGGCCTATGGCGTCGAGGAGGTCATCGTCCCCGGCCAGGTGCTGTTCCGCCGCGGCGACCGCCGGGCCGACTTCTTCCTCGTGCTCGAGGGCAAGGTGGGGATCACCCGCACCGGCGAGGTCGGCGACGACGAGATCATCACCGTCCATGGTCCGGGCCAGTTCAGCGGCGAGCTCGACCAGGTCAGCGCCCGCGCCCTGCTGGTCGGGGCGGTGGTGGTAGCGCCCGGCCGGGTGGTGCGCGTCGCCCACAAGGACGTCGCCCACATGATGGCCGCCGAGCCCGACATCGGCGAGATCATCATGCGGGCCTTCATCCTGCGGCGGATGGGCTTCCTGCATCACGGCCAGGTCGGCATCGTGCTGATCGGCCGCCCCGACGATCCCGACACCCTGCGCATCGAGCGCTTCGCCGTGCGCAACGGCTATCCCCTGCGGCTGGTCGACGCCGACAATGATCCGGACGCTTCCAGCTGCCTTGGCCAGCACGGCCTGACCCTGGGCGACCTGCCGGCGGTGGTCACGCCCGACCGGGTGGTGATGCTCAATCCCGAGACCACCGTCCTGGCCGACCGCCTGGGCATGACCGAGCGCTTCGATCCCGACCAGGTGTTCGACGTCGCCGTGGTCGGGGCCGGACCGGCGGGCCTGTCGGCGGCGACCTACGCGGCCTCGGAGGGCCTCTCCACCGTGATCATCGAAGGCCTGGCGCCCGGCGGCCAGGCCGGGGCCAGCTCCAAGATCGAGAACTATCTGGGCTTTCCCACGGGGATATCCGGCCAGGCCCTGGCCGGCCGCGCCCAGGTCCAGGCCCAGAAGTTCGGCGCCCGGCTGGCGGTGTCGCGCGCGGTGGTCGGCGTCGACTGCGAAAGCCATCCCTACCGACTGAAGCTCGAGGACGGCCAGACCCTGCAGGCTCTGTCGGTGGTGATCGCCTCGGGCGCCCGCTACCGCAAGCTCGACGTGCCGGACTACGACCGCTTCGACGGCCAGGCGATCCACTACGCCGCCACGGCCATGGAGTCCGACCTCTGTCGCGGCCAGTCGGTCGTCGTGGTCGGCGGCGGCAACTCGGCCGGCCAGGCGGCGATGTTCCTCTCCCGCACCGTCGGCCACGTGCACATGCTGGTGCGCGGCGAGGGTCTGGCGGCGACCATGTCGGACTATCTGGTCCAGCGCATCGAAAGCTCGGCCCGCATCACCCTGCACCCGTTCAGCGAGGTCACCCGCCTGGAGGGCGATCGCACCCTGCGTCGCATCGGCTGGACCGACCGCAAGACGGGCGAAGAGACGGTCGTCGACGCCGGCGCCCTGTTCGTGATGATCGGCGCCGAACCCAACACCGACTGGCTGGCCGGCTGCTTCGATCTCGATCAGCAGGGCTTCGTCCTGACCGGCGAAAGCGGCGTCGCCGGCGCCCGCTCGGCCTACGAGACCGAAAAGCTGGGCGTCTACGCCGTCGGCGACGTGCGCTCCGGCTCGATCAAGCGCGTCGCGGCCGGGGTGGGCGAGGGCTCGGTCGTGGTCTCGGCCATCCACCGGCATCTGGAGGAGGTGCGGGCGCGGTAGGGAGACCTGCCCGCCCTGAAGCTGGAACCGCGCACGGAACCTCCGCCGAGGGTGGATGGCGGGCGCTGAAGCTTGCTAGGATGCGGCCATGCGGTTGCCTCTCCTGCTCGTTGCGCTGTCGGCAATGCCCCTCGCGGCTTTCGCGCTAGATGCCGGTACGGGCTCGTTGCAGCAGGCTCGGGAGCGGCCACGACCTGTCGGACTGTGTGTTCGCACGGCGAGAGACGGATATGTCGTCCTTCAAGCGCGCCTCATGCAGTCTTCCGGCAATTCGAAGACGGATGCGGCGGCGTTGAAGAATGTGATCGGCAGCTCCGTGCCGACGCCCAATCAGCGGATGTGGTTTGAGTGGCTGCCGATGCAGATCGACTACGATGCGCGAAACGGCGGTGGTTCTGAGGCGCCCATGCCCGACTGTTCAGTCTTGGACCGCGAGGCGCGGATCAAGGCGAGAGTCCGCTAACGGTCGAGATCGGATACCCGAGGGCGCTACTTCTTCCACCCCTGCACGTCCTTCGCCGCGTCCCAGCCCATGTCGATCGTCACGTCGAGCACCTGCTTCAGATAGCCCCGCGTCACGCCGCCGTAGGTGAACCCCATCCGCCAGACGATGTAATCGTCGTCGATGGCGGCGTCGGCCAGAAAGAGGGGATTGCGCTCGGCGGCGATGGCCTTGGCCGCCTTTGGGCTGGCGGCCCGCAACGGGATCTCGATTTCGTATTCGGTGCAGGCCTGATCGGCACCCTCTTCCTGGCATTGCATGCCTTCCCAGGAAAGCGGCAGACCGTCAGGGATCTCGACCTCGATGCGCCAGCCGTGCTCGTCGGTCTGCTTCTCGGTCTTGATCTTCGCGCCCGCCTCGATCAGCAGAGTCTTGGCGTCGGCCTGGCGCAGGGCTTTCCAGACGACGGGAGGATCGTCCGGCGCCTGGCTCCACGCCGCCGCCGGCGCGCCCGCCAATATCAGGGCCAGCAGCGCCCCGCTTCCGATCCGAACCATTTACGCCCCTCAGAGGACGGGTCCGCACATACAGCCCCGCCTTGCACTTCTTGGAGGCGCAACTTGCCAGTCTGGGCAGACCGGTCAAGGAGGGCTCCCTGCCCAGCGCGGCGTAGCCGCTACCCCTCCACCCACTTCTTGATCGGGCGGGGATGCGGCGTCTTGTACTCGGAAAGATCGAACGAGACCTCGTCGACATAGCACCAGCCCCAGCCCTCGGGCGGGTCGTAGCCTTCGATGATCGGGTGGCCGGTCGCCTTGAAGTGGCCGGTGGCGTGCTTGCCGGGCGACTGGTCGCAGCAGCCGACATGGCCGCAGGCCCGGCACAGGCGCAGGTGCACCCACCAGCCGCCGGTCTTGAGGCAGTCTTCGCAGCCGTCGGCGCTGGGCGTGACGACGACGATGGTCGAAAGGTGCGAGCAGCTCATCGGACCGGCCTTCCTGGTGCGGACGTCGAGCCCACCATGCACCCAAGTCAGCCGCCGGGCTTGCGCGATCTCGCCCCGGCTTGCTCCTGGCGATCCGGATGCTCTCCCTGGGCGCTTTCACGCCCAGGGAGGCGTCAGCGTCAGAAGTCGTAGGTGACGCGGGCGTAGTAGTAGCCGCCGTTGATCCCGAACGGCGAGAAGCTGGGATACTTCGCCACCCCCGGATTGCCGGCCGCGACCGAGGCCGCCGTGCCGGCGGCGTTCAGTTCCTCGGGATAGACGTCGAACAGGTTGTTGGCCCCCAGCGCCACCTTCAGCCCGTCGGTGACGCGGTAGGACAGTTCCAGGTCGGTGATCAGGTGCGACTTGATCTCGTCCTTGAAGTAGGTCCCGTTGACGTTGGTGTAGGCCCAGGCCTTGCCGTACAGGGTGTTGACGAGGTTCACCGTCCAGCGGTCGTTCGTATAGACCGCCGACAGATTGGCCTTGTAGCGCGGCGAGGCGTGCTCGAGGAAGGCGATGGCCGCCTTGTCATAGAGCACCGATCCGCCCAGGCCCGAGGGCGGCGCGGCGATGCGGGTGACCTTGGTCTGGTTGACGTTGACGCCCAGGGTCCAGTCGATCTTCCCGAACTCGCCCAGGTCGGTCCAGGTGGTCGCCAGGGCCTCGACGCCGCGGGTGCGGGTGTCCAGGCCGTTGGAGAACAGGTTGATGCCGGTGGTGCCGACCGACGGGTCCAGGACATTGCCGTTGGCGGCGATGGCGTTGGTGATGGCCGCGTTGACTACCGTCCCGCTGATCTTGCCGTACAGCGCGCCGCTGCCGACGATGCGGTCCTCGATCTCGATCTGGTAGGCGTCGATGGTCAGGGACACGCGGGGCAGGGGCTCGGCCACGATGCCGACGCTGAGGTTGGTCGATTTTTCCGGATCCAGGCCGTCGACGCCCAGCAGCTTGGCCCCGGCCGAGCCCGGCGCCAGCTGCACGAAGGCGGTGGTCGGCGAGACGTTGGTGGCCGAGTAGTAGAGCTCGGCCAGGGTCGGCGCCCGGAAGCCGGTGCTGACCGTGCCGCGCACCGCGAAGGCCGGGGTGAAGTCGTAGCGGCCGGTCAGCTTGGCGATGTCGGCCGAGCCGAAGTCGCTGAACTTCTCGTGGCGCACGGCGAAGTCGAGCTTCAGGTTCTCGACCGGCGAGACGGCGAGGTCGGCATAGGCCGCCCAGCTGTCGCGGTCGTGCTCGCCGGCGTCGGTCAGGGCGAAGCCCGGATAGGACTGCGAGCCCGACTTGTAGCGCGAGGCGTAGTCGCCGGCCTTGATCTCGTAGGTCTCGTTGCGCTGCTCGAGGCCCAGGGCCAGCGTCAGCGGCGAGGCCCAGCCGACCTCGAACTCGCGGCTGAGGTCGAGGTTGTTGGTCCACTGGCTGAAGATGAAGTCGCCGGCGTGGAAGTCGGTCGGGGTCGCGCCGGTGTCGGTATAGAGCTGGATGTTGGCCGAGTTGCGCACCCGCACCTCGTGGTCGTCGCGGCCGTAGGTGCTGGACAGGTCATAGCGCCAGCCGCCGAAGACCTGGCCCTTGATCCCGCCGGTCAGGGCGCCGTCCTTTTCCAGCGTCTCCAGCCGCGGGCTGAAGCCCTTGGGGTAGATGGCCGGCAGGCGGTTGGGCAGGCGGTAGTTCTCGTAGGCCGTGGCCTTCTTCACGCCGTAGGTGCCGAACGCGTAGACCTCGACCGCCTCGCTGGCCTTCCATCCGGCCGAGGCCGTGCCGACGTTTAGCTGATAGCGGGCGTCGCCGGCGATCTGGTTCACATAGGGATAGCCGGACAGGGCCGAGGGCCAGGTGGGATTGGCCGTCACCGCCGAGGTCGAGGTCACCCGCGCGTCGGGATTGCCGCTGAAGCTGAAGTCGTGGAAGCGGTTCTCCAGCGTCACGTTGACATAGGCGCCCGGCGCCGGGGCGAAGCCGGCGTTGGCCGACAGGCTGTAGGTCTCGCCGTCGTTCTTGTAGTAGGCGCCGCCGGTGGCCGAGGCGCTGCCGCCGTGGTCGGCGTCCTTGAGGATGATGTTGATCACCCCGGCGATGGCGTCGGTGCCGTACTGGGCCGCGGCGCCGTCGGTCAGCACCTCGATGCGGGCGATCGAGGCGGTCGGGATGAAGTTGAGGTCTGCGCCCGCCGAGCCCTGATAGGCGCCCGCCAGCACAGCGAGGTTGGCGGTGCCGTGGCGGCGCTTGCCGTTGATCAGCACCAGGGTGTGGTTCGCGCTCAGCCCCCGCAGGCGCGCCGACAGGGTCAGGTTGGCGGCGTCGCCGCCGAAGGCCTGGGCGGTGAACGACGGCACCAGGTTGCTGAGCGCCAGGCGCAGGTCGGGCTGGCCGGTGCGGGCCAGGGCGTCCTCGGCGATTACCTGCACGGGCGCCGGGCTGTCCACCGCGCGAATGCCGGTCTGGCGCGTGCCGGTGACGATCACGCCCTCGACCGAGGCGGCGTCGGGCGCGGGTTCCGGCGCGACGGGATCGGCGAAGGCCGTACCCCAGACGGCCAACGACAAGGCGAGCGCCGACGCGCCCAGAATTTGGGTTTTCATCTTATCCCCCGATGAAAGTTTCAGATTGTTGGGAAAGGTGCGCGATCGGCCGGGAAAGCGGCCCCCGTCGCGCGGCGGGTGCTGTTACGTCGCGGAGCCGGTCAGCGGACCTTGGCGGCGACGAATTCGATCTCGACCAGGGCGCCGGGCAGCACCAGCCCTGCCACCTTCACCGTGCTGCGCGCGGGCTTGTTGGGCTGGGCGGTAGTTCCGAAGGCCTCGCTCCAGGCCTTGTTGAGGCCGGGAAAATCGATCTCGCCGCCCTTGGCCGGGTCGCCGACCAGGAAGACGGTGGCCTTGACCACGTCGCCGTGGCCCAGGCCCTCGGCCTTCAGCGCGGCTTCCAGCTTCGAGAGCACCGAGCGGGTCTGGGCTTCGGTGTCGCCGGGCTTGGCCTTGTCGGCGATGGTCGGCAGGGCGCCGCTCAGGAACACCAGCTCGGTTCCGGCCGGCACGGCCACCGACGGGGTGATGGCGATCGCGCCCGACGACGGCGCGCGGCGGATCTCGGCGGCCCCGGCTGCACCCGCCGCGAAGGCGGCGGTCAGAACAAGGGCGAAGGCGAGCTTGCGGATCATGGATGGGTCTCCGTTCGGGAAAGGGTGAGCCCGTCGGCGCGGACGCGCTGGGCGATCAGGCCGACCGTGCGGCGAGCGGCGGCGACGCCGCCCTCCTGCCAGCTGGGCAGCTGCGAAAGGTGGGCGCCGGACAGGAAGATGCGGCCCTGGGGCTGGTTGAGCAGGCGATAGGCGGCCGGGTCGTTGCCGTCGCCTTCCCAGTGGATCCACGGGCCGAGGTTGAAGGCCTGGCGGTTCCAGTCGATGACCAGCGGCGCGGTCGGCTCGCGGCCCTTGCCGGGGTGCAGCTTGTCGATCGCCGCGCGGGTCAGGGCCACCTGCTCGTCGAAGCTGCGAGCCTGGAAGGCGCGGGCGGGCGCGCCGACGGTGTAGGCCCCGACCAGTAGGCCGCGCGGCTGGTGGAAGCCGGCGCTGGGATACCAGACCAGGGTGGTCTCGCCGCCGACAAACGACAGCCCGCCATAGATCTGCTCGGCTTCCCAGAAGCGCGGGGAGTCGAAGGCCACCTTGGTGGCGTTGTCGTACTTGGCGCCGGCGATGGCGGCGGTGACCTCGCCCGGCAGGTCGGTGGCGATCCTGGCCAGGATCGGCAGCGGCACGGTGACGACCAGATAGTCGGCGGTCAGCTTGCGGGCGGCGCCGGTCTTGCGGTCGCGGATCGCCACCTCGGCGATCTTCGGCGTCTGTCGCAAGGCGGTGACCTCGGCGCCCAGCAGCACGGGACCCCTCAGCGCCTTGTGCAAAGCCTTGGGAATGGCGTCCATGCCGCCCGTGGGCTCCAGCATGGTCGCCTGCATGAGGATGTTCTCCTCGAACAGGGCATAGGGCAGGGCGTCGTCGGCCAGCAGGTCGCGCAGCGGCAGGGGCGGGCGGGCCACGCCCCGCTGGTCGGCCGCGCCGGGCGTCGTCACATAGCCCGAGCGTTCCGAGCCCTTGTAGGCGCCGCTGGCGTCGAGGTCGCCATAGGTCTTCAGGAAGGCCAGCAGCCGTTCCTTGTCCGGCGCGGTCAGCTCCTGGTCGAGGCCGCCGCCGCGCGTCGCCTTGGCCAGCAGTTCGGACAGGCCGCCGCGCAGGTCGTTGATCGCCTGGCGCTGCTGCACCGGCTTGCCGCCGAACGACGTGTCCGACTGGATCAGGCTGCTGCGGCTGGAATTGACCTCCACCTCCAGCGGCACGCCCAGGGCCTTGGCGTAGGACAGTACGCCCTGGTGATGGCTGGGCAGGCGGGCGGGGCCGGCGTTGAAATAGAGGCCGGGCGAGAAGCCGGCGGTCTGGCTGGGGCGGTCGATGGTCTCCACGCGATCGCCGCCACGGATCGTCCAGTTGCGGCCGCCGACCCGTTCGCGGGCCTCGACGACGGTCACCGAGAAGCCGGCGCGCTCCAGTTCATAGGCTGCGACCAGGCCGGCGATCCCGGCCCCGAGCACGACGACCGAGCGCCCCTTGCCGAAGTCGCGCGGCAGGTCCGGCGCCTCCTGGGCGAAGGCGCTGGATGTCAGGCCCAGGCCCTGGAGCGCCGCATAGCCGGCGGCGAAACCGCCCAGGGAGAACGCGCGGGTGATGAACGAACGACGACTGACCAAGACCGGAAACGCCCCTGAATGAACCTCCCCCTAAAAGCGGCCGCCGCCGAAGCGGCGGCCATGAGTGAACGCGGGGAAGTCGCCAAAGAAGGAAGCGTCGGCTTGCGTCGCTCCCGAGGCCATTGCTGGGCGCCGGCTACCGCTCTCGGTATTCAGAAAAACTACATCGGCTTGTCGTTGTTCTCCCGGACAATCTTCACAAGTCTCGTTCGCTGTTGATTTTTATGACTTATCGAATTGTCTCAGCGATAAGTTTTCGTCGCATTTCGGCTTATGAGTAATTGCGTTCGTTCTATTGCGATCGGTGATGTTTGGCGGGGCTCATCCGGTGTGTTGAGCGGGGCTTGAGCATCGAGGCGTGTTTGGCGCGACCGCAACCTTCGGTGAGAGTTTTTCTGCCCGCGCGGCGAGATTATCGGCCGTGCGGACGCCGCGGCGGCGGGTCTAGGTTTTCGTCATCGACGTGAAAAAGCTTCAGGAGAAGCCGATGTCCGACCGCAAGCCGCACCCCGAAACCCTGGCCCTGCACGCGGGTTGGCGGGCTGATCCGACCACCGGCGCGGTGGCCCCGCCGATCTACCAGACCACGTCCTAACAGTTCCAGAGCGCCGACCACGCGGCCGACCTCTTCGCCCTGCGCCAGCTGGGCAACATCTATACCCGCATCGGCAACCCGACGATCGACATCCTCGAGCAGCGCCTGGCCGCGCTCGAAGGCGGGGCCGCCGCCCTGGCCGTCGCCTCGGGCCAGGCGGCCTCGGCCTTCGCCATCCAGAACCTGGCCCGGGCCGGCGACAACATCGTCAGCTCCACCGACCTCTATGGCGGCACCTGGAACCTGTTCGCAAACACCCTGCGCGACCAGGGGATCGAGGTCCGTTTCGTCGATCCGGAGGATCCCGAGGCCTTCGCCCGCGCCACCGACGAGCGCACCCGCGCCTACTACGCCGAGACCCTGCCCAATCCGAAGCTGACCGTCTTCCCGATCGCCGAGGTGGCCGCCATCGGTCGCAAGCTGGGCGTGCCGCTGATCGTCGACAACACCGCAGCACCCCTGCTGGCCCGGCCGCTGGAGCACGGCGCGGCCATCGTCGTCTATTCGACCACCAAGTACATCGGCGGCCACGGCACCTCGATCGGCGGCGTGATCATCGACGGCGGCAATTTCGACTGGCAGGCCCATCCCGAGCGCCAGCCGACGCTCAACACCCCCGACCCCAGCTATCACGGCGCGGTCTGGAGCGAGGCGGCCAAGCCGCTGGGACCCATCGCCTACACCCTGCGGGCCCGCACCGTGCTGCTGCGCGATCTCGGTTCGGCCCTGTCGCCGTTCAACGCCTTTCAGATCCTGCAAGGGCTGGAGACCCTGCCGCTGCGCATCGCCCGCCACTCGCAGAACGCCCAGGCCGTCGCCGACCACCTGGCCAACCATCCCGACGTGATCCGGGTGATCCACCCCTCGGCCCAGGACGGCCTGCGCCGCCAGCGCGCCGACCGCTATCTCTCAGGTGGCTACGGCGGCCTGGTCGGCTTCGAGCTGGCCGGCGGGCGCGAGGCCGGGCGGCGGTTCATCGACGGGCTGAAGCTGTTCTACCACGTGGCCAATATCGGCGACGCGCGCAGCCTGGCCATCCATCCGGCCTCGACCACCCACTCCCAGCTCAGCGCCGAGGATCAGGCCGCCACCGGCGTTTCCGACGGCTATGTGCGCCTGTCGGTGGGCCTGGAGCACATCGACGACATCCTGGCCGACCTCGACCAGGCCCTGGCCTCGGCCCAGGAACTGCCCGCCGCGGCGGAGTGATCCATCGCACATGAAGAAGCCCCGCCAGGTGGATCGCCTGGCGGGGCTTTTTTGTATTTGGAACAAACCTCTAGCTCAAAAAGCTCGTCATCCCGGCCGTAGCGAAGCGAAGAGCCGGGACCCAGGGGCGACCGCAATGCGGTTGCCGCCGCCAGGGCGGAGAACCCAGTCGCGGCGCCAGTCCCCTGGGTCCCGGATAGCCTCTTCGAGGCTTCCGGGATGACGGCTAGTTGAAGTTAGATTCAGCTCCGCCCAGCGACGCCAGCCCCCGGTTCCACGCCACCAGCGGCGCGGCCGGCGAGAAGGCGAAGCGTTCGGCCTCAACGATGAAGACCGAGTGGCTGCCGGTGTCGATCACCGCGTCGACGAAGCATTCGGCCCGCGCGATCCCGCCCCGGAACGCGGGCGGCGCGCCGAGCTGCAGCCGCCAGCGCTCCGGGGCGAACCGCTCGGCCGCCCGCGACCCGCTGGCGAAGCGCAGGGCCTCCTCCTTGTCGTCCGCCGCCAGCAGCGACACCGACAGGGCGGGGCGGCGGAGGAGGGCGTCGTGACACCCCGCCTCCTTGCGCACGCAGAACAGGAAGCGCGGCGGTTCGACGGACAGCCCGGTGATCGAGCTGACCAGCAGGCCGCGCGGCGCCTGCCCGTCCCAGCAGGAGACGATGGCGACGCCGCTCGCGAGGTGCGCGAGCACGTCGGTAAAGGTGGCGGGCGGGGCTTCCCCCGCCGCCGCGGCGTCGTAGCGGGCCATCAGCTGGCCGCCGCCGCCGGTTGGGCCTCGCGTTGGGCTTCGCGCTCGGCCACCAGCTTGCGCACCAGCGGCAGCAGGTCACGGCCGTAGGCAATGGCGTCCTCCACCGGATCGAAGCCGCGGATCAGGAAGGTGGTGACGCCCAGGTCGTAATAGTCGAGCAGGGCCTCGGCCACCTGCTGCGGCGTGCCCACCAGGCCCGTGGAGTTGCCGGCCGCGCCGGTGACGGCGGCCACGCCCGTCCACAGCCGCTTGTCGAGGCGGGACCCTTGCGCGGCCGCGTCCAGCAGGCGCTGCGAGCCGGCGTTGGGCGGGCGGTGGCCGCTGGTCGGGAGGCCGGCGGCCTCGCGGATGGCCTTGGCCTTGGCCACGATCTCGTCGGCGCGTGCCCAGGCGGCCTCTTCGGTGTCGGCGATGATCGGGCGCAGCGACAGCGAAAACTTCACCTGGCGGCCGTGCTTGGCGGCGGCGTGGCGCACCCGGGCGATGGTCTCGGCGACCTGGGCCTGGGTTTCACCCCACAGGGCGAAGATGTCGGCGTGCTTGCCGGCCACCGGGATCGCCGCTTCCGACGAGCCGCCGAAATAGACCGGAATCTGGGGCGCGCGCAGCGGCTTCACCGCGCCGAAGCCCTGGTCGACCTGGTAGTATTCGCCCTTGTAATCGAACGGCTTTTCGCTGGTCCATTCGGCGCGGACGATGTCGAGATATTCGCTGGTGCGGGCGT